>Ga0179593_1342730_pt1 | contig 12780 bp, 14 predicted proteins | sample CZODoug2_1_08_16_FD_185931 | JGI IMG/M metagenome (GOLD analysis project Ga0179593, IMG submission 185931) | Vadose zone soil fungal communities from Angelo Coast Range Reserve, California, USA - CZODoug2_1_08_16fungal (PacBio error correction) | ecosystem: Environmental > Terrestrial > Soil >... | reverse complement strand
CCCACAAATCAACAGCGCTGGCATTCCTTTCCCCCAAGTAACTTGTCCTACCTCCTGTTTTGTCCCGGCCCAAATCTGGACATCTCTCTGTTCGGCATAAGGGAGATTTCCTTGTGGATACTCTTCCATCCCCGAAAATGAGCTTCTCCTTTTCCTTCATTATCGTTGTTTTTGTTGATCTATCCCTTTCTTCTCAGCCGTGAAAGCTGATTTCTGTGTTTTTTGGGTTTTTGGGTGTTTTTTCCCCCCCCCCCCCCCCCCCCCCCCCCAACCCCCCCCCCCCACAAACCCCCCCCCCCCCCCCCCCCCATTTCCAAACCAGCGCTCTTCTAGTTCGCCTGGGCTCTCCCAAGTCGTTCCCTGACCCTTGTCTTTTCGACTTGTCGCCCTTATTTCTTTTCTTCGCCAAGGCGCTGTTCTGAAGTTTTTTTTCCCTTGCCCCTTTAAAAGAGGAAATCCGAACACGGTAGTGGTCGACGCCCCTTGGGACCCCTATAACCCCAATTTCTCTCAGGAGTACTTCTCGATTTCTGCCCGACCTTCCTCCATTTGAGTGGGTTTTACTTTTTTAGTGTCAGCTTTACTTCCCTTCTCTTTTCTCTCCTCGGCCCTCTTCCGATTTCTATTCACCCTGACCTCGAGCAGCTTCTTTCCCTCCTTTGTTTTCCCCCTAGCTTTCTCTCCGCCTTGGCGCTCCAGCAGAATGAGAACTTAGTTATTTCCTTTCAGCATCGCTGTGAGCTGGGCAACCCATAAACGCCCAGACTCCTCCTTTCCAAAATTCCGCACTCCAGAACCCGGAAAGCAGAAGGCTTTGGGACCAAAGGGCCACCCGTACTTTCGCGCCCCCACACCGCTCTTTTGTAGTACTGAATCATTGCCCTCTCTCCGATCCTTTTCCGATAGTACGGCCCCTTCTTTTTCTTGAGACCGGATAACCCCCCAAACCAAAGTACCACCCCCTGCGAAATCTTTTTCCCCGAGAGGCTTGAGCGTACCCAACTCTCCCCCTCCCACATTTCCGTGGCCTTCTTTGCCATCTCCCGCAATTCTCCTCAGAGACGACCCCTTTAAGTCCTGTAGTGTCTTCTCGGGAACAAACTGCCTTTCCCTTTCTATAGGCTTTTACCTTACTCTTTTTCGACTTTTCCCTTTCACACAAGCTGACTAGTGAGTCTAGTCCCTTCCCCGGGTTACCCTTTCTTTCCCACAGCCTTCTTTCAAGAGACCGCTGTCCCACGTCACAAGCGTAATATTAATCACCCTGTCCCCCCGGCACCTCTTTGCCCGACGGTATCTTCCTTTCTTTGACTAGATACCGCCTTGCTGCCATCTGAATGACCACCACACCATAATCGGTACCCGCCTTCCCCCCAACCCAAACTTCTTCGCGTAAACTACCATGCCTCGTTCTTTTCTTTTATAGAGCTGCATGTCCACGTGTGATGGATTCCCCCCAAAACCAGTTCTTCCGCCTACCTTTAACCACCTAGTTCCCAGAGTCCTGCAGACTTTCAACCTCCTTTAGTGGCCATCCATAGAAGCGTTTGGACTCCTTTCCCGGGCCTCCCCATTTCTCCACCACTGAAAGTTTGCTTTGGTCTTTTGATTTTATTCCGTTGCTTACCCGGTGCTTCAATCAAGAAACCTTTTTTCTCACTCAACAGAACATAGGTTCCAGGGCGTCTCCCTGTTACCCATCGACTCCTCTTGCGTTTTCGTACAGTTATCCCCATGAGTTAATCAGATCTTTTTTCTCCTTTTCCCCTCACCTAAACAATCCATCTTCTCCCCCCAGACCTCTCCACAAACCTTTTAGGTACCCTACATCGTCCGCACCCCGTCAAGCTGACTGTGCCAGGACCCCCTTGTTTAAGTCACACCTTTTTTTTTGACCTAGACACCCCCCTGCGTTCACCTCCTACCCTAAGACCAAATCCTTCCCACGACCCCCCCCCCACCTTGGATCTTGATATGAATAGCCCCCCTTTCTTTTCGGGTCTCTTCTACAAACACCCCCACAGGTCGTCCTTCGTTGAGTCGTGCTGTGTTATCTTATTTTCTCTTTTTCACCTTCTAACTTGTCTTTTTTCCATCGACCCCCAGCATTCCGTCCTTCACCCAAAAATTTTGGCACGTTCGAGATTCGTCCATCACGAAGTCTTTGTGTATTATTTCAGCTTTTCATGTTTGAGTCGAAAGTCAAACACCCCATTGGACCTAAAAGTGTGGTTACCCTGGGACAAGCTCCCATTTTCGGGGTCTTTTCCCATGTCAATTTGAGCCTCCATCTTTTAAGATGATTCTTATTACCGGGAGCCTCCCCCCAGGATTAACTCTAGCAACATCCCAAGTAGCGACAGCTCTACCTTTCAATGATTCTTGGCTCCCTTAGTTTGCTCCCTTCCTTGCACCGATCTTACATTATGATTAGCCGACCTAGTCATTTTTTTGCCGGCTCGATCTACTGGTACGCATTTTTCCAGATTAGGTATTTTTTCCCACTGGGATTTTGCTGACAGACCCCCCTTCCTCTCATGCAGCCTTCTCCAACATCGGGCATTAATTTTCGTTTGGAGTTGGCTTTTTACTTTGTGGTTCCTTTGGTTAATCTTTCCGAGCCTTCGTCTTGCCTGCTATCCTGTAGTTCCCCCCTTAGTTTCCTTCTTCCCAAACCACGACTCCACTTCTCTTATGCCGTCTGTTATTGTACGGGAGTTTTAGTGAAGGCGCCTATTGCTCGACGACGTTCTCTTAATATAGTCTTTTATCGCACTCTACTGTCTCCTTTCATTCCCTCGGTCCCTCGTCTCGCGCCCTAGACCTTTTCGCTGTTGACCGAGACCGTTTCTAACTTGAAACGTTTCTCGTTGCCTTTGTATTTGCGTGGCAACCTACCGCAATTTCCTCTGTATTACCTTCCTAGATCCTAATTGCCTTTTGTTCTTTTTAATTTCATCCCGAACTGATTTCCCTTCGTACTCCTATTGCCCTGTGATCATTCCACTCGAACAATTTGCCCAATATCCTTCCCTTCCCATTTGTGCCTGCGGACTGTCCCTCTTTCCTTTTCATGAGACACCCTTTCTCTGTTTCGTTTAAGGCTTCGGTTAAGACAAGGATTCTCAATTTCCAGTTTTTTTGATTTTCCCTTTTAGTTGTCGGCTTTTGTTGTAAAGCAAAGTTCCGTCCCTTTTAACTTGAGGCCCCATCCCTAACGATATTCTCCCTAGCACTCCTGTGCAGACCAGGTTCCGAGCCTATAGCACACACCCGAGACCCCCTCTAAGAGATTCCCGGTCGGTTTTTCCATCGGCCCCAGGACTGCCACGGTGAAAGTACTTCTAATTGGACACCGCCCTTCATCCAATAGCCACCACCACTACCTAAATGGACTCTTCTGCTCTCTTTAATATTTCCTCAGACCCGACGATCTCCTCTTCTAGTTGGAAAGAACCTATCCAACGCTTTCGTCCCTGTTTTTCATGAGGGCCCCTGCAAAGACCTTTACCTCGAGACTGTCTTCCACATTCTTTCTGTGCTTAACCGGCCCCTTTTCATCAATTTTAATTGCGCCGCTTGTCGCAGGCTTTGATCCTGTTTGGTCCAGTCAATTTCTCTTTCCCTGGCGCGATAATCAATCCAAGTTCATTATCCCCCCAATAATAATAGTTGTTTTTATGAGCCTAGTACCGTAGTTCTTGCCGCCCGTGAAAGACCCCTTGAATTTTTCGCAACCTCTCTCTCATTTTTCACGGGAACAAGTCCCCTGTCATTACTCTTGCATCCAGCTTCTCACCCTCTCTATTGTGGGCTGAGTTTATTTTTCCTTCTCTTGTTCCCTTTCGCAGGTCAATCATAACTTCTGATTGATTTTGGATGATACCTTTTCTGCCCCAACAATTCCCCGGCGTCCTACTCATAATCCCACTCTGATTGAGTCCATCTCGTCCTTCAATTGTTTGTGTTGTCTCTTTTCGTATTTTATAGTTTAACGGTCATTTCCGTCAGTGGAAGTTTCTCATTAAGATGCCCTCTGCGTCTGAATGACCGTGTTTGTCCCATCTCTATTCCTTTTTTTCAATTGGCTTTTCATGTATCGATCATTTCTAATTATCTGATGTCCTTGGAATCCAAAGCAGGTCCTGTGAGCTGGGACCTCCCCAACCTCTTCAGATACTCCTTTTCCATATTCCCGGCATCCTTTGATCCCAGCCCAGTTAAACCCAAGTGTCCTTCATGCCAATTCCGATTCCTTTCGTCCCCAAAAAAAGAGCTTTGACTCCTTTGCTGGACTCTCATTTGGATGCCTCTTCCCCCGAGTTTTCTCCTCTTAAGGCCATTTTCTTATTGACCCTTTGATGCACAGTACCCCCCCCGTTTTTTTTTTTTCTCACCATCCGGTCAGCGGAGTGGATGTTACCAAACTGATCCCTCAAGCTGTAAAGTGGAGGATTGCCCCCCTTCCCGCCACATAGGATCTACGCTCAGTTTCATCCGCTTGCAAACTTAGTTAAGTGTCTTGTCGGCGGAACTTGTAAGGTGATCCCCGATTAGCCTGGCCCCTTACTTCCCCTCGTTACCTCTCTCCTATATTCTCCTTGTTCGACCTTTCTTTCACCCCAGCCTTCACGCGCCCGATGAAAACAATCGATTTCCGCTCCCTCCTTGTCCCCCCCCGGCAACTTCCCTTGGTGAATCCTTGCAATTCGTTGACGAGCATCCCTCTCGCCCGTCATGCAAACCCCCACAATAACTAGAAAACGTCCCTTCAACCCCCCAAACATCCTAGAAGATCATGAACCTTCTTTATGATTTCGAGATCTAGTCGTTACAACACCCTTTTTAGATCACTAGCAAAGAAACCCAGCCGCATCGCTCCCCTTACAAACAAGGCCCAGGACTTCCCGGCCCACCAACTTCTAGCTATTTCCCTCCCAAGTGCTCGTGCTCATGGCATTGTCCCTCACGGGCTCCCATGATTCATACCTTCCCCACCTTGCCCTTTTGGATCCGTTGTGTGATTTTCTCGGTCCCCCGTGCGACCTTTTTGACCCTCACTTCCCCAAGAATACCCCAGTACACTATTCGCACGGCGATCTAAGTAACCCTGATCCGCCTTGAGTCCTTCCACAAATTTTGCGCTTTTCTCAGTAAGATGGGTAGTTCCTCACAGCACCGAAACTAGATGCCAGAAGAATCACAAAAACGGCGGGCCGTACATCGCCGCATTTGTTCCAAGTTCTGCTGACAGGTGCCTTCAAACCCCATTTGTGCGCTTACAAAGCTAGTTAAGAAGATCCTGCGGACGAATACCCCGCCACTGCATAACCCCCCGGCAGAATAGACCATTTTGTGTCATCTATCTTTTATCTACCTCCCTTGTGGTTTTGGTGATTTGAATACCACCCAGTGCCTCCTTCTTTCTTTATATTCTCGTGCGGGTATTCTCTCCTACCTGGCTTTCCCACCTTTCCCCTTCTTTCGACCCCCTTATGTCCCCTGTTCCTGGGAGAACCGTCGACTGCTATCTTCTTTTGATTCCGCGTGGCCGATTTTCTTTCCTTTTTTTTCTATTTTTTGCTTGTCTCTCCCGGTCCATCTTCTCCAATAACCGTTTTTGGTGTACTCGCAAGCTCTAGCCTTGGTTCATGTTCCTTGGGAGCCGCTGAGGGTGACCCCCTTTTATTTTGAGAGGCGGATCACCCCCGTTCGTCCCTTTACCATTGAGAATCACAGTCGCCCCAGTTTAACCATCCGAACTCCTTTTTCTCCCCCTGACAGTAATGGCCTAGATATATCTTCATTGATGAAGCCAGCTATAGTTTTGGTCCTTCCTCCGGCTTTTGTCCTTTTCGATGTTTTCCCTTAGTTTTCGAAAATTTGGTTTTTAGATCAGCATCACCAGTACACTCTGGCCTATCGATCAAATCATCAAATGTCCTGTTCTATTTCTCTCCTTTTTTTTTTCTCTGGCTTTTTCCTTTTATGTTGCTTTTTGGGGTTGTCGATCGGCGTTTTATTCGCGTCCCACCAGATCTCCCTTTCCTGTACCCAGGCTTTTGCTGTGTGACAACTTCTTTTAATGATACTTGCCTTTCCGCCCTTCGCTTGAAGTAGCTTTTTCTTTTTTTTATACAAGGCTGACACCCCAGCTCGCATCGCCCTCTTTTCCCAGCGCATGGGCCATTGATAGCATCGTCCGATCAGCGACTATCAAGTGCTTCGCAGCTACTACTCCCCTGCGTCTCGCGTCTTGTTATTTTCGTGAAGGCCCACGCCGCCATTGTTACCTGATGTCTTTTGTTTCTTGTTTTTCCACGATTATACTTCCTCTTGTCTTGTTTCCCTTCCTCCCTTGCATAGCTCAAAGATTTCATGACTCCGGGTAGATCTGTACACTGATTCGGCCCGCATGCTCTTTTTTTCTCTGATCTTCTTTTTTCCTTGCCCCTAAGTAAACCCCTTGTCTTTTTTTCCTTGTTCTTTGTGACACGTCTTTCCCCGTCTTCCTTCCCTGGAGGTCTGTCCTATGTTTTTTTTTTTCTCCCTCTCACATTCCGTCCTTTTTCCCGTTGTCGGTCATGCACCCCCCAGCCTTGAGTCACTCCCTCCCTCTCTTCGCGCACTGGTCGCAAGATCTATTAACACACCGTCCCTCCTACTAGCGCTCAGAATTTACTCGGACTCTCCTCTTCCGGTTTCCGTCTAGAACGCCTTTGTGCGGAAACGCTTCCTCCTCACTTCCTCCGGGTCCCCCCCCTCAAGCCCGCGCTTTTCTTCTCAAGCTGCATAATGGATAACGTCGCCCCGCCTCAGTTGGCCCCCTCCTTACCCACCCATCAGCCTGTATTGGTTCCATGGCAAACTGTCGTAAACCCCGCCCGCGCCTGCATTCCCCTCGGGGACACATTCTCGAATTATTGAGCATTTCTAGAATTCATAATTTGATAGTCTATTGTGGCCCGCCATTTGATATTCCCTTTTGCCGAGATTTTTTAGTCATTCCTTCTTTTTCCCTCCTCCCTTGTTCATTTTTCTTCTACGACCTTGTCTTTGATCGACCGTTGACATCCATTGCGGCCCACCCCCGGCCCATAATGAGTCGGGCCTCCCATGTTTTTTTGCTAATGACTTGTATGACCTAATTTTCGCCCCCCTAGACTGTTGGCATGCCCCAGGAGTTGGTGATAAGTTCTTTGTCCCTGTTCTTCCCTTCACTCCCCCAGTAACGGCGTTCTTGGTGGATACCCTTCTTTTCCAACTTTAACAGTCGTGCCCACTCAGGTTACTTGAGCGATATGCTCTTGAGAGCCCTCTGCCCTTATTTTGTTTTTTTTTTGAGCTTAGTTCCAGCGTTTACGCTTTCTCTACCCTCAACAGTTTTCCTCGGACTGATTGTTTCGGCATGGCTACATGCCTCCTCTACTGCGTCGTTCTGTTTCCAGCTCTTTTCCGACCTTGTCTCTGATTCTGAACTCCATCGTTCTCTTTTTTTTGACCTCCTTCCCCTTCACCGCCCTTAAATCTCGCGGGGCCCCACATTCCGCCAACAGTCCCTCCCTATCCGACGGTCCCTCCTTGGGTCTCCAGCACACTTTTTTCATGTCCAAAGTTTTTCCTGATTTTCCCCCGGTAAAACCGAATTACTCGACACACAAAGCGCAGTTGACTTATTAAGTATAAGCTCCTTATCCCGTCCCGCTTCAGTTCCATTCGAGGTTTTTGGGTTGTGGGGGGGGCGGGGGTGTGGTGGGGCGATCAGTATTCCCCCGACCACCCTCTCGTTCCCTTCTTCATGCTGGTGCTGCGGTTCCCCCACTTCTCTACTCGGTACATTGTCGGCTTGCCCTTAACTAACGGTCCCCGGCTCGCCAGCATCGTAAAAGGATCTTTTTTTCACCAAGTCCCCGGCCGTGCTTATGATTGTTAATCGTCTCTCTGATAGCCGGTACCCCATTCAGCTGAGTTGTCGCTTCGTCTAGTTCTTTTTTCTCCTTTAGTAAACGTGAAACTGATCTCTTCCCGAGCCCAGCTTTGACACCAGCGTTCCCCTCAGTCAGTTTCGTCCAGCTTTCACCAAACCTTTCACCCCTGCTGGTTGAACGACTGTGGCCAGATCGTTGACCGCCCTCAACGCGCTTACCGAATACACCGCCCACCACCCAATCCTCCCACTGACCGGCCCCCCCCCCCCCCCCTTTATCCGCAACTCCAATGCCCTGCTTTTTTGATGATGTGATCGAGTTTTGCGGGTGGTTTTTTGTGGTTTTGGTTTGGCCCAAGCCCCTTGGTGTTGTTTTGGAAAAAAACAAGTTTGGTGTTCCCTGGGCAGAGTTCCTTTACGGGTTCTGCGCTCTCCACATGCACCTCTTTCCTTCCTTAGGAACTCATCGGCACCATCGTGCCCTGAGCCCCCCCCTAGACCTTGCCCCCCACTTTTCACTAGCTTTACCCTCCCCTTTATGATCTCCGTTCCGAGCGTGACAAGCGGCCTCAAGGGCGCCAATGATCCCCAGTGCACTGCTATGACGCCTTGGGGTCGTGGGGGGGGTTTTTTTTTTTTTTTTTTTTTGGAGAGGGTTTTTTTTTGTTCTCGGTGCATTTCTAGTCGTGCTTCAACCCACTTTCTCACTCTCTCACCCTCCCCCCCCCCCAAAGTACACCTAGCGTTTTTTTTTCCTTTCCAGGCTTTCAACACATTTATACTTTGGAGTATTGGTCATTACCCCCCACTGAGTAGCCTGAAGATGGATTTTGAATATTCCCCAAATGAAAATATATTGACCGAAGTACACTTCCCCCCAAAAACCCTTAGGGATCCACTAGACCTGTGTATACCAGGTCTGTCCTGTGACCTGCATCCGTTGTGTTGATGAAAGTACCCAGGTAAAGTGAAGTAACGTCGGGCAAGCTCAAAGCGAACAAGCGACGACTAGCCCCCCCTGTTTTGGTTTTTATTATAGGCCTCCCCCTCCGTTTTGGTGTTGAGCGTCTAGTAGATTTTTTTTCACAAAACAGTGGCTCTCTTTTTTTTTTCTCTCGTCGCTTATTTAGTTGTTTTTATTATTTGCCCTCCGGGTGAGCTTGATTCCCAGTCCTTTAAGAAGACACAAGGCTTCCCTCCCTTTTTCCCTTGGGCGACCCCCTGGAGGCGATGGGTATTTCTCCCGCACGCTTATTTTTTTTCTTTCGACCTTGGTTTCTTGCCCTGTCACCACGTTCCATTTCTTTGACTTCCCCCTTCGGTTTTGTGGAGTCCTGGACCACCGCCTAGTTGATTTCCCTGTTACCTTTTCGAGCCGCGGCTTCTTACTTGGTTATGTCCCGTCGAATTGATACCCACCTTTGCAAGGAATCGATTGACCCTCCCAGTTTTCCCATTGCCTTTGTCAAAGGTTCTCCCTTTTCTCCAAGGCTGCCATGGTTTCCCCTCGCCTCTTATCTTAGAAGCCTATTCGCTTTTGTCCTGCGATTTCTTCATTTTGGCAGCTTCTCATCTCCTTCTGTCCCTCTACTTTGCTTTTTGCCCCTGTCGCCCACCCTACCCCTGCCAGCTCGACAAAATAATCACCTCTTTGCCTGGCTATTCGGATCAGTTTTTCGTCCTTTTCTGGCTACTATGTTGTTTGTCTCTGACTTCCGTCTCCCTGCCCGATTTCTCTATTTCACGCCTGATGCTTTCACCAGGATTGACGTGTTTGCCAACTTCTTCATAATCTTATGCTTCCCCATCCGTTTTTTACGCCCCCTGTTGATCGTGTCCTATTGAATGGGCTAGCCGGTTCCCCAGCCACCTACTCTCCTGACCGACCCGAGAGACACCGTGCATTGCTTCCTGTCCGCAACTTTAGATCCGCCGACACTATGCCCGTCGTGGCTTCTTCCTCAATGCGACAGTCTAGAACCTATTGAGTGTATCTCTGTGCCCTTTTTGCCTTAAGGCCCCCGCTGAAGCCCACTTCCCCAGGTCTTGGAGTTTTATCCTTCCTCCTCGACGTGAATTGACCATTTGTTCTCGTTTTTTTTGTCTTTCCAATTGTTCATCTCCCCCACGATGGCTTTCCGTCTCTTTCCCTGGCCTCGGTCAAGCGTTTTGATTGGATCCCCTTCCTCTCTTTTTCTTTCCTTTCTCCAGTCCCTAATTAGTCCTTCTGACAACTTCTTCTTTTTCTGGTTTGGGTTACTCCCATGATTCCTGCTGATTGGAACCGGAGGATTGATCGTTTTCCTGCCTTTTCCCCCCCCACTTCTTTTAACCGTTCCGTTTACCCACTTCTTTAGAGCCCTGCGCCCCGTCTTGTCAGTTCTCAAAGCTCTTCGATCCCGGTCGAGCCTCATCCTGAACACCACCCCCCCGATGACGCGTTTAATTCCTCTAACTTCCCATGTTCCCTCGGCAGTTGTCAAATTTTTCCCTAGAATCATTTAAACATAGGACTTTCAAATCGCTGGTGCGCCCCCCCCCGTCCTCCCCCAATGGAAGTTCCTCGTGATACGGTTTAGTACTCGGCCTACCTTACCCCCTCCCGATTCGCGTCTTTTTTCTGATTGGGACCTGCAAGTGGCCCAAAACCCGCCGTTCCTTTGCTCTCTGTTCACATTGCTTAGTCCCCCCCCAGAAATTACTTTCGTCCCAGTTATTCATTTGCCCCCAAGAGTATTTACCGACAAGGATTTTCAACAATTTTCCCTTTTCGTCAGCCCCTTTTTCAGAAACCGGTAACTCCTTTACCTATTTAGATGTTGGAATTCCCCTGGAGATTCATTTTTCGCTCATTCCAGGTACCCTTTCGGCCGCTTTCCTCATACCCTCCCCTGGTTTGGTTTCCTGATTCGCTCCGTACGTTTTCTCTTTACTGCCGTGTCCCCCTTGAAGCTCCATTTTTTTCCTTTCACCAGTATACCCGGCTTCCGGGCCTCCCCCATTCTGATCACTGAACTTTTGATTTTTTTAACCTTTTTTAGTTAACAGAGCTGTTGGCATGCGGCTTTTTTAATTCAGTCCCGTGCCACTTTCACCCGTACCCCGTCACGCGGTTGGGTGGCTTTTCTGTAAATTTTTCCTTTTTTTTTTTTTTTTTTTTTTTCTCTTTTTTTCCTTTTCTTTTTTTTTTTTTTTTTTTCTCTTTCCTTTTTTTTTTTCTTTTTTGTGTTTTTTTTTTTTTTTTGTTTTTTTTTTTTTTTTTTTTTTCTTTTTTTTTTTTTTTTTTTTTTTTTTTTTTTTTTTTTTTTTTCTCCGGGCCCCTCTCAAAGCTTTTTAATTGACATTGAGCACTATCTTGAACAGTTTGTTTCTGAGTACTCGCTATGGATCCTTTTGGTTGGTCGACCGTGAGTATTCCTCGTGTCCAATTTTTCTCGGAATTTTTCACAGGCCGGCCTGATTTGGCCTGCGTCCTTATTTGTCATGAAGCTAAGAATGTTATTCTTTTTTTCTTTAATCGCCTATTCCGCCCTTTTTTGCTTTTAATCTCTCGATCTATCCTTAATCGTTCTACCCTCATCCCCCCACTTTCCCCCCCCAGCAGAATGTTTTGGTTTCCACCCATTACACAATTAGTCCTCTGTCCCTTCCTGAGCGGATCCTTGGCCCCAGTCAACCAGTAAAGTCCAGCAAGTTGTCTTCTTTTCCAATTGTTCCCCCTTCCTCCCTCCCCAAAAAGCGTCCTCTGACGAGGCTCTCCTTGACATTCCTACTTCCCGGTTCTAAGTGTGCCAATCTTGCCCCTCCTGTCATGCAAGGAGTTAAAAACGGGACCCCAGATTCCCAGTACTTTATAGCGATGCTTTCAACCCTCCGCAAACGGTACCTTTTGCGGCGTGTCCCTTCCCCCTTCCCACCACCGGCCCCGCGATCGAAGTCCTCCTTCTCCTTTTCATTCTTTCCCCCCGCAGATTGCTAGTGTAGGTCCTGTCCTGACTGATGTTGCAGATAGTTGTCCAATGGTCTGCTTCCCTCTCTCTCTTATTTCTCTTTTTTCGACAACTCTCTCAGGAGATTTCCCGCGTACCCTCGGACTCCACGGCAGCAGCGTCATGCAGCCTTTCCACCCGCAACGCTCTTGTTTTAACTCCCGTTATATCTTTGAGCCAACGTCTTCTTCGCCAGCATGCCCACCTAAAAACCCACTCGACCCCGCCGGCCACAACACCCTGACCCTTTCCCATCCAACGATTATTTTATTAGCTTCCTCGTCCGGTAAAGGTGATGTGTATTCGCCACACACCACCGTTTCCTCCTCCCTAGCCTTTTCTTGTTACCATCGTCCAAATCTCCGCGCCCGGCCACCACCCCTCCCTCTTAGCTTCTACATCCTACCAGTAGACTCCGGATCAGAGACCTAGGTCCCCCAGGGCCTCATTTGACCCATTTTTCGAGAAAGTTCCTCGTTGCTGCCTAGGTGAGTCATTACCTTCGCCCTTTGTTCTCCTCCCCTTTGCGACACGCAAAACAAAACCAACCAGGTCAACATCTGATGAGTTAACCCTTTTGATCACCCCTTTCCCTCGTCGATGCTTCATGCTTCCCCAAACTTTTTCTTTCTCCAGCTGACCGTGACCTTCCAATGAAAATCGCTGACCCCTGAAGTCCTAGAAAAAACTTCTTGCTTCCCCCTACATCTCACTTACATGTTTCTTTCTCCCAAGGGGACGGTGAACTCACCTTTTTCTCGTACCCCAAGTACTTTGATTACGTTGTTTGTTTTGACCCCGCTCACTGCTTTCCCTCCTAAGTCCCTCCAAAAAGCGTCCTTCACTAGCCCCCACTGTTGTGTC
>Ga0179593_1326854_pt1 | contig 12780 bp, 25 predicted proteins | sample CZODoug2_1_08_16_FD_185931 | JGI IMG/M metagenome (GOLD analysis project Ga0179593, IMG submission 185931) | Vadose zone soil fungal communities from Angelo Coast Range Reserve, California, USA - CZODoug2_1_08_16fungal (PacBio error correction) | ecosystem: Environmental > Terrestrial > Soil >... | reverse complement strand
CCTTTTTTCTTTTTCTTTTCGGATCGCTGATGTTTTGTTTCTCTTCGTACTTTTTCACCCCATGTGAGCCCTTAACGAGATGATTGGTTCGTTTGTCGCGGACCCCTTTTTGTTAGTTTTTGTTTTTTCTTGAGGTTCACCCCCCTCTGTCCAGTGATTGTCCGCGCGTTGGACAGTGGCCGTCACGCGTCCCCCCTTTCTTTCCCGTGAGCCTCAACACTTTTTTCCCCTCCTCCAATGTCCATCACCTTCCTTTTGGGGGGACCATGTCAAATTCGACAATGCCGGAAAAACATCCTCTTTTCTGGTTCCCATTCCTTTTTGGGACCCGGTAGTAATCTTTTGGCTGGATTGGACTTTCCTTAATAATTTTTCGGTGTGCTTCCCCTTTTTGTGGACATGCCGCTCTTTGAACATCACGAATGCCCAGCTCTCGTCCCTCTGCGCTTCTCGTTCTGACATACTTTTTCTGGTTTTTTTTCGAAGCGGTTTTCCGGATTGTTTTTTCTTCTGTTTCACTTTCTAGGGTTCTCCTTTTTTTCCGGTTTCTTTGATTGCGGCGGTGCTCTTTTTCAGTCTAAACGTTTAATCTTTTTCCCAATCCTTCCTTCGATTGTTTCTTTTATGCCTTTGGCCCCGAATGTTTTGAGCTCCCCCTTTGGGCCGCGCAACCCCCAGATTGGTTTTTGAGTTGCTTGAATCCCTGTTTTTTCCCGCTTTCTGGTTGTCAAGCACGACGAGTCTTTTCCCTTTTTTTCCGGCGCTTTCCCCCCCCCCTTCATGTTTCTTTCTTGCAAAGGGCCATGCTGATTCTTTTCTGGGCTTCGGTGACCCCCCCCCCCCCCTCCTCTTGTTTTCTCCCACCCACCCCTCTTTTTTTGGTCGTTCTTTTGCCCCACTCCTTTCCAACATTTTGCTTTGTCTGGCTGCTGGCAGTCTGCTCTGTTTGAGTTTTTTTTGAAATTGCCTGTCTTCCTCTTCTTGAGGACTTTTGATAGTTTCCCCCTTTGTTTCGGGAGTTTTTTTTTTTTCGCAACGCGTCCCGTAACCACTGACGCGTCCACAACCGCCTCCGATTTTTTCCCTTTTGGTTAATCCGCTTTTATTGGAAACGTCCCCCCTCTTCATGTTTTTGTTTTTTTTTTTCGTCCAGGTCTTCGATCGCTGTATGCGGGAAGACTGCCGTGTGTCCCATTTATTTTTCCATTATCACTTGTGTCCCTTTTTTCCTGTTTCAAGGTCCCTCCCTTCCTCCCTTTTTTTCCATTCTGTCCCAGGGTATTTTTTCGTTTTGCTCCTTGCTGCATGTTTTTCGTAAGTTTTTTCCCTTTTTTTTCCAGTGCCCCAATTTTCCCCCCCTTCAATCCCAATTTTCGGTTTTTTGCCAAGGGTGATTGATGCTCGCATTTTTTGCTATTTTCCCCGAGCAGTATTTTTTTCTTCTTTCCCTGCCCTTCCTTGATTTCGGTTTCTGGTTTTTTCCCGTTTGGTTCGTTGATTGTTGTGTCCGAGCTTGCGTATTGACGCTCAGCCCCACTTTCCTGGTCCAGACCCCGGCGACATTTTCTTTTTTTCCTGTTTGAAAAGTTTTGCCTCCGCCTAGCGGTTTCACCTGGTTGGTTTCTCATCTGTCCTTCTTTTTTTTTATCAAGGTTTTTCTTTTCCCAGTCCTGGCGATTTACAAAATGCAGGGTTGGGGGACGGTGCGTTGCTTGGCCCCTCCTCTGAGGGCCGTGAACGGTCTTTTCCTTCCTTTTCTTTGTTTTTCCCATTCCCCAATGTCTGTGTCGTTCACCACGTTTCCCCCTTTCTCCTTCCGCCTGCTGATCATTGCAGCGGTTCAGTCCGTGTCATCCTGCCCGACCCTTTTTGCCATAGCTTTCTCACCGTGTTTCCGTTTTTTCTTTTTCTTGACTGTCTTTCGTCCCCCAGTTGGACGCCCAGTGCTCCTTCCGCGTCTTCCCCCTCTTTTTTTAATCTCCTTTTGTCTTAGAGAACCACCTTTTTTTTCCCTGTTTCGTCCGATTCCTTGTTCTTCCCCCTCACTTTCTCCTTCGTTGGTGCTGCTTACCACTTGCCCTTTTCGGGTAGGAACTGGTCTCCTTCTTTCCGGCCAACCTTCACCCGTTCCCCCACAAGTAGTCTTCCCCCTTTCTGTGTTTTTCTTCCCATCAAACCTTCTTCTGACTCTTCCATCCCCTGCCCGGACCCCTAGGCACTCTTTTTTTTTGCCTTCCTTTCCTTTCTCTCTTTTCCTTTCCCCCTACCCTCCCTTGTTGTTTGTCTCATCTTTTCCTTCATTTAGTCGTTTTTTTTTTTTTTTTTTTTTGTTTTGCAAGTTTCCGTTTCTGGTCTTTTATTATGCAGTTTGCTACACCCCCCCCTGACGGCCCCCGTTCCCCCTCTTTTTTTTGTGTCTCTTTTGGTTTTCTTTGGTTCCCTTTTCTCCATCCTTTTTTGGTCGATTTTCCCTTTTTGGCAATTGTCTCCCTTTTTAATGCGTCGGTTTCCTTCGATCAATGGATGGTTTTTTTTTCCTTTCCCCCTTTGGTTCCTTTGTACCCCCCTTTCCCTTTCTGTTTTCCCAATCCTTTTTTCCTTTCCGCTTGTGGTTTGCATTTTTTTCTTTCAACTCTCCCCCTCCTGACCCGACGTGGCGTACTGGCCTTCTGGTTGCCCTTTGTTGTCCCTCCTTTTCCCTGTTGGTAAACGCTTTCGTTCCATTTTTTGTTACGTTTTTTTTTTTTTTGTTAAAACCTTTTTTTCTTTTCCCAACCCCTCCTGGTCCCACTTTGTTTAGGGAGGACACTTGTTCTCACACCTCCTTTTTTTTTTTTTAACTTCCTGGAATTTTTCCCCCCCACTAAATTTGTTTTCTCGCGGGGCGTTTAAGAACATGGTTTCCGCCCCATTCAGTACTGGTCTGCGAGGCATTCTTTCTTCCCGTGTAGTCACTTTTTGGATTTTTTTTTCTCCGCCATTTATCCCCCCCTTGTCTTTCCGTTTCGCTTTCGACCCCCTCTTTTTGACCCGGGGCTCCACAGTTTTTACCCAAAACTTTTCCTCTTCTCTCCCCCATTGCGTCCCTCTTCCCGGAGGCCAATGCTTTTTGGTCATTTGACGTCCAATCCCTTAAGTTTTGCCTTTCCCCGCCTTCCCCCTCTTGATTCTTTTTTTTTTTTTTGGTTGTTGTGGGTTTTTTTTTTTTTTGACCGTTTTTTTCCTTCCCTTCCCCCAGGGCTGGGCATTTTTCCCTTTTTTTTGTCGTTTTCCCCGGCCACTTCCCACACCTCCTGGTTACCTGTTGTTTTTGTTCAATTTGCTGATCAGGTCCCATTTTTACCCCCCATTCTCTATTTCAATTTTTCCAATGTGACCGGCAGTGGCCCTTTTTTTTTTTTCCTTCCCCTTCTTTTGACTACTTTTCTGTCCCGTGGCACCATTGACTTCGGTGTCTCGGTCTCCTGATGCCACCACCGTTCCCCCCACTTTTTTTTTTTTTTGTCTTCTGGCCTGCTTTCAGTTTAGTTGCCGCGTTCCTTCTTCTTTTAACGCCCATTTTGTTCTTTCGGCTGTGAAAGGGCCCTTAACCCTTAATCTCAGACTCCCACTTTTTCCCGTTTTTCCTGACGCCCAACTTCAGCCTCCTTCCTCACCCAATTTGTCCCTGCTCCCCCGTTCCTGGGCTTTGTCCTTGTTCCACCGACCCCAGCTTGGTTCGTTGTTGTCGATTCCAGCCTTTCTTTTTTGTCGTCCTTTTTTGCCGGACGTTCTCATTTTTCGTCTTTTTTCATCCCCTTCTCCACATTTTTTGCGTTCCCTTTCCTGACTCTCTTTTTTTTTTACTTTTTTCGTCAGTGCTTTCCAATTGGCCCCTCCTCGTTTGCTGCCTTCTGTCAGCTTTTTTGTCATTGACGTTTTCCTTTTCTTTTTCTTTCTTTTGACGCTTCCCCGTCTTTCCCCGTGTTGTTCCCCCGTTTTCGGTGGACTCCCCACGATTTCCCGGCTGCGCTCGGAAACTCCTAAGTTTTGCCTCCTTGCTTCTCCAATTCTGTCTTATCACCCTTCTTTTTTTCCCTTGCCAACTACTTTCCCCCCCGCAATCTTTCCCCCCCCCCCTGTTGAAAGCAGATCTAGGCTAGCCGGTGGGGTTGTGTCCACTTCTCTTTTTTTTTTTTCCTTCTCCCCGGCCTCCCCCCTCACTAATTTTGCTCCCATTTTTCCCAATTCCACCCCCCCCCCTTCTCCGGTGCCCGTGCTTCTTTCTTCCGTTAGCCTTTTTTTGTTAGTTCCCGTTTCTTTTTTTGCTGTTTCCACTTGACCTTTGACTTTTTTTTTCTTTTTGTGTGGGGTTTTTTTTTTTCCTCCCGTTTTCTGGTTCCATCCTTTTGTGCGCCCGTCCCTATTTTTGAGTTCCATTCCTGGTTTCCCTTATTTGTTCTAAATCCTTTTAGGAACCCTCCTTCCACGTTGGGAGTCCCGCCCGTGCTGCACCCCACCCCTTTCCGGAGTCTCCCTTTTTATTCGGATTTCGTCGTGGCATTTTTTCTAGCCTCTGGCCCCTGGCTGCTACCCCCCCCTTTCCAAACCTTCCATTTTTGTTATTCTCCTCCCCCTCTTTTTTTTTTTTGTGAGACTCCTTCGTTTTTTTGCTCTTTTTTAGTTCGCTGCTCGAGCGTGGTTTGTCTAGTCCTTTACCGTCCCTTTCCTTTGCTCACTGCGAGGTCTTCTTGTTTTTTCCGTTTTTTTTTCGTCCTTTGATCTTGTTCGTTTTTTCTGTGGTTTTCCCCACTCCCTCGGCCAGTTGATTGTCCCTTTCCTCTTTTTTTTTTTGTCCTAGTGGGGGCGCCCCCACTTGCGTGCCCCCCCATTCTTTTCTTTTTGATTTTCAACACTTCAGTCCCCCTTGGTTTCCTAACTCTTTTTTTCTTTTTAAACCTGCCGTTCCACCCCCATTCGACTGCTTGAAAAAACCCCCCCCTACCAGGCTTCTGACATACAGTATTTGACCCGGGTTCCGATTTGTGCGGGAAGTTTCTTTTCCATTTTCGTCCCCCCTTTGTATTTTTTGGTCGCCTTTCTTGAAAATCTCATTCCGCGACCTTAATTTCTTACTATGACGGTTTTCTTTTGTTTTGACAACCTCCTTGTTATCTTGGTGTTTTCTGATGCTTGCGAAGGATTTTATGTATCCTTTTCTGCGGACTTTTAAGGTCTATCGCTTTCCCTCTTGGTTTTGATGACTCTGTTGCTTTTTTTTTTTCATGTCCCGAACGTGCAACCTCGTTTACTATTTTTTCCTCTCTTTCTCGGTTCCTTTTTTCATGTTTTATTTTTTTTTCCAACAGTTTTCCGCTTCTTCACAATTCCCGTCCAAGCCAAGTTTTTTTTTTTGACCTAATTCTTCCCTTTCCTTTCCCATTTTTTGACCAAGTTTTCTTTCGGGGGTCTGTCGTCTATTGGTCCCCCCCCTTCTTTCTTGATGCAAAGTCACCTGTTTAGAGACCCCCTTTTATATTTAGTTTTCCCCCGTTACCCACCCTCGCTGGAGGTTCTTTGTCCCCACAACACGCCTGTCCTCCTTTTAGTTTTTTCTTTCTGTCCCCCCAATTCGGTGTTTAACTTCGCTTTTCCACGGCGGTTTTCTCTTTTTAGTCGTTGTCTGTTTTTCTTTACCACGACTTGATTCCTAGTCTCCTTGTTCCTTTTTTTCCTCCCTTTCCTTTTTTTTCCAGTTTTCTTTGGCTTTTCCTGAAAACTGTTCCCCCCTCCCCCTTCTTTTTCCCGGCTCTCAACTCCCCTGCCCCTTCGTTACCCTGTTTTTTCATCTTTTTCTCCTTTACTCTCACCGCTTCCATGCGTTTCCCTCCTTCTCGTCCCCCCCTTCTATAGGTTCTCTTCCTCTTTCCTGACGTTTTTCGTTGACATTGGAAACAAGTCGCATTCTGGTGACGTTTTGTTCCACCATTTTGCACATGTCCCCGCTTTTTTTCCAGTATACCTTTCCCCCTCTCTTTCACCCTTTGCAAATGTTTTCACCCTTCTTTTTTTCTTTATCGGTTTTTTTTCCCCCCCTGCTAAGATGGGCCTTCCCCTTTTTGGTCAAGTGATTCCCCCTGTCTTACCCTCGGTTTTTTTCCTTACTTTTATTTGGTTCCCCTTTCGTCGTCTAGTTTTTCCCTGTTGAGATCGTAAATTTTTTTTCACCTTCCTCGGATAGTGTTTTTCGATTTTTTTTGGATAGGTCTCGTTTCCGCCTTTGCTCTTTTTCTTCTTTGTTGGTTTTCTTTTCTTTTGTATTCCTGCGTTCCCCTCCTTGACCAAGAACTCTTCCCTAATATTTCTCTTTGCGTCCTCGTGTCATCGACCACCGTTTATGTTCAGGACCCCCTTCTCTTTTTTTCTTAGGTTTCTTTCATTTTTTCCCCCTCCCCTTTATTCTCTGACCCCCCTGTTTCTGTTTTGAGTTAGTTGCCCTTGGTTTACCCCTCCGGCTGATATGTCTTGTAACGTCTTTTGTCCTTTTTTTCCCCCTTTTTTTTAGTTTTTCCTTGAACCACCCATTGGACCCCTTTATTTTTTTAGAGTAACCCATTTCCATTGGGCCTCCCAGTTGCCTCCGCCTTTTCAGGCCCCCTTTGGTAATTTTCCCTAATCCCCCTTTTTCCTAGACCTCGGGTTTTACAGTCGCTTGTTTTTCTTCTGCTTTCCCCTGTCGGTCCCTGACGACTTTCATTGTATAAGGTCTTTCCTTTGGACCCTGATATTTGTTACGTCTCTTTTCCCCACCTTTGTCACTCCCACCTTTTAGTTGACCGATTCCTCTACTTCCCTCCTTTCCCTTTCTGGTTTTTGCCCTTCCACTTTTTCTTTTGAGGATCCTTTGTTCGTTTCTGATTCCCCCCCTTCCACCTAACTTTCCCCACCCCGCCCTGTCCCCCCTTTTTTTTTGCTTTTTTCCCCCACTTCGGCGCACCCTCCCTTGGCCCCCCATTTTCCCACAAATCGACTTTTCCTTTTTTTCCCTTCTCAGCTTTCTTTCTTTTCATTTATTCTCTTTTTCCTCCTTCCTCCCCTTTTTTTTTTTTGAGCCTCTTTCCTCCCAACCCGCTGAGAGGGATTTTCTTCCTTATTTGTGCAGGTCCTTTTTTCTTTTGGCTTTCTTATGTCGTTGCTTTCCCAGCCCCATCCTCCCCGTTCCCCCCCCCACAGTACCCCCCTTCTACCCACCTCCCCTCCCCCCCCTCCCCACCTCCAATCATATCCCCCGACCTATCAACCCCCCCCTTCCCCATACTCGTTCCCCTCCCCTTCCCTACCTTACCCAACTTCTGCTCCCCCCAATTCCCCCCTCCCCTCTCCCCTCCCCACATTTCCCACCCTGCCCCCCCCTCCTTTCCTTTTCCCCTCTCACCCCTCTCTCTCCCTTCTTCCCCACCCCACCTCCCCCTACATTCCCTCCCCTCCCCCCTCCCCCTTCTCACGATCCCTCCTCCCCTCCTGCACCTCCCTCCCCCCCCCCTTTCTCCCCTCCTCTCACCGGGTCCCCCTCCCCTTCCCCCTACCTACTCACCTTCTCCCCCACTATCTACCACCCTCCCCTCCGCCTCCCCTCCAACTTGCTTCTCCTTTCTCCCCTCCTCCTCTATTTCCCCCCCCCTCCTTCCTTTTCCCCCCCCCTCCTCAAGTCACCTCTCACACCCCCCACTCCACCCCCCCCCCCCCCCCTCCTCCCCTCTCCCCTCCCCCCCCCCTTCCGCCCCCACCCCTCCCCCCCCTCTCTCTCTTCTCTACTACTCTTCCCCACCCCTACCCCCTCCTCCTCCCTTCACCTACCGCCACCCCCCCCCCCCTCCCCCCCCCCGCCCCTCCCGCTCCCCCCCTATCCCTTCCTCCAACTCAACTCTTCCCCCCTTCTCCTCTCTCTCACCTCCTACTTAATTCATCTCCCTCCCCCTTCCCGTCTCTCCCCCCTCCTTCTGCCCGTCCCACTCCCCCCCCCCCCCCTCTCCTGCCTCCCCCCTCTCGTCCCTCCCCGCCCCTCACCCCCCCCTACTTGCCCCCCCTCCCCCCCACACCCACCCCTCTCACCCCCCCCCGCTCTCTCTGCTCTCTTCTCCTCCCCCCCCCTCTCCTCTCCCCACCCTCTATGCCGTACCCCTACTCTCTTCCCCCCCTACCCCCTCAACCCCCTCCTCCTCCCCTCCCCCCTTCTCCACCCATGCCATCCCCCCCCTCCTCCTTCCTCTCTTCTCGCGCCCCCTCCCCTCCCCTCTCCCCCCCCCCTCTCTTCTCCCCCCACTCCGCCCCGCCTCCCTCCTCTCCTTCTCCCCTGTCTCCTCCTTTTATTGGCCTGAGTTTCACGTTTTCTTTTTTTTTTTGGGTCCTCTTTTCTTTTTGTTCCCCTTTCCTTCCCCTTGCATTTCTTTCTTCCCCTTCAATTCTTTTCCCCTCCACCTCCTATGAGTTGGTTTCCTCTCTCCATGCCCTTCGGCCGATTTGATGACCAGCTGATTTCCGCCCCCATTACCTGCCTTTTCCCCCCCCTTCTTTTTTTTTCAGTAGCGGTTCTTAATGGGGTCTACCCTCTGGTTTGGAAATCCCTTGGCCAGCCACCGTTTTTTTCGTGTCTGTTGTTTTCTTCTGTTCCCTTCTCCAATTGTTTTTCCGCCCCTTACCGTGCCTTATTCCCCATGCCTTCGTGCGTTTTTTTTTTTTTCACCCTTTTTTGTTTGTTTTTTCCCACTCCTGGGTCAAATTTGTCCCTAAACTTTTTTTTCCCACACTGGCCGTTCGCCCCCATTCACCTTTCCCGGATCCACTCCCCTGTTCCTTTTTTTTTCGCGCAACCTTGCCAGGTCGCAAACGGTGGTTAATTCTGAAGGTTTTTTTTTCTTCGTTTCCCCTCTTTCGGTTTCCTTCCCTCCTTTTTTGTCTGACTCCCTCCCTCCCAGCGTAGCCATTTTCTTTTTAAATACCCCTCCCAGGTTGACTCCCCCAACATTTCCCCCTGCTCAACCACCGTTCCCGTCTCCCTGACCCCCTCCCTCTTCCCCGACCCTCAGCGGAAGTTTTTTTCAACTTCCGCGATCAGCCACTTGCTCTTCTTTTTCACTATTTACAGGATTTTATTTTTAAGTTTCCCCCCTTGTTAAGTCTTGGCCACCAACCCCTTTCGTTGCCCCTTCGTGTGCCCCTCTTTTTCTCAGATATCAAAAATTTCTTGATTTTCCCTTGTTTGATCCCCCCCTTCACAACCTGTGCACCGACCTTTCCTGCGCTTTTCCCCATGCCTTCCCCCTTTCAACCCGGCAGTTTTTCTTTTCTTCTCCCCTTTCTTAAGGTCCTTTTTCATCCTTTTCCCCAATTTCCTTCCGTGGTTTTTTTTTTGACCTGTCTTTTTGCTCGATGAACTTACAGCGGGCGTTTGTTCTGAGTCCATGCGTTCAGTTCGTGCCTTCTTTTTCGCAGAATCCCATTCACCCGATCGCGGCCCCTTTAGTTGTTAAGTGCAGCGAATGATCCATTAAGTTTCCCTACTCCGAACCCCCCCCTGCCCCGCCGTCGCACCACCCTGTGTTCTCTCCATACGTCTGGGCGTTTTCCCCCCCTCCCCAGTGCTGGGTTTTTTTTTCTTCAGTGTTTTGGTCCGGAAAGCCGTTTCATTGGCTCGGTCTGGCTTTCCACCCGATTGAACCAGTTTGCGAATCTTTTTTCCTTCTCTTTTGTCGACCTTTTTTTTTTTCCTTTCCTTCCTGGATTTTCCCCTTGTTGAACGCTGCTTTGCTCGGTCTTGAGTCTCGACTATTTGTAGTTACGTGCGGGTTTTTTTTTCTTTCCTTCGTCACCGAAATGGATTTCCCCGTCGTGTCAGTTTTTTCTTCCTCCCCCCCCCTCTTCTCTCTCCCTCTCGTCCCTCATCTGCAGGACAGGTACTTAAGTTTCAATTTTCCCTTATTTGCCCGCCGTTTCTTTTCGAACACCAAATAATCCTACCCCCATTCCCCCGCTTGGAAAGAAGTCTCTTTTTTCTATTTTTCTCCTTTGCAATGTCCTTCTTTCTTTCCCTCTTTGGCTTACCCTTCTTGCACCTTGTAAGTTGTAACCCCTTTCTTTTTCACCCTTCCGTTCTTTCCAGTAGTTTTGTCCCGAGTTCTTTTCTTCGGCCGATCTTCAGTTGTTCTCATTTCTTGTGTGTAATGTTTTCCCCTTCTTGCCTGTGATGGGGTCTTCTTTTCGTACCGCCTTTTTTTTTTCAATTAGACCTCTGCCCTTTTCCCCTACTGTTGGCGCCTGTCCCGCTGAGCCTCCCTTGCATTAGTTCTTTTGATCCCTCCTCCGGAACCTCACGCGAACAGGGTCCGTCAAGTCCCCCCTGTCCCCATTCATCTTTATCCAATGGTCTTTTTTCCGGATTTCTCGTCGGCCCATGCTCGAGCCGTGATGTTTTTTTGCTCCGTCCGGACCTCCAATGCGCACCCCAAGCATCCTTTTTTTTCTTTTCTTCTCCCCCGTTTTTTTTTTTTTTGTTGCTCTTTTTTTTGCCCGTTTTGTTTTGTTATAGGAATAGCTGTTTTTCCGCATGCTCCGGAATGAACTTCGGACTTTTGTTGATTTTGTCAGTTTTTTCTGTGGTCCCGCCTGCGGTTTCGTGTGAGGATTGGATCCCCCCCCACTCAGTTCTGCAGGAGCCTGTCCTCTGGGTTGGTTCCCCCTTTTCTTCTCCTTGTTCCTTGTTCCCCATTCCTTTTCCGTGCGATTCCCCCCTTTCCATCAATACCACTGCCCATCACTGGTGTTGGCGCATGGTCCCCATTGCGCAATTTTTTTCCCCCCTCCCTTCAACCCCCCTCTTTTTGCCCCGCCCAATAGGCCCCCGGCGAAGTTTTTTGGGCGTTGTACTGACCTTTTTTTCGGCCCACCTTGTTGTGCTGCATTTTTGGTCGCCTGGGCTAGTTCCAGTGTCCCCTTGTCTCTTTCAGCTTCTTCTCGCCTTGATAGATCTTCTTTACACGCGGCTTTTGTCCCCCCTTTTGCTTTTTATCTTATTGGTTTCCTTTTTCCTCTTGTCCTTGTTAGACTCTCCCACTTGTTCGTCTGTGCTCGATTTATTTTTTTGTCGCGTGTCTTCGGTGTGGATTTCTACGTGCCCCCTTTTGTCCCCTCCCCCTTTCCCTTTCTTTCGTGAAAGGTAAGGTGCTACTTCTGGACAACTGACTCGGCCCCCATGCCGAGCCCCACAAAGTTTCTTTGTCTCCTCATCTTTTCTAGTCCGGTAAGAGTAGTAAGTGTTGCTTCCTCTGCCCTGGGTCACGGTTTTTTTTGACCTTCAAGCCAGAATCACACATCTCGTCGGTATTCGGTACCACATCCCTAGGGTTTTTCCCCAAAGTATACCTCTTGTTTTCTTTCCCCCAAATCGGTCCACTGGCGCTGTCGCCTGGACAGGTTTTTCGTATGGTCGTTTTTTTGTTTTCCCCCCTTCACCTTTCTTCTTTTAGGGATGGATGATTTTTGTTTCCCCTTTTTGAGGTGGGCTTTTTTTGGTGGCGTCCGAAGCCCCCCTGAAACTTGAAGTTCCCCTTCCCTTTTCCTCACCCATGGCGCCGCCCCCCCCTTTCTTTAAAAAAATATGTCTTTTTATCCGGGCACTCTCCTTCCCATTGTTTGTTGTCCGCTGCGTTCTCCATTCTCTGATCAGGCTAATGCCGACTGTGTCCCCTGGTGACTTTCCATTTGCCTTCGAAGGAGGACTCGTTTTCCACCCCTGTGTTTTTTTTCCGGAAAGGATCAGCTTTCCCCATAGATGAAAATTTCCCGTGTAACCAGTCTGTTTTCTTTGCTCGGTGGCTTGGACCACCTTCTTTATTTCCCCTGCGTCCCTCTTTGCTGCCCCCCCCCCCTGCTTCACCCCGCTACAATTCGGGGTGAAGGTCGTTGTTACCCGGGAAATCTTTTTCCCCTGTCTCAATTGGATTGACTTCTCGGAGGACCAATTTTTTCTCTCCTGTGGCGCCGTGTTGTGATTTTTCACCCCCACCGGATCGTTTTTTGCTTTTTTTCATTTGAGTGATTCGGCGTCGAGGAGGTCGGATGACGACTTGAACATAAATGTCTACCCGCTTGGGATGCTTTCGGTCTCACCTCCGTTTGCGTTTTTTCTAGTGGCCCCACCCAACGCGCGTTCCTTCATTCATTTTTGTAAGCGTTTGCCGACTGTTTTAACCGTTCGCTTCCGAGGAACTTCTGGTTGGGAAAGTTGGTTTCCTTTCTCCCGCTGACAGGTTGGCTCCACGGGATGATTGCCATCGGGTTGAATTCCCCGTTGACCCCTTTGATGGTTTTCCTGCGTCCCCCCACCTTTTTCACAAGCCGCCTTTTTCTGCAGGTTTCTTTCGTTTCCCTTCGCCCAGCATCTCTGAACTCGTGTCTCACGTTCCCCCTGTCGGGGTTTTTTCTCTTTTAGTCGTATAAAGTTCTTTTTCTTATTTCCCCTCCCTTTTGGCGCCTTTGTTTTCTTTGCACTTGCGATATTTTTCGTAGAGGGTTCCTTGGCATCCAAGTCGGCGTCTCCTGCTCTCCGGCTCCCCGATCATAGTTTTTTGTGTCCCATTGTTTTTGAATTTTCTCCTCCCTTCTAGGAAAAGTTTAAAATCGAACCCGTCTTCCCCACCAGCGCCGCTTTTTCCCCTCTCCGCTGTGTGGATTCACCTCGTTTTTCCCATAATCCTCCCCGTCAGTCCCCTCCCACCCCCTCTGTGAAGAGCCCAGCGGATTGCT
>Ga0179593_1704313_pt1 | contig 12781 bp, 8 predicted proteins | sample CZODoug2_1_08_16_FD_185931 | JGI IMG/M metagenome (GOLD analysis project Ga0179593, IMG submission 185931) | Vadose zone soil fungal communities from Angelo Coast Range Reserve, California, USA - CZODoug2_1_08_16fungal (PacBio error correction) | ecosystem: Environmental > Terrestrial > Soil >... | reverse complement strand
GAAGAGTTCTTGACCTTTCCTTCAAGACGCGGGCTTCTCATGTGCCCCCCCTTTTCTCTCGACCTGGTCATGTCGGGGAGGCAGTCTTTATCCCCCCCCTCTTGTTCGAGGGCGACCTTTTTTTTTGCGTGCGAGATTGCGTCTTTCCCCCCCCCGCCCCGGGTCGAATCTCCCTTTTCCCTCTGAGACCTCCCTCCTATTCCGCTTATGAAGGTCGCATAACTTCCCCCACTCTTTCTGAGTCAGGTGGCCCCCAGTTTCGGTAGTCGATCTACCTTTGCCGCCGGACGTTTTTGTTGGAGATCCTTTTCACGGCCCCCCTTAACTTTTCCCCTCCTGATTCTCTCTAGCGACCCCCTCCTTTCCTTAGCGATCTCGAAGTAGCCTCTTTTTATGCCGACGGCCGACGTCGAAATCGGGTAGATTTTTAGTCTTTTTTAACACGAAGACGCGATGTTCCCCCATCCCTCTCCGAAAGAGGACGCCTCGGTTCCCTTTCCCAAACGCTCCCTCCGATACTAAGACCGACCGTCCTCCACCCAGGTCCTTTTCCCGTCCCTCACGATTTCCGCCTGCGCGTTCTTCTTCTTCCTTCCTCCTCCGTTGTTTGATTCTCTTCTTCGGCCCCCCTGCGAATAGTAGGTCTTTTTTTAAGAAGCCCCCTTCCCGTTCTTAGAGGTCTTGATGCTTTTGGGAGGGGTTGTTCGCACAACGCAGTCCTCTTTTTCGCCCGTCAGTAGGGTCTTTCCAGGCGTCCTTCTTCCCTTTCTGTATAAATTTTTTTTCCCCAGGCAGACCCCCCGTCGGCCCCGGCTTTGACTCTCTGGGCCTCCAAGACCTCATCTCCTTCGAAGGCTTCCCTTGTCGGTCTAGTTAGAATCATGGGAATTTCCCTTTTTGGCGCAGGCATTCCCTTTCCGACCTTTACTCGCGTTTTTTCCCCTAGACCCCTTAGACTTACGCCCAGTCCCCCCTTCTCGGACTCTGTCGATCGTTTTTTTTTTCCCGACCTGCGACCCCAACAGTTTCGGCGGTCTCCGTCTTCGGGGGGAGAGCCCTCTTTTTGCTCTGTACCTCCTCAGTTAGCCGCGATCTTTCCGTTCTGGCGCCTCGAAGGCATCCCGGCCCTGCCCCTCTCTTCTTGCTCACGCCTCCAACCCTTTCCCCAGCCATCGCCGCGGCTTTTTTTTTTTTTCCAGGGGCCTCCGTCGTCGATTGTTCTTGACCGGAGTCCCCCCTGCCCTTCCTCTCCTGAGCTCCTTTTCACACCTCGCCTGCGTCTCAACAGATATTCTGCGCCCGGTTTCCGCCTGTTTTCCTTAGATCGGACTGCGCTGTTTTTTCCTTTTTTTGTCCGCTGGTCAGATCGACGCTTCTCTCCCGTGTTCTTGCCGTCTCTTTAGCCCCTTCCTTCTCTGGGGACGCACCATTACCTTTTTCCCGGCCTGCTCTTGGCCGCGTTTTTTCTTCTCCAGGAAGAATCTCCCCTACAAGCGGTGTGTCTACGGCGGTTTCTTTTCTGGCCCCGTCTGGTCCCAGATCTCCGGTGGGGTCGCGGCTTATGACAACTGGGACTTTTCCCGGGGTCCAGCCCCTTCCCTCGCCTGACGGTTGCGACGTCCCCCTCTTTTTTTCACACTTCACACTTTTGCAATCACCCCTCCGGGGATCGAATGCTTCCGGTGTCTCCTGCAAGGAGATTCCTCCTCCCCCCGAAGTTTTATCTTTTGTCGCGGTTCGGACCCGTTTCCCGCCTTCAAGAAAATCTCGTGTTTTCCTTTCCTGACTCCATTCCTGGGACGCAGAAGTTCTCTCCCTCACCTGGACTCCGTACTTGTCCCGCAGGAAAAAAAGAAGGATCTCTTAAAAAAGCTAAGAGAAGGATCCGGAGTCGGACTGAGTTTCATGGGCCGATCGGTAAATACCTTTGTGTGTAACGATGCGCTTGTAGATTTCAGGTGGGAGATTTTTTCTCCGGGAAAATGTTCGTCATTCCCCCCAATCTCTTTTTTTTGCGTAATGCTTCTTCCGGACGCTAAGAACGACGAATGGATCACCAATAACTGACTTACGAGATCCCAGCGACGTTCTCGGACAAGGACGTTTCTTCCGTGACTTAAGCGGTCGTAAGAGTTTCGTAGGCCCGTTCTCTTCGACGCATTCTCCTGGCGGTCGGACCTAGACAAGTATGATGTGTTCTTTCTTGCCCGACATTGCCCTTTTTGTCCGCGAGCCACGACCTCGAGGGCCTTTCTTCTCGGGTAAGTGATTCTTCCATAAGACTATTAGAATAACGAAGACGATTAACTCAAGAGTTTCTCCCCCTCGTAGGGCGGGTGAAATGTGGGTCGGCTAGTATGAAGGTATGGCGGACGGAGCCCAGCCTCGTTGTTTTGAGGTTGTGACTGACTGGCCTCTTCTCATCGTCTGTGAAGACCGTCACCCCTTCCCCGCTCGAGACCCCCCCGGCTGGTGAGAAACTCGGTCGCAACTTGTAGCGCTCGCCTAGGCAGAAGGTTCACTAGAACGTTCCGTGTGCTTCGAAGAAGATGATTTTTTCCTCTGGATCTTTCCGGACCACGTTCATTTCGGGGCCGACTCCTCTCCAGTGGTTTTTTTTGCCGGACATTTTTCGACGGGACGTCCTTTTTCGATGCCGTCCCCCGTCATCGCCCGTGTATTTTTTGAGCTTTTCCCGATTTTTACAAGCCCGAGGCACCGACGGAGTCGCTTTCCCCCCCTCTTCTTATGGGTCGGGTGTGGTCCTTCTCAAGCACCATTCGAGGGAGATTTTTTTTTCCCGCGTGGGTCCCTTGTGTCCGACCCCCCGCGACGTGAAGGTCTTCCCTTGCGTCGATAGGGGGACCCCCCTCCCCCCCCCCGACTCCGGGCGCGGACTGGTCAGGTTTTTCCCCTGGCCTTATCCTCTCTGATGAGGTTCTTTCCGTTTCCCTCTTGCGTCCCGGCTGTCTCCATAAATTGCTTCTCGCTGTCGGGACTTTTTTTATCGAACGCTTCCTTTCTCTTCGGCCCATCTGTACCTGAACCCTCTCTCCTTGCGAAGAGCCACTTTGGCGTCCCTCCCCGAGCGGTAGTTACGGAATTGGTAGTGTCTGCTTTTTGGGAGACAGTCGTCCCGGGACCTGGCCCAGGTTTTTCTTCTCGCGGCTTCCCGGTTTCAGCCCACGTTCGTTTTTCTCGACTTTCTTTTGCCCGGTTTCCTTTGCGTCGCCAGCTCGCTTCCCTCTTTCTCGCCCCGGCCTTTCCGCTTAGCCCCCCGGATCTTTTTTTTTAGTAGAGTACGAAGGCTGCCCCCTAGCGACTGGTGGGACAAATGTTCCCGAGACTGCCTCGTCGACCCCCTTGCATTTCCGGGCTTCTTTCGTTCCCGCACTTCACATCCTCGATCGGAAAGACCCTCAGAAAAATCCCCAGGCCCCTTTTCCTCGGCACCGGCAGAAGACTGTTTTGGCCTAGACGCCCAGTTCCGGAGCGATTAACCCTTTCTGCTGAGGGAGAAGGCTTTTCTGACGCCTTCCTTACCCGAAGGCGGGAAAGCCCTTAGCAGATTTTACTTTACGTCCTGATTCATGTGACATGGTTTCTTTGCTTTTCGTTGCAATGTCTGTTTACGTCGTAGAACGATCCGCCAGACGCCCTGCTTGAAGTGTCCGGACCGATTTTCGGTTGTTGACAGTTCTCCGGAGCCACGCCCCTCTGCATTAACCTTTCGCCTCTGTGACTCTACAGCGGCGACTCTGCTTCCTCTCGGAGCCGTTTTCCTTTGTCCTAAATCGATCGGTAGTCCGGTGCAGTTTCTGAGGGCCCCCTTCTCGAGTTTCTTCGTGCCTCTCGGAGTCTTCGGGGGAGAATGGTGCCCGGACCCCCAAGGGGTGTTTTTTTGACGATTCTACCGCTCGACGAGAGGAGACCGACGCGCCCCCCCCGCGTGAGGAAGTAGGCGGTTTCTTTTTTTTTCCCGCAGTCCCCGGCCCCCTGTCTGGACGAATCGGGCGCTTGGACATTTTTCCCCTATGGAACGAAGACGGCTGCCCGCTAGAGAAAGAGACTCACCCCTTTAATGAAGTCCTCTAACCGCGATGATCCAAGGAAAGAGTTACACTCTTTTCCAGGGCTTCCGGGCGGCACGACGATTTTCTGAGCGTGCAACTCCCTCCTTCCTTTGTTTGAGAGAGATTGGTGGTTTTTATTGTAGCGGTTTGGGTCTTGGGGAGCAGGCATGTTCTGCCCCTTTTAAGTTTACGCGGTCTTGATGACTCCTTTGTTTGGACGCACTTCCCCTTTTCATTCTTTCTGTAGCGTCAAGGTCGCCCCCGGGCCTCTCTTCGTCTAAATGGACCCCTGGCCCTCAAGTGGCGACCCGTTCCCGGGTCTGCGGGGCCGTGATCGGCCTCACGCCATTAACTTACTTTTTGCCTGTTTTTCTTGCTGGTCGCTCTCGGGATCAGGCTCTTTTGTTAAGATTGCTTTTCGAACGGCATCCCGTTGCTACCCGTACGGCCCCCCTTCTCTCTTCTTCCCGGGTCCTCTCAGCGCTCGTCCTTTTCTTTCTTCCCTCTCGGAGTTGGCGTTTGCGCACAATTCTCTCTGCGGCGGTAGACGAGGTCTTTTTTCTCGGAGAATGAGTCGACGCCGGTGAGATCCCTAGACTTTTTTTCGAACTTTTTTTGCAACGCGCTTGTGCCGGTTTCGCCTCGAACCTTCCTAGGAGTCTTTCCGCGAACATTGCTCCCCCTTTTCCTTTCAACCTGGCACCTGAACCTTGTCAAACGGCTCACCCTTGGTTCCGCACGGATGGAGCTTCCTGTCTTTGTGCGTCAAGAGCCTTTGCTCCCCTTCCGCGCTTCTCCGGTCAACATTTCTTCGTCGATTAAAAGATCCTCCGGTGCCTGGACCTGTTGCGTAGATACGGCTTTTTTCCGATCCCGAGCCGTGGTGTGTACGCGGGCCCCTTCTGACCAGCCGGGTTGGCCTTGTGTGTTTCTAAGGGAGAAGGAGACTTTTTTTTGTTTTGGAGAAAAGTTCTTTTAACTCTGAGGTATTCCGAGTTCGGATCGTAGGAATAAATTTCTCCGAAGGACGGGCGATTTTGTAATCTCGCGGCCTGAAGAGAAGATTCTTCGAGTTCCTTCCCCCTGAGGGACCATTAATGCGACCCCCCAGGGCGACGCCGACTTTTCCTACCTGCTTTGTAGGGAGACTTCGCCAATCTACATAGAGGCCCCCGAGCTGGGTTCTCTCTTTTTTCTAAAAGGTCCTTTCCTTCGGATCCCCTCTGACAGTTGCCATTCCTTCCCGCGTTCTAAAGGGCCCCCCCCCGAAATCTAGGCGGCGGTCATTCTTCAGAATCCTACGGCGGCCCTGCAATTTTGCCCCCCCTGGCTGAGTTTTTCGCAGGCAACTCAACCCCCGTGTGTCCTCCGCTCAGGCTCTTCCGGCGCCGTTGGCCTGACCGTAAATTCTGACGGGCCAGGTCCCCCTTTTTTCCGCTCACGTCTTGAGGGGCACCTCGGGCAAGCTTTCTCGGTTCCCCTCCCCGTCCTGGTAGAGGAGAGTCCCAGCTGTCCGCCATCCGATTGTGCAAAAACCCTCTGCTGTTTCGGTGCCTCGGCTTTGCCCCGATGGATCGAGACGAGTCGGTTGTCCGCTACCGGCCTGTCTCCTGGCCGGCTGTTCTTTTTTGCTGGAGACCTTCTGGATTGCCCCGCCTTGGCGCGACCCCTATCATCGATGTGCTGTCTCGGTTTCCCGTGCCTTCCTCCCGCTCGTACAACGTTGTGCTCTCGCCTCGTTCTCGGAGGGTTCCTGGACGGTTTGTGTGCGTCCTCCGTGTTCTCTGACGCGGTTGGGCTTCCGTTGTTGTGTATTTGTTCTCGATCGTCCGCCGCGGCGATCTCGTTTCCGTCTGTGACGGACGTCCCAAGTTTCTTTGGGGCCGCCTCGAGCATTCTCCCCTCCGGTCGGCCCTCTGTGTTTCGTAGGATTCCCTACGTATCCGTAGCGTCTTCAGATTCTCCGGGGACGTAGTGGCTCTGTTTTAATGTCGGGGGTCTAACAATTTCACTACAAGCTTCCGGCTTGTGCCGGTGGGTATTTCTCCTCGTCGAGCTTTCCTCCGTCTCGAGCCCTTTACGTTTAAAAGCCGTCGCACCGACGGACCACGTTCTTCGGAAAGCTCCCTTTACTTCCTCAGGCCATTCCTGCATTCCCCTTCCCCATTTCGCCTCGAGGAGGAATTGGCGTTTTTTCCGCCGCCTCCGCCGCCGACCATCTTTGAAGCCGGATTTTTCTGGCCCCGTAGCCGGGGTTGTGGGGTAGGAAAGATGACTTGGCCCCGCCGACTCCGTCTCATTAAGCCGTCGGTTCTCCTCGAGCCATGTGAGGTAGTCCCCCCCCCTTTCCTGCGTCAGCGTTCCCCGGTCTTTCGTTCCCTCGTCTCGAGATTCGGTGATGTCTGGGAATGTAGGCCCTTTTTTTTAAAGTGCGGGCCCATTTTGGCGCACTCTTTTTGTACAACCGTGGGCAGCATCTCCTTATTCACTGCCCTGGAGAGGAGTCCCCTTTTTTTCCCCCGCTGACCCCAGTGTAAGTGGCAGCAGACCCCTTTTTGTAGACCTCCTCAGTGAATGTACTTTTAAAGTAGAATTCAAGTTTAAGTTTTTCCCCTCCACGTTCTCCTCAGGCGGAGATTGTTAGATCGGGGACCAGTTTCCGAGGGGAAAGGTTGATCGCACTCTCGTCCTTCAGCCGGCAGTCCCTTCGTCGGAGGACGCGTGGCATTTCCCCTTGGGAACATTTTCTTTATGCAACGTGGGGGGTGTTTTGGGGGTTTGCCCCCTTTAACCTATCGCAAGAGACCGGGTTGATTGCAAGCGAGTTCCTTTCGTAACAGTGTCTATCCCAGCCGCCCGCCCCAACACTTTTCGGGGGTTCGACCTTCACCGGAGCAGCTGTCGGTCCTCTTCGAGGTTGGGATGTCCCATAGAAGGTCCCACCCTTAGCTTGGTTCTGGCATTGATTTTAGGGACTCTGGGGTCTGGTCGGAAATCTTCGTGACAGCTTTTTCCTCGACACGCCCCCTCTGATTCAGTAATGTGCCCTTCGGGCTGTCGGGGGTGGGGAAATGGGTCGCAAAAGATTTTCTTAGTGCGGCGATTTAGACGCTTTGTTTAAGAGGATTCGGCCTTGCCCCGCCGTCGCACGTATTCTCCTTAGACTCTTCCCGCTTCTCCGGGGTCTGAAAAGAGAATTTCCCCCGTGTCTCTTTCCGGTTTCAATCATTTTCCCTGTAGGCGCGTGAAGTTTTTCCTACTGCGCCTTCCGATAGAGAGGCTGAGTTTTCCCTGGTAGAGTGTGTAATTTTTTTCCCAGGCGCCTGCCTGTTTTTCCAGATTACCTATCTACTGCTTCCCTTCGAGCGGAACGAAGGTTCGTCTTTAGGAAGTAGTTCTTTTTGCTTCGGCCGAAGCCGTACCTCTCCCTCGGGTAGCTTCGGTCCCTTTTTTACATAGTAGAGAACGAAGTCTTTTCTCCTCGGACCTAACCGTCTGAAGCTGAAGCCTTTTGCATTTTTAGTAGTCCCCCTCCGCCGAGATTCCCCCCTTTGGACCGGACGCTTCGTCACCCGGGCTCGCCGCTGACCGACGATTTTTGTGCAATCGCTTTTTTTTGTTTGAGCTAGAGTGGCATTTCCGGGAAATCGAATGTCGAGACTCCCTGGTCCCCTGTTCCCGGTACGCTTTTTTGTATGCCGTTGGGGGTGGAGCACTTTTTATTCCTGGCGTCTTCTTTTCTCTTGAGAGGAATTTTTTTTAGGCGTTTCTGTTTTCTATGTTAAGCATGTCCCCACTCGTTTTTCCTATTTCGTCCTCGTTTTGCTTTTTTTGATCGGACAATACCTCCCCCCGCAGACTTCCCTAGCGTCTTTGTCTCTCTAGTAGCACTTCTGCTGTGAATATCCTTGGGCCCTTAGACGGGGGCCCTTTCCTCCCCCCCGTCCGGCTTTTGCCGCAGTGATCCGCGCCATCCTCTCCTGACCGGGGGTGTTCCGCTTTTTTGTCGACAGTTCCCCTCTGTTCTACTATTCGGCTTCGAGTGTAAGCCTGATTTTTACCCGTCTCCGAATGGTACGGAGGCCGGGGACCGCTGCACGCCTTTGACTTCGGTCGCCTTCTATGTGGCCCGGGACTCTTTTCCAATTGATCCCCTCAACTGGGTCCCGTGGAACATGCAGCCTTCTAGACCGTGCCCTTCCAGGGGACCTTTTCTCAGCCCCTTTTATTTCCCAACGGAGTCCTCTGCTATGCCCTGTGCTCCGCTTTCTCCCGGTAGGATGCGGTTCCCCCCCTCGAACGGCGATCGTACGCGGATAATCGACTTTTAATGGACTTTGCTTTAGATATGTTCGTTGACCTACGAGCAGGTTCTGGGAGATTTTTCGTTGAGTGAAGTACTTTAGATTCCTTGTGTGTAGTTACCCCGGGTCAAGAGAGGATGTTGAGTCTTTCCTGTAAAGGAATCCTTGAAAAGAGGACCTGTCCTGGGAGTTCGATGGCGGACTTTTCACTGAAGGTCCGACCTGCTTTAGCGAACCTGGCTCCTTTCCGCGAAGGTACGCGTACCGTTTGTCTGGTTCCCACATCTAACCTCTGGGGCCCCCTTTATCGAAGCTTTTTCCTCGGCGGACAGGGCCCCCGTGTGAGATGTTGCTGGAGTTTCTCCTGATGTTCACCTGCGGCGCTGGCCCTCTACCCTGGCCGACCCTTCCGGGGTGGGGGATGCTTTGTGGAGCAGGCCGCACTCTGTCAAGCCTGGCATCTCACATAGGCTCGCGGTCTTTTTGCGCCGGCAATCTTTTCCAAAACACCGGGCAGTCCTTCCGGCTTTAGCCTGCGCTTTTGGGGCTGTTACCTTGTCCCTACCTCTGACCTTCCTTCGCTTTTTTAAGTCGCGGGGGTCCGGCGGCTTTTTCAAGAGAACTCTGGCACATTCCTCGTCGGCGAAATCAATCCGCAGGCCGTTCTCCATACGATTTCGGGCAACCGTATCTTTGGCCTGTGTAGGCCTTGCCCGATCAGACCCTATCCGAGTCTTTCGTGTCCAGGGAGGAACGTTTCACAGTCCTCGACTGGTAGACATTGATGGCACCCAGTCCCTGGAGACTTTTCAAAAGGACAAACAACACACCTCTTGGGAAGAGATCACCCTTCCCCGTTATCAATTCTTCTCGTTCCTGGTATCTAGCTTTAAGTAGCATCCTCTCTCCTACCACTTCGTTTGCCGATCTTTCTCCTGCTTCCGAGGCGGGAAAGAAGGTTTTATCGTCCCCCCTCGAGAGAAGCGTCTATCTCTCTCTTTTCACTAGTTGTTGTTTCTTTTTCCTAGATCGCAGAAGTTCTCTCCTCGATACCCCCTGAGATTCACCCACGTATGCCCCCTTCCTCTGCAAGAGGAGGCCAGAAACATTCATTTTCCATCGGTATTTCTTTTGCTTGGGCGAAGTTTTTTATTTTCTCACTGTCCGCTCGACTCGGATGTCTTTTCGTAGTGGCATCTGCCCTTCCCTGTCGGTGCCTGTACGACTTACTTCTCCAGTCCGGCCTGTTCCGCCTGCTGGAACGGAGCCCCTTCGTCGAGCCTCTCTTCCTAGCCCGCTTTTGTCTTTCCGAGAAAGAGAGCCCGATTCCGCTTTTGCCGTCCTCCTTTCATGAAGCCGGCATGTAATTTCCGCGTGTGACCATTTTCCTCTCCGAGATTTTTTCCTTGCCCTCTTCTTTTTTCCCGGTGCCTTTACGTTGAATCCCAGAGGATCCCTCTTGGACGTTAACGCACCCCCCTCGCCCAGCACCTTGACTGCCCTTTTTTACGACGTCGGTTGTCGCCCCGAGCCAGGTAGGGGGCTTTCTGTGCGAACGCGGTCCCCCGGTGAGGATTTAGTCCCATAACGGTTTCGATTTCGCGGTTCATTGTATGTCGACTTCCAGCGTCTATTTGGAAACTTCGGCCCCAAGAAGCATCTCTTTTCACGGCAGTTCTCGGCGGACCTCGATAAATCCTATTGTCCCGAGCTTCTTTGTCGAAGTCACGACCCGGCAAATTCCAGGAGTACTTATTGATTGTTTTCGAAGTTACAAGCCCCGGCCGGCGACCCCCCGCGAATAGGTCCTCCGGGTACGCCCCGGTTCGTGGGGATCGCCCCTTTTCGTCCCGTTGTCGACATTATTCCTTCGTCGAGCCCCTCGGACGCTGACATCATCTGACCCCGAGAAGGATTCCGGCCGGAACACAGCTTCAGAAATAGCTGTTGCTTTGAGACGTATTGCCGCGGAACCCTTCAACGACAGTCATCGAATTTCTTCTTCAACCGGCTGCATTGTTCGACGACGGTCAAGTTTTTTGCATCGAATCAAGAACCTTCCCCTTGATAGTAGATGACAGAATGCCCTACGAGCGCCCAGTTTTGACACTGTGCGATGCTCTTGAGAGGGCCTTTAATGTGCTTTCCCCTTGGGACATTTTGGGCCCTGTCGCATCGCGTATTAAGACCAGAGTTTTTTTTAGGACCTCCATTAATACGGAGGATCCCTTTTCCCCGAACGACCTCCGTAACCACTCCACAGGGCCGCGCGTCACTCGAGGCCTCCCGAGACGGAGCCGTTTGGTCGCCTCTGCAAATCGATCTTCTCTTTTTTTTTTAGGCAGACGATGAGTGTCTGGAGTCAGATAGAATTTCTATGTCGCAGGGGCGTCCTTATGCAACGGCCACCGGACTCACCGGACATCGCCCTACGGCGCCTTTTTTGAGCGAGGAAGTAGGCTCTTTCCCCCATACGCTCAGCCCATCGGTCGCTTTGGGTGCATCGGTACACTTCTCGAGGAACGAAGTTACTGCAGATTCTTCCTTCTGAGTACAACTAGAAATTATCTCTCTTCACCAACCTTTTTCCGGACTTCACTCAAGTGTTTTTCCCCGGACGTCCAGACCCCATAAACCAGGGTATCAGTCCTTTTTATTTCTGACTTCGGGTCCTCCCCCCCTCTCTCTCATTTGTGCCGCCTTTTTTGAGAGAGATTCCTTAGGCGGAAATCGGAGGTTTTTTTTCAGCCCTTTTTTTCTTTCCACGGTACTGCGGTCTTTGGATTTTTTCCTCTTCCCCTTCTTGGAGCGTTGGTGCCCCTTAAGTTCCCGGACCTTGTCCTCTTTAAGAATACTTCTGCCCTGTGCTTCCTTTCCGGACCGCATGTCCAATCCACGATTTCTTTCGGCGGGGTGTTGATCGGACTAACTTCCCCTTACAGTCCTCGCGAAGGAGGCTCGCCCTTTTGAATATCTTTGTTCCGTAATTCAGTTTTCCGCCGGCCCCCTTTCCCCGTTTTGCCACGAAACTCTCGATCGACTCCCATTCAGTTCCAGGATCTGTCGATCTTCTTTTTTGATGACGACCTTTTGCTCAGTATCTGCGCCGCGTCTTGAGTTAGACTCTTTTTTCTGTTTCGAATTGGACCCGTTGAGTCTGTTTCCTTTCCCCGATGACGTCGTCCTCCCCCCGAATTTCCGGCCTCCCCCTATGCGACCATTTCAAAAGTCCTTTTGACATGACCGTTTTCCCCTCCTCGGCTTCCATAGGCCAGGGGAACGGGCAACCCTTCCTGGACCTGTGCCCTGCCCTGACTCCTGTTTTCGCGCGTCCGTAAGTTCCGACCCTCAGTCTCGTCGAGACTGTTCTCGGCCGTTTTATTGTTTTTTTTGGATACCGGCTTGTCGATAGGCTTTCCCGATCGGGAGTCTTGTGAAGATCGCGCTTTCCCCCCATTTCAGCTCTTTCTTTATCCTTCTCTGGGTTTAGACCCATTACTTTGGTCTAGGATGTGCTTTCCCCTCGTCCACGAGAATACGCTCTGGGCCAAGGAACTTTACGGGTTTCCGACCAGGTTCGAGATGGCGTGCAGCGTGGGGTCACTTTTCTTTCCTTTCGCGGTAGCGCTTTCAAACGGTGTTTTGATGCGATTTTTCGGGACTGGGCTACCTGGGCCTTTTCGACTCCGCGGGCGGGTCCCCCCCACCCCCCCCCCTTTCGCGGGGGATCGTCGGCGACAGGGCTTTTTTTCAAGGCTCTTTTTTTTTGTAAGCGACCTTTACGAGACGCCTGTTGACCGACCATCCGGAGATTGCGGGGAGCCGGCCGGACCGTAGCAGCATGTCTCCGACCCTAGGAGTATGTTGCCCACGACGCTTTTTTTTTTTCAGTTCGCCTTCGCGGCGGATGGTACCTACGCGACGTGTTTCGCTGCCGCTTCACGTCGCTTTTTTTAGAGATCGGAGCGGCGGAGAAGAAAGAAACATCCATCTCCCACTTCAAGAGATAATCGATAGAGAAGACTGATCTCCTCGCGTCTCCCTTTGGTTATCGCCAGGCGTTCACCTGAGCCATTCTACTTTGAGAAAAGCTCCGTGTTTCGTAGATGTTGCCTGGTCGGTTTCCGATCAAGCCTCCCTTATGAGTCGGTGTTCCCCACTTTTTCCGACGAGGACGTCTATTCCCCCTGCTCCCCTGCCCTCGCAAGTTTTTGGGATTGCCCCGACTCCTTTTGGTAGCAGCGTCCCTTTGCCTCATCGAGGCGGCTTTTACGTGTGCCTCGTCTACTTTCGCGCACTCACATTCCCCCCAGTTTTCCTCTTATTTTCTCGAGGCGCGGCCTTCTTTTTTTCTTCCGCTCTTCAAGTTAGTTGTTCCGAGAGACCCCCCCCCGCCAGCCCTGG
>Ga0179593_1695193_pt1 | contig 12781 bp, 15 predicted proteins | sample CZODoug2_1_08_16_FD_185931 | JGI IMG/M metagenome (GOLD analysis project Ga0179593, IMG submission 185931) | Vadose zone soil fungal communities from Angelo Coast Range Reserve, California, USA - CZODoug2_1_08_16fungal (PacBio error correction) | ecosystem: Environmental > Terrestrial > Soil >... | reverse complement strand
CCTGACTCCGGACTTGTTTCCCTCCCGTATGTTAAACTTATTTTAGCAGGGAGCAGATTCTCAGAACGTTCGACAACCGATCTCCATTCGGTATCCCTCATTTCCCCTTGTCCTGATATGCAAATTCTGAACGAATTATCTTGTGGATCTTTAATAAAGTTCAGTCGCGGTTACCTTTCTTCTCTTGGCTTTCCAACCCGTTTTTTCCCGTTCCCCCCTCACTTTACTAGATGTCCGCTCCTCCCCTTATGACGGCTCTTTTTGGTAAAGCGCCCTTTTTTCTACCCGTATGCGCACCGACCCTTGAAAACCCCCCGACCCGGCTTCGGACGCCTGATGTGTCCCTTTTTACATTGGGGAACCAAGGCCGCGTCCCCCCAAAATGGCCTATTCTTGTTTGAACACCCGAGCTCGCCCTAGAATCGCTGGTCCCCCTGACCCGTTGGTTCCCCCCGAGTGTAGTTCCCAGTCAAGATTCCGGATAACTTGTATTTTCCCTTCCCCTCCAACCTTCTTAATCCAGGAGCTCTATGTGGTCACTGGAGGTTTTTTTCGAATCTTTTTTGCTCCCTGGGGTTTTTGAAGCGTTTCAACCCTACGTGGATTGGCGAAGGTATCGCCTCCCTCTGGGTCTGGTTCGCCTACATTGACGGGGCCCCCTTTTCAAGCCTTCGATTTTTCACCACTCTCCCTGTTTTGTCTACACCACATTCTTTTCTCTTGTAAGACTTGAGCTTTACCCGTTCTGTGTTCTTCCGGTCATCCCTTTTATACTCCGCGATGTTAGTTCTCCCTTGTTATCCAAGTTTTCCCCCCCTAATGTTGATTGAGTCACTTCCAAAGCTCACCCCTTATCGGAACTTTCAAAAGTGCGACGTACAAAACCGATCCGTCCCCCCCCCCTTACGGAGGTCGGTGGATTTTGGTGACCCCATAGCATGTTGTGCCAGTGGCGACTTTTTAGGAAAGTCAGTTAATCCTTCCAATTCCTTTTCCCCCCCGGAAAGCAGTAAATCAAGAATTTCACCTGTCCCCTTTTTCCCTATTCAGAATTCACAAAGACATGCCTAGCGTTCCCCCTTTCCGCTCCTTCTTTTGCCTGATCTCCCTTGTTGTTATCCTTCTGTAAACGGGTTCACCTCTTTTCTTCTTTTTTTGAACTTCTTCCTCACTTGCAGCTTTCAAGGCACTGAATCTTCGGGTCTTTGGTATGAATGGAGATCCTAGTCTTTCCTCCACTCCACCCCAGGCCTCCCCTTTACTATTGCCCCCAATCCCTTTTTGAATGAATTGTGGGTTCCTTTGTTTCCGTTTTGCCTTCGTAGGCTTCGTCTTTTTTTTTTTCTCTCGTCCTTTGTCGTTTCTGCACGTGAAACGGATGTCCTCAGTTCCGGAGGAGCTCAACACGTCCCCCTCCCCCACCCCCACTGCCTCTGCACCGAGAAACCTGTACACCGTCGGGTGGTTCAGCAGTTCAAGTTCCCTTTCGAAGGCTTTACATGCCTACTTTGTTCTACAAGGACACATTCCAATTTCTGACCGTTTTTGCAAATAGTGAAACCTGGCCCTTCGACCATTGACCCCTCGCTTGTTCATCTTTTGCTCTTCCCTCAATAGTCAATTATTGATCCGGAATTCTTCCCCACCTGACAGAACTTCGAAACCCAATTGACCCCCAATCATTTATGATCTTCGGATTTACGACAGGTTTGTTTTCTCCCCAGAGATCCTTGTTCGCTATCTACTCCTTCCCCCAAAACTTCGATGTCCCTCTCTCTTTGCCGGCTCGTGATTTTCCCCCACGGAATGGCCATTGTTACAGTTCTCTCATGTTCCCCTAATTTACCTGCCCAATCGTCCTCCTCCTCCCTCCTTTGGTCGGGTTTTTCGCTGCGGTCTCCTTCCCCGCCCCAATCAACACTCGCTCCTTAGTTTTGTCTAGTTCGGAGAACTTGAGTCTTTTTCATCCCTTCTTAAGCGGTGTCGTACCTTGGCATGATCACCGGATCTTAAAAGATTACCTTGAGTGTATCTTAATTCCGCGGCCCCCCATCTTTCTTTCATTTTCGATTTGCCCTAATCTCCAATGGCCCTTACTGACAGTTCTGTCTGGTGTCGTTATGCTTTCTCCTTTTTCTGCCCGGCGAATATCTCTCCAGGCCGTGTGCTGTCCCATTATTGCCGCTGATGAGCTCCCCCAACCCCCCCGAGAAGAGCCCAAACCCCCCAGTCTTTTCACTTCGCTTTTGTTTCCTATCTGAGTTTCTGGTAAACTGCACTCTCGTCAAATCCCCCCCCAGATTCCCCCCCCCCTAAATTTATCTTAAAGTAAGAACATTTTTCATCCCCATTTTGCCCAGACGTCCCCTCAGCCCGCTGTTTACTGTCCCTGAGTTTCTTTCTTAGGCACCACTCACGGGACGGGTGGCCCGTTCTTTTTTGAATTTCCTCAAAGTCCTCTTCTTGCCTCCTTTTTTTTAAAAGGCTGGTCCCCTACAGCTCTTCCAAATCGCCTTTCCATCGGAACCAGTTTTCTGTAGTACAATCTTGTCTCCTTTTTTTTTTTTCGCGAAGAAGGATCACCTTCTTTTCTCCTTCCTGCCCATAGTGACTGATCTTTATGCATTGGCCTCCCGGCGTTTTTTTCCCTGTGAATCCTAATCTCAGGCACTTATTTCCCTTTTTCCCCCATCCATTTATTCAACTCTTTCTGACGTTTATAGTGCTCCCACGATCCCCTCCCTTACAGGCTTTTGTTTGAGTGGAAGTGCCGAACCTTGTGAAAATGTTGCCGCCCGAGATCAAATCTGTCACCCAAATGCCAGTCCGTTCCTGCGGTAAAACCGATAAGGTTGAGGGCCACAGCTTCCCCATTTCTAGGTACTAGAAAATCCTTCATAAGATAGCAACCCCCCCCAAACCCCCTTTCCTCTCCTTCCCAACTCGACGCTTGTTGCGATTGGTCTGGGCCCAACATTCCCCCCATGAATCTTCTGACAGTTAACCGACTTAGATTTCTTTTTTCAAGAAGGCTTAAGTAACATCTCTTTCCCTTCCCTTTGTTTTAGAAGAGATGTGACTTCTCCTCTTCTTGACGTCCCCTTGTCGAGTGGGTCGTTTTGTGCATTAAACTGACGGAATTTTGCATTGACCCTTTATCACCCCCACTTCCTCCCCCTTCGAAAAATCACGACGAGTTGCGCTTGTGGTAGGTCCATGGTTTTCGCTGATTCTTTCTGAGTTCCTCTCCGGATTGAATGGTGGTTTCGCTCCCCACCCCGTAATCTGTTTTTTGCAATCCCTTCTTACATTCCTGTTTATTGGTTTTTGTTTCCCTCTTGCTAAGTACCACATGCACAAACGGCCCGGGTCCCCTAAAACTTTTTTTCTTGTTTTTCCCACCCTCAAGGCCGATCCAGAAGCAGCATTCTGTCCTGATAAGTTGTGGCTTTCACCCCATGACATTGGCCTTTCATTAGAGAGAGTTACACCTCCGGGAACGTTCCCTTTTAATTTTTCACCGTCAATCATTTTCGTCACCTTGCCCAGTCGACCCTAAGTTCAGATTTCGAAAGCACTTTATTGATTTTCCTCGACAGCCCACTTCAATTGGTGCTCCTTGTCTCTTGCATCGGTGTGCAATTCCCCCCTTGTCTTCTCCAGATCCCCTCCGAGAGAAATAGGTATCCCCCTCAACAGACGCACGTCCAAAATCTCCCATCAACTTCTTGTTCCCCAGCCCCTCAACGGCCGTCAAGGTTACAAGTTATGCCTGGTTGCCCTGGCAGCTTTTCTAATTGATCAGTACTTTGGTGGGCTCTTTTTTCGTTTATGTAACTCTTTGGGCGGGCTGCCTGCGTCTTCCTTCCCTCTTTTTTAATTCTCACCTGAAAATTTGAGAGCGAAACCCCTTTTTTGCGGTAGAGAATACTCTCCCTATGGCATCTCTTCGGTTTCTTTCATCCTTAGGGTACACTTATGATTCGCCGGCAGCCTTTAGCTCGATAAGAACGTCTCTTTCCCTGAGGCTTATTATTCCATGGCCCCGTCCCCTTCATAAGAATTACTTTTTCATATTTTCCGGACTCCACGATTGCCCTTTCTCTGCACCCGTCGTAATTACTTTTTCTTCACTAGGACTTCACCAATAACGCCCTTTCCCCTAAGAAGTTACTATACTTCCAATTGAAGGCTAGGCAGCGAAGTTGCGATCTTTTTTTTGACCCTTTCAATGCGCCGCGCAACCCCTAGGCAAAGTTTTCGGACCCCCCCTCGCCACGATCCAATTGGAATAAGCAGTCTCACCAAAATGTTTCCTGATTACCACCCGCAGCTATGCCGAGTAACATAACCCGGGTTTTTTCCCCAGCCTTTCTCCTACGTCCTCTCCTCTGAAATTCCGAAACTCACCTTCCCCTTTTTTACCGCCTTCACCTTACTGTTGGAAGTTATGTTTTGCTCCCGTCTGGATAAATAGACTTCCAATCGATGTTGTAACATATCCCCCCCAGCCCCCTTTTCTGAGACTCGCTTCACACGCGAGGGGTCAATTGTTTTCTCCACTTTTTCATATTCATCGATTTGAGGGGACAACTGTCTCCCGTTTTTCTTCGAATACCCTCTTAGAGACTATCGTAAGTCATCTTGAAGGAGCCTGCGTGTTCCTTCCTCTTCCGGTTCGGAACATTATGACGAAAATCCGGGCTGATACCCCTCACAGGTATGCCTGATTCCTGATTTTTCTTGCAAGAAGACAACAAGTTTCGTCTAGCTCGGACCCTTTGCTCCCAACTTTTTTTCAGTTCCAACCCCTTTTACCCCAGGACCCCCAAATCAGAGTCGGTTCCTTTGGTGCACCCTGTGCCCCTTTTCAATCTCTGGCGTGAGGAGAGTCCTCCGTCTCCTTCATCCCTTCAGCTTCCCTTAATACTATTCAGGGTGAAGAATGTAAAAAGACTCCTAAGAGTTCCCCGTTTTCTCCTTTTCGTTGTTGTTTCTCTCTGATTTCCACGGTACCTTCGGTCTTTTCTGTTTTTTTTTATTCTTTCTTTTCGCAAGGAATACTCTTGAAGATTGACGGTGTTCAGTAGTTCTTATGTAGGCCAACCCCAGAATTCGGATTCCCAGCCCCTTCTCCCTACCTCTTTGCGACAAATCCCAACTCCTTCAGACTGACGCTGTTTTTCCTTACCATCTGGTGCCCAGGCTGTCTAAATTTTTTAGAGAGAAGACCTCCCCGGTTGTATTTTGATTCCTCCTTTTAAGGTTTGTAATAAGGAAGACACCTTGATGAGGACCCCCTCTCCGCTAACCCCAATTATTTCCATCCCATGCGAGAAAACAGAAAGACTTTCCCGCTTTTTTCCCTCTTATTTTCCGATATTTGCTTCAAATGTATTGTTTTCTAAGATTCAAGGTCGCCTCGCTGTTTTTGTGCCCCCATCATGGTGCCTCTACGATTTTTCCCCCCCTCGCGGTGCTCGGATCTATTTCCTTGAGACACCTCTTGTTCTACTATTTAAAAAAGGTGGCTTGGATCCAAAACAGATCAAGGGCTCAAAACCCTCTAACTCCCCTATGATTTTTTTCTCTGGATAAGAAGGAGGAGGGTGGTTTCCGAAGTTTTCTATCCCGTTAATTTAGTATTATAATTCGGTTTGCCCAAACACCGGGTTCCTCTACGAGAGAATATTAGGCCGGTCTCCATAAGGTCCTTTGCCCTTTGTTAATAACTTATTTTCCCTTTCCAAATCGTTATGACCCAACTCTGGACTTGGTCAGTAATCCGTTGACCTGGTCGCGTTGCAGTTTTGAATGTTTTAAGGGTCCGCCCCACCCTTCCCTTCCCCCAGACTTCTCTCCTTTTCAGAACTGTTCTATCGGCATTATCGACTTTTTTTTTGGATCGCGACCCCCGGATTCCTCACGTGATCCTCCCAAGCTTACTACGGGTGAATTCTCCCTTTTCCAATCTTTTTTCTCCCAACCCCATCTTACTTAATTCGGCAGGTCCTTATCGTTTGCAGAGACCGGAGTTTATTTTTTCTTGACGAAAGTGATGATAGCATTTTTTCAGAACCGGCGAATTCCATTGTAAGATTTCTGCGAAACTTCAGGACTGATCTACGATACAACGACATTTCTTTAAGGCGCGAACCAAAACCCTTTTCGCTCGACCTCTCTTGTTCGGATTCTGAGCCCTTGAAGTGCGAACCGACCCTGCACCTTCCTTATTCCCATTCAACTTTTTTTTTTTCTTTTCTAAAAAGTCTGCAAATTACAGTCCTCTTTTCCCCTTGCGCCCGCCTTTTTTCACATGTACGGCCGTTTCCCACACCCCGTCCGGTTCTTTTTTGATTCGTGCGGCTGTTTACATTCAAATGGTATGACTTCTGTTCAGATTGGATTTAATGGCCCCGCTGCTCCTGATTACCCGGGAACCTTATCGCAGTCTACCCCTCTCAGGAGGCGGTCGAAGCCGTGATCCCCTTCCCCGTTTCCTTTTTTTGCAATCTTGACGATGATTTCTTTTTCCTGTGCCCCCTTTAGCAGTGAGTTTTGTAAAACGGACTCCGTCACCCTTTCGCATTGATTGCCCACTTTTTTTTCAAACGTATCCATTTACTCCTGATCCCTCTCATGCCTATTTTCACCAGAGTTTGGGTGAGTTTTGTTCCCCCTTTTGACAATGTTTCCGACGACTTTCCTCTCCCCCCCACAGACACATGTAGCTAGAGGCCCTCGAACCCCCCCCCCTCTTTCAGGGCTACCCACCCACTGCTCCTGGCCCCTAGTAATAGCCTTCCTCTGAAACACCATGGTCAACATACCCTGCTGCTGTTAACCTGCGTTCTTGCGTATTGGATACTGGATCTTTTTTTTACCCCGTTAATTCTTCTACGGGTCCCAACAGCCCACTCGACGAATAGAGTAATTCTCCAGCAGGTAAGTCACCCTCTATTTTTTTGTTTGTTTAGACTAGCTTTTACTTCTGCCTGCGCCTTTTTCTTTTTTCTTTATTCTTCGAGTGTCTTGGTTTCCCTTTCCCAGGTCCTTTTTTAAGGAGACATCTGGGTATCCACCCCTCAATCTCCTTCCCCTTCGCGTTCGTTGCCGCACGCGGGGATCATTGTTCGCTAGTTTTTGAGTGAGAGGAGATACCTCCGGAATTTTTTGTCGTCCCTAAACGTAATTTTTTAGGCCAAGATGCCTGTTTTTCTTCCTGTGTTTGATGATCTCTTCCCGTTTGCAACCCGGGGGTCCCCTGCCTCACAAGATGGATTTTCCCCCCAAGAGCAAGGCCGATAACACTTGAAGTCAAATGGATACTTTTAGTGAATCCTTGCGGAGAATTTTAAAAAACTAATTTCCCTTTTCTGATAAGACAAAACCCACCGGCAATCATCGTCCGCCCAGAATAATGCATTTCTGGATAGACTCGCGTCTTTATTTCTTTTCCAGCCCCTGTGTCTTTTGAATACGTTCTCAGCGGTGTACCAAAGCCAGCTTAACCTTGAAAGATCCCATGTACCCGCACGTTTTTTCCCCCCGCCCCTACCCGTTCGTGCCTCCCTCCCCTGCCTTCAAGCCGGCGCTGTCATGTTCCGATGTTTTTTTTTGTAGTAGAATCCTCCTACTGGTGCTTCCTTTTTATGTCCCTCTTTACCTTGCTTTCTTCTTTTTTTACCGGACTTCGGATCAGAATCTCTGCACCCCAGCACTCGCGAACCGGCGGTTTTTTTTATCGAATTAATTATTGACTACCAATAGGTCCTTTCTCGGGTGGAAAAGCATGGAAAATACTTCTAGTCTTCTTCCCCTGACGATCCCTGAACGGGTTCTCCCTTTTCCCCCGGAACATGCTAATTGGCCAGTGGATACCCCCCCTGAATTTCATTAAAGGGGGGCACGACTCCAGATTCCATCTGCCCTTCGGGAATTCGGTCCCCTTTTCTTTTATCGTTCACACGACTTCGCCCTCTTCGCCGCAAGTCAGATTTCTTTCAACAAAGTTATGTGGGGCCATCTGACGCTTTTTTTTCGACCCTTCCTTTTCTCCCCGCTCCCCACCCACGCCGGCAATGTTCGTCCACGCCTCATTGTCCTGAGTCGTCCACAAAATGGTTCTGCCTTGAAACCCCCGCTTCCCCGAACCTGAAGTCGCCGAACCCACCTTTTTTGCAACGTGACTTTAGAAATGAGTTACGGATACATTTTTTTCCATACTGAACTCTTCCAAAACCTTCATCGCAATGGTTTTTTGGATATTGGTGGTTTGCTAAATTTTTGTGGTTCCCCCCGAGATGTTGTTTCATATCAATCATGTCATTGCCCTTTCCCCATACTATTCACAGTATGCACTCTTTCCCTACAGTAGAGGAACCCGCGCTTTTCCCGGGCTAACCTTCCGCCCGTTTTCTAACCCCCCTTCGCATATTTGAGCCGCCTCTCCTTTCTTCCTCTTTACGTGGGCGCGTTACTAACCGGATTTCGGTCTGAGGTCCCCATGACTCAAAAGGCCTCTTTGTAGCGCCCCGTTTTTTCCTTTTTCCCCCGGCAAAAACTCTGTGCTTGCGCTCAAATTTTTCTAATGAGGCCCCCAACCTTGCCTCCCCATTTTCTCCGTCCCCCCCGATTACAAATAAACCCACACTCATCTTGAGGAGTCCAATGTATGTGTCCCGGTTTGTTCACACTAGACTTGCTTTTCGAGAGATCTTTTTTCTACATAATGACCAGGAAGCGTGCCCGTCCATTTCAAGCTTCAGATCATAATTCCACCGGCCCATCCTCAACCCCCCCCCCCCCCCCCCCTTTTACCGTTTTTTAAATCTTCTTTTTCCAATCCTCTTTTGTTGACCCCTTAAACCTTAGGGAAGTCTGTTTTTTCTGACTTTTTTTTTTTTATTTGGACGGCTTCAGGGTTCCTTACTTATTCTCTTTTTTTTTACTTCCTTCCCCCTTCGCTTGCCCAGCCTTTTCCTTACGCTTTTCCACCCCCCCCATGAAGCCTTAATGTTTGTCCTTTGTATCGGGTTGTTCCCTCTCCTAAACGGTTTTCCTGAGCTTACTCCGCGGGTCCAGTTTGCTTTGCTGCGCAAAACAGTTTTTTTTCCTTCCCCCTTGAAGCCCCGGTTTTTGAGGGAGGCCTCAAACCTTTCCCCCCTTTTTTTTCTTCATCCCAATTTTCCTCGCACCGGAATGTCTCACGTTTTTGATAACGCGCCTCTCCATCACGTATTTTACTGCTCTTCAAAACTTTTAGAGAATGGTGTTAGACTTTCCCCCAAACCCGGTTCCAGTTGTTCCACCCCAGCCTCGCCTGACCTCTCCTTGGTGGCCTCTCATGGCCCCACCCCTTTCCCCCTTTTGACCTCGATTTTAACACGGTTCCCAGCGGGCACCTTGATTTCCTCTGTACAACCTCTTGGTGGACCACCCCCCCCCAACGTATCATGCCCTGTTGCCCCAGCACCCAGCACAAATTCCTCGGCTCTGCCGATTAATCCCTTTTCGATCAATTTCATCGTTACCGGAATCGGTGTCCCCCTTTTTCCCAAAACGGGTCGAGTTATCGTCTCCTTCCGGCGTGATTGTAAAACAATCAAGCGCCTTTTCCCTCCTTTAAATTGGAACTCGTCTCTGTAACCAATCTGGCCTGGTCCGCGCGAGATGGTCGGGTTTTTAGAGGTGGCTAATGCCCTGCCGGCGAAATTTGACCGGCTGAATAGCCGTTCCTCGTTTTGCATCCTTTTCACCTTGCGTTGACGTCCGGGATTTTCCCCCTTCATCGTTGCCGATGTAACGTTACGTGCCTCTATGCAACGTAGTCGAGGCCACCATCTTCTTATTTCACCGAAGGTTCCCTCGCACGTTGGGTCCAAAGTGCTAATCAGTCCCTTGCATTTATTGATTTCTAACTTGTGACTTTTAGAGAGTCTAGTTGAATTTTCCAGTTCCATCGTGATGGCCCTTCCCTTCCTGATGCCCGTCTGCTCCCTGTCTCTTCCAAGCGAAAAACGCTGGTTTTTCTTTTATTGCTTGTTCATCCTAGCCAGCGACTCTCCGGCAATCACTGTACAAGACCTTGTAAAAAACTACCCCCAGTACGGCATAATTCACTTACACAGCGTCCTCGACCTGCCGTCCTGTCGGACGGGCCGTTGTCTTGATGTTTTTGACCACCGAACGGTTCGTTTCTTATCTTGCCTTCAATAACATGAGATAGAATACTTCCTTTAAAGCTGGTATTTCGAGTCACACCGCTGAATCCCGACATTACCAATCGTACCATTATCCCTGAAAAAATAATCCCTCCTTCAGGCGGTTAAGATGAGTCAAGGCAAGTTCGGCCCCTTCCATCCCCGTGAACGAATTTGGTCCCCTGATTCAAGAAGTTCAGGATGGGTTAAACCAATTAAATCCTTTTAAATTGATTGAACTTTCCCCCCCCCCCAGATTTTTTCTTCCTATGCTTCCTTCGAATTTATCGGCCCAGATTTTCAACCAGATCAGGTTCGTTGAAGCGAGTGCCCCGTTTTTGCCTTGTCCTTAGTTCAATTCGGACCACAACAAGAACATTCTCAGAGGCCCTTTCCGAAAAACCTCTTAAGTTGAGCACTGCACCCCCCCAGTTTTATCCCCGTGTATCTTTCCGCCCCTGAACCGAGTCCAACCACATTAAACTTCACCGCTGCCTTCCTTTTCCCAATAGACAGATTTTCTGTTTGAGATTGTTTTCCAAGAGGGTGAATTCGAAATTCACATTTTATAGTGCCCTGTAACACCAGACCCGAGACTTTTTTTTCCGGCCGCGGTATGCCCCTCAGTGCGATCAAAGTGATATTAGTGTTTCCCTTTCCTCCTTTTGCGAGATTTGATTTCGACTGCGTCATTTACGTCCCCGAGAGGGTATCGTGCTTACAGAAGTTTCATGTTCGTCTTCAACATCCTTGTATCCAATCCGAATCGCCGAAAGGATCGAGTTGCATCTTCAGGTAGGTTTCCCCCCTTTGTTTCGATCGGAGCCTGAGGACGATACAACGGGACGGAATTTGGTGTTTTTATCTCACCCGTTCCCCTATAGTTTTCCCATCTGAGTGTTTGGGCCTATTGATCCTAGTCTTAAAGCCCCCGTGGCCCCCCTTTGGCACAGGTCCACAACAAGCGCCGGTTTTGAAAGAGCCAGGACGATAACTGCCCCGGCAGCATTTCTTTAATAAATTTCTTTTTGACCTGTGCTCAATCCCCCCAGTGTTTTCTGCGAGAAGTCGTTTACCCCCCTTAATGTCTCGATACGAAAATGCCCCCATCTCACTACGTGCCAGTCTTGGCTTTGCTTCCTTGATCACGGCTTCGTACATCCTTCCTTAGCCGTATTTTCTACCCCCCCCCTTTTTCCGAAAGATTTTGAACTGGTGCCCCTGCTTTTCACTCACCCCTTCAAGCAGACGCCAAATATCCATTAAACCGCATCCCCCACCGACCCGTCTTGGTGACGCCCTCCCACGGGCAGTCAGTTTGTATGTGACTGAGCTTACGTCTCCTTACTGTTTTGAGAATTATCTTTTTCATCCCCCTGAACTTATGCCCTGAGAGTTTTACGTCATTGGCCCCTTCCACATTTTCAGCAGCTAAATCCTTAACACCGGGTGTGTTTTAGCCTCCCCCCCCCCCCCTGTTGAAAGTTTTTTTTATACGAACACGGAATACTGATAGTCCCGGAATCACTGGTTGGAAAACTTCTCACGTCCCCCCCAGACCCCCCCCCCCGTACCCCCCCCCCCCTTCGTCTTTCTCGAAACGATCATGCCATTCAGGAGGAATTTTTTGACCACCTTCTAACCAATAATTACAGCTGGTGGCCCGCCCCCTGCCCAGGTCTCCCACCCGTCAAAGCTAACACTTTCCCCCCTTCCGGTCACCGAAGTCAGCCCCTTTCTTCCGCCCTCAAAGACGATACTCAAAACTCTTCCTTCGAGCGGCGTTCAGAGCCTCCTGCGCCTGGCACTGGGCAAGTCCCGCGACACCAAAAAGGCCGGACGGCTTCGGACCCGCGGTTTTTCCTCCACTTAATGGAATAAGGAAGCGTTTCCAACTGGCGTCATTATTTTTCCCCGATCACTCCCGGCAGAAGCGTTATAGCGAGGTCACTTCCCCCCGGGTTTTAACCGAATTTATACCTACGACCGATTCCGGTCCCTCCCCCCTTATTATCTTTGAACTTCCCCCTAATCCAGGCACAAACGTTTCTGTTTTGGCGAAATCTGTTTTCACGGTGGTTTTTATCCATTTTGTTGTAAATAGCCCGTTTTTGGTTCTCACTCGCTTCCACGCGAGGGGCCATCCCATCCATTATCGGGTTAAATATTTTTCCTCGCTTTGGCGACACCCTTGTGCCCCCTTTTCCCATTTCGGCCCATGAGCGATTCCTAAGAATCTGATGGGATCTTTCCTTATCTTTTCTTCCTTGACCCGGCACTGCTGATCCTTTGATGGGTTTTTTTTTTTTTTTTTTAGCGACCTTTGATTCCTTTTCTCAATGCGGATTACACCCACTCTGTGGTTGACATCATTTCCTTTTATTCGTACAACCTTTCCCCCCACCCACAAGGACCCAACAATTCAGCTTCTAAGGACCTTTTGGTTTTGTGCAAATAGTAGTGGCCATGGCTGGTACGTTGTTCGTCCGAGTTCAAGATCATCCTTCCCCCCGTCCCTCCTCCCGCCGCCCCCTGGCCCAGACCAGTATCAGAATTCACATCCAGGCCTCCTTTTTTAA
>Ga0179593_1574557_pt1 | contig 12781 bp, 14 predicted proteins | sample CZODoug2_1_08_16_FD_185931 | JGI IMG/M metagenome (GOLD analysis project Ga0179593, IMG submission 185931) | Vadose zone soil fungal communities from Angelo Coast Range Reserve, California, USA - CZODoug2_1_08_16fungal (PacBio error correction) | ecosystem: Environmental > Terrestrial > Soil >... | reverse complement strand
TTGGTCTTTCCTTTTTTTTCGCCCCTTTTTGTGAACCTTTTTTCCTGATAGATTCCCCCCCCATTCCATCGTGCTTTTTTCCGTTTTTTGGCTCCAGCGTCCCCCCCCTCTAGGTGGGATTCCACCCCAACGTACTGAACATTCATCTGGTCCTCCCCTACCCTTTTTTTTTTTTTTTCAAAATTTTACCGTCAAAGCCCATTTCCCGCTCGGCCTGTACCCCCCCGGCTTGGTTTTCCTGACTTCACCCTTCTTCAAACACGCTTTGGGCTTTTGTGATGGGCATCTCCTCCCCCGTGCCCTGTCGGTCCCGCTCCTTCTCTCGGCGGCAAACCCTTCCCTGTGATCCAGGTGTCCCCCGCCGACTTTCCCCTTCCTTCAAGTGAAACTTTCCCCAATTTTTTTTTTCGAGCAGGTGAATCCCGACTTTTTGATCTTTTTTCCCTCCCCCCAAGGTTGCAGCACCCCTCAAAACCACCACTTTTGTTTTCAGGGACTGCTTTTTCGGTCAAGCGTCCCAACTTCTCTAAACTCGTTTTTTTGCCCTCTGTTTGGACCGCACCAACTTTGTTCCGAAAGGGCCCCTCTTGCGCTGATGGGTCCTCCTGCTCCACCATCACACGATTTTGGTTACCCCCAATTATAGGCCCTCGGCGTGACGATTTCCGGCCCCCCCTATTGCCTGTCTAGTTGGAGGTTTTTCCCCCATGTAAACCCCCTTTTCTTTTTAGGAATTAGTATTACTTTCTTTTTTCTTTTTTTTTTCTGTGTTTCTTTGTCCTTCCCCCACTTGTGATGTTCTTTCCAAGCCCCTTTTAATTTTTTTTCAAACCTAGTCCTTTTCCCCCAGAAACATCACGTTTTTTTTCCCCCCCCCCGTATTCTGCTTCCATTCCCCATTCATGCCCCTGTTCGCACCCCCCTTGTCACCCCTTTTGAGCTTTCTTGGCGAGTTTGTTCTTTCTTTTCGGGCTTCGCATCAAACTTTCTTCACCGTCCCTCTTTACGTTACTTTTCTTTTTTCCCCAAGAGTCACAATTGCCCATTTTGTCCCTTGTCGAGTCATTACCTATTTCCCTTTTTTTCACTTCTGTAAACCCCTCCCTTTTTACCTCACGTGGTCAGAAGAAAGTTAAATGACCGTTTCGTGTCTGACACCAAAAAGTCCACCCCCCCCCCTTCCCCCCCCAGGGTCCTTTTTTTTTTGCTCATGTTTTGCTCATCTAACCATTTTCCTCAGTTGCCTGTTCTCTAACCCCAGTTGACTTTCCAGGTGTTTCACTGGACCCCCTTCCGGTTTTCCTCCCTTTTCAATGTTGGTCCCTTCCCCCCATCTCTTTTCCCCCCCCCCTCCCTTGATTTGGAAGTTTTTACAACAGACCTTCACCCACTGCCCCCCCCCCCCCCCCCCGTTTTCCCCTAGCCTCCCCCTGCCCATTCGTTCGGATCTTTGTCGTTTTTCATGTCTGTACGGCGGTTTCTCGCCCTTCGACCAACGTCGCCAAGCCACTTTACTTGGTTTCATTTCCCGAATTGTGGATTCACTAGCGGTCCGCCAGGGTTTTCATTGTCGGATTCTTCCCCCTTGGTTTTGTTTCTTGATAGAGAGCCAGACCCTTTTTCCCGCCTTCCAGTACCTGACATGCGTCTATTTTCTCGGTTCCCCATTTAACCTGACTCTGCCATTCTTTACCCTTTACCGACTCTGTCCCTTTGGACCCCCCTTCGTTCCGTGCCGAAAACATTGGGCCAAGGACCCCGCACTCTCGAACGGAGGCCCACCTTTCCTGGCACGTCCTGCCCCCTTAGATTCCCCCTTGACTTTTTCCCCCTTTTCCCCGGTACTGGTCTTTTGGTGGACCCCATTGTCTCAGTTTCAGCCCCCCCCCTATCCAACTCTCTTGGTTTTCCCATTTAATACTCCCCCTTTTTTCATCCCAATGCTTCTCCCAAGTCCCCACCTCCTTGTCGATGGAAAGATCCTTTCCCCATCCCCCAGGAGCTTCCCCCGGAGTTGGGACTCCCCCCACTACGGAGTTTATATCCCCTCTTTATCTCCCACCTCTCCCCTGTGCATAGGGATCGCCCCTTTTCATCCAGAACACTCACTGTGTGCCGTGGCAGCCCTTGTATACGTCCCTCGACGAAACCGCTTTTTACTTCCACCTTTCCCCCCCCCCGACGTGCTGAATTTCCCGTCGGAGTCATTTGGAGGGATTTCCTAAAGTCGCTTTGCGATTTATTCGTTTGCACCCCTTTTTCATTTACCCTCTCCTCCCGCAGCCCCTTTTCCTCCCCCCCCTTTTTTAGCATGGCGGGTCACTTCTGACTACAGTGCTTTTGCATCTTCTTGCATTCGGCGCTCTCCCCTAGTCCCATTTTCCTTTTTTGTCGTCCATTAGTCGGTCAACAGAAATCGTTGCAAATTTCCTTTGCTGCGTTTGGTTGCCCTTTCCCCATTTCGCCCAGAATTCCCCTTTGTGGCCCCCCTTTGCCGGTTTCCACGTCAGGAATGATCCTCACCAACTTGCCCCAGAGTGTCTCTTACCCTCTCCGTCCCCCCTGCTGAGGAACTAGGTCGTTCGGTCTGATTGAGTCTCTTCCTTCTCCCGTTGTTTGTTGTTTCCCACCTTGGCATATCGTGCCACTCCCCAGATTTCTTTCCACCATTTCCGTACCCCCTCGCCGCACTTCCTAGCCTCTTTTAACTCACGCACAGACTTCCCGGTGTAGGGCTTCCATATGGTCACCATCAAGGCCATCTTGTGTAGAGCCCCCCTTCCCCGCCTCCATTCACCAGAATTTCGGATCCCCCGGGGCCTGTCTTCTTGGTGTGACACAACTGTGGCAGGGGCTCCGTCCCTTTTTGTGATGGCTGTATGTCCGGCTTCACACTTTTCCCCCCTTGAAGGTTTTATATATTTCTTCCTTATACTCCCTTTCTTTCTGTTTTTCAAGAGGTCTCCCCATGAATATTTTTTTTGAAGATTTCGTGCTTTCCCCCTCAGACCCACAGCGCTCTCGTTCACTTTTTTTCCACATTTTTAACTGCTGCCTCCTCTTTTGACCCCGACTGCTTCAGATGTTAGCGTTGGGGTCTAGTTTCAGCCCGGATCAATTTGACTTCATTTTGCCCCCCCCATTGATTACACAACAGCAAAGCTGTATCCCACCCCACCCTCTTCCGCTCTTTGAATAGATGTCCCCCGTGGAGTCCTTTGAACGCTTTTTGTCTTGAAGAGCTAGAAAGAACTAGTCAAGCACTAGGGTCTACTGTCCTTCCCCCCAGTCTCCCCGGGTCCGTCCCCCCTGATTTCTTTCCCATACAACCTGCCTTGAGACCCCTTTAGTCTCCTCCCCCCTGCAAAAGAGGTGAGATCCACCCCCCGCTTTTGCCGGTTGTTTTTTTCCTCCCCGTTAGCGAGCAGGTGCCAGGTCCTGCGTTCTTACCCCCTTCGGTTTTCTGTTTCGAAGAGCTTCTCCCCTTGCGTCCGGTAAAACCAGGGCATCCCCTCCCCCGCCCCACCCTGACCCCTTTCCTGCGTGCTTTTGGTGCTCTATGTCCTCCGCGAAGTGTCCCCTTTTTGTGTCACCTCACCTAAGGTCTCTTTCCCCTCCGACTTGCACTCTGTATTGGCCCTGGCCCCAGGGCTTTGGCTTTTGCAATTTGTGAACGAAATGGCGTAACCACCCGGGCCGATTTTCCACGGGCGCTGTATGCGGCTTTTTACATAGACTCGCCCTGCATCCTGACCCACAAGCTACGTTCGAACCTGCGCCCACATCACCCCGCTCTTTCCCCCTTCCACGTCTTGGTTCCAGGCGTGTTCGTAGTTTACCAGGAGTTTCCTGAGTTCCCCACGTCATCCATGGCCAGGCCCGGGAATTTTGTTTTGTTTGTTCTGTTGTATTGTTCGGTTAAAGGGTACTGTGTCCCCCTTATTGGCCCCCCCTTGCAGGGTCCATTGGCCGTTCCCGATCTGTCGTTCGCCCATCAACATGGGGATATTTTTTAATTCTTTTGTTCCAAACTCTAACTTCTTTTCTTGTTATCCTGGTGCCCTTATTCCTTTTTTAATCTCCCACGTTGCTTACCTGCGACTGCAGGCTTCTTACATACCAGATTTCCTCATTTTCAGTTTTCCTTTACGATGCCCAAACCTCTTTTTTAGACCGTTCTAGGGTCTTCCCTCCCCCGTGATGGCCAACCCAAAGGTCCGTTTTTTCAGTTTAAAATTCACAGGTAACCTTGCAGCCCCCCTTGTTACACCCTCCTCGCCTCGTTCCCTGGAAAAGGTTTGTTGAATCCCTTTTTTTATGGGGAGTAGAAGTTTCCCCCCAATTTTTTCGTCCCCCTAGGCGGTCCATTTTGACCCAACCGGTCTCAGTGAGATCAGCCCTTTGACTGGTCGTCTTTTTTCGCTCATCTACTGCAAGGGGTCTTGGTCTTGGGTAGTTCCCCCCCCTTTGCAATTTTCTCGGCCAATTTTTCGTTCTCTCCCCGACTCACTCCACCCAGTGCCCCCCCACTTTCCCCCAAGTCCTCCTTGAAACCTGTTCAGGCCTGCTTTACTAAAAAGGCCCCTTTAACACCCAACCCCCCAGGCAACGGGTTTTTTGAATCGCCCGTTTTTATTTACTTTTAACATAGTTTCTGCTGAGTCCGAAGTTCAGCACATTTTTTTGACCCCTGTAAAGCAGCTAACTGCCGTTTCCCCCTTTTTATCCTTTTCGTTGGCAAATTGGTGGTCCCGGGGTTGTCCGTGCGGGATAGTAGGTTCAGGACATTTAAGATGGGTCCGGGTCTTTTACCTTGTTCCCAGGCCCCATTCTCCCATCCCGTCCTCCTCCAGTTCGTTTATCCCCTCCGTTTGACTTCCAAAATTATTTGTTGTTTTTCGAAAATTCCCATCCAATTCTCTTCTCTGCCCCTCCCTCCCCCCCCCCCCAAGCCCTCTTGGTGGTTCGTGGTGGTCCTCTTCCCCCCTGATGTAGTTGCCGGAATGTTTTGGCCGGAACCCTCTTTTGGTATGGAACCGGTTCCTTTTTTTTGAGCTTAATTCCGGGTTCCCCCATTACTGTGCGTGATCGAGGAGGCTCCTCCCCCGTCCCACGGGCCCCCCTTGCCCTGTGACTCTTCTGGATTTTCTTGTTTTGTTGGCCGGTATTATATTGCCGCATGTTTTTTTTGATCTATGGCGTGACCTCCCCTTTTTATTAACTGCCCTCTCCCCCAAGGACACTAAATGTCCCCTTCCGGTTCCCCTTTTCCCTTTTTGACGAGATGAAATTTTCCCCCCGGGATGACATTCGGCACGGTCCTGGCAGTGGGTTTTTGATGGGGTTTGAATTTTTCTTTACAATTCCTCCCCCCCCCAGAATTTTTTTGCCCCACAAGTCGTTTTTTTGGGGCACATTCCCAACAAGGGCCCAAGACCCCCCCCCACGTAAAAATTACTTACCCTCCTTACGCCCCACCCCGGACCAAACGGTTACCCATTGGAACCCTCCCCATACTATCTCATCAATGGCATGTCATTTTCACGGTACCTCGTCGCGGCCGATTCTACTTTTTTGAATCACCCGTGAGTGCTGGGCATGTCCCCTCATTCTTCTACTGTGCCCCAGTTAACGCCCCTCCTTTTTTTTTTCCCGGTTCCCAGTTACAAATCTGTCTGTTTCCCTCTTCGATTTGACTCGCGGCAGTTTTGCGTCCCTTGTGGTTTGCTGCACAAAACCCTGTCTGTTTGTGCGAAAAAATCCCCCAAACCTTTGATTGCCCCGGCTCCAGGACCTCTGTGGACCCCTTTTTTCAACTGTTGAAATTCTTCCCCTATGGGGTTTCGGTCGCAACTTTCCCCGGCCCTTCTTTCCTAAAATTCTCCTGTACCCCCTCCCTGTTTTCAGGACTAGAAAATGCTTTTTCCCCCCCCCCCCCCAGTGACTGTGTTGATATTCCTTCTTTTTAATCCAGGAGTTTGATTCCCGCTCTTTCCCGCTTTCGAAATTTAAGAAAAGGTCCCTGTGTATCAACGAATTGATTGTTTTCCCTTTCATTTCTGATTTTATTTACTTTTCCTACTATGGGGGGCGGCGGGACCTTGCCCCCCCCCACGCTCCCAGTTGTCCCTGATCGGTTATCATTTTCCCCAAGGCGTTTTGCCCCCCCCCACGAATGAACTTCCTGACATGCCCTCCGTCCCCTTTTTTTCCCATTTCCCTCCCTCCTTTTCCATTTTAATCATGTGGTTTTGACTAAAGAGGCTTCTGGGCATTGTGACTTTCCCCATTTGTGGCGCAATTGTTTCCATAACTTTTGATAATCCCCATTCGGTTCCCCGGTTTCTGGTCACGTTCCCCCCCCCCCCCTCGTTCCCATCGAGGTTGTCCTACCAACGTCCTCCCTTAACTATTGTATCCACGGGCCCAACCGTTGTTGCCCTGGCCCCCATTTCCACGCCAGTTGAGTTGCTCGAAGAAAACGGCCCGTCTTGGAACTCCCTTTCCCCCTCTCTCCCCCCAAACCTCTTTCTTTTCCTCCACGCGATCTCGCCCTTCGTTTTCGGGAACCTTCTTTGGGAAGAAGCCTATTACCTGTGCGAAGTTGCCCCTCAGGTTCCCCCTCTCCTTTTCTCCAAGTGAAAAAACAAAACCTTTTCTTTTTGTACCCCTATCTGGGGCCGCTGCTGACCTACTTTGATTTTTCGACAGACATACCTGTTTTTGCAGCCTGAACCAATGGGACCTTGGGCCTTCGGAAGGATGCCACTTAGATCTGACGCAGTTGTTCCCTGGATCCCCCCCGTCGCGGTAGACGTCTGGCCCCCCCGTACCCCTTGCTGGTCCTTGGGGACTGCTTTTTTTCACCACCCCCAAATATTGATCCCATTCCGCCCATGGCGCCCGCTTTTCCGGGTCCCATTATGCATTTCTCGTTTGGAGTCTTTACCGTTTTTTTTCGGCGTCTGGGATGTCTTATGTTTTCGTCTTCGGGTGTTTGTATTTTCCGCCCCCCCCTCCTTTTTTTTTCCTTTCTAGCCCCCCACTTTTCATGACATTTTCCCCCTCGTCTCAGAAAACCTCACGCCCGGCGGGTGGGTCACGTCCCCTTTATGGGCCAACGATGGAAGATTTCACTGGTCCCTGACCACCCGCATGATGATTCTTGGAGAGGTTTGCTTATTGTCCGGCTCCCCCACCATTGGGGAACACTATTACCCCCCGGTCCACTTAAACACCACGACGTACTACGATACATGTGTGCCCCCCCCCCTTTACGGTACGAGTTCAATTTCCACCTTATTAGAATCACGACCGTCTTTCCCCCCTTCTCCTCTCCCCCGTGGGTAAATGTTTGAAGACCAGTTCAACGCACAAATTCAGCCCTCCCCTTAACATCTAAGCACACCTCTCCCTCCACCACCGGACTTCTTCTTTTCCTTGTGGATTTTTAGCCCGGTTTTTCATGTTCCTTTTTTTTTCCCTCGGCTCCACCAACAGACTTTGACCCGGAGGGGGCTCCCACACGTAAAAAGAGTATTTTGGCACTTCGGCTGAATTTTTGGTCCTGTCCAATTATAAGCTTTTGACCTTTCACCGTATCTTCCCACTTTCAACCCCCACCCACCGCGGCCGAGTGCTAAATTTTTTTTTTTTTTTTTTTTTTGCGACATCTTAGGTTAATCCCGGGCCTTGGGCCTTTTTTTTTTGCATTCGTACAGGCTTAGACGTTTTTGCTTCATGTACTCCCCCCACGTGGACGTCTTTCCGTCGCACTGTTCCCTTACGTGCTGCCTGATACGTCCGCCGTGCCAGGTTTCCTGAATTGGCCCTTCTCCAAATGTGTGTATGACTACAGACGGCCCCCCCCCTCGATGACCCTTCCCCTCCCCCAACCAGCGTCGCTTTGTCCCCCTGACCCTCCTCAAGAGATTCACTAACCCTTGGGACCGGGCCGGTTTTGGCCTAGTGACCCAACTCTGCTTCCGAAATTTTTCTTGCTCCTTCCTCTTCCATGCAAACTGTTTTCAACGGATGAACATTTCCCTTGGAACCGTTTTCTTGTGTGCCCTTTTTACCTTTAGTCTATTGCGTCTTTTTTTTGGAATGGCCAGCCCGACTATGTAGGTCTACCAAACGACTTCTTTTTTTTTTCCATTCTGTCCCTTCACGTTCCCTGCATGTACCCTTTACTCGGCATGCGTCTGGAAGTCAAAATGTTTTTTGCTGCCAACTCAGACGGAACCCTCTAACCATTCTGAATTCCATGAGTTGGAAGTACGTTTTCCCCCTCCCCTTTTGTTTGACCCTGGTGGCTAATTTTAGATTTCTACCCCGGGCCAATTTTTGCTACCTTGATCGCCTACTTACCCGCAAACCGTACCAAATTTTAACGTTCGCCCCGCCCCCCCTTTCAGGCTGACACACTCCCCACCCCCCCAGACTTGCTTAAAACGTAGTTACTGCTGGGTCTCCTCTACTTTTCTGCTTTTTTTTGTCTTAGTTTGGGCTGCTACCAGCCTCCCTGCAATCCCCCGCGCCGCAAATTGCCACTTTCAACATTTTTTACCCTGGAGGTCCCCAGATTCTTCCATGCCTGTCTTGTTTTTGCCCATGACCGTGTCCTTTTTGGCCAGCTCCCTCGTTCAGTCCCCCCCCAGCCCCCTTTCCCTCTCTCAATTGCCCTCTTGTTTTCCCGTTCCTGAGCGTAGGGGGCAAGGGTGGCCCTGAAGCCCCCCCCCAGCCGCGTCCGTTCCCTCTGACGACCACCCACCGTGGCCGGGTTCCCGCCGTCCCCCCTGGCGTCCCCCCCGCTTTTCCAACCTGCATTCGTGTTTGGCACCCCCCCTGCTAGGTCCCTTTCCAATAGTCTGTTTAGGGCGTGCTAGCGTGGTGGTCATTTTTGGCTATCTTTGCTCCCTGAATTCCCGTACTAAAAAGCCGACCATGCCCCCTGACTCGATACTCCCTCTTAGGGAAAGCCGTTTTGGTCCTCTCGTGGTACATCAATGCTTCTGCTCTGAACCACTCTGATCCTAGGAAGACCCGGAGTCACGGGGGCCACCGTTACTCGTTGGTTAACCACTTTCGGCGCTGCGAAGGGGCATGTTGGGACTTGACTTTCCCCTTCAGGGCGGTCATTCCTCTCTCCTTTTTTGTTTTTTTTTTGATCCTAGATCCCTTTTTTTCCGGGATACGTAGTTTTTACGACTGGTCAATTCCCCTTGCCGCGCTCCCTTGTACCCCCTCCATTCGTGAGTTACTTTACGTCATCTTCCTCGCTGACTGAGGAGGGGCGCGGTCCAAAAGCATTTTTGTTGCCCACTCCCCTAAAAGGTTTTTAGCTTTTTCTTTTCGGTGAGTCCTTTTCATTTGGTGTATACTGTCTGTGCTTTTATTACCCATATCACACGGGAGCACCGATAGTAGCCTACCGTCTTACTACGACGTAAAGCCCGAGGGGGGTCTTTATAGTGACACCCCCCGCTTTGCAGTTGGTGAGATTCCCGAAGAAGTTACCTACACCTGCGTTTTTCCCCTCCCAAAACCCCTAAGGGTTTTTTTTATTGTTTTTCCACAACCCCGGGAAAACCCCAGCCATCGGCCCTGGCAATTTAGACAGTGCTTGGGCTCTATGTCACGTCAGAGGGAACAACCGTTGTCTTTGCACCTTTACCACTGAGGTTTGAGCTTCTCCAAATGTTTTTCCCTTTCTTTGCGTGACCAGACACTCGTGTCTGCCTCGCAATTCTTACCCAGGGCCTGTTCCGGTAGTTCCAGGCTTCTTATTACTTCATGAATTCGTCCAACCTAATTCCTGCTGACAAATCTCGTTCTATCACCCCTCTCACAGTCAACACGACTTTAACGACCTTCTTGGTTTCCCCCCCCCTGGCGTCTGTTCTTACTGTCCTTTCCGGAGTTTTTGTCGCGCCAAAGGTGCTACCTCTTGGCTGCCAGGGGGGGGCTGGAGTTGGCGATCCTTTTCTGACCTTTGGAGGCGACTGGGTAGATCCCTACATGCTTCATCCCACAGGCCCCCCTGGGTAGCAGGAATTACCCGTTTTCAGGCCTGGACCGTCTGTTGAGCCTGTTCCGTGATCATTCCCATTTGCTTGTTCGCCCCTGCATGGGCGACGTATTTTTTTTTTATACCATTCCAGGTAGTCTGGTTCTTTCGATGAACAACAGCTTCGTTGGAGGGCTGCCTCCCGTCTGGTGTTCCCAACAAGCCCGCCCCGTCCCCATTCGGCCCCAATGCCCTTTTCCCCATTCGAATTTGACCCGCCGGACTGTGGCCTTTTCCTACTTTTTTGAGGGGTTACAAATTCGGAAAAACCCCATGTTGGCGGGGTGCTTCCGTTGTCGTCTGCCCACCGTTTTTCCTGTGGGTACGTATAACATGGCATCCGCTGGTCGGATGTTCCTGCCTCCAAGCCTGCCGCTTTGGTTCTGGGCTGGGTACGTAGTTTGTCTTTTCCCTTGTCCTTTTTTTTGCTTTTCTACCTGGTCTTAAGAACCAGTGAGTTTTGATGTCCATCCGGTTCCAACCCCCGGCTTGCCCTGCACAGCACCCAAACTGGTGGCTTTTTTTCCCCTTTTCTCCCCCTCTCCCCACACGCTGTTAAACCTTTCCTCGAGTGTTGAACTTTCCCCCTCAATCAAATTTGATCATATGACTCCCCTGGAAAGAAAGATGAAGTCCCACCCCCCCGAGTCCCGATTTGGCCATGATTTGGGGTTGTCGCGGTGCGGGCAGGGGGGGGGGGGAAAGTGGCGGTGTGGTCTCTGGGATTCTTGGGCGTTCTTCGCCGGGTCCCTTCCACTCATACTTGCTTTCCCCTCTTACTGGTTTTCCTTTTAGGCCCCCATGCTCACCTCTTTTTTTTTTTCCCCCTCTGTTACACGGCAAAGCGGGCGATGCCCCCAGGCCTCCCCCCCCCCCAATTAGTCGAGTCCGTGTCTGGGAACGTTGTGCGCAATGGTAGCAGTGGCGTTTTTGACTGTGTTCTGAAATGGTAGTATGGCCCAAGTACTTTTACCAGGATAAGTTTTTCCCAACTGTGTTATGACCTGGAGGGGCACTGACTAGCAAGGGAGTTTTTTTGTTTGAGGTTTTATGAAACTGGGCCCACTTTTCCTGTGACTAGTCTCTGGTTCGTTGGCAGGGTATACCGCAGTGTTTTGTTTTTTTTTTTTTCGAATGTTCCGCGTTGATTTTTTTTCTCCCTTGGCCTTCAAATAACAAGACCCCCAACAGTTCCCAATGAAGGTTCTTCTTTTTTCCCCATGCCGGAGCGTCTCACGGGGTCCCCATTCATCATTTCGCTTTGACCGCGTCGTTCTCTTCCTAACCCGTGATTCGTACTTCTTTTTTTCTTCCCCCCTTTATTCCCAAGATTTTTCTTGTGAAACCAAACCGGTCAGCTTGTCCCATCCACACCCGCCACACAACTCGCCCCCCTACATCCCCTTTAAGAATCAAACTGTCCACATGTACCCTCCTTAGCGCAGTTGCCCAGTTCTGATGGCCCCACCTTCGCTTGACCGATTTATAGTCATTGGACCCTTTTTCACAGTTGGTTTTTGTTGATTCAGGGCCCCCTCGACGTACTTGACATCCGTCTTTCCCTCTACTTGGGTCACCGTCTAGCAACCACAAATATGATGAAAGTTGAGTTATACGTTGCTTGCTGTCTGGCCCCCTTATCGAGCGGAATGGTTTTTTCGGTGCTGCAACCCTTTTTCTGGAAACACCCACTCCTGATCTTTTTCCCCTTTGGCCGCGGCCCACAGGGTGAATATTTCCCTTTTTCCGTGTACCTGTTTTTCCACCACCCCTTGAGTCAAAAGGTTGACACCGTTTGGCTCCCCTGCACAAGGAAAGGGCGTCTCCTCCCTGATGTTTCGCCCTGGTCTCATTAAGGCCCATCAAGGCGTTGTTTTTATATTTCGGGGGAAACCTTTCTCTGCCGGCTGTTTTTTTTCATTCCACTCCCGTGCCCATTGGCTTTCGTCCCACTTTTCCGCAACCCCTGTTTTTTCCCCCGTGTAATAGTCCCATCATCTGTAAGGAAGGTCAGTTCTGTTGGGTATTCCACCTGCTTGTGGGGGGCGGTTGACCCACTCGCCTCTTTTTTTTCCCCATTTGGGATTTTCTCCTGTCTGGTACCCGTGTCCCAACTTTCCATAAGAAATACCGCCTTTATCTCTCTTTCTTTTTCCTCCTCCTCAAGTTTAGCCCCTTGTTTTTTTTTTTTGGTGTTGTTTTTGAGAGATCTTCTTGAGGTGATTTTGGATTTTCCTCGTGTCACTCATTCCCCCTTGGATACCGCTCAAAAATTGACATTTTTTTCGCGGACGTGGTTCACTTCCCCCAACCGCGGAAGAGTAGTTGGGCCATCCCCCCCCAACTCCCTGCCCCTGTCCTGCACCCCTTGCTTTTTGGCCGACGATCACGTTGAAAACCTTTTTGTGTAGGAAAGTTCTTCCCCGGAAGCTGTCATGGCAACCATCCGGGTTCAAGGCTCTAAAACGCTGTTGTGTTTTGGCATTCGTTTTCCCCCCCCCCTTTCCCTCTCTTCCACGTTTGAGGTTGAGACGTACCTTCTCTCGGCTAATTCTTTCCGTTCCCCCGCTACCCAGTTGGGCCCCTCCCACCGCCGAATTCTTTCTTTAAGTTAAATGCACCTTGTCGAGCTTTAGTCCCCTTCAAGGAAAATTAGTTGTGTTTTCGAAGTTTTTCAATTGTTCTACTCACCTAAAACCCAATTTTTTTCTG
>Ga0179593_1512466_pt1 | contig 12781 bp, 16 predicted proteins | sample CZODoug2_1_08_16_FD_185931 | JGI IMG/M metagenome (GOLD analysis project Ga0179593, IMG submission 185931) | Vadose zone soil fungal communities from Angelo Coast Range Reserve, California, USA - CZODoug2_1_08_16fungal (PacBio error correction) | ecosystem: Environmental > Terrestrial > Soil >... | reverse complement strand
AGTCAGCTTCTCCTACTCTTCTGTTTTCTATTGTAGTACTGCTTTTTCCCGCAATACTCCCCCATCCGTGGGGATTCGTTCTGCCCCACTCACTCTCTCGGATATTTTTTTTCTCGCAATTTTCTGATTCTTATAACCACGATAACTGGTGGTTTCGCGCGTCTTTTTTTTTTTTTTTTTTTTTTTCTTTTCTTTGCCAAAGTGTCCACGTCCGGTTCCCACGGGGCGTGGGGACTTCCCTCCCGCCTTTTTTGGTTTTTGCCCCTTTCTCAAATACCACCCGTTTTTTTTTTTCTGGAACCACGGCCTTCCTTTTTCGTGGTCTGTCTCAACCTTTTTTTCCGTGATTTCCGCCCCGGGGTTCCCCAAAACAAAATCCACCCTGAACCCCCTTCTGTTACCCTTTCCATTCCCCCTTTTTCCACCTAAACCCGACACAGCCCCCCCACCGTTCTCAAATCGTTGGGTCTCTCATCGCCCAGCCTGACTGTGTCGTGCAACCTTGTCGTTTCAATTCATTCCCCCCCTAGTGTTAGCAAGCCTGGATCTATGGCTTTTTCCCTCCTCTTCGTCCCCGCTTTAAAAAAGATCCACGTAACTGTTTCCCCCGGTCTTGCGCCCCCTCATTCATTTTTTTCTGAATCATCTATGTATGAACACTCCATTTCCCAATTATCCCAGCTTTCTGGTTGGATTTTTCTCTCGCTGTTGGTTACCGTCACCATGGTAGTAATTGTCTCTTTTTTGCCATCTTTACCACCCCCGCTTTTTGATTTCGTTTTTTTCTCAGTTTTTGACCCCATATACTTTCCCCCCCCTCTCTTTTTTATGGGATATAGAAAATCCTTTCTTGACCCTCCGGCGCCTTCCCACTTTATTTCGCCTTCTTCTTTTCGTCTATTCTTTTCCCTGGCGCCCCCCTTTTTTTTAAGCTTCTTCTTTTTTTCCCTTATCTTTTTTAATTTGACCCCAAAACTTTTTTGGCCTCATTTTTCGGAATTTAGCCCTCCGCCCCCTTTCACAACCCTTGTCATTTTCCTTTTCCTCTTAGTATAATTCTTTGAAACCTAGTTTCCTCCCCTCTTCGAACTTCTTGGCCAACTGCTTGCACCAACTGCGCCCCACAAACTCATGGGACCCATTCCCATCCTCCCTAAGTCAGCGTTTTCATCCTTGTGATTCAAATGCCCTGATCCGTTTCGCTTCTGAAGTACCCTCCCCCCTAGTCTGGATCCTTTGATTGAAAACTTTACTTTTGTTTTGTGGCATTCGTTTTTTGTCTCAGTTTCGTTGCAGTGTTTCTTTAAAGGCTTCCCTCTGCTTCCAAATTTGGGCTGTTTTTTTTTTTTTTTCTCCGCTCTCCGAAACCTTCAGAACTGTCCCTTTGATGTTTCAAAAATTCCTAAACGACGACTTTGTCTCCGCAGCAATCTTTTTCTTTTCATTTCTCCCCAGAGGTCTGCTCAGCCGCGTAGCTTTTTCCCCACAGCGCTCCCAATTTCATAAGCTCCTGAGTTTCCACCCCCCTCCTCGCGAGCCACGAACCTGTGTTTTTTTCTCCCTACGGGAGTCAGTATATTTTTTTTCTCGTTGACCCGTAAAGGCTGGTCTCATTTTTTGCGTATCTCCCCAACACTTTCCCACTCGCGCGCTTCTTTTTTCTCTGTTTTCGAAACACATTTCTCCTTTTTAGTAATAGTCGTCCGTACTTTTTTGACCCCGCCTGACAAATTTTTCCCAAACTTTTTGATTTTCTCCTGAAGTCCCTGACCTTCGCATTCGTCAAAAAATTTGGTCTTCTCGTCCTCCTTTGTTGGGCCTATCTCCAATGTTTTTTCTTCTTCTCTTCCCAACGGCTTTACGTTTCTTTCCACCTTTTATCCTTTCGTCTTAAGGATCTTTTCCTTTTTTTTTGTTCCTTGCAATTTGTGCCGCTTGGTTTCTTCAGCTAGATTGCTACTCTCCATTTTTTTTCAATCCGGTCTTTGCTTTTTCCACAGCATATTTGGAAGCCGTCCGACTCCCCACTTCGTACCCTGGCGTCGCGTTCCTTTATGGTTAGGAAGGTCATGGTTTTTGCTTGATTATCTTTTAGACCTTCGGTTTAACGGGCACAAAAATCCAAAACCTGGAGAAGGTGGACGTCATTTTCTTCTTTCGCTGCATCATTTCCCCCCAACTGGAATTGAGGGAAACCTTCCGTTCTCTGCACGTCCCTTTTCACTTTTATCACCGTGCTTTCATTCCCCTTTTTTTTCTTTCCACCCTCCCTCATCCAACCAACCGTCTCATGGTTGATGGTTCGTCAGCCGTGCTCCCAGTTTAATCAGCAGTGATTCCGCCCCTCCCTTCTTTTTTCGCTTAGGCACCCGACTTCCTTTGTTGGGCCCAACGCCCCGATAGACCCTTCCCTTTCTCTCCATTCTCGCGACATAACTCCAGTCTGTCAATCGCTTTAAACCCCCTCCGCGGCTTGAACTTCCCCCCCTTTCAAGGCTGGACATGATATTGGTTTCAATTACACCTGATCCCGGCAAAATTCTACTCTGCCGCCCCCCTGGTTCCCCTTAAAGATGACACAAATGTTCTATTTTTGTCCGGCGCTTTTTCCCCCTCCCCTTTTTTCGTGGCTCCTTCCCTTTTTGGCAATTACTCCTGGTCGTCTGCGCCTGGCTTTATTTAAAATATTTCCCTCTGGACACGCTTCCAAACCTTTTCAGATTTGACATTCTTCCGCCCGCCCCCGACCTTTTGGAGAAAACTTCCGTTCCTCTTTTTCTCCGGGCCCTTTTCGCGTGGAAACACCTGTCTTTGCTATTCAAAATAACGTCCTTGAGTATCGCCCCTAGAGTACTCTTTGCTTTTCTCAAATATCTAAATCGTTGGCTCGTCGTGAACTTTTTTCGCCCACCGTGCCTTTTGTGTGGTCGTTCTAAGTTCAACCTCTTCACTCCCATCTTGTCCGACTGTGCGATCTCCCGTTTTAGGTTTTTTCTCCCTACGACGCAATTGTCCGTTTCTGGGCCCTTTTCCTTCTCCTTTATTTCACCTGCAGTCAGGAATTGGTGAATTTTTCTCTTTTCGTTTCACGTTGTGATCGACCTGTTCTTATACTTTTTCCTCCTTCCCCTTTGAGTGTTCTTTCGACCCCGTCTTCCCCATTCCCTCTCTCCCTGGTCGATCGTTGAAAAAATTCTAATCCAGTACTGCTTCTCCGCCCATGTGTTACCATTTTTAAAAACTGATGCCTGCCTGTTCTTCAAAACCGACCCCCACTTCGTCCTTCGCTAACTTCCCAGGTTTCTGAAACTCTGCCCCCCCCCCCTACCCGACTCCTCAATCTGCGCTCATCCTTTATGATATTCTACCCTTCCTCCTACCTTTGAGAGTCCCCTTTTTCTTTGGCACTTGAGAACTGTCGTTAGCCCTTGCAAGCCGCCGGAAACTTCCTCTGACGTCAGGTTCGCGCTGCGTCCTTTTCTCTTTCCTTTACCTCCCCATTTTCCCCCATTTTTAGACCTTCCCCGGACCCGCTTCAATTTTTATGCCCACATCCCTATGGTCCCCCGCCGCCCCGTTTTTTTCCCTCCAAGGACCCTGATTTTTTCCCACGGGCGACGGCAGCTTTTTTTTCTCCCCCGTTGAGTCCTCTCTCGCTTGTGAATGGTAAACTCCAAAACTACGTGGGACGGGCTCCCGTGGGTTGGAGGGCCCCCTTTTTCTATTTGCCTGTAGGATTACCCCTTTTAATGTCTCCTCGACTTTCGTTTGATTACGTGTTGTCCCTGTGCAGTGTCTTTATTTTTTTGTCCTGGTGTCCCCAATTTCGTCAGAGGCCTTTTCTAAATTCTTTTTTTTTGTTTTTGATGCCCCACCACCCCTTCGCCTTGGCCCTATCCAAACTGAGCCTGCGGTCAACCTGCTCACTGATGATTTCCCCCCTCCCCCGTTAAAACGAACCCAGCAAACATTCTTTCTCCCCCCTCCTTTAGACTGGCCTGTTGTTGTTATCTTTCCCAGGCTTGACGAGTGCGTTTTGCCAAATGCTCCATGACTTGCACTTCATTTTTGCCCTTTGGACGTTTTCTTTGTCTGACGGAACGAAATTTCCCCGGTTTTTTCTTTCCCCCTTTCCCGGCTCCGACTGACGGCTCGTCGCTGCCCTTCGGCATCGCAGGGTTCCGTTCCCTGGTCTTCGGTTTAGAAGTCGGTTTGTTTCCTGTTCCTTCTCACAAAACTATGTTTTTCCCCCAGCAGCGGTGCTCCTTCTGGCCTTTTCCCCCCGCGCTTTGAGGACATTTTTCCCCCAATTTTCCTTTTTCCTCTAAGCTTCCCTGGCGCGAACTGATTCTCCCGAGAGCATACAAAAACCCTGTCCTGCCAACTTTTAATTTATTCCCCCCTTTCCCACATTTTTGCTTTCCCTCGCCTTATTCCTACTTCTGATCCCTCAAAAACCTTGGAAACGTTTTTTCCAACTCCAAAATTAGTTACCTCCCTTCTGCACGACTTGCCTCCCATGGGATCTTCTTCTTAGACTCCTGTGATTTTTCCCGATTTCGGGGCCCCGCCTCTTCCCGCTTGTCCGCATCTTTCCCTTACGTTTTATTACCACAAAAACGGCCTTTTTTTTCTGGCGGTCCAGTAACTCTGTCTCCCCCTCCCGTCACCTTTTTTGATGAAAATGGGAGTGCTTTTCTCCCTTCTTATCGATCAGCCCCCCTGACTGCTGCGCGCGTTCCTGATTGGATGACTCTGTGTTTATTTTTGTTTTTCTTGATCCCCCTCCCCCCTGGCATTTGGTCTTACACCCCATGCTTGATCTTGCCTTCCTTTTCTCTCGCTTGTCTGCCTAACTTTTGACCCCCCCTTCCGTCACTTCTGTACCTACCATTTTCACGCAACCTGAAAGTTTCTTTTCAGGACCAAATTTCCTACCCTTAGTTTGACTTAGATGCCCTTTTCCCTTCCTTTCCCCTGATAAGTGCTTAGGATCTTTCCAACCCTGAACCACGGTTCACTGTTTCGCCCCGTTCTTCCTTCCAACATTATCTTTTTTCACAGATCTTTTTTTTGCCGTTCTTTTGCACTTGTAGTGCTTTCTCAGGAGTTTGGCAGTCCCAGGGACTCCGAATTCCGGCGAATAAAAGACGCTACCTACCGAACTTTCTTTCATCTTTTTTTTTTTGTTACCCAAAATTTTTGGGTAGCGCACCAACATGCGCGCTTTTTCCTTTAGAAGAAAAATGCAGCTCGACTCTTTTCTTTTTGCGTGTTTTTCACATGTGACCCGCGCCGATTTGCGAGCGTTCAGTTTTCCCACCCCCCCACCATTTTGTTCTTCCTTTTGCTTGGCCCCCACCGTTCATCCTCTTCCTCCCTGACTTTCTTCCAGTTGCGTTTTCCGCACGCTGTCTCCAATCCCACAAATTAACCATAGTATTTTCCAATTGTTTAGTCCTGAGACAAAAGGTCCGTTCCGCCATTGCTGGTTTTCTCTTTTTTTTCTGCACTTTCCCTACGCGGAACCCTTCCCCCTGCAGCCAGAATTCGCCGTGCGCGCATTGTTTTGTGAAAAAACCCTTTGACCAGGTCCTTTTCTTCTTTTCCTTTTCCTCCGAAGACCCCGTGTTCCCTCCCATCTCAATGTCTTTAAATCCTTTCCGTTTCGTATGAAAGGCCCGATTTACTTGGTTCTCAGTAAGGCAGGGGTCCTACCCCTCCCCTTTTCCGAATTTTTTATTTTTTTCCCCCCTCTCTCGATACGATGTTGTATTTTTGTACTTGGGACATTGCTGTAAGCCCGTCCTTTCACGGTTTCCTGTCCTAACAAAGCCGCGTGTTTTTCTTTGTTTTCGTTGCTTGACTGACAGACCTTATATCCTCCAGTATTTATCTTTCTCCCTTTCTACCAGTGTTTCCAAACGTCGTTTTGATCCGGCCCTCTTTTCCCCCCTACAACGTTGCCCTTCTTTCACATACTCTGCGCCGGTACTCTTTATACCGCCGTTTTTTTTTACCCTTTCTGTCCGGAAACCGTAATTCCCTTTTTTCTTTGGGGTTCTTTCTTCTTTCCCCCCCCTCTTGTCTGATGTTTTGAGCGGCCCGAACCTTTCACGGCGTTTGCGCGCTTATTTTTTTTTCTTCCAATCAGTTTTTGTTTTGAGTTCTTAATCATCCTGCGTTCGCTCCCCTGAGTGACCCCGATTCGGATTGTCTTTCCAAGCCCCTCCACCCCCCCCAACATCCTCCCCCCCCCAGGCTTTTTTTGTCGGATGATTCGCTCTTCTTTTCCCCCTCCTTTTGTTTGGCAACTTTCCCTCCTTTTTGTAGTGCAGTATACCCCGCGGTAACTTCGTCATTTTCTCCTCCTTTCCCACCGTCGGAAAAATCCTCGTTCTTGGGCTTTGCTCTTTCCCCATCCGGCCGACTTTGGAAAAAACTCTCTTTTTTATTTTCCGCTTTTTTATCCTGGAAACGGGCTTCTCTTCTTATTCTTTCTTTTCTTTTACCCCCTTTCCCCCTGCTCCACTCTCCCCGTTTTTCCCTCGGGCCCAAAACCGTTTCTTCGGTCGCTCCCCTCAATTCCCCTCCCCCCCCAAGAACCACCCCCCGTATAAAATCGTGCCATTCGGCCCCTTCTTTGATCCCCACATGCCCCTTGCGACACCTGCGCCCCCCCTCGTGTGGCCCCCTCGAATATGTCCCCTTTTTTTTTTCAGTTCCCCGATGATTGTGATTTGCACCCTTTTCCGAGGCTTTCCCAAGCTTTTTTTGGAGGACAATTGACCTCCATGGATCTTTCCTCCCGTTCCCGTCCCCCTTATTTCTTCGGTAGAAACTTTCCCTTTTTCTTCTCTTTGTTTTTCCCCTGTCGCCACCTTGCACATCTCACCAGCCTTCCGGGACTTTGTTCTGCGGCCTTTTGCCGCAAGTTTTCCCGATACCCATATGTCGGTAATGCGTTGGTTTCTGGCTTTTTTTTGTTTGCTGCTTTATCAAGCTTTCGTTTTTGGGGCACACATTCGGCTTTTTTGAGTGGTTCCCCGGGCCGTGGGACCAGGATTTTATGGAGGGAATGTTTTTGGTCTCACTGCTTTCTTTCCCCACCCAGGCCGGTGGGTTTACGGTTCCGGTATTGAGAGGCCCTCTTTCCTCCTGGTCTTTCATGTGTCTCCTCCACCACTTTTGTCTCCCCGACAACCTTCTTCGAGCTTTTTCCTGTTTTTCTGGCGCAACTCCCTGCTCTGGTTTTTCGCTGCCCCCGCCCCTTGGACAAACCCACTTGATTTCCTTTCGCTCGTCTGCTTGAGCATGAGTCCTGGCGCCCTTCTTTTTTGTGAGCGCCCCTTCCCAACCACCCCTTTCCCCTTTACCAACTTCCCCCCCTCGCCCCAACCCCTTTCCTTGCACCCGATCCCATGCGTCACACCAACCCCCCCCCCACAAAAAAATCCCCGGCATTGCTTGTGAAATAAAAATAATTTTCCGTTTCCAGCCTGTCTGGGGTCACCAGTCCATGTTTCTCTACCTTCGTTCGAGCAACCGTACCCCCAAGCCTGACCCCCTGTTTAGCTTTTTCTCATCCGAGTTTCTCGGTAGGTGCTTTTTCATGAATTGTCCCCTTCCATTTTGCCCATGACGTTTCCCTTTTTCCAAACCCCCCTTTCCGTGGTCGAGCGCCGCCAAACTTCCGTGCTTCAGCCTGATCAGCCTGGGTCCTCCCCTCCCATTCCGACCCTGTGCACTTTTTTCCTTCAGCTACATCTGCGGACTTCCCCGCCACTCGCCCCCAAGCCAAGCTGGGGCTTCCTTCTCCTGTTTTTTCCTTTTTTAGATAAATAGTTCATCCCCCCTCCCCGCTTCCTCACAGCTTGCGCCGAGGGTACCCCCAACCTTTCCACTGCCTCGTCGCCCCATCCCCGAACCGGTGTTTTCGTTTTTCCCCCTCCGGGTAAGTATGTGCTAGCGCTTCCATTTTATTTCAAAGCCCTCATTTCATGTGTCCGCATTTTCTTCCCTACGAAACTCTCCTCACTTCGCGCGCTTCTGCCAACCCCTTTTTGTTCGCTCGGTGCCTGGAGTCGCTTTTCGTCTTCTTTTTTCTTAAGGATGAAATTTTTACCTTTTTTCTGCTGCTTTCCTCCGTTACGGAACTTCCCGCCCCGCTCCTTTGGTCCTTGAATCCTGCTCGGTTAGATATTTTCGAAGGTTTTTTTCTCATTCTTTTTTAGCCCTTCAGTCTGCGGTCTTTTCTCTGCTTAAGTGTAATTTCTCCATACACATATGCCCCTTTCCATTGGTCCGGTTTCTTTTTTCTCCGTTACCTTCCGCCTTCCCAACGCAGTCCTTCCCTTTTTGAGCCCCTTTCGAAAAAAAGCCCTCCCACTGTTCTTGGAGACCAAGTCATCTGCTTCTTTGTTCCGACTTGCAATGACGGCCTTGCTTTTGATTCAGACTCTTTTCCTTCGTACCTCGGGCACAATACCGGCCCTGCGCAAACTGGACGATTTTTTTTTGGCCGTCAGCTTTTTTCCCCTCCTTTTTTCACCTCCCAAGTTTTTCCCAATGTTCATCTGCACTGAGTTAGAAGCATTTCCTGGCCTCTCCATCCGGTCTTCCGGCCCGGATTATTTTTTAAACATACCACAGCCTTTTCCCAAATCGGGTGTTTTTGCTGTTTCCACTGCCTTCGCCCCCCCGGGGGACCCACTAACTTCTCCTTTTTTTTCCCTTTATATTTTCGCTTTCAGTTAATTTTTTCTTTGCTTTTTACTTTTCTTCACCCCCCCGTTCACTTGAAGGCCCCCCTGCCTGTTCCGTCGGATAACCGCTATGCTTTCAATTTGCATTTCAAAACTAGGCGTTCCTATTGCGGCATGGTCATCCCATTTCCTTAGTTGCGCCCGAACCCGCTACATTGTTTTTCCACTGCCCTCTCCACCTCGGACCACGTCTCGGTCCCCCCAAGTTTACGATTTTTGTCAGTTCCCCCTATTCGGCATTCGAATTTTCTTAGACTCGCTTGACTTCCCCCCTTTTATCTTGTTTCGGGGCAATTCCCTCGGCTCTTTCCCTGCCCTTGTTGATTTCTTTCCCGTGAAATGTCGCCTTTTCCCCCTCGCAGTCTTGCCTTTATTATTTTGCGATGTTTGACCACCCCCTGAAAAGTGCCCGCGGCGAATGTTTCATTTCATTTCTTTTCCTTTTCCTATTTTCGTCTCTCCTGGTGTCTGACCACATTTTGCTTTTGCAGGTCTAGCCCAAACATCATTTTCCCACCGGAGGTCCCCCAAAGCCCGCGTTTCGAGGTTCCTGACCAAAACTACTCCTTCTCTCCTTTTTTTTTTTTTTCTCGCGGGGGCCTTTCGGCTCTCTAATTCCACTGGCGAATAGTTTTCTTCTCCATTGATTGGCAGACTTTTCTTTGTTTTCTCGTACCCTCAAAGTGTCACCCCAGTGACTTGGTTCCCTTGTTTCAGTGCAAGCCATGTACCTGGCGGAACGAAGTCAACTGGTCTCCTTGTTCGCCGCACCCGGCTTTTTTGATCGACTTGCCCTTTTTCACTCCTCCTTCGTCTTTTGAGAGCCCACAGTCTCTTTTCACACGGCTCCCCATCCCGTCGTCGGCGAGAACCTCCCTCCTTTCTTCCTGAGGTTCCCGCCTTCTCCTTCTTGACCAGCCGGCCCCCCCTTGTTTTCGTAAACCAAAACCGACAACACTCCGGCTTCCTCCCCCACGTTCCTAGTGACTTAGACTTTGAGGAAAACCGGAAATTCCCCACTGCCCTGCGCAAAATTTTCTCCGTCTCCCACCTGTATTTTTCGACCTCCCGTGCCTAGGTATTTCCTTTCCTTTTGTGCCTCGCGTTTTTTTCTTTCGTCGCTTTTTTTCTCACCTTTCTAGTTTCTCACGCTTGCGGGTGCCGCCTTTTTTCCTTTGGTTAGCCCACCGTTCTCGTTCCACTGTCTCTGATGCGTGTCTTTTTTTCACAAATTTTTTTTCCTTTTTTTCAACTTGTCTCGTTTCAAGGGAACGTCCGATATTTCCGTCTTCCATCCTTCGCAGACGCCTTCCTTGGTGCCCGACTTCCTTTGCGAGAGAAAAACCTCCTTGCCCCTTGCTTGCGATCTGACTCCTTGCGCCGTCTAGATTCTTTTCCATGAACCCACCTAAATTGTTGGGGCGGGGTGATCCCTTGTCACCCGGGTGGTCTTTTTCCTTTTCTTTTCTCATTTCCGTAGCCCTACATTGTTTTTTCGTCGTCGACCTTTTCGCTTGCGTCTTCCGGCTTCATTTTTTTCGCGAAAAATTTCGCTCTTTCTTTGTCCCCTTCTTGGTTTTTTGCTTTTTTTGCCCCCACTTCAGTAATCTTCCGAATCTCTCCACCGTTCCGACTTCGTCCTTCACCCCGGGTCAGTTCCTCCCCCCTCCCCATCCCCACAAGTTGAAATGTCAGTGTTCCGTTTGTCAGACAGGGATTGACTCTCTTGCTTTTCAAATGTTTTCACTCCTGCCTTCCATTGTCCTTTTTGGGTTGACTTTCTTTCTTGCGAGCCGCGGCCCCCCTTCTTCCCCCTTTTTTCTTTCTCTTGTGTCCCGATTTACTCCATGGCCTATATGACGTCCAAAATCTGGCTCCCAAGCCCATCTGCCTCTTCCATGACAGGGAAAAGGCACTTCCTTCCTTTGGTTTTTTTCGTTACACTGGTGTTGTCCTCCCCCCTGTCAAATTCTTTTTTTGCCACGAGGTTTTCTGCTCGCCACTCTGAGTGCTGCCACCAGTAGCCTGGCACATTGGCCGTTTCTTCGACTCCCCCGTGCTGCTCCTTCACCCCCCCCCTGCGACCTCAGTCTCTCCCTACCCCGATTTTTGAAAAAAAACTTCCGACTTCCCCTTATCGCAGGATTCGTGCCCACCCTTTTTGGCTTTCGGTCCGTTTGAGACCGTATTTCATCCACCACCACCCTGTTTGGCACCAAAAATTTTTTTTTCTCGGCCTGTACTCAACCCTCCCTTCCGACGGCCTGGAGTCACCTTCCCCCAGCTTGTTCTCGTAGATCCTTTTGAGGCGTGATTTTTCACCGATGGCGCCTGAGTGGCTTTTTCTTTTTCATCCTGCTTCGATATCGCTTTTTCCTTACTCTTAAACCCCACCCGGTTTCAGTGGTTTGATGGCGCGAGGCGGTTTGATCCTCTCCGTGAGCGCAAAGCTATGCCAAATGGGGGGTTGCTTTTTGCTCTACTCTTTATAGACCAAGCTTCACCTTCTTCCTCTCTTTGCCCCTCTTGTGTCCCCTTTTCCGTTTGGGCGTTAGTCGTTCTCGTTTGATCGCCCCCATTCAAGGTCTTCTGGTTGTTTAAACCCGACTGTCGTTTGCTTCAACTGCTTTTCCCTTTCCTTACCCGTGTCTTCCGTCTGGCTTGAGATGCCCACACATGAAAGGTGGGGGGCTTCAGGTAACATCCCGTACTCGATCTTTCCCCCCCCCTGCTTTGAGCAAGCTCACCCTTATCTTTCTCGGGCCTACTTTGGTCGCCCCATCCTTTTTCCTTTTGTCCGCAATCTTTTTTTCATGTAAAGGATGTGCCTCCCCCCCAAGAAGTTTTTTATATTCTAGATTTTGTTTTTTTACTTTCTCTCTCACCCCCTTTTCCTTAGTCCTTCTCCGCCATTTACCGCTTTTGTTTGGGCGACTTCCTTCACGTTCACGTCTGTACCCTGCGGGTGAAATCGCGAGTTCGCGCGACGTTTTCCTTCCCCATGAAAACCTTGGCTTTCTCTTCCCTGACTCTTCTTTTTGTTCTTTGTCATCCCCCCCTTTTGGCCCTGCGGGTTCCCTTTTCTTTGTTTCCCGTCTTTGGTCGACCACCTCCTTTTTTGTTAAGACGACAGTTCGACTTCCCCCCCCTTGGGCCCATCCCCTCATCCAATCTTGTTTTCACCCACCGTCCCGATTCCCTGCTACCCTGTCGACCTGCTTGCTTCGCAACCAAGAGCTAACCGAATTCTCCCCTCCACCTTGTTCTCTTCTGCGCGGACCCCCCCCCCCACCCCCCCCCCCCCCCCCCCCCACCCCCAATTTGACTCTTCGCTTTTTTTTTGTCAGATTATTTCAAGTTGCTGCATTTTTCCCCCTCCGCCGAAATGATTCCCCCGCAAGCCAACCACCTCTTCCCCCCAACGTTTCCATGAATTACCTTTTTCCTTTTTTCCCTCTGACCCGGACCATCTTTTTCAAGCCCAGCCTGCTCACAATCAGTTCCTTGTTTTCCCTGCTTCCGGATTTGGCTCCTTGCACTTACGTTTTACTTTTCCCCATCCCGCCTGACCCCGATTGAGCACGGTTTATTGTTATTGTGGTTGAACCTGGTTCAATTTTGAACGTCCTCCTTCACGTTGTGGGATTACCCGTCCTGAACTCCTTCCCTGTTTGCTTTGATGCGGTTCTTTTTTTTTTGTTGACCCTATCGCCTTTCCCCCCCCCCCCGCTGTGTATCTTTATTCCGTTCGCCTGCTTAATTTTCCCCCCACAAAAGTCGGTCGGTAGTCCTTCCCCGGCGGGTTTTGCCGACGTGGACCTTTTTTGCCCTCTTTTTCAAAACTGACTCTCCCTTTTATTTCTCTGTTATACTTTCCCCCCTTTTTGCTCTCCCCTTTTACCCCTTGGCCGTGATGTTATTGGGGGCCGTGCGTCATTTCCCCACTCCTTGGTCTGATGTTTTTTTTTTTTTCTCCCTGGACATTAATACCCTTCTTTTTTCACGCGCCGCTTCTC
>Ga0179593_1475908_pt1 | contig 12781 bp, 12 predicted proteins | sample CZODoug2_1_08_16_FD_185931 | JGI IMG/M metagenome (GOLD analysis project Ga0179593, IMG submission 185931) | Vadose zone soil fungal communities from Angelo Coast Range Reserve, California, USA - CZODoug2_1_08_16fungal (PacBio error correction) | ecosystem: Environmental > Terrestrial > Soil >... | reverse complement strand
TGGCTTCTACCTCGGTTCCGTTGTGTGGCCACCCCCCCACCTTTGGAATGGGAATAGAACTTCCCGATTTTTCTTCCGTTTTGGGTCTTTTCGCGCGCCCTTCGCCTCAGCCTAGTTGATAGTCTAGACGGATATTGATCATTCCCTATTTGGTAGACCGTCGGCCAGGTTCATCTTCCTGCCCTTGTGGGACCATTTCGGCCTGTTTTACCTCCTGAAGCCCACAGTTCGGCAGAAAGCACGCCATTCTAGACCTTGTTCCTTGCAGCGGGTTGTCTACGGAGTTCCGGCTTTTACACACCGCGTCTCGTCCGCCCCATCCCCCGCTCCATATACAAATACCGGTCTTTCTATTTCCACGTCGAAGGGTCCCCCTTCCCACCCCGCCCTTTACGCTCTTTTCCGCCAGTATTTGATGTGCCGGGCTGCGGCTTCCCCGTCTTCCTCTCCCTGGCACTGGGGGACAGCCCGATCTGTCCCGCTCGAGGCCTGCAACACTTTTTTCTCCCTTGCTTTAACAGATCTCCCGCCCGTCTTTCTCCACATAGTTATCACTGTCCTGAGTATTCAGCTCGGCCAGTGGTTTCCCCCTCTTTTCCTGCTACTCCCCCCGAGGCAAAGAGACCTACGCATACCCCCCTCGATCGGGTACCGCCGTCCCTTCTTCACCGCTGCTCGCCATGCTTTTCGCTCTTGATGTGGCTTTCGGCCTTCGACTCTTTGGTGCCCAGTGCACGTTTTCACCCTTTTAACGGAAGAAAATCGAACCGGGCCTTTTCTCCGGGTCGTCTTTTTCCTTTCCTCGGTCCTACCTTCCCTACGACGGAAACTTTCCCTCTTTCGGGATGCCTTATTTTTTTTCTCCACCGTGGTCTCGCGCGTAGATCTGAGACCATCTCCGCCGTCACCCCCGGCCGTGCCCTTTCTCCGCTTGGATTTACAGACCGCCGTTCCCTCAGGTAGACGCGGGCTCTGAAGTTTTTTTTCCCCAGTTCCCTGTAGGTGCTTTCACAGCAGTGTTGGTTTCGTGATCCGTCTTTTTTTCTTGCTATATACGGAATGGAGCACCCAGCAGTGATAAACACATCTCCCTTCCTTCTATGTCCCTGTAGAAGCCGACCCACTTGCCTCAGGGGTGGCCCCTAACTTACCGATGTTTGCCCCTTGCCCGGTTCCTTCTTTTCTCTTTGATATGATGGGCCTTTGTCTCCTTGCACCCCAGAGCGGATTTGTTTCTGTTCAAACTGCGGCCAGTACTTGGCCTTTTTCTACCGATCAGGTTGCATTCCCTCTTGTTAGGTCCCCTTCGGCGAATAGGGTGGCTTCCTATCCGTTCTTTTTCTGTTGGGCCATTAATCCGACCGCTCATCAGCCTACAGCGCACGTTTCTCTCCCCCGTGCACACGGCCCCCGCGATGAAGAGTTACTTTTACCTCCGCCCGTTCACCATCCCGCCCCATACCCGGTGCATACCTTTTGAGAGTATTTTTCCCCTTCCTCCGTGCCGAAGGGAGCGGAGTTTCACTCCGTTTTTTGGATTTGTCTTTTTGTTTTGGTTTCCCCACGGCTTAAGTTTTCGGCCCCCTTGTTCGGCCCTCCCTCGTTTTTGCCTAAAAATTACTTTTCGTCGGCCGGTCCGATGATTTTCTGAATTTTCCCCCGCGCACCCCCCACGCTCGGGTACGATGGTAGCTTAGTATTTGCTTTCTTCTCCTTTTCCCCTTCCTTCCGGTGGGGTCTGTCCGTCTGCCCGCTCCGCTCGTTACCCCCTTTTTGGTCTCGGGATTTTTTCAGCGAGTATGTCTGCCAGAAGACCCATTTTGTCCTCCGTTTCCTGGTTAAGGACCTTACAGACAGAGGTGGGGTGGTTTGTTTGTTTTGGTTTTGCCGTCCTGTCACAAAACCACTGGGTTCGGTTTAGCATCTTTGGATTGGCTCGCCCTCTAGGGGGACTCCCTGGTAAACTGATACTCCTCACCCTTTTTATTGGGTCGGGGGATTTGGACTTTTTTTGTATATCTCTCGGTCCCTTTGAGAAGTGGAAGTAGTGCCCGAGCGGGTCTCCTGTCCGTGCTCGTTCTGTTCTTTCAGGCCTGCTGGGGGTCGTTTGCGTGTTTACCCAACCTCAGAAAGCTGAAGGCACAAAAAAGTCTTTCTGTTGACCCCTGAAATGTGCGGTTCCCTTTTGAAACTGATCGAGGCCCTCCACTTCCTTAGCCCCTTCTGCCTTTTTACTTACCACATCCCTTTTTTGAATTTCTACTTGCCCCCCTCACAAAGTCCTCACCCTTTAATCGCCTGCCATTGTCCCACTTAGGGGAAGTTTAGGAAAGGCCCTTCTGACATGTGGTACGTTCTTCGACCGGGGACCCCGGCTCCTATTTTCTCTTTCTCGTTTGTCGATTTCCTCCATGATGGCGCAGTTTTTTCCCTTCCCTAGCGAAGGAGGTAAACGCCCTGACGTGCTGGTATTCCGTACCTGGACCGTTTGTTTTACCGTTCCCCCTTTTTTAGCGTGGCTGTTATTCCCCGATGACAAGAAATCTGCTCCCCCGGTTTCGAAGATGCAGGAGGCCCTTGATGCGAATTCGCCTTATTTTTTTGTTCAGATCCGAGAACTTGTTCGTGCTACCTTGCCGTGTGGACGCGAGGAATTTTACGCTAGTAGTGCCTTCCCCTCCGGCTCGTGAATTAAATTTTCCAGCATGGAGTCCAATTTACAGTTCTCTGTTTTTTTAGTTTCTTTTCCACGTCCTGAGATTTCCCCCGCCCTTTGACGCTTCTGCAGATTTAATTAAAAAGTTGGCCGCCTTACATCCCGTAATTTGCGCGAGTTCTTGGCCTTTTAGGCCCCACCCTTTGGATCTTCTCGCCCTCCCTATTTAAGGGGTGACGAGTTTATGAGCGTAACACTGGTCCAACTGTTTCTTGTTTCTGAGCCCCGGCCTTTTAGTTTTCCCTATTGTTGACTCCTTTTTTTCTCGTTTTTTCCTGGCCTGGTGTTGTACGAATATTACGCTGAGGATGGAATTTTCGACGGGGACGAACCTCTGGTTTTTATTGAGGTAGGCATTCAATCCCGCCCCGGTAATGAGTGCTCAAAGATGCTTGTGGGACGCGGCCCCCTGCGATGCTTCAACTTGCCCCTCGGGCAGAGCGGTGGACTAAAGGCTTTATGGAAGCTTGATAGGATGGGGCGGCTCGACGGCTGGTTGACCGACTTGATTTAGCGCCCCCCTCCAGATGCCCCATTTTTTTCGGAAGAATTTAGGATTCGAGCCGCCTTGTCTTCTGAATTTAGCGGTACCGCGCCGCCCTGGAAACGCGGACGGAAAGCGCCTTTTACACGCCACCAAAAAACCCACCCCACCCCCAAACGACCCACACCCAAAACAACAACTCCCCCCCCACACAACCACAGATTCGTCCCCCCCCAAAGACAACCACATCACACCCAACACAAGAATAACTCACACCCCACCACACAAAACCACAACAAAAAAACCCCCCCCCCCTGGGATTTTTTTAAGTCTACCCATCAGGTCTCTGATATTAGAAATTTCTGGTGATAGTCTTTCTTTGCTCATTCCTATACAGCGCCTTTCCTCCGGGCTGGTTCCAATTTCGTTTTTCAGGCCCAATGTAAACCGCTTTGGTGTTTCCCCACTCCGGAACCGAGGCCCTAGGCAACCTTTTTTTTTTCCTCCTCCTCCCTGTTTTTTGCTTTTTTAATCCTCATTGACTGGCGACCTCTTCCGCGTTTGGTCCCCCAAAACCTCCTTTTCCCCTCTGGCCTCGAATCGCTGTACCCATCCCGGGGAAGAGTTCCGATTTGCGCTGCCTCTTCTGAGCAGTTGATACCCTGCACGGATATCGATTTTTCATTCCCGAAGTGATTTTTTTTTTGCGGACCCAGGGTAATGTTCTTTTTCACTCGGTAGGGTGGTTTTTTCCTGCGCTGGTTTTCCTCGCCGGCCGCCTCGCATTCGGCTAACTCCGTTCCCCTTTTCTTCAAACTGGTTCCCTTTGACAACGGGTTGATCTCTCCAGGTGAGTGCGGACCCGAGTCGCGTTAGCGGAAGTGCCCATAACCTTAAGGATGCACTCCCCCATGGCGTGAAATCTGGCCATTTCACGCGCAGGGTCGGGCACAACGGCCAGGTCATTACGGTTTTTAGCCACGCAGTGTTTGCGCTGATGCTCTCACCTGCCAACCCAGTCGGACCCGGGCCTGTCGAAGGTCCAGACCACGGCCCCTATTTCTTGTGGAGAAACAACAAACCTTTTCCCGTTGTCCCTTAATAACAGCATTATCTTCACCCTAAGTTACCCACCTTACAGATGTTGATTTTTCCTCAGCGGCACAGTTTGCGTTTACCTTCTCATCGTACTTCCGTTAGGTCTTTCTCATTATACATTGAGATTCCGGACGTCGTTGCCGTTCTCTACCCTCGAGACCAATTCTGCTTTTTGGCTTGCCTGTTGTTTTATCTTCATTCCTTCGCTGGCCCCGACCCGTGGCATTTTACCCTCCGCAGGACCCACGCAGACGCCCTGGTTGTTGGAGAAGGTTCTTTTCCATGGATTACTACGGCTTCGACCAGCCACTGAGCCCCGATTTTCACTTACTAGACCCTTTTTTTAGGGCTGTGATGAACTCCCACTGAGTTGCGAAAAAATTTGCTTCCGCTTCATCCTACCTGCCATTCTCCCCATTTCGTCGGGTATTTCCCTTATCCTTGCCCGACGCCGGTATCGCCTTTCGAGTGGATGCAAGTTTAACGAGTCTTTTAGAAATTTTGCGTTTTTGGAAAAGATGGTGATGTCTCTGTTTTTTTCTGGATAAAGATTTTTCCCCCCCACCAGAACTGGTCCGACTCAAACAGACTTCATTTGTCGGGCCCCCACAACGGGCGGGTAGATGTTACCCCTTTCGCATCGCCCAACTCTTACTCTTCCGGTCAGGCCCTCTTCCTCCGTAACCAACGCAGGCCCTCTGCGATCCGTTTTTATGTGTGCTTTTTCCTCGTTTTCCCTGGTCATCACGAGTCTGTATTGGTATTCCACGCCAGGATGTAGCTATGTACGGTGGATCTTTATACGAGAGGGTGCCGTTCCTTAGCTGGTTTTGATCCTGTCTCACTCCTGGCTTTCATTATCGTTCTTCGGATTATTTTGAAGCGTTAAACGCACGGAACCCAGATCGCCGTCCAGGCTCCAAGTACGGCTTTCTCCGGAAACCTTTCATCTTCCCGTCCCGCGTTCCCCTCCGGAGAAGCCCCCGGTTCCCCCATCCAGTTTTCTTCCCCCCTGACCTCCGTGGAATTTTGTAGTCGAGCGGTTAGTCTCCATTCTTGGCTCTTCTCGCCCCCGCGTGCTTGCCCGGCGCTGTTGTTTTTTCCCCGTCCTTTGGGCGGCTTGGTTCCTCACGAAGTGACCAACCCGGGTCTTCCTTTCGCCAACCCTTTACTTTCTAATCCTCCTTTCCTCCTCCTTCCGTCCCGCTAGCCCTTCCACCCCTCTTCCCCACCTCTTCATTTTTCCTCCCCCAACCTGTCTCCCTCCCTCAGTTTGCTGACTCAGTGGATGCCCCTCCCGATGACTTCAAACCTTATTTTTCCTGCCGCTACAAATCGGTTTATTGCAGTGTGGTTGCGGATCTCTCTATTTTCTGTTGTGTTGTTTTCCGACTCTTCTCCTCTTCAAGACCACTGATCTTAAGAGGTTTCTGCGCTGTTTCCTGTCGGTGACGGACAGAAAGCACTGGTTGTGAGCCCCTTCTGACGCCCGCCCCACTTCCGTTGTCACAAACCAAGTTTGGCTCACATGTTTTCCGCCCCGCCGGACGGAGAGTTTACTGCGGGGGACTCCCCCGGTGGTGTCCCCATCTACGCGATTTCCTTCTTTCGGCGCCGTTTTTTTGCTGGTCCCGGGGCTCGGTACCTTCGGCCGCCTTCGGGCGGGGGAAGTTTAGTCGTGTTGAGGGCCCTTGGCGCTGGATTTGATTGGAGCGAGATCTGTTGACTTTCGTGTATTGCTGGCAACCGGCGCCCCCCTCCGTCGTTTTGACAAGGCAGTTCGCATTTTTTGCACCTGACCAGAGTGTTTGGGCACCCTTGTCTATGAGAAAGCCGGTACAGCGCTCTGGAAAAGTGGACCTACCCCCCCCCTCCAGCGGTATTTGAAATTTTTTCCATGCCTCGGCCAACAACTCGTCCAATATGAGCCGCTGCCCGGGGTCCTTTTTTTTTTAAGTTTAACCCTGCCCCTTCTAAATCTTTGAATGTTTTCATTGACGGTCCCCCGTCTTCCCGCCGATGTAGTGATGGTTAGAGTTTTTGTTCTTTTGGCCTAAGGTTTTTTTCTTCGTCCAAGAACAGAAGCTGCCCTCAGGAGTTACACGACGAAGGAGGATTCACAGGTACATTGTAGCCCCCATCGTCTACCCCTGCTTTTGATGAGGGTAGTTTAGGACCCAAAGGCGACCCACCCGACCTTCATTAGCTTGTGGGCGCCGTCCAGATTGTGAGGCGCTACGAGTATCTCAGGGGAAACCCTGCGTTTAGATACAGCAAGTTATTTGCTCTAACACGGAGACCGGTGGACCTTCGGTCCAACCGTCGTCCCAAGCCCTGTGAGATTGGGTGTCGTTGAATCTTCCGCGCGTACCCCGCACCGTCTCAAATCGAACGCAATCCCTTGAGTACAAACAAGTAGAGTTAGGGGTCGTTAACACTGGTTCGAAAGGATAATACGGTCGCCGCCCCTTACTCACGCCGATTGGAAGTTAAGCCAGGCACCGCCCCCCCCAAGTACAAAACTTCTTCACTAAAGGCAGGGCCTGCCTTTGGCTCGACCTGAGTTTCAACATAGTATGAGATTAGCAGATGCCTTGTCCAGCCTGGTCGGGCTGCGTCGCGAATGTTGCCTGAAGCATTCTCCTCTTTGATAAGGTTCTCCCCTATGGACTCCTCCGTCGGGCTATCTTTTTTTCTCCTTTTGTGGTCGTCCTCCCCGAGCGTCGGCTGCGGTCTGGCCAGGTTCGAGGAACAACGGTGTAATTTGAGCGTTGGGCCAATCCGCCATCATCCCTGAGACTACATTCAGGAGAACCACTTATGCCCTTTCTGGCAGTTTTTGTGAGTCGTGGCCTTGCACTCCCCGGCGACGAGGTCCATTTGTTAGGTAGCCTTAGTGTTCGTTGACTTTTTAACTCGATGGTGTACGCCCTCCGGATTTGATCACCCCGCCCCCCCTCTCCTTCACCCCCTGCGCAAGTTTCCCACTTCGACGCTTTTAGTCTTATGTTCGGACCGAACTTCCCCCGTAGGCGTTGTCCCCCCGTCCCCCCTCCCCTGGCCCACCTCCTGTTTCCGGAGCAAGTCCGGGCCTCATCCCTTGATTATTCTTCTTACCTTCCGGGCCTGTTTGTCTACTGTCAGGAGATGTGCTTCCTGAGAGCGCCGGGCTTGGAAGAGGAGTTCCCTGCCTGCATTTCAGTTTAAATCCGGAACCTGGTCTTTTTCAGACAACCTCGCTGTTCCTCTCCTCTTTTTTTGACTCTTGGCTCACCTTTTCTTCCTTTTTTTGGCCCCCCCCCCTTTGACTAGGACCGAACACTCGCTGGTCCTAATTGGAGGCGGAGGCGCGGAGAGAATTTAGAGAGTTCAGTCTTTATTTTTTTAACAAAGGAACGTCCGCGTATCTGATCCATCCCCTTCTTTGATTTTATACGGCCCTTCAATGTCCTGTCATCGGAGTTGATGGGCCAGGCGGCCTGGTGTTTGATAAGATTATGACTTCTTTTTCGAAAACAGTCTCGCCAGTGTCGAACTGCCCGTGCCTGGTTTTATCCAGGATTGAAGGACGGAGGGCGCACAAAGAAGCGACGAACAAGGCCAGGAGTTCCCATTCCCCCATTTCTGCGTTCCCATCCCTAGGTTGCCTTCAGTGCGTGACCCGAAAAGGGGAAGATAGTTGAGATTCGGCTGATTGGCTGATCGGTCAAGATACTGGCACTTTTTTCGAAGGCCAGACATTCCTCTGATCTCTCTCGCACTGGATGATACCAGCCAGTATTCTTTCAAAACGTTGTAGTTACCGTCATCTATAGCTTGTACAAGGGTCCATCTTTTACCTCAGAAGTTGACCGGTTAGCTTTTATGTAATCTACCTGTGCCGGACTTGGACCCGGACCTCCAACGAGCGACAATCGCATTTTTGAGCTTTTCTGTTCCCGGTTCCCGTCACTTAAGACCGGCGAGTTTAGTTCGTTGTTGTACATTCCCCGCACGAACTTTCAGCAGTGTCCTTTGCTGGTTTGATCTTCCTGTCTTCCGATACGCCTACCCTTCAACGCCCCCCGTAATCGGAAATCTAGTAACAGGGGAACACTTCCTTTTTTGGATCACTTAAACAACTTTGAGTTTTTCCGTCGACTAGCCGAAGACCGTTCACCCTTCAGCCGAAATCCCTCCGTCTTTTCAGTTGTACCTAAGCGCGAACCCTGTTATCCGCTTTTTGTCGTAAGTCTCACCCCGGCCGGTTTATTTTACCAGGAAGTTAGGTGTTGGTGTCTCATTTTATGCCCCGTCAGGAGGCGCTTTAGTGGTGACATCAGGTACGCAAGTTAAAAATACAGCTACGACAATCTACCCGGGCTGTTATGCGCTGTAAATGGGTTTTATGATGACCACTTACACTTGACGGAAGTTTATTTCAGAAATAACAGGCTTGCCTTCATCTTTTCGCGTAGTGTCGTAGGGGTGCGCGTGCGAAGGTTCGTTTAAATGCCCGATTTCTAGATGGGTTGGGTCCCGTTGCTTGACTTTTTACCCCCATTTCGTTTCCTTCTACAGGGTGCCTCCCTTTCACGTTCATGTACAGCGAGTGCTGCCTGACGGGTTAGGCCGATTGCCTGGTGCGGGTGTGCACCTGCAAAGACACCACTGTCACCGATGATGTCCATACCGAACAGAGAAAGTTTTAACCCCTCCCCCTGATTTTCCTCCATAAGGCTTTCTTAGCCCAAGCCGTAGAGAGTTAAGCAGAATTGCCCCCTCCTAGACTTTAAGTTTGATAGTAGTTCTCTGAGTAGATGGGAAACGATTTAGTTTCAGCCGCCGTGTCTGGTCAGGTGACGCAGTTTTTTGGTGTGTCACCGTCTTCGGGGAGAGTCTTCCCTTGCTCACCTCATGTGTTTGGAGCCGAACTCCTTTTGCGGCAGACCATAGGGTTTTTTTTTTTTCCTGCCGTGGCCTTATCTTCTATTTTTTAATCCCCCCCCTCCCTGTTGTTGTTCTGCCGCTCTTCCTCGTATAGAGATTCGTCGCGTCGCTCCGCAGTTATAGGACTTCGACCCCTGTGGCTTTTTAGCGTTTATCGAGGAAACCCGACACCTTCCGTGTTACCACAAAAAAGGTAAAATGATTTATTCCCGATTCTTCTCTTCGACTCCTGTCGTGAATTAAAAGTGCTTCCCGACGCAATTATTCCTTTTAGACAGCTTTTATTATGGGTTATGAGGTGCTTTGTCAATTTGCTTTTACTCTCAGATCGGGTGTGCAGTCGGCTTTTCAGCGCTTTCGACCTAGGGGGAGTTTCCTTGATGTGCTGAGACGTGCTGTTGACGTTCTTCTTTCTTTCCCCAAGCAATTCCTTCGTGCCTCCGTGGTTCTAAGAGTGTCAATGTTTCAAGAGTGCAGGTTGTGGTCGTGAACCTATCTGGCCTCGGAATCCTGCAGGACGACAGTTGCAAGAACACCCCCCTCCAGCTAGGAGTAATTCGACTTGACCGCACGAGACCAACCCCCCCTTACGACATACGACGAACGCGGCACTGCGTGGGCAGTCGCACGATACGGCATAGCTGCACTTCTTCCCCTATGCTTGACGGTTTTCCTCCCCCCCGCTTTTCCGCACGGGTGCTATTGTCGATTGTGGTGCCTGGGCCATTCTATGATCCGCTCACCCTCTAGTCCTCAGGTGTTCCGAGAGGTTTTTTGTATACGAACGTTCCTTTTCCCCCTCTGACTCCGATGATAAATGCGTTATTTTTTTGCGGGTATTGACTCCCTCCCGACGGCGTTCCGCCCCGTGTGGTCCGGTGGCCCTGTTGGAGGTCGTTTTTCCTCTTTCTCGACTAGGACCCCGTTCGGCCGACGCAAGTGTTCGCTTGCCGTTTCCCGGATGGATTGCCGCGTCTTCTTTTGCTCTCTCTGCGCTTCTTTCCAGATCGATGTTTTAAGGGACAACTTTCCCCGTTCCCTTTCGTTTTCCCGGTGCAAATTTTTCAATTTGATTCGAGGCGGAACCGTTGACCGCACAGGAAGAGGCCCATACAGGAGCATTGTGCGCGCGGTTCTTTTGCAAGGTCATTTTGCCCTCTCTCCTTCTTCTATCCCCCCGCCGGTCCGTCCGATTTAGGCCTTTGTTATGGACCCCAATTTCCTTTATTCTCTTCCGTACTAGATAATGGAGAACGATTTTTTCCTCGCGGTTGATATCGGGCTTTTGCATCCTTGTGGTGGGCTTGACGAGCGATCTTCATATTTATGTTCCTTGGGACTGTACAATTGAGCGAGGCATTCACGCCAGCCCTGATCTCATCGCCCTATGAATGGAGTGTGAAAATGAAGCGCCGTGCCTCCCTTCCTGCCTGAGGACCTTTCCAATTGTTTCAGGCTTTTTTTCTCGCTTGAGGAATCGGACTCGCTTTTACTCCGCTCTGCTGCTGTCCAAAGCTCACTCTTGCCTTTTATAATGCGGGAGCGTTAGAATTTTCCTGCTAGGCGTCCTTTTTACCGCGCCTACACTTACAATGGACACGAGGACAGGTCCGGTCCGTCTAACTACAGTAGCTCTGCCGACTCAGTCCTCCCCTAATGGGTGTTCTGCTTTCGTTCAAGCGCATTACGCACTTCAGGGAATTGTTCTCGGTTGAAGTTCCCCTCTTTTTTTGTACCCGAGGAACCTTCGGTAGCCCCAATACTTTTTCCTCTTTCCTCCTAATCCGTGTGTTGAGATCTGTTTATTGTCTGGCGACCTTGGTCTGGGGGGTTAAACCCCCCTCAGTTTCACTTTCCATGCCGACCCTAAAGTCCCAGGTCTCTTGCAGCTGAGCGCCGGGAAGTCTCCCGTTAGTAAAAGTCTTCCGGATAGGGTCATTCCATTAGGTTAGACGCCGGAACTGGTGTCATAGGCCATTATTTTTTGCCAGTGGACAGGATGGTCCCCGACGACTTGCAGAAGAAGCTTGCGGCTCAGATACGCCACAGTCATTTTTCCACTGGAGAGTTCAAAGATTTCTTTATCAAGGAGTCCGTTTTCAAAACGAGAGTTTAGATCCCATAGCTCCACATCCGGCCTCCACCATTTTCTTACCACTCATTCTTCCGAGGTTAACTTAGAAAGGGGTGGCATCCCAGGCACAACATGCTCTTTTCCAGCCGTGACCTTCTTTCTTGGCCCACCTATTAACAAGGCGACTTCCCCTCCCCGGTTGACGATTGCGAGCTTCTGAAAACACCCTTCTCCTTCCCCGCTTTCCGCAGTAGTCCGGCAATCCTCTCTTTCTTCTGAGTCTCCTCAAGTCTTTTTCCAGTTTTTTTAATGGTGACGATCTCAGGAGTCTGACCGGACCTCTTTTGAGATCCTTTCTCTGTCACCTCGAGATTTCTTTACTCTTCCAAAAAGGCCTTCTCCCCCCCCTCTGTATTTTCTTTTTCGGTTGTTTTTGTCTTCTAGGCCACGTTCCTGCCTCGCGCGAGGTAGTTCCCCTGTTTGCACCTTGACCAAGAACGACCATCAGTGGTTCCCGACCTCCAGTTTCGCCTGGCACCTTGGTCCTTCTACGTCCCTACTACCTTTTCCAATCCCCTTTCCCGTTTTCCTTTATCTTGATCGACAGAACCCCCTTTGCTGACGTCCCTCCAGCCTGTTCTTTCTCCGCCAGACGTCCCACCCTTCCCTCCACCCCCCGTGCGCTACGGTCTGACCATCGTGCCATTGCAAGCCGAACGCATTCCTCCGTGGAGTAGCCTTCTCCGGTCCCTTGGTGATCCCCGACTCTCGGTGCAACGCCTTCTTCCTCTCCCGTATTGTCAGATGATAAATATATTTTCCGGCCGAGAACCAATGAAGTCCCCGAAAATCCTCCCCGGATCGCTTCCTCATACACTTTCTCTCAAATCTACAATTTCCTTTCCATGCCTTCAGGGCTCTTCCGCACGCAAGTTTCTAGGTGTCCCTTGGAGGAGCCAGTATTTTTTGTCCGGCCTTTGTTGTGAGTGGGACAGGTCGGTTAATACGTCTTATGGGCTTGTTTCGTGGTACCGATGGAATTCCATTCCTCGCTTATCTGGAATACTCCTGTTACGACACCGCCGTTTCAGGTCCTATAAGACAGGGTGGTTGTCCCAGCGGCCCAGGGTGCTTTTTTCCCCGCCGCAACCGCTCCCTTCACCATCTCGGCTCCCATCTCGCTCCGATCTACGGCTCGAACCCGTTCTCAAATCAGGACACTTCGCCGATCCCCCCCGCTTGAGTACCCTGAAGCAAGGTAAGAAACACTCCGCATCGTCATCGGCTCTAGTAGAACTTTTCAGCCCCCTTTAGTCATTCTTCGGTCTCTCACGACGTGGTCTTGCCAAGGTGGCATCCGTGTTTGTTGACCACGGACTTAGGGCGGTAATACAGGTGTAACAATACCTGAGTCTTCCCCCCTTCCTACCTCAGTTTCAATCCTCGACACCCGCTCGGTCTCGGCCGGTCCGTTTAAGTG
>Ga0179593_1475554_pt1 | contig 12781 bp, 8 predicted proteins | sample CZODoug2_1_08_16_FD_185931 | JGI IMG/M metagenome (GOLD analysis project Ga0179593, IMG submission 185931) | Vadose zone soil fungal communities from Angelo Coast Range Reserve, California, USA - CZODoug2_1_08_16fungal (PacBio error correction) | ecosystem: Environmental > Terrestrial > Soil >... | reverse complement strand
CTATAAGTCCTGCTTCCCATGAGTAAAAAAAGTGCGCTCCGCCGCGCTTCAATCGCCCCCTGTGATGGCATGAGCCAGCGGTTCGTTTCGGAGAAGATCCCTTCTCCCTTTCAATTAGTGGATGCCCTCCTGGTTAAATGTTGGCCAGTTGAAGATATTCCACTTGAGCAGTCTTTTCTGCTTTTGTCCAACCCAATTGTCTTATGTGATGAGCCTCCTCGATGAAGAGTGAGGATCCCCTTGTGACGAACACGGTTAGCCTTTTTTTTTCCACTTGTTAACGCAGATTAATGTTAGTTTCCGATCACCTCCGGTATCCTTTGGCGTCCCCACCCCGTCCCTTGTCTTCTTTTTTCTGGTACGCACCTCTTTTTTCATTTTTTCTGGGGCGATCCACACCTTTTTCCCTAATCCCAGATTTAAGTGTCGGGGAGTTATCGAACGCGAAGACGGTTCCCCCTTCAACGCCGGTCCCCTATCGTCCGGAACTTTCCTGTCTAAATGTTGATCCGCTTCCTGTTCAGCCGCGCCCTTTCAGTTGTTTGCCCTAAGCTGCATGCCTGCTTTCCAGCCCAGAAAATGCCCCCCCCCTCCAGCATGAGGTGTCCGCGCTTGTCCCCAGGCCGTTTTGAGAATGATGAGCATGCCTGCTTTCTTTTCCTTCCCTTTCTTGTTTTCCTCATAAAAAAGAACCCCTCAGAACCCCTTTTTGCTTCAAAATTTTTTAGGCCAGTCCAACTGCTGGGAAGGTGTTGCCTTACCCTGGTTTCGCGAAACCCCTTTTTTCCAGTTGTCGCTTAACGGACACCCCCTCCTTTCACTTTTTTCCATGCTCCGCGTATGCAGTTTTCCTTTCTCGGTTTCCCGCTTTCCATTGGCTCGGTTTTCACTGGTTCCAAAAATGCCTCTCTTCCCCCTAAAGGGACGTGAGAGTACTTCCCCCAATCATGCCTTTCCCCCTTTTTTCTCTGTAGGTTTCTCCTTTCTTTGGGAGGGAATATCAGATTCGTCCCCGAACCGAGTCCACGTCGCCATCTATGTTATGTTGTATGACGTGCCTTTCCACCTGGACAAATCCCCCCCCCCCCCCCAGTTCGATAGAAGTCTCCAGTCCCGTACATAGCGAGAGTTATCCTTTGGTTCCTCGTGTTAAAGGTTGCTCTCTAGGGCCCCCTTACCCTGAAAGCCAATGCGGGACAACCCTCCAGCCTGCTGCTCAATTTGTCCCCCTACCTTGTTGCCCGGTAGCGCTCTTTATTCCTCATCCTGGTTTTTTTCTCTAGATACGGGCGCTACCAGCCCCCCCCGGTTCCCCTGTCCTTAGGCCCCTTGAGTTCCTCCTTTTTCTGTTTTATTTTTTAATTCTGGCACCGTTCAGTACTTTGAGCCCCCCCCCTTGTCGACCCCTCTTGACAACACTTTTCGGCGCCCTGATGTCACTCTCCCTTTTCCTCTCGCTTATTCGGATTTTCCGACTTTTTCTTCCCCATTGTTAGGCACGACTATGAAACCCCCTCCGACCCCATAATTTCTTTGTGTCCCCCCGTTCTGCTGGACGGAATTCTACCTCTGCCCGCCCCACCTCCCGTTCTACCTCTACACTAACAATGCCGCCATTCGGTTCAATTTTCTTCCCGCCTGTTGTTGCCTTCGCACTTTTTCTTGAGTCCGTCCTTTGAAGCCCCCGTACCGACCCCCTTGCTTACGATTGTGGCGGCATGGGAAGCCTGGGTTCTTCTTTACTCCTCTCCACAACTGTGACGTGCGAACTTTTGTCCTTCCAGTTTCCCCATCCTTGGTGCTTGCCCCCTATTAGATAGCAAGGGTTTTGGTTGTGCGCCCACATCATTTGGCTTTCTTCCGTTAAACACTTAGGAAACGTTCAAAAACCTTGCCTCTCCTTCCCATGATCAAGAATTTTGCTCTACGACGCCCTTCCTTCCTCGTTTTTTTTTTTATGTTTCTTGGCTTCTATTCTTCCCTCGGCGGCTGAAACCCCGTATTCAGTTGTTTTCTTTCTTGGTTTGTGCCCTGCATGCGTTTGTCCTCTATATTCCCGCCAGTGAATTAACACCTTTTTCTTGCATCTGTTTCCCCCTCTGCTACGAACTACGGAAATGTCTTTTCTGATCGGGCTTGAATTTGCACGGTTTTTTTTCTTCCGTTCCAGACCGCCCCCCCCCTGTTGAAACCCGCGTGGGCGTCCCCCATAATACTCGAGCCCTTCGGAGATAGCGCCGGAAACTGGTGCGCCCCGAAAGCAATTACGTGTGACCCGGGGTTTCAAGTAATTTCGCGCCTTCTTCTTTGCGTCACTCCCCTCCCTGTCCGATTATGATTTCTTGAAACGGCCCTTTTTTTTTCCGAGCCAGACCGCGCTTTGTGGAATCTCTTTTTTTCACGTCTTTCAAACATTGACCCCTTTGCATTCCTGGAGTTTCCGCTCCTGTTTCTCTTCTGACAGACCCGTTCTCTCATGGCCGCGGTGTATGGGCTGTCTCTCCTTTTGGGTCGCCCCGGCGAAAGTGACGCTTAAACCCGAGGAATTTTTCGCTTTGAGGTTCTTCCCTCGTGTATCTCTCCACCTGCCGTGATAGAGAATGCCCTTATTGCTGCTGCGCGTTCTTTCTGTTATTCTGGAAGAGACCCCTTCTTCTAAGAGATGCAATATATCTCCCTCCCCCCTCCTCCGTTGTGATTTTTCCCCGCCCTTGTCAGCGATTGATGACTCGAGTTCTGAGGCGAGCTTCCCGGTCCTCTCCCTCCGTTCCTTGTAGACGCATGCATATCCCCCTATGTTGCTGGTATTCCTTTTGCGCGCTTATTACTCCACCTCCGCTTTTCGCGAACGATTTCTAGTTGACTCGGCCCCCTGACGATCGTCCACAACGGACTCGTCAAGCCGCCGCAAGGCGTCAGTCCTAAAGCCGGCCCCTTATATTTCCGCTTTTTTAACAGAGCCCCGTTCGCGCAAAGTCGTTTCTCCGTTTTACAGACGTTCGCTAAGATCAAAAGTGGCTCCGCGGTTTATGTGTGAAAAATTGCGATGTTTCGCGCCCGATCATTCTTAACTCCCTCTTCTTATCGGAAACCAAGTCCCCAGTTCTTCGCTTTCACCTGCTTTCCTGTTTTCCCTCATCTTCCGGTATGGATCCGATCCCCATCCGAGCTATCCAGACCTTTCTCCTCTTTTTCTATGTTTTCCCTCCCCCCTCGTTTGTTCCTTGTGGGGAATCACACCCCCCAAATCATCACTTCTCCTTCGCTTTACAGCACCACCCTGATTCCGTGAGGTTCGGAGAGCGTCCAAATCTTCTCTCCCTCCTTTTTTGGAACTTTCCACATTGAGGCCTATCTCTTCATGAACGAATGCCCCTTTTGCACTTGAGCCTTCCCTCTCTGAAGTTATGTGCTTTGCGTCAACTCCTATAATTTCACCCCCCTCCCCCAGCACCCCCTCCATAGACGAAGTACGTCGTTTTTCTCGGCAGTTCGAGGACCCTTATGAGCACGGCCTTGCGTTTTTTTTCATCATTTTCTCCTCCCCCTCCCCCCAGCACCCAGAGAACTGCTTTCTCCCGCACACATTTATCGTCTTTTTTTTCTTACCAACCAAAGGTTGGGAAGGTGTACTCTTACTGCTTTTCCAGAAGTTTTGGTCCGTTGGCGATTCTCATTGCTCTCCCCCGTCCATGCCTGTCCCTTTCTGGAGGTCCCTCTATGTAAGAGTAACTGCCCCGGTGTCATTGATTAATTTTTTCATCAGTTACAAGCCTCTCCGTCACCCTTAACCTGACGAGGGTTAGATCCTTCTACCAAATTCCGAAATTGCTCGGTCGAACGTTCTTTTTTGGGCCTATGTCGATTCCTAACTGAGTCCCTGTAAGCCAAGGCTTCGGTAGGATTTTTTCTGTCTCAGCTGGCCTTTCACCCCCTGGCCATTCAAAGCGTCTCGCGAGACGGACTGTACCTCGCTCTCTCTATTCCTTCTTCTCCTTGAAGATGTATTTCAAGTTTGAGCCTCTGTTCCGCAAGTACCCGGCGACCTTTCCGTGGTTCCACCCTCCGCCCTTGATTGGTTGCCCCCTCACCTCGAAGTTTAACCTTTGCTTCTTGGATAGCTCCCTTTTCCTAATCATAAGTTTGTTTTTAGAGTCCGCCGAGCCCCCTAAAAATGTTCTCGATGTATGGCACCCCCAACTTTTTTCACGCACTTTCGGGGTCACTTTAGGTCTTTCACAGTTCTTGCTGTCCTCCTTGCAGTTGCTCCCCGCTTAATCCACACTTCCTTTGATGTACTTTCCCTTCTTCACTTCGAGCTCTCTTTAGTGATAATTCTCTTTGACGTGGGTATATTGTCTGGTCGGTTGTCAGAGGCCAGGATTCCTCAACCCAACCCGAAACCCGGAGTTTTCTCTTCATTTCCGAAGGACTAAAGTCTTTACCACTCCTTTTCTTCTACCTCTTCATGCCGCAATTCGGATGTAGTGTGACTCTCGTCCTCGTATTGTTTCCGGATTCCACTTTTTTTGTACCCTTGTAAACGTTTCATCTCTCCCCTTGCTTTCAGAGACATCGACTGCCCTCCTCCATGATCAGGCAGGAAGGCCTTTAATATGAAAGTCCCCGCCACTGATGACGTTCCGCAGAAAGTAAGGTTAACCTCCACAAGTTTGGTTTGGATGGTCAAATATTCGCGCTGATGTGGCTTTTTGCGCCCATTTTCTCGTGGTCTTTTTTTATTCTCCACTGCTACATCCCCCCCCTCCGCTCCTTCTGAGAGAAAAACTGATGGCGACGTTTCCCGACGTGACTGCGACTTGCGTGGTTGGATTTTCTTTTTCTTTTTCTATTCGGCGCTGCGCCAAAAACAAACATTCAATTTTATCTGGATGTCTTCCCGTTTTTCCCTTACAGGAGAGATAGCGTCAAGGTGGACTTTCCAACCGTCGGAAGCGCTTTTACGATAGCTCGCCCTCACGGATGTTGATTTAGGCCCGCCCTTCTTTTCCTCTGGCGGTGAACATTTGTTGATCTCCCTGCCTCCCAGACACACGACACCGCGTTGCCCCTAAATCCCCTTTAGCACAGTGTCTCGCGCTGCCCTTTTTGATCGCCCCCACCTCCCTAACATCCCATTAATACCTCTTCCAACAGTGCGCACTCTCGATTGCCTAGTTCTCACCATCAATTTCCTCTGGACTCTTCCTTTCCGCTCCCACATCCTTCTGTTTTTCACGCAGAACCCTCCGCGGCTCACTGGTCCGCTGGCGTTAACATTGTCCCCTTGAATCCTGTAGCTTTGCCGCGCCGTGGCCCTCTCGTACTCCCCTGCCCCCTTTCTGACAGAGGCACGTTTCTGCTACGTTCGTGACGGCTTTCTGCTCTAAGATCGCCTTCTCGTCCCATAGTACTTAATTCCAACGTTTTCTGGTCCCTCCCTATCGATCCTCTTTCTTCTCCCTTCTATGAGTGCAGTTCCCTCGGCCCTTTGTCGCTTTGGCAAGTTACATCCTTCCTAATAAGGATAAAATTTTCCTCTGTTGAGACTTGATTTTAAGATTTGACGCCCCCTCTGCGTATCTCCAGGACTCATCTTCCTTCCCTCAGCAATGCTGCGATATTCCGTTCGTGCGTTTCCGCCTTGACCATCACTCAGGCTTGCGAAGATTTCTCCTTTTTCTGAATTCGCCATTCGGCCGACAAACCAGGTTATTTTCATTCGACCATTTTCCCTGATCCAAGTGACAGCGTCCTTTATATCCCATCGTTTAGTCGAAGCTCCACCCGGCGCGGTAAACCCTCGCAGGATTCAATGTTGTTCAAGCCTTCCCTTGAAGTTTTACCCCCGTGGCTTCTTAGTTTGCGTTTCCCCCCACCACCTTGTCGACGGACCCGACCTTTTCCTCTCCCTCTGAGGTGAGCACCCGTTTCCCCCCCTTGATCTGAGACAGTGTATAGGTTCCATGAAGATTAATGTTAGTTCCAGCACTTCCCCCGGTAGAGAGCGTAACTCCTGCTCAGATCTTGGAGTTTCTTCCTCCCATTTTTTTTCTCTGGTTTTGCTTCATAACACCCAAATGGTCGCCGAATCTGGTCTCTCCTCACACCGAAAATCTTTTCCCCCTTTTTTTTCGTCGCGCCTGAGAAAGCTGCTTCACGTTTTCCTCCCCCCTTGAGTCCCTCTTCTCTTTTCCTTCCCTATGGCCAGGGCCCCCCTCCTGCGAATCAGAAGAGCACCATTATTTTTTTGATCACCTCCCTTCGTGAGTGAAGCCAAGAAAACCGATGTCAACCTCCAACTTATCTCTCCCTCCGGTCTTCTCGCCCTCAGGAGTCGTTACTTTGCTCGCCTTCCCCGGGTTTGACTCTTCACGTTCGGTCCAATTTACCACGAGTGACCCTTGAGCGAACCGACACAACTTATCGAGAAGAGCAAGTAACACCCGTTCGTTTTGAATTACGGCGTTCGCCCCGTTCCCCCTTGGGTGAAAGTTTGGAAGATCCTCACTTCCCTTCCAGATTACCATGCGCTCCAATGCGGGAGGCTATGTTGCTCCGTCCCCCACGGCTCGCTTTTCCCCCAAAAGCCTTTCTCATAGGAACAATTTGCCCTCTGGTCCCTAGACGGGTCTTCTCTTCCTCTTCCACCCTTTCCCCCTGAATGGCGCGGTATGTAGCGGTCGCCCGTTCTTTTTTTTATGCTGTGCATCTGTTCCCCCCCCGTCATTACGCCCAAATACCACTTGAAAAGGTCCGCGTTATGTATCGGTTGTTTGGTGTTATGCTCTTCCTCCCCTTTCCCTATAAACTCCCGTCGCGAGACGATCACTAAATTTTTCGTTGGTTTCTTTTCCCAGCGCCGCGAAGTCTGTCTTTCGTTCCTTTTCCCTTTTTCTCAGGGCACTCTGCCGTGAAACATCGCTTAGTGTCGCCTAAATCTAAAAAAATGTTTGCGGTAGGCGGGATTATTTCACAACTAGGTTTTTGAGCTCTCTTTCTCTCGTAAGCAAACAGTTTTCCTCTTCTTCTCGCCCCCCACGCAATGGTTGTTTTTTTCAAGTTCCAGTCGTGCGCACGGCGCTCCTTGAGAAACCCGACGGAGCACCACTCCTTGTTAATCCCTTCGTGCTCTGGTCTTCGATTCCATCTAATACTCTCGTCTACTTCCGTTCATTGGCCTCTGTGTTTTTAGACTGGGCCTTAGAGGAACGAGTTCAGCCTAGAAATCCCCTATCCTTGTAGAGTGACCTGATTTCTTTCCTTCATTCTCTTCCCTGCGGAGACTCAAGATCACTGTCAGAACCCCCCCCCCCCCCACTTTGTTTTTTTATTCTGAATAAAGTCCCGAGTTTATTGGTGAGAGGGCACTTTTTTTTCCCCCTTTTATCACCCTCTTTTCCCCTCTCGCCAATGAGTTCCCTCCCCTCGACCTCGCATTCTGGGAAGCGGGGAAGCGTAGCATCCTTCACGGGCCTCCCACTTGATCAGGCTCCCCTCCGTAAGCGGACACCCATTCCACTCTTGTTTTCCTTTCCACTCTGTGGCGCGTTTTTCCCAAGTTTAGGCTTACACCCGCCCCTCTGTCCTTAAACCCCCAACCGGCCGTGTTCCAGAGTACCGACGAAAGTTTGGGCGCTCGACTCCTCTGGACCTCTCTTCTTTTCTTTTTTTCTTTTTTCTTGGTATGACCGGCGCTTTTCTCAACCCCCCAAAAACGTAATTTCTGTCTTCCTTATGCCCCAAGTTTCTATTCGCATGGATTAGATCGACCGAAATTGAGTTCCCACCTCGTGCTACTAATTTTCTCTCGCCTCGACAATGTTCTTTACTGCTCACTGTCCCCCCATGAAAGGATTTCTTGTCTCTCGAAGATCCCACATTCCACCACGCGTTAGTCACCCACCCATTTCTCTCTCCACTTCCGTTGAGGCTCCGCGCCTTCCCTTGTGTCTCGCTTGAATCCCTTCCCCCCTGTGAGCGTACGTTTATGGGAGTTTTTTCCCATCTTGTTCTAGACATTGTTCCCGCCCTAAAATATCGTCACGGTTTCGAAATCTCGGCCCACTGGATCAAGGCTTTAAAAATTTGGAAGTGCATCCGCTTGAGCTAGTTTTAGTCTGAACCCCGCTTATCCCCCTCCCCAAGTTCCTCTTCCTTTCTCTTTTCTCCTGCTGCTGAGAGCAGCCTTGGGGACGAACTTCCTCATGGTCTCGAAAATATTCTCCTTTCAGTCGTATTTTTCTCGCGAGTAAAGATTTTAGCAGCATGAACGATTTTTACTGCTTCTGGAACTGAGGAGCCTTTTCTCTCCCTCCTCTCCAATCGTAACCCCTCTCCAATCTTTCTTCCTTTCCCCCTCCTTACTCAGTTTTGTGTTTTTTAGGATTTGACTCTGTTTTTTTATGATTTTTTTACGCGTTTTAGAGCCATGCCCTCCATTGGATGTCCCCCCCTTCCCCCAACATTTCGATGTCATCTGCTTAATCAGGAGGCTCTCTCTCCTCATACCCAGTCCAAATACGGGAGACCTTTTATTCCTCGAGGTTGACTCTTCATTCGGGATGCGTCCAGGACTTTCAAATCACAAATTTGAGTACCTCCAAGTTGCCCCCCCCTTCCCTTGGCGATTCCTCGTTCCCCTCACTCCGCCTCTCCACGGTCCTAGGGAGTCTTCCACGTTTCCTGCCCTTTAGCAGTTCCCCCTTTCGAGGTATTCTGCCTTGTTCCAACACCCCTTTCCCTATTTGTCCGGACGAATGTTCCTTCTGCCCTCTTTGAGGATTCCGCACACTTTACAAGCGTTACGGTTTTCCCCCTTTACTTTTTTTCTTTTCTAGCACAAGCGGCTCGAGCGCCCCCGACTTGCTTCTTTTTTATTTTATGTTTCCGCCATCGTTTTTTAGGGTCTTCTTTTCTAACACTCCCCGTTTCGCCGGCCGAGCCTTCTCCTAAATCCACCACACGCCCCATTTCCGTGAGTTTTCTTTTCTCTTACGTTAGTCCCGCTTTTTGAACTCCCCCTTGCTCCCTTCTTCTTCCCTGACGAATGAGAACCTTTAGTAGCCCCCTGATCCGTTACTGTTTTTCAAGCTCGTATGTCTTCATAGAAGCTTTTTTCAAACCCATCTCCCCCCCCCATTCCTCCGCGCTTCAGTACCCCGTTTTCTATTTTAGATTGCGGACATCTTCTTTGATCCTTTGGTGTTTGTACTTTTTCCTCCCCTCCAACCACCATAGAACCATGGGCGATTAACACCCCTTTGCGTTGACAGCCCAGCCGCTTTTGCCTTTGGTCTGTATTACTCTTTTCGCATCACCTTTTGGGCCGCATCCGGCCTCCCAACTCCCAATGTCGGGATTCCAGTCTGTCCCGCGGGGTACCAGCTTGTAAACTTGTTCCTCTCTTTCCGCTTTGTCCCTTTCACCAAAGTCCCTCTCCTTCTTTCACAGTCCTGTTGGACGGCGTTAGTCCAAAAATTTCCCTCTTTCGGATTATCTGCGACCTCGTTGGGAGGGAATATTAAGTACGAACCGAGGAAATGGCCTCCCCGGGTAGCGTGTTTGAGGTGTTATTCTCTCTTCCCTCTTAATTTTTCGGCATTCCAACCCACCTCGGCCCCTCTCTCCTTATCAGTGGGTCTTTTCTATCTCTTGACAGGAATTCATATTTCGCAGTTGAGCACGTCTCCGACTTCCTACGGTGCGTCCCCCAGTATGTGCGTGAAACTTTCGCAAGTATTTGACGACCCCCTTTTTCCCATATAGAAGGAACCTGTTGCGGTAGCGCGGTTCTTTCTCTTTTCCCCGGTTTTGAGAGATCTCCTCGACTCCTACCCTCCCAAGGTTCTTCGTTCTATGCCCCACTTTCCCCTTCACGCACTGGTCCTTCTTTTTAGTCATTTTCTTTTTCCTCCCCTTAGTTTTACGAAGGGTGCACCGCTTGAAAATCCCTTTCTTCTGCCATGAGAATACTGGCCTCGAGAGACATCCGTATCGTGTGATGCTGTTTGTATTGATGAGACAGTTGCTGAATAGTGCCCCGAGTTCTCCGCCCCCTCCTTACTTGCATTTTGGACGTGACTGAGGTTTTCCAGAAAGATTTCCGCCAAAGGGGCTCACCTTTTTCCACTAACACTCAAATGGCCGCCCTCATGTTCAATTTTTTATCGTACTTCCTTCCCCCGTCTCTTCCTTTTTTTCAGCTTTCCCCTTTTGTTCCTGAGCCGCGTGGACCCCCCTTTCCCAAGAGAACTGGCCGACAAGTCTGTCCTACTCAATTGAGCATTACTGGTCAGTGAAGGCCTTGGCATCCTTCCACTGTCAGCAATGATGGCGACCTTTCCGTCCTTAAGTAGTCTTCAACTCTTTTTTTATGGCCACTATGAGAGAAGTTTTTTTGTGGCGTAACCCTTTCTTTGAGTTTTTGCTGAACCTCCTTCGTCTCAAAACTTCTTTCATCCTCCGACGCCAGCAGGTTCTCCCCCCTGACTTCGCCCTCTTTTTTTATGTTTGGCTTCTCTCTCTCTTCCCAGGAGATTCGACCCCAAAACACACCGTAACTTCGCGTATTCTCTTTGTGCTCATCATTTTTTCCTGTCCTCTATAGTCCTCATTTTTTTCAAAACCCTTCCTTTAAGCGCCTCGTTTCTGCGCTACCTCCATTTTTTTTTGTTGGCTTTAGGATTTACATTTTCCCTTCACAATCCTTTTTGTGATTATCCTCGCAGCCCCGGAAACCCTCCGTGGCCGGACCCCCCTAACATCTCGAGCGTCCCGTTACCTTTTTCCGACCACCGCAAATTTTTCGGAAAACAGTGGACTTTACTCCCTGTCGTCTCCTCGGTGCCTTTTTCTTCCCTCATTCCTCAAGTGAAATGATCTCGTGTTTCTGACACATCTTGCCTTTTTTTGCCACTAATGGACGTCCGAAGACTGTTATTTGATCTTTCGCGAACCCTAACCACCTCTCCCTTCTTCATCTCCGGCCTTTTTTTCTCCCTGAGGCTCTTCGTATTTCTTGGGACAGAAACGACTCCATGTTTTCTTCCCTTTTCCCCCTGACGTGCGGGGGCTACGCACAGAGTGGGAAGCCCTCGCCGATTCTTCGTACCCCAATGAAATCGTTTCGTCCTCCCGCCCGGCGGGTCTTCGCCTTTCGCACAGGAGTACCGCAGTTCATGACCTCGATATGTCTTGCTGCGCGGCAAGTCTTACTCCCTCGGCAAAATCTTTGTAAATCACGAGACAAATCTCTTATTCTACTAGTTTTGTTTTTTTTTTGAGAGATATTGACTTTTGATGGCTACAGATTTCTCCTCGGGCTGTTTTCCTCCCTCACTTGCCGGTTTCCGAGCATCCGCATTATCGAGTCCTCTTCATTATCCTGCGTGTCCGCTCTCATCAAGCCCATTCCCTTTGGTCGTACTCTTTAATCGAGTTGACTATTTGCCCCCCTGGTCCGAGCGTCCACCACGGCTGTCTCATCCTCTCCGTCTTCCCCTCTTCCCCGCTGCCGAGTTTAAATTGATTTCCAGTTCCCCGGTCCAGCATATGCAGACTTAAGAGAGGAAGCTTGCTGGTCAAGTTTTGGCCAAGCCCCCCCTGTTCGAGATTACACCAGCGCAGAAGGTCCTTTTTTTTTTTGCCGTGCACAATTGAAGTCAGTGTTCGCTTTTTACGTCTCCTTTCTCTCGATCTCGGTGAGACCCCCTGTCATTCCCTGGTGCGACAGTGCTCCCCAGTTTTTCCCCCTCCCTTTAATGGCTTTTGGGCTGCCCCGGTTCCTTCCCTCTCAGCCTCCACGACCTCTCGAGGGCTTACGTTTGTGTTTTTTGTTCCGGGTGTCGCCCAACAAAACGTTGCGCGGAAAGATGGTTGCTTCTTCAATCACCAAGCTCCTTTCGGTTCTTCTCGTTTTCGACCCCAACCCCTTGGTGCTTCACTCGGTTTCTTGGATTCCCACTAGCTATCCTGTCCCCTTGAAACGAATCGAACCCCTTCTTTTCTCCTGGCCCCCCGAATCTCCCATGTTGTTTTGGCCCTCTCTTCCCTGCTAAGAGCCAGAACCCCCTCGCCAACCAAGAACCTCGCAGAGCTTCAGTCGCGTTTTCTGCCCCTGCTCGTTCGTCTTATCACGGCCGTCCCCGTGTTTCACCCCCCCCCCCGCCCCCCCCCAGGGTTTTTTAATTTTTTCATTCCCTTCCCAAACAAAAAAAGGCCCCCCCCGCGGTCACCGCAAACTCTCGGATCCTGAGGCCCCCTCCGTTGTTCCAAGGGTTCATGACTGTCGTTACCGATCACATGGCGGGAGTGGCCTCGACTAAATCTTTGCTCCCCCTCTTTCCCCATGTTGTGGGATGCAGTCCACTTTGGTCTCTTTGTCATGGCTCGCTGCAAAGCCGGTTCCGTTCCCCCAAATTCCCCTCCTCCTTCCCCAGAAGACGGGGACTCTCTCCTCTACTTTTTTAACGAGGTGTTTTCTTGTATATTTTCCCAGCTCTGATCTTTCCGTAACGTGAAATCACTGTGCACCCTTTTGTATTTATGTTCTGTGGTTTTTTGATGGCCTCTTCCGCCCCCCCATGGAATCACAACAGCGGCCCGCGTCGCCTTTCATGCTCCGACGGTTCTTTTATATTTACTTTTGAATTATTTCTTTTTTTCCCCAGTTTTCGCACCCTTTCATGGTGCCCAGTTACTCCCTTTTCGCACGCCCTGCCGGAAACCTCCTCCCGTACGGTGAGAAAGTTTCACCCTCGACTCTCCCCCCGTTTTCGGT
>Ga0179593_1475403_pt1 | contig 12781 bp, 25 predicted proteins | sample CZODoug2_1_08_16_FD_185931 | JGI IMG/M metagenome (GOLD analysis project Ga0179593, IMG submission 185931) | Vadose zone soil fungal communities from Angelo Coast Range Reserve, California, USA - CZODoug2_1_08_16fungal (PacBio error correction) | ecosystem: Environmental > Terrestrial > Soil >... | reverse complement strand
TCTTTTTTTCTGCGTTGGTGGATTTCTTTTCAGTTTCTCCCCCGGCCCCCCTTTCCCCTGGGAGGGTATGGCCTTCCCTCACACCCGCATTTTTCCCTTTTTTCACCTGCTTGCACAGCTTTCTCTTCTGAACACCTGTTTTTCCCCTTCCTCGTTCCATCCCCCCCTTTATCTTCTGCCCCTTGCCACAAGGGCAATTGTTTTTTTTTCTTGTTTTGAATGCCCGGATCTCGTCCTTTTGACGGCCTATTCATCAGTTTCCCTTTTTTGTTTCCTTTCTTTTGGCAACCCCCCTCTTTTTTGCTGGAGGTGGTGGAGATTCATTCGGTTGGGCCAGGGTTTTCTTGATTTCACCCCCAATTTTTCTTGCGGTCCAGCCCTTTTTTTTTTTTCCCCCCTTGGCCTTCCACGGACCCCTCGACCCTTCCCCCCCCTTTTCTTTTTTCGCCTGTAGCGGCCTTCTTGGGCGGTTTCTTTCTTCCCCCTCCCCCCCGTCGGACTTTTTCAGGCAATTTTCCTTTCGTGACCTTTTCGACCATTTTTGGTTTTTGTCTTTTTGGTTTTTCTTGTTTGGCCCTGTTTCTCCAATGTGATCACTCGCTGTTTTTTTTTCCGGGACGTCTTTTCCCCCGCTTTCTTTCTCCTTCTTCTTTGGGTTTTTTGCGTCCCATGCGCAGTGGTTTCACCACTAGAGTTTACACAGCTTTGCTATTCTAGACATCACATAGAGACAGAGAGCAGCCAATAAGAGGAGGGAACCTCACTTTTTTCAGTTCAGACGAGGAAGGCGACAGAGAGAGCAACCCTTCTTCTGTCTCTTCGGAGAGCTTGATCTCCTACTGTTTGATGCGATGACAGGAAGAGACCTGAGAAGTTGTAGACAAGGGTCGAGAGTAGCGACTCTCCCTTTTTGATGTGGTTTCTGCTTTTTTCCTTCCATTTGTCAGATTTTTTTTTTTTTGGGTTTTGGGGTAGTTTTCGGTTTTCTTTTTTTTAGGGTTGAGCTGTGGCGGTTCCTTTTCTCTTTACCTTTCTCACGGAGAGTGAGTGTTTCCTTTCGTGTTTTTTTTTTTCTTTTCCGGCCGTTAAGAGGTTCCGTCGTAATCGCCGCCTTTTTTCCCGTTCTCTTTTTTCTCCCCATTTTTTAGGAGGATTCTCCTTGGATTTTGGCTTTGATTTAAGATTGCTTTTTCCTCTGTTGCTTTTGCCTCCCCTGACCAGCTCTGCTTTTTTTGATTCTCTTTTTCTGGTGCCCTTTTTTCCTTTTGGCTTCCTAAACGCCCTCTTTTTTTGCTGGTCGATTATCTTCCTTTCTTTATTCCCCCTCCTTTCTCCCCTTTTTTGGTTTTTGCGCATTTTTCCTTTTTCTCTTCCCTGGTACATTTTTTCGTAGATGACAGCCTGTTTCCTTTTGAGCTCGGCACATTCGCTTTGCCCTTCAGTACGCTTCCTGTCCCCCCTTGGATCCGCCTTTCTTATAACCCCCTATTCCCATGTTTTTCTCTCTTTCTCTGAAAGAACTCGGATCGGATTTTTCACACGCTTTTCCCGGCCTTATCCTTTCTCTTTTTGAAAACTGTGCTTTTTCCCTTCTCCCTGGCCGTTGCCCTTCCCTACACCCCAACTTTCTTTATCCTCCCCCCCCTGTTCTTTCTGTCGGCATCTCGTCTCGTCGAGTTGAGGCCCGTCATCTTTTTTGTCTTCCTTTTTTCCCCTCTGGATTCGTCCCAACAGATCAGCTGTGTTTTTCTTCTTTTCATTTTACCTTTTTTTCCTTCTTTTTTCCTTTTCCCGTTTATTTTTGATCCTTTTTCTTTCTCTTCACCCCCGGTCTGCCCTGTTGGCCTTCTCCTTTTTTTTCCTTTTCCTTTGAAACGAAAATCTCCTAGGAGAACCCTGCGTTTTTTTCCCAATCGAATGATTCTTCCCCTCTTTTTTTTTTGTCCTTTCGTTTTTGTGGATTGTCGTTTTTTTTTATCTCTCCCTTTTGCCGTTCCTTTTCCTTTGATGTCCCCAGTCGCCGGTATCAAGATGGTTAGGTTTTTTTATTGTTCTCAAACCTTGTTGGCAACATTCTCTCTTTTTCTTATCTGCGAATTTCAGGTCATTTTTTAAACTTGTTCTTTTCCTATTCTTTTTTTTTTCCTCCCCTATTTCGTGTTCTTACGTTCCCCTGTCATCCCCCTTTTAGTCGTCTCCTTTCCAAAGACTTTTTTACTTTCGTCCACTACCCTTTTGACAACTACTTCGCCCCTTTTGCACGTGTTCTTTTCCGCTTCTGATTTTAACCGCCCCAAAAGGTTGTTGTTCTGTTAGTGATTTTCCTTTCCCGTAACCCCCTGATCTGGTCCCCCTTTTTCCGTGACACTGGCGGGTTCTTGGTTTTCGGACTTTGGGCTCCCTTTTCCCTTCCTTGCCTTCGGTTCCCTTGTTTGTGACACCGCTTTGGTCCTTTTTTGATTTTTCTTTTGCATGACCTTCCCTAAATGCCCCTCATTCAGCATTTTTTAGGGCAGACTGGTCAAAGCTAATTTCCTTCGCCCCCTTTTTTTCTTCCAGGCCGCCTCTGTTTCTCTTTCCATATCGTACTTCGCCCTTCACAGGTGGTCCTGACTGATTCCTTTCCTTTCTGCGTTCCCATCTTTGATTTACCGCCTTTTTGCCTTGCTGTTTGCCCGTGAACCACAAGAGTTTTTTTCGTGCTCTTCCGGGGAGTCTCCTTCGACCTCCACATTCCAAGCGCCTTTTTTCAGAAGATATCCCCCTTAGAGGTTGTCCCGCCCCCTAAGTTTTCAATCCATTTTCCCCGGTCACCCCCCCTCCCCCACTTAACAGTAGCAGCCTTTTTGCCGGACTTCCTTTTTTGTTCCCCAGATTTCTCCAGTCAGGTCATGCTCGACTTGAGTGCTTTTTTCCCCATCTCCCTTGTATGTACCTTTTTTTTTTCTTTCCACAACTTTTACCTGTGAGTCTCCTCCTGTTTATCAACAAGAACATGTTCCCCCCCCATTTCCAAGGAGGGTTGGCTTTTCTTTCCTCCTCCAGGAACTCCCTTATAAAAGAGGATTGTCTCTTTTTTTCTTTCCGCTTTTGACGGTACCCGGTCCGCCCCCCTCCTCTGCCCCCCCCTGTCCCTCTTTGGCTCCTGACGAAAATAATTTTTTTTTTGGGGTCTTTGGCAACCTTTTCCCACAGTGCACGTTCCCCTTTGCGGGGACGAAAAACGTGCAGCCCCCCGATTCCCATTCAGTCATTGCTGGTAGCCACACGCCATCCTTTTCCCCTTTTGAGATTTTTTCCACTCCTCTGGGAGTCGGGACTTTTTTCACAATCCCAGTTCTTTTCTTTTTTTTCAGCCCTCCACCTTCTGACGTGGGTTTGATCCCCACTCCCGTTTATTTTTTCCCCCTTTCCCTTGTTGTCTCAACAGTCTTTCCAAGAGTGATCATGACTTTTTGTTTCCTTATCCTTTTTTTTTTCTTTGGTTGACCTTTTCACCCCCCAGTTGGTCATTGATTCTTTCCTTTCTCTTAACGTGTTACGCTATCCAGGACTCCAGGTTTATGTCCCCATGGTGGCAAATTTGTCTTTTTTTTTTTTCCCCCTTTTTCGTGCAGTGCTTTTTTCCTTCCCCTTAAGGTTTTTTGACTCTGTTGGTCGTACTTTTTTTTTTGAATGCTTTCTGAGGTGTCCGGACTTTCCCCTTCAAGGGTTTCCCGAAGGAGTCTTTAATGTCTTTCTCTTCTTTTCTTTTTTTTTCTGATTTTTGGCTTCGCTTCCGTTGTTTTTCGAGGCGGCTTCCACGTCCTTCTGCTAGTAATGGATTATTGGGACGTTCGCAAGTTTGCCCCCCCCTTTCTATTTCTTTGTTGTTCGATTGTTTCGTTCCATAGGTATTCAATCCTCCCCTGATTGATTACCTTGACCAGTTTTTTTCCTTCGGTCCCACAAAGAATTGTATCCCTTCCCTGCAAGTCCTCACAGGTGGTCTTTTTGATTTTCCCCTCTTGCCAAACTTGTCTCCCCCCTATCTTTCTGGGCCCATTTTCCCCCAATTTTCGACTTTGCATTTTTTCCCTTTGGCTAGTCGTGTTTTTTCAAGAAAAAGTATTTTTTCCCCCGGCTCTTAGTGCTTGACCTATCTTTTTTCCTTTTTTTTTTCCTTCCTTTACCCCCTTTTTTTGTTTTTGATCAGACTTGGATTAGTTTCTCCCTCTCCTCTGATTTCTGCCTCTTGGTGATCTTTTTTCTTTATTGAGTACTTGATCCCTGTTCTTTCATTATTCGGACCCTTTGTAACCCCTTTAGTCTTCCAAAGAATCAGTTGGAGGTTAAGCTTCTCTTTTTTGGTTTAGACTTGCTGCCAGGTTTTCATTTCAGGACTGAAAAGGCGTTTTTTGACCCTATCTCCCCCCTACCTTTTTTTTCCCCTCAGTGATGGATTTTCCCTTTTGGGAGAGATTTTTTCTCATATCTGCCTAAGGATTTTTTGGTTCTTTTTCCGCATGTTTGTCTGGGCCACTGTTTTCTACTTTGTCCCCTTCTTAGTTCAGAGTTGATTTCTTTCCTGTTTATCCAAAGTCGGTTTCGGTCCAGCCACCACATACAGAACTAGTCGGCCCCGTTTTGTTCAGAAGGATCATCCTTACCCCGTCTTTCTCCCCCTGAGGTTGAAAATTCTCCCCACAACAGAGAAGGATTTTTTCCTAACCAAAACATTTTTTTCCCTCAATCTTGTCCCACCGGCTGCCATCCTGCCCCTTTTCTAACCTCTTTCTTCTTTTTCTTTAGTCAAAGAAAATTGTTGCAATTTTGCCCTTTCCTTTCTCATAACTCCGACCCTAGTCCGGTGTGTGAATTTCTCTTTCACGCGTTGTTTCCCCTCTTTTTCGTTTCTCGGTTTTTCGTTCTGAAACTTCCTCGCAACCCCTGATCCTTTCCAGCTCTATTACAGATTTTTTACGCGGTTGTTGTACCCTTTTTTTTCTGTCGTTACTCTCCCCCCATGGTATTCAGGGAGGAAGACCCTCTTTCTTTGACCCCCAAATTTGTCTCTGTCCCCCCTCCCCGCACAAGACCTTCCCCCTTCCTTATTGGATACCCTTCTGTTCTCTCTAAGTCTTCTTTTTTGTTTCCCTTTTATCTTCGGTAATCGATTTGATGGTTTCACTTCCCAAATTAAAAGGTGAAATAGACCCCTCGTTTTTTGTAGCCTTCTGGTTTTCATTTTTCTTTTCTTTATGAATAGCATTCACCCTGAACTTCTTTTCCCCCCTCCCCCGCCGTTTCACCTGATGAAGGTGCTTTTTTTCTCGCTCCTCCCCCTCTGTTGATTTCAACACTTAATTCCTTCAGGGAAGGTCCTTCGACCCCCGTCCAAGGGGCCTTTTTTTGTTTTCCACGGATTCCTTTCCGTCGGTCTACAAAGATCCCTTTCCCGGAATGATTTTCTTCTTCCTATGATTTTAGGGCCTTTTTTTTGTCATTTCTGGGATTCCCTTCTTCTGGTGTTGAATTCTTTCTCTTTTCCTACATGCTTGGATAGGCCTTTCTTTTCTCATTTGTCTTTTTGGCTCTTATTTTTTCGTTCGGACCGGTGTCTCCTCCAGGAGAATTCTTCGTCTTCCCAGCCTTTTTTGTCTTTGTCCTTCTTCTTTCCCTTGTTCCCAGTTTTGGAAAGATTTTTTTTTGCCCAGGTAAGAGTCAAACTCTAAGGTCATCCTTCCTTTTCTCTCGATGTGTATACCCTCTTTTCTAGTGATTCAGCACCAGCTGGAGTCGTAGATTCCTTCCAGCTTTTCACCTCTTCCCTATGGTGACACTGTTTTCCCTCCCTTCTTCCCTTTTTTTTGAAGGAAACCCCCCCTACCTCTTTCTCCCCCCTGACGTTTGGACAGTCCCTTCTCCACCAATTTTTTCTGGTAGTGTCTGATCTTTTCCTCTTTTATTTTATTTTCCTCGACGACCAGGCTCCCCTTCTTGCGATCGCTTGACCGTCCTTGGTCAACCTTTTCCTCTTCCCCCACTAATTTCCTTTTAGCTAGGCCCACGGCCCTTGTGGAAAGAAGTCGTGGACGATTTTGTCCTGTTTCTTTGGCCCTCCATCTTAGTTTCACATGTACCCCTTCCTCAAATGAAGATTTATTTCCTTTATGAGCTCTTGAAATCGGACCGCATTGTTTGTTCCTCCTCTTTTTTCGCTTGTTTTCATCATTCTTTTGTCCCGGCCTCCTTTCCCACTTTTTCCTCCTTGGCACTCTTTCTATGCGGGAACTTTTCCCATAGTGTGTCACTGAGAAAGCCATCCCACGTCCTATTAAGCTTTTCGAGTTTTTTTCCGGGAGGGGCTTTCTCTTCCACCGCCCTTTTTCTTGTCTAGATTTGGATGATTAGTCTAACAGTCTGTGAAGGCTCCCCCCCTTCAAGACGTGTTCTTTTTCCCATTTTCCCTTTTCCCTTTCCTTTTCTCCCCATCCCTAAGTTCTGTGTTGTTTGATCTAGGATTTCTTCGTTTTTAAACTTGCCGAATTTTTTTTTGTTTTCCTCCCCCCGAGGTTTCTTATTTCTCCCACCACATCCCAACTTCTTCTCTTTCCTCTTTTTGGAATCCCTCCCTGTGAATCCCATACCCTTCCTCGTGCTTTTCTTTTTACTTGTCCTTGGAGGGTCGATTTTACTTTTTCCTTGGAGAGTTCCTGAAGGTCCTTGGTTCTTTCCTTTTTTTTTCCCATTCCCAGCATTTTGTAAAAGTTGGGAGTCTATCTCTGTCTCCCCCTCTTTATTGCCACATTTCATTCTACTATCTTTTTCTCCGCGCTTCTTTCCTTGTTCGCTTTTTTTCTGACCTCCTTTGTTTTCCTCTGTCCGTTTCAGTTTCCGGCGAAGATTTCTTTTTTGCCCCCCCTCCGCCCCTCAGCTACTCTTTCCCATGAACTTTGTTGTTCCCTTTCCCTCCCCCCTCCCTTGCCACTCAGATGTCCCTTATAGAACATGAACCGTTTTATTTTGCCTTTGTTGGGTAAGACCATCTTCCTGATATTTCAGAAGAACGTCACCCCCTTTTTTGACGGTTCGGGTTGTTGTTAAGCAATTTTCCATTTCACTCCACAGGTTTTTTGAGGGGGTTCCCCCGGTCCCCCTGCTGGGTTCGATTTTCCGTCCACGTTTTTAATTTTTTCACCTTTGTCTCTTCTGTAAGCCGGCCACTTGCTATTTTCCCCCCCCCTTCGTCCTCCGAACTCTATTTGATTTTCCTTCTTTTGGCTTCTATCTCCGTTCTTTTTTCTGTTTTTCGCAGTTTTTTTCTCCCTCCTCCTTTCAAATAAAACTCGGGTGCCCCCCCCCGTTCCCTATGCTTTAAAGACCCCCCCAAGTTCTCCCTTTCTTGATTTCCTTCGTTTCGTCTCTCCCCTCCCCCTCCCCCCAACTGCCCAACCTTTTCCCCCCCCCAGGATGGGCAGACCCTACCGATGGAACCCTTTTTTTTTCTTGAGAAACCAGGTCTCTTTCTCATTGCCGTTTTTTTTGTTTTTTTTTTTTTCCCCTGGCAGACCCCCCCTTTTCCCCGAATTTATCTCCCTTCATTGCATGCCCCGTGTCCCTCCAGCCCCGCCCTTCCTGGACATTCATGGATGTCCCTAGGCTTGGCCTCCGGACCCCCTCTTTTCGTCCCCTTCCTCTGATCGTGGCTCTTTCTTCTTTCTTTTTCCATTTCCCTCAAGGACGTTTCCCTCAGCGGGGTTTTTCTTATCGTGCCTGAAATGACTTCTTTCCTTCCACCCATCTTTTTGTTCCTGTCTTGGTAGAAGTCGGTCTTCGGGTTTACATCTTAAAGACCCACTTTTTTCACCCCCAATCCCCCCTCTTGGTCGAACAATGTTCCTTTTTTCTTTCTTCAACCATCATCCTCCTTACCGGACGCCCTTCCCACTAAGAGTCCCCCTTGAATTGATTTAACCTCCCTCCACACGTTTGTCTCCCTTTAAGGTGAAAGTCTTGGTTTTTTTTTTGTTTTCCCCCCGTTGTTCCCCTTTCAAAGGGCTTTTCCAATGAACTGATTTTCTGTTTTCCTTACATCCCCTTATTTGCTTTTCATCCCCAAACCCCAGTCTGAAACTGGTGGCCACCCACATGTTCGACATTATCTTTTTTTTTCTTTCCCACTCCTCGCGGTTCCTGGGTCTCCCCCTTTCAGTTTTCTTTTTTTTGCCCGACCCGATTCCTGGCCCCCCCCTTTTCCTTCCCCCGGGGCGGAATCATGACGTTCTTCTTTTTTCTTTTTTCTTCCTCTTTTCGTCAATTCCGTTTTTTCTCCCGGGGCCCGTCTTTGGTCCTTTCCCTCATGATATTTTGTAGGGTTGGTTTTGATTGCTTCCCTATTGGTGTTTTGCCCCTCTGTTTTTGGGCCCCCCATTGTTGAAGTCTAATTTTTTGATTTTTTTTTTCCCCCCCCACTTTTGAAGGTGATTTGTTTTTTCGTGGGGATTGTGATCTTTGCAGGTTCAGTTCATTTGTTTTGTGTATTTTTTTTTTTTTTTTTTTTTTCCTTTTTTTTTTTCCCCCCCGTTTTTGATTTTTTTTCACGCAGTGTGCTCGCCCTTCTTTTTTTTTTTTTTTTGGAGTTTGGCCCCTTGGAAAAAGCCTCTTCTTTTGTTTTTTTTGGTTTTTTTATCTCTACTCCCTTTCCCCCTCCTTTGACTCTGTTTTTTTCCCGTCGACCCCCTTTTTTTTTTCCGTTTTTTCAAAAGACCCTCTGATCCCATTCGCGCCCCCACCTTTCTGTCCGGCGTCTATTTTTTTTTTTTTTCTCTTTCATTTGCTGCGACACCTCTTGAGATTTTCCAGTTTGCCCCCCTTTCCTCCGCTTCAGTCTTACTAGTCGAAAGACTGTCCCTCTTACACCACCCAGGCCTTTTGCTTTTCCCCCCCTCTACTTTTTACTTTGTTGTTTGTTTTTCTTTTTTCTCTCTTCTTCCAGATTTGTTTCTCCGTTTTTTTTTTGACTTTTGAGCCTGAGTTTTCTTTTGTTGCCCACCTTAGTGGGACACTGTTGCCTTTTTCCATTATCGTTGCGCAACCTCTGGTGATTTTTTTTTCCTCTCGATTTTCCTCTTTTTTCTTTCTTTTTTCCTAACTGATGTGGCCTTTTTTTTCCTTCCCGACTCCAGGTTCATCCTCTTTGATGTCTTTTCAGGGATGGGATCTTTCCTTTTTTCTCTTCGGAGTCCTGCCCCCCAGTTCCTGCCCTTTTTTTTTTTCCTTCCCTGATCATGAATTTAGTGATGCGGGGGCAATCTTTGCCAGGCGTGAAATTTTAGTCTTTTTCCTCAGGCGCAAACATTCTTTTCTTGATTACTCTTTTTTTTTTTTTCCTGCGGGTGACTTGGAGTTCACCCCCTTTTTTTCCTTTCTTTCCAAAACTGTTTCTATGAGCCTCGGCCACACTGCGAAGCTTGATTCCCCCCCCCTGAGACTACTCCCCACTTTCTTCCCCTTGTCCTTCCTTCCTCTTTATACCTCCGCCCGTTTTTCTCTCCCTTTTGAAGATGGTTCTTCCTTTCACCCATTGTTTGCAAACTTCTGTCCCCATGCTCCGAGTGGCGGATACCTGTTTTTCTTTCTCTTTTTCCAAACCTTCTTCCTTGTTATCGTCCTCAATTTGTTCTTTCCTTTCCCTATCGCCGGCGTTTCCCCCTTTTGTTTTTTCCGTTTTCATCTCTTTCACCCCCAAAGAAAGAAGCAACTTTTTTTCTGGCTCAAATTATGTTATTCTTTTCTTCAGGGGTTTCGTCCTATTTTCCCCCCTCATCTTCAGTGTTCTTGTAATACCGGTCCCCACTTTGGTGGGACATTTTTTTAGGTAAGTTCCCTTGTTTTTTTTTCTCCTTTTGGCGTTCCCTCCCCCTTCCTCTTCTCACCCCAGAAGTTTTCTTACCCTCCGTTTTTTCCTCTTTCTGGTCGCCTTTCTCTTTCCCCCCCTTTTCCCCCTTGGATTCTCCTTCTAGTATTGTTTCGGATTTAGAAACCTTCTTTTTTTTGGAAGAGTCCTTTCTCGCTTTTTTCCTCTTCTTTGATTTCTCAGGCTTTGCATTCTCCTTCTTGGTCTGGAATGGTTTTTTTTTCCGTGATGTTCCAGATGGTCTTCCTTTTATCCCTTTCTAGTCCAATTTAATTTTTTAAGCAAACTTTCTTAGGCTTTTTCCTTTGCGGAAGACCCCTGACTTTTTGAGTTATTTCCCCTCCTGGGTCTATTTTTCTCATTTTTTCATCCGTTTTTTCTTCAGGCTTTTTCTTCATTTGCCCTCATTTCCTCTTCGGTCTTTTTGCAGCTTGACCTTTTCGTAGTCCCCCATTTTTTCCTTGGTCGTCCCTCCCCTCTTTTTCGTTTTCTCTGTAACCCTCGCTGGCTTCCCCCCTTCATAGTTGGCTTTTTTCCTATTTTTTTTTCGCTGTCCCTTCCCTTCTTCTGTTTCCTTGCTTGCACCCTTTTTTTTTTTTTTTGTCTGCCCCTCTTTTTGCTGACCATGGAAGGTACTTCCTTCCCCCCCTTCCCACAGCCCATTCCGTTTCGCCGATTTTTACTGATTCCTTTTCTTCTCCTCCGATCCTGTTCTTTTTCGGTTTTTTTTTTGACTTTCTCGGGAAAGTTTTTTTTTCGTCGATGCACCGGTCTGTTCTTGCTCTCGTCCCCTTTGCGTTTCTTTTTTTCCTCTCTTTTTTTTTTGAGTGCGCGTCTTCCTTTTTCCCTCCTCTTTCCCCATCCGTCACTTTCGCACATTGCCGACAGCCTTTTTTTCTGTCGAGAGAACTTCGATTTTTTTTTTTCCCCTTTCACAGATTTCCCTTTTCCTCTCCCCCTCTCCCCCCTGGTTGATCTATTACTTTTCTCCCTTAAGGGAATTTTTGTCCCTTCGCCCCTAATTTTCCCCTACCTCGTCCCCGTTCCTTGCTCCTTTCGATCTGAGTCCTCTTTTCTGCCTTCCCGATATGCTCCTCTTTTTTTTCTCGTTTTTCTACCCACCTTAAGTGCTTTTCCCCCCTCTTTCCCCTCCGTTTCAGTTTTGCTTCCCTCCTTATTTCTCCCCCTTCCCTTTTGGTTGTTTGTTTTCTTCGAATCTTTGAGTTTCTCTTTTCCCCCTTTGGTTCTTTTTTTTTCCCTGGTTTTCCTGCTCCCCCTTCTTTTTCTTTCGTCGGGAAATCACTTCTTTTTTACCCGAGACGGTTTTTTTTCACGCCCTTGGAATCGATTTTCTTTTTTTTTCATCTTTGTTTCTGGTGCCTTTTTTCGGGGTTTTTTTCTCTTTGGGCGTTTTTCATGTCCTTCCTTTGGGAGAATTGCGTGATAGTTCCGTTTCCCCTTCCAGGCTGTTTGATTGATGTCCCCCTTCTCCCCTCCTTTTAGCTTTCCCAATCATCTCCCCGTCGTCCTTTTTCTCCGCGATCTATTTTATTTGCAATTTTTTTTTTTTCTTTGTTGTCCCCGACTTTGTTATGCAGTCTTTTTTTTTTCTTTTTTCTTTCCCTCCCTTCCCAGTTTTTTTGCAGTTTTCCCCCTGTTTTTTCGTCTCTCCATGAACAGTGTTTTATCTACTCCCCCCCCTTGAACGTGATCCTTTTCTCCGGATCGGCCGTTTTGAACCCTGTGCTCGTCGTCGCTTTGACCCCCTTCACTTTTTTCCTCTGGATCGCCGCCCTGAACCCCTTTTTCTTTTGGGGGGTTTTTTTTTTGATTCCTGTCTTTCCCGGTTGTAGGCAACGCGGTTTTTCGTAACCGTTTTGTTTTTTCCTTTTCGGCAGGCATTCCCATCTTGGATTTTTCGTTCAGGATGGTTTTCCCCCAGGCTCCGTCCTCCCCCTCCTTTTTCTGTTGACAGCCTGTATTTTTCTCCCTCTTACCTTCCCCAGCCTCCTTTTTTCTTTTATTCCCCTTTGCGTTCGTCTGGATCCCGTTTCCCCCTTTTTAGTCAAACCAGACGGCCGCATCTCAACGAACACCAAGAACCCAACAGCGGCCCCGTCCTTTCTCTAGAATGCTCTTTTAAAATTCTCCTAACCCTGCCCCCCCCACGCTGACACCACCCGCCCTTTCCCCCCCCCCTTGCGCCCCCCCTCCTGAATATTTCCCTCCCTTCGGGGGTTTCACCTCTTTAAGCTTTCCTGAATGTCCCATTAGACCTTCCCCTTTAGTCCTCCTTTTTTTTTGAGTTCCTTCCGTGACCTTCCCGGTATTCCCCAAGTCTTTTTTCTTCCCTGTCAATTCCTTCAGTTTTTCAATTTGATCCCTTCTTTTTTCTTCAAGTTTCGCTCCCCGCCCCTGGTTTCTTTTTTTTCTGTTTTCTACTCACATAGTTCACTAAGTTTTCCATCCCAGACAGTTTTTTTGTTGTTCTTTTTGATTCGTTTTTTTTTATAGAATCCCCGTCCCCGCTTCTCGTTCTTGATATGCTTTTTTTTTTAGAAGATTTGTCCCTCTTTACCAGGTTCAGAAAACTACCCCATTCCCCCCCAATCCCTTGGTTCCCCCTGCCACCCCACCAAATTTTAACGTTGCCTTTTTTTTCCATGGCCCTTCCCGTTACCTTGATTGTAGTCTCCTGAACGTCCCCTTTGACCCCCCTACCCAGATCCCTCTTCAGGTTTTTTCCGTAGGGTGCTTGTGTTTTTTGGTCCATTATTTTTCCCTCTTCCCGTGTTCACCCCGCTGGTGGTGGTTGGAACATCCTTTCTGGATTCCATCCTCCTGACCCAAGTTTTCCCCATGCCCGAAGGATCTCTTTCCCCA
>Ga0179593_1755781_pt1 | contig 12782 bp, 15 predicted proteins | sample CZODoug2_1_08_16_FD_185931 | JGI IMG/M metagenome (GOLD analysis project Ga0179593, IMG submission 185931) | Vadose zone soil fungal communities from Angelo Coast Range Reserve, California, USA - CZODoug2_1_08_16fungal (PacBio error correction) | ecosystem: Environmental > Terrestrial > Soil >... | reverse complement strand
CCCGTGCTCCTGCCATGACCCACCCCACACCACCCTATCCAGATCCTCGACCTCCCAATGTTCGACCGTTCATCCCATCTCTCTCTGATCTGCCGCCATAATGTACTATTCGACCCCCTAAGTTTGCGTCTTTAGTATGCTTCCACATCCGGGAGGGCACCCCAGCACACCCGCCCTCCCTCTCCTTCCTTCTTCCTATCCATCCCTTCTTTTCTTCTCTTGCCTTCGCGACGCCGGGAGGAAATTTGCTTCTGGTAACGGTAATCTTGATGGAGCTATGGGTGTGGCTACATACCTGTGCCGCATCAGGATGTCAATGCGGGTTTTTTCCTGTCGTCTTTTTTTCTGCTTTTTGCTTGTTTCGGGTTTGTTCGACGAACAAAGTATTCGGCACCCCTATGTGAGAAGCTGCAGTGGGGGTTGTGGTGTTGCCCTTTCCTTTCAGGGGCCCCCGCTGAGTTTTTCCAAATCCATTCGGATTTCCCCCCTTTCTGGGTAATTTTCTTCATGAGGCTTCATGGGTTTCTTTTCCTTGGACCCCCTCCTTGCGTTACTAAAACCTCTGCCATCATGTTCTGTGTTGCTTTTCTGTCTTCCGTTTTGGTCACACCCGCTCTGTGGGGTAAAAATCATGTAGGTTCGAGCGAATCATTGATTCTTTTTCCCCACTCTGAGGCTGGATCCTTCTCCTTGAAGACCCCTCTTCTGCCGTCGAACTTCTTCGCCGACCGGTCGGTGACTATATGGACATGTTTTTTCGGTCGTCAGGAGGTGGTACAGGAAACAGACCCTCCTACTTCTTATTTACTTCCTTTCCTTCCTTCAGTAGTGCTCGTCTTTCAACCTACCCCAGCGCACACAAAGATGGGAGGAAACCATTTTGGGTTCTTTTTCATACCCCGACCTCAGGTGTCTCCCCGCCCACCACGCCAGGTCGACCTCAATAGCGACAATTGCTCAACACGACAGGGACCCTTGTTTTCACCAACCTTAATTATGCAATGTATGCACCTGTTCCAACACATGCAGTCCCCATTCATCGATGCAGTTCCCATACCGGGACTCACAACAAGGGACTGATTCCCCCCTGTTAACATCCCAACACCCACCCTATACTTTACCCCTCCCCTTCCAACTCCAAAAGATTTTCTTTTCCAGTGCGTCCCCCCAAACCAGGATGGTCCTCGCCCACATTTGACCCGGGGGCAGCACTGACAGAGAAGGAATGGGTACCCCAACCATCCCTAAAAGGCACGAACCCATCTCCCCCCCACAGCCCCCCCTGCCTACATCATTTTTTAGAACGGAATAGTAGTACTCCGCACAGTCCCCCACCCTCTTTGCTACCTTATCCCTGCCACGCGCAAAGGAGCCATTGACAGCCAACACGGCTGCGGTTTTTACCTTCCCGCACTGGGGCACTTGACCTCTTCCCACCTCGCTCCCCCTCTCCTCTTTTTCCCCAACTCTTTCTAAGTCTCTTTTTTCTCCCACTATCGGGCCGCGTCCCTCCCGATGGCGTTTTGCCTGGACCCGACGACCTTCCCACGCCGCCCTCGTGGGGGCCCTTGACTACTGCTTTTCCCCCCAAAACTCCCATCCCGATGCATTCCCAAGCAACCGACCGGCACCTCTCTTTCCCATTGGACGCCGAGGTTTTTTTCCACCGGGCCCGGCCCAACGTACCACCCCTTTCCAATTTTCCCAACGCGTCCCCCCTCCTTGGCACTCCTCCAAATGCTCAAGGTGGTTCTCTACCAAAACGCTGGACCCTACACGTCGAACCGCGGTTCATGCTGCTTTTCCTCTGCGACTCCCACCGATCACAATATCCTGTTCCAGACAGCCAATCTTTGTGCCATGCGCCGGATTCTCCTCCCTACGACGCGGAGGTTTCCCCTCCACGAACTGTTCTCCTTTATGCGCGGCACTTAGACAGCGTTAATCCACTCCACATCAGGTCCCCACGTTCATCCCCTCCCTCAACCACACCTTCGTCTTGTTTCCCCCATAAACAGAAAGTCAAGCTTCCCCCCGGCCCTTATGAACTCTCCTTGGTCTCCCCCACAATACGGCAAGATCCACCTTCCAACGTATAATCTATCGCTTTCCTCCTTTTGATTGTTGAGCAAACCGAGGAGACTCCCCGGGTTTTTTTACAGAGTTCCCCTAAATCCTCATCCCCAGTTTGATCAACTTAAAATATCTGTCTCACTGGACTTTTCCCACTCTCTACTTGAAGGCACTCTCCATGATGTTTTCATCCCTGAAGGGACCCTCACGTTAATATATTGCTCCACTCTCACCCGACAGCAGGAGACCAGTTACACTGAGCACTCCACTTCCCCTAAGTGTTTCTGACACACCTAGCTGAGGAGGGCCTTTTCTTCCCACCACTTCTGCACCTGGTCTATCTCCCCCCTAGAAGCAGAACCCTTTTTTCATGAGGGGATCAAAGTTTTAGCAGACCAACCTTCACGGTCCTCGAGTAAGCGTACCAGGAACTCTTTTGATCGTACCGTACCCACCGCCTTTTCCTCTAACACGTTCCTCCCCCCAACGGGCGTTCACCCCCCGAGCGTTGCCTACCTTTTTTATAATAGCCTTGCTAGGAGTCCCCACCCCATAAAGCGCACAGACACTTCCCCACGCAGGACCCGTCCCATTTTTTCCCATGACCACGCACCAATAGCTTTCTTTTCATGTCAAACTGGCCCCTACTTTTTTTTTTTAGTTACCCCTTTTTCCTTTTTCTCCCACCCAACCGATCTTTTTTTTCTTGTCCAGGTAGGTGGTGCCTTGTTGGGATAAAGTCATGCTTGTTGGCGTTTAGTGCGGGTAGTTCTTTTTTTTTGTTTCCCCCCCTTTTCTTTTTGTTACCAACTTTAGTAGTTTTTCCTTCGACCCCCCTAGCGTCTTTTGTGATTTTTTCTTTTTTGCTGAGAATCCGGCTTTTTTGGATAGTTTCATGCACAAATTTTCTTTTCTTTTTGCTTCTGTTTCTTTTTTTTTTTTCCTCTGGCGCGATCATTCGCCTGACTTCCCCGGGCCATCCGCGTGGTTGCAGGCGCCCCGTAGAATCAGGTCGTGATAGCCACATCCCTTTTCCCTTGGATGTCCTCCTCCCGTTTTTTTTTTCGTGCGCCCCTCTCCTTCGTGTCGCTGGGGTTTCATCATTCCGTTGCTCCCCTGCCCCCCTTTTTATGATACGTTCTTTTTTTTGTGATCGGTGTCATCATCGTTTGTTGTGGTAAATTTTTACCTCGGTTTCCCCGTTAACGTTTTTTTTGTGTCGCCTCCTTGTGTTGTCGATATTCTTTTTGGTGTTGCGGTGTCTCGATCAGAAGCGTTTTTTGCGGGATATCTTCTCGTGCTACCATCCCTCCGGTTAACCTTTTTTTTTTTTTTTTTTTGTGGTCCCCCCCTGTGTTTTTTGGGTCGAGCACCGCCCTTCCCAGGCGTGTAGAATACCGACCTTTCCTTTGACAGCTGGGTATGGAATTTTACTGTTGAGTATACCCCCATGCTTTTCATGGTGAAGACTTTTTGTTTTCAAGTTTTGCCCCCTGCTTTTTCTTCTGCTCCTTCTCTTTTGGTTAATGATTTTTGGTTTGTATCATGCGTTCGTTCTTCGTTCTACGACTGTTCGTTTCTCGGTACTTTGACAGTCTTTTCCTTAAGCTTTTTTGTTGATGGTTTCCCTTCCCTTCGGAGCCCTTTGTTTTGCTCGTGCAAAGAGGTCCCTTCTCATACGGTCGGTGGCATTCCTTTTTCCCACATGTCGCCCTGGAGTTCTCCGCAGGCCGTTTATGTGTATTATGGGCATTAACTGGTTGTTTTACCTCTTTTTTGAGTTTTTTTCCACTAGTTTGTTGGAATACTTCTCAGTTGTATTGTCCCTTGTGTCCCTTGCTGGAATTTGTTTTGTTAGTGATTATAACCCTTCATTTGGGTTTTTCTTCTTTGTCTGTTTAGTTTTCCCTTTCTTGTTCCCCAATTCTTTTGTTTTTCCCTTCTTCTCTTGGGGGGGGACGCCTTTCGGGAGATTCTCGCTTTGGTGTTAGGCCGCTGTCTCTTTATCTCATGTTTTGTACCTTTTTTTGTTTTGTCCCAAGACCCCTTCCCTTTTTTCCTTTGCGTTTCAGTACTATAGCCTCTTTGTCGGCAAAGGACCTTTGGCATAGTGGTCCGCTTTATTGGGTTGTTGGCTTTTTTTTTGGTTTGTTGGCTTTCTTTTCTTTTCTTATACCCCAACTCCAGTTTTAAGTTTTCACTTTTTTTTATTGCTCACATTGCTGAGAGAGTTTTGTTGTTCTGATTGTCTGTGTTTTTGTTTTTAATTCATTCGGGTTTGTCTTGTCTTTTCCCTTCTTTGTACATCCCACCTCCCCGTTTTTGTGTTTTTCTGTACCCTCTTTATTCGGCCGTTAGAGGTAAGCGCCATGTTTTGGTGGGTGTATTTCTGCCGCTGCCATTTTTCTTGAATGAACCGCCTGTCCCCCCCCTTGGTTGTTTTTTTTTTTTTGTTGTTTTCACAGTTCTTTGTCTTTTATTCGGCCCCGGCTTTGCGCTGTGCATCTTTGTATGCCAATTTATGACGTACAACTCCCTTGGTTTGCCGGTTGCCTTTGTCTTTTTTCCTTTTGATTCCTTCCTTTTCCCCCTTTTTTTCCACGGAAACCATGGCAGAACCTGTTTCTATCTTGTTATATTTCTTGACAGCCGCTCCCCTTTATTTCGCTTTTTTTTTGGTGCTAGGATCCCTATTTGTTAGACAACCCCTCTTGCTCACCGACATTTAGTTAAGACGGATGTTTCTTGGTCAGGGTGTCTGTCTCTTCTCTTGTTATGTGGAAAGAGTTTTCCTCCCCCTTCTAGATTCCTTTTCTTTGCAGAGTTTTTCCCTTCTAAGGCTTCCCCCTGTTCTGGTTTCTTGCGGGATACCTCGCGGTCCGCGCAAGGAACAACTTTTTGTATTTGTTCTTGACACATCTGTTTTTATTTGTTAATAACATATGACCATCTTTGTTTTTCCCTACTATGTTTTTCCCCCCTTCCGTTGCGCGTGCTGTTCCTTTCTCTTCCCGTTTTTCCCCCTTTTCCTTCTTCCCATTTTGGTGTTTTGTATATGCGGCTGTTAAACCTCGTGACGCGAAGGTTGAGACAGCTAGTCGGGGCTTTTCCCGGAGAACAAGACTTTCAGTTATACTTTTCTCGTTTTCCCCACTCGCGATCCTCCTAACAGAATTTTCCCTTCGTTACCTGGGATGCGACCGCGCGAGGCCCGAGGAGCTCATACAGGTTTTTTCCATAATTCTAGCAGTTTCACCCCTGTGAGGCTCTGATCTCGAGCTTACTGTTTTCCCCTTAAGACGTATAACTCCCCCAACAAAGCGCTTCCGATCCGCGTAGCATCCAAGCCATATATCAATACATCTACAGACGAGCTTTACGCCCATTGACCGACGCTCTCTTCCTTTCCCCCCTCATATTGAAGTGAGCTTTTTGCTTCACCCCCCAAAGGTATCAGTATCCCCACCAGCTCCATACTTGTTTAAAAACCCCGCCGGATAAGCCCCCCCTTACCCAAAAACTTCATCCCCCCTTCGTTCACTCACCACTACCCCCTGAATAGTTTTTTGAGAAGCTACTCCCAGACTTGCACAGTCCCCCCACAGATTCTCCGTCCGTGCATCTCTACAAATGAACCCGAAGCCCAAGAGTCTCTTCTACTGCACAAGCTTACAACGAAAAGCCGCTCCCTACCCGAACTCCTCCCATCCTTCAATAAGATTTATTCCACCCCCTTAGGGACGTTCAATTGGGAGCAACAAAGCCTCTTGGGGTGGTGTGTGATTGCTCCACACCCCCCCCATTTATCTCTACTTCCCCACAAATTTACCAATTACCCCCCCAAAAGAACGGGGCTCCATTGCGCAGACATCCCTGCATGCCCCCTTTTTTCTCTGCATCCCTCTTCGTCGCGCAGTTGGCAGAACCGTCCTAGAGACAGGGAATGGCGCGCTTAGACGCAGGTCTCTGCGGAGGCCAATTTTTCGGTCCATTGATCCCGTCTGGATCTTGCCGCCCTTGTTTCAACACGGTATCCTTTTGTGGGGGGAAGAGGTCGTCTTGGGCAACAGTGGCCCCGTTTTTTGGTGTGTTGTGGTGTGCCAACTCTGGTCGTGTGGTCTGCCTTCCCGGCAAATGCTGCCGGTGGAACATCAAGGGCCTCGGGGGGTCAAAATGTGCGGGACTCCTCTTGTTTTTTCCTGTTGGGACGCCCTTGTTAAGATCTTCCTCGTGCGCTCCCTTCCCACCCCGGATCCTTTCCTGTTTGCTCGGTTCGGATAGTGTCGGATTGGAGGGAGGCTCTGTCTGATTGTGGGGGGCCCCTTTCGTGTGGTTGTAATAGGGGTTTGGCCGTTTCTTCCTCGTGCCACGTGGGTAGGTCTTGTGTAGGGGTTGCGCAGAAATCTTGTTAGGATCTCTGAGCCCCCTTCGCCCTCCGGATCCGGGGTTTCTTTTTTCTTTGGGGGGGGGTACTCGGGTGGAGTATGGTCGTTTTCTGTGGTCAGGTCGGGAGACCGCCGTACTACCCTCAGGGCCCCTTTGCGATCGGGGGTTCCTTTTGTGCGGCCGCGGTTTTCTTCACTTTGGTTTGGATTCTTCCCCTTCTTGGCGGAGATCTTTAGCCATGGTGCATACTAATGAGTGGTGTTGGGAAGTTCTGGGCTCTGGGTTAGTGGCCTTGGACTTTGAAACGCTCATTCTATCTGTTTGGGTGGCGCTGATGTTCCTGGGCCCCCCACCCCCCTCTGGGTTTCACTCCCCTTTCGGGTTTTGTTGCTCTGCCCTGGTAGTGGCACGATTGGGGGAGGGGTCGCGCCCCCATAGTCCAGCGGCTTTGCTGTGGTTCTCTTTCTCCCCTTTGGGAGTGCGCTAACAGCATCAGGGCTGGTGGAGATCGGTGGGCTAGGTTGAATGGCGCGGGAACTCTGTTTTTTTCCGTGCGTGGGTGTAGACTTTTGCCATGCGATCCATCTGTTCTGTAGGGGCTCTTGGATGTTCACTCGCTGTGTATACGTATTCTTGGACTTGTGAATATTTTTGGGTGCCGGTGATTGTGGGGTCTGCGAGGGGTTTGTATGGGGTTGGCCGCACCGCCCCCCCCCGGCACATGTTGGCCGGCCCCATTGGTGTGGTTCAGTGGGCCGTCTGCTGTGGCATTGTTGTCCGGTTCGGTGAATGTGGCGTGTGCTTCTATCTTGGCTGGCGTGGCAGGAGGCCCAGTTTATTTTTATGGTGGTGGTTCTTGGTTCTGGTTCAACGTTTGGTGGCTGGATCCTTTGGTGTGGTAGGTTATGGGGGGTTGAACCTTGGGGGCCGCGCTCCCGGGCAGGTCCGTACCCCCGGGCTTTTTAGTAATTTATTGTTTCCATGGGGGATCTGGTTAGAGACAACGCTCGGCCTTGTGCGTTTCTTGTCCCCGGGGGGGTGCTCTGTTTTGTGGTTTTAAGCCCTTTTCTGGGACAACGTTCTTGTTTGCACACAATACCCTTTCAGCGCATTACCACCGGTACCCCCTGCAACTTTCAATCTCCCCCAACCCACACCACGGGCCGACCACTTTCCACCCACTTGATTCCCAAACAGACCCCACCCCTAGAGTCTGCCCACTGGATCACCCCCTTGCACCTTCCCCATTGGCCCCCCTTCCCCCTATAATCCCAAAAAAGAGATTCCTTACCCCTGAACTTGCGCGCCCAAACTACGGACAGTCGTCCTCCGCACAGAACCTCAAGTCGACCCCCGCTCCACCGGGCCTTTTTTCCACTAGAAGCCGCCCACAATTTTCCCCTCCACCCAAAGTTTCTTCCCTCCAAAAGTTTTTTCTCGAGCCTACCAGCTCCATCAGGAAACCCCAAAAGAGCGTTTACTGCGGCCGTATACTTTCTTTTTTCCCCTTTTTACTCCACACCTCCCCATCACCAGACCGTTTTTGAGGTCTACACCCCAGCGCGTGGGTCTCCCGGCGGTAGCACCCCCCTATCACAACCCACACACACTTAAAACCATTTTTTTGCGCCTCCACCACCCTCCAATATATGACCCAGGATTGCGACCGATCTAAATCACCTGTAAACCTTTTTTTCACCCAAGGCTTCCCCTATCTGCCACATCCCCCCCGGATCCATCGATCCGCTTCCCCCAAACTGGGACAACCCCAGGGGACATAGCAGTTACTGACTTTTAACAATCACCACACTGCATTCAAAAAGTGCTTATTAGTTCCTCCTCTGGCTTCGTGTAGTACTCAAAGTCCGGCATCCCTTCATGAACAACTCGTTACAAAGGGGGAAGTCCTGTCTACCTTGATACCAAAAAGGCGGTCCCCCACAACTCCCACCGACTTAGTCCACCGCCACTCACATGGCCCAACCCCGTCAACACGCCCCAAAAGCCCCCCCATACGAAGACCGAACCCGTCCTTTCCTCCGCCCTACTACTTTTCCCCTTCCTCCATTACACAGCGCCCCTGACCCTCCTAGGACGCACCCTGCTGTTCCCAAAGGTAAACGCCTTTTTTTATGACCCTTCTTCCTTTGTGGGGCACAGATCAAACGACTCGTCTCCTTTTCCCCCCCTTTAGTTGACGCGTAATAAAAAATTTTTCCCCCATTGAGCTCCATCCCCCCCATACTCTGCGTCCAACACAATGTATTGACCTATCAGGAACGTGCACCCACCCCCCCGCGCCCCTATCGTGAGCCGCGGTAACACGGTCGGGTAGCTTCTTTCCCCGCACACTCCAAAGCTGCCCACTCCCCCCCCTCCCACCGCGACTATTATACAAAAGGCACGTCCCCAGCACGGCCGCCCGCTGTTGGACGAACAAAGAGGGACTACTCCTAACACCCGTCGCACCAAAATGGTGCCCTCTTACGTCACCCCCCAAACCCCCCCGCCCCCCCCCCCCATATGGCACCCGGGACCACCGATACGCTCGGCCCCCCCACCGCTACCCCCCCCAGTACCCTGCTCCCCATTTTTTCCGAAACTTTGACCCCTAGAAGTATAAGGTTTTATGAGGAATCCGTCGTGATTCGATCAGTCTGATTATCGGGGTTGACTCGAATCTCGCCCAGCATCATTGTTCTTTTTCTCTTCCCCTCCACAGGAGCTTCTCCACCTTAAATTCCCTTTGGTAGCCTCGTCGGGTTGGTTTGGAAGTTAGTCCAGATTACTCTTTTTCGCTCCGCCTCTACTAGTGTTTTTTCACCATTCACGTTTTCTTTTGTGTTGGGCGGCCCTTCCCCCTTTCACAAGCTCCAGGACGAGGTGTAACGGCGTCCATCCTGGTTTTCAGCCACAGCAAAAGGCTACGCTTAAACAGAGGCTTTCCCTTTCTCTCTTCTGCAGCTTTGTTTTGTTGTTGTTGTCTTTCGTGCCTGAGTAAGCCCCCCCTTTTTGTGAGCGTGCGGAGGTGTTGAGAGACCAAAGTGACTAACCATATCCGGGAGCTATTGTCTGGACTTTCCTCACTCGCTTCTGTTTTTGGTCACCTACAATTTCTTCCGTTCGTTGTCATGATTAAAAGCTTGTTCTTTATAATGCCACCTTACCGAAGGCTTTTCTGGGTCCTTCTATTTTGGGTGAACCTCCGTTCTCTGCTGATTTTAAATTAGAATTTCCCTTAGGAGGGGTCGGCCCTTTCAATATGCCCACCTTTTTCGTCGCCGGATGCTTTTTTTCAGGAACCTTCTCTAGATGGGGTCACACCCTCGCCTCCCACACCTTTTTCTTCCCTTTACTTCTTTCCATCGGAATCTCCCGTCCTCCTCAAAAAGTAGCCCAAGAAAACCCTTTTCCACCAACAGCAGCCGGTGCCTACGTTTGCTATAATAGTTCCAGGGCCAATTTAACCCTCCCTTTCCACCGATCCTTCGAACAAAGAGACCCTCTTTTGTGAACACCGCGTGTACTTATGAGTCAATGACCCCCTTCCCGACCTAAGAGTCCTTTCTCCTAAGGAAAAGATAACTCTCGTCCAGGAAACGAGTGATGACAAACCGATATACGGTCATGCCCCGGCACGGTGACCGTGGGACCCCTTCCTTTTTGCGTGCGCCCGTCCGTTCTCACTCTGAATGTCTCTCGCGCACGGTGCGGAGACGGTTCCGCCACGGTATCGCAGACCCCCGTCGTGCGTGGTCAGGGCCTTTTCTTGCGTGCCTCCACAGCCCGTTTCTGATAGACCACTCCAGCCACAGGCGTCCCCCTCCCTCAAAAAAGCTGCCTTAAGGACCATCTGGCCCCCAGGTACGTCGACCCCTGTCCCCCAGCACAGCCCCACTGTCTCCCAGTCCACCGCACAGAAGAACAGGGGGACCCCCACCCCCCCGGGACACTTCAGTCAGTAACCTCGGGCCGCGCCCTATCAACCATGACTTCTCCCTGCTATTATTCCCGTCTCGCATGTTTTTGCCCCCGCATTGGGCCAACAAGTGGGCCCCTCAGTGCCTTATAGGACTCCCCCCCTTCCCCCCGGTTTTCCCTGCTGGTTGGACCCGTTTTTCCCCCCGACGAGGGGTAACCGCCCTTTCGCCACCACACCAGGATCCTCCCTTCCCACCGGGCCGGTTGCTGGCCTCTGCCCTCTCCCAACAGAGCATAAAGTCTTCCCCCTCCCTCCGAGTACAGCTGGTCTGCACGAACCCAATCCTGGCAGGCAACCTGGCTTATGCCTCCACCGATTCTTCCCCCCCCCCCACAGGCCCCTTAGCCTTTCCCTCTTTGGTCTGTGTGATCCTGAGTCTGCTTCCTTCTTGCCTGAGGAAGTCCCCCAAAGTTAATCTGTTCCTCCTGCGACGCGGTTTGATTGGGGACCCCTGGGCCGGACGGCGTTCCCCCTTTTTTTGGCACGGCCCCCTTTTCCTCACCAGCTGCTGTTCAGTGTATGGTTTTCCTGGGCGTGGGTGCACATCTTTGTTTTCCCCTGGATATCCCCCAAGTCGATGAACGCTCCTTCCCCCGGCCCCATACCCGTTCACATACGCGGCTTCTTTTTTCCACAATAACTCTGTCCCCAACATACGAACAGGGCTTTCCTTTTTTTCACCACCCCCCCAGCAGCCTTCTCCCTATACACCAGCACAACCGCGGTGTTTCGCTTTTTTCTCCGAACCCAACACCCCCCGGTCCCTCCCACTTCTCCATACCCAAACCGCAGGTCGCCATGGCACCTGGCGGGCCGTTTGTTTTCCCCCTACCTAAACATGCGCAGGCCGCCCCGCCGTACAGAACTTCCTTTCCTTCCCTGGCTTTTTTCCTATTCCTCTAGCCTCTTCCCCCACCCAGGGACCAGACGTTCCCACCCGCCCCCAGAGGGCAAGTCATGTGGGCCCAGGGTTTGATGGTGTGCCTCCCCTTCTGCAATACTTTTTTTCACCAAAATACTCCATCAATCATCTTACATCCCCTCACCATGCTCAGATTCTGAGTATGATGCGATGGACCTTTTTTCTTCCATCCACGGAACGGTCGCTTTCTTCCCCATGCACCCTTCCTCAAAGCCCCCCCCCTTGGGCGGTTTTGCTTCCGGTCCCGATCCGAAGAACCTGCATGAGCGAGGGGGTTAGCCTGCCGGCCCGTTTTTATCGCCTCCCCTCCTCCCCCCCATCGACTCCAAGACCCCCCCCCCACTGGGGCGTGGGCACCCCTGGTCCTCCTAGTTTTTTGGGTTCCGCCACTTTTGGTGAATATACCAGTCACTCTGTCACCGGAGGTGTCATGGCTCTTACTGCAGGTTCCCGACTCTGACCAACTGGCAAGAACAGTGTCCTTGTACTGCGGCGTTGCTTCTTTCTCCGGCGGTCGAGCAGCTCTGGTGGGAACTCTGGTTTCCCGAATCTCCGGAGCCAAGGGGTATTCATATACGTCTTCGTGGGGCGGTTGGGGGGTGGGGGTTTCTTGTTGGGGGTTTTTGTTTTTTGTGTCAACGAGTGATATAATCTGATCCCCCGTGCATGAGGATGTGAGAAATGTCCTCTTGGGCGATGGCCGATTAGGGTCCTGTGCGTTAGCTGGCATGCTTCCTGCTTTCTTCGGCTGTGTTTTTACGTGGCTCCTCCTCTTTTCTAGAAAAAGAGAGAATCATAGAAATGAAGTTCGTTGGCCAATGCATAAAGCGGGTCCGGTTGTGGTACATAAGAGGGCCCTTGCGGTTACCATGGCCTCTGGTTGCGTAGGTTTCATTTTCTATAACTATGTTTTCCGGTCTGGGTAAATGTGCACTCTTTTCGGAACCGTCTTTTGTTTTTGCGCTGGGTGTGACTCAGAGGAGAGGCTGGTGTCGGTGATTGTTGTGTTGCCCCCTGCAATGTTCTCTCCGGGTTTGAGCATTTGGGGGAGTGTAGTCCCTTAGGGTTGGTAGAACCGCGCGATTCTAGGTAGATACATAAAGTGTGCTGTTGCCGGCCGGCGATGGGTCTACCCCCTTGGTATTTTCCGTGTCCCCCCTTTGGCTCCCCTTTAGCGTTGTGCGTTTGTTGGGTTCCCCCCACAAGGCTGTCCTATATTGGTTCGTCCACCGGGTGAGCATCTGTCTTCGTGAGTCGGTCGCACTGTGGAGGTTGAGGCTTTTGACGCGGGTTCTCTTGGTTTTGACTTGTAGTCTTGAGCGGCTTTGTTGGGCTCACTTTTTTTGCATGGTGCCCCACGGGAATGGTCTCTCCCCACGGCTGGTGTCTATTTGTTGCGACTAAAACCTCCTTTTGGGT
>Ga0179593_1722920_pt1 | contig 12782 bp, 17 predicted proteins | sample CZODoug2_1_08_16_FD_185931 | JGI IMG/M metagenome (GOLD analysis project Ga0179593, IMG submission 185931) | Vadose zone soil fungal communities from Angelo Coast Range Reserve, California, USA - CZODoug2_1_08_16fungal (PacBio error correction) | ecosystem: Environmental > Terrestrial > Soil >... | reverse complement strand
CACTTGCCGTCTCGCAGATGGGCGCCCTTCTTTTGCATGACTCTGCTCAGTGTGAATTAAACTTAGCTTCAGGGGTCTTCCCCTCGGGGAGAAGCTTCTATTTGCCTCATCAATCGAAGAGCGGGTGGCCCCCCTGCAATTAAACTGGCTGCATCCCCCTCTCCGAAGTGCCCGGTTTTTTTTTTCAACGCATATACCCGCCCCCAAGGCGCCATGGAACAGTAAAAAGAACACTACGATGACTTGATCACGTTCCGCTTTCTATTTCTTCGAAGGGCCCCGACGTCAATCTGCCCTTTCGCAGCCGCAGCAGTTGCCCCTTTGCGCCAGCACGGAAGAATCCCCCCCATTTTCTCCTAGTTTATGAAGCGATTATTTTCCCAGAATCCCGATTCTGAGTCCCTCTTCTCTCCTCCTTTGTTTGTTTGATTTTTTGTCTCCCCCTCCCCGTTCGTATGCTCCAGGTACCCGGTAAGATGTCGATTTCTTCTCCGATTGGCTGGGCTGTTTTTTGGCAGATTGCTCCATTCATACAGATTGGACCCGGCTTACTTCAAGAAAGATAGAGTCATCAAACTTTGAGTGACATTCCTTTGTTGTCAGTGGAGTACTTTACATCCAAACTTTGATGGCTGTTTTTTTTTTTCGTCCCCGTGCTTTTGGATTTTTGTGACGAGTTCGTCTAAAACACATCGATTTCCTCGATCTTATCTTTCCTTTTGGCCCGAGTGAGAAAGAACTTTGTCACTTACTTGAGCCGCAAGTTTCCGTCCCCCCTGCGCCAGGTTCCTTCTCCGAGGCCAGGGCTGCCCAAAACCTAAGGTTGGTCTGCTTCCTAAAGATCTTCCTTCCACTTTGCTTTAGTCTCGGCATTTGCCCCCTCCTTCACATGGTCTCGTTATTCGTGAAATCTTAAGGTTCTTCTGGTAGCCCTATCCCCCCCTCGCCGGGTCTGCGTTTAGCGAATGTTTTGGGCTTTTTTTGCTACATATTCTCTACCCTTTTCTTAGGCTTAGTTGTAAGAAACCTTCCTCTCACTCTGTGAGAGAGGCGGCATCTGGGTCTTTGGGTCCACTGGACTTCCTCCCCAGATCCTTTTCGTTTCCTTTGCGCACCGTTTTTGCCCTGTTCATCCTACAGACTGTTGACCATGCCAGATCATACCGGCCGCACCTTGATAATGCGTCCCGCTCTGCGTTTCCAGTGTCCTTCCCATTAGACTGGTCTCTTATTTTTGATACTTCTGTTTTCATTTGATGATCCTTCCCCATTCTTAATCCCTTCGCTCTCACGGTTTTCTGACGTCCCACGACCCCCGTTTTTTTTTATGGCACAACCAGGACACCACTTGTCGAAGTGTTTTCTCTGTTCGGTTAGACTTCATTATTCTGTGGTTTAATGTTAACGGTTGCCGGCTTGGTCTGCCTCCGTAGCTGACTCCTTTGTCGCTCTGTCCCCATTAGAAACCGTGTGCGTGAGGATTGAATCACTGCCCCCCTCTCGCACTTTCTTTTCCAATAGATGTCCCTCCCCGCTGGATGTGTTTTGAGTACCCCGTTGCCTTCACCTTCCTTTTTTTCCTTCTTTGTCTTCGTTCGACTTGTTTTTGTTTTTCGCCCCCCCTTCGCGATCTGTAGGTAGGTACTTAACGAGTTTTCCACTTTTTTTTGGTGGGTCGATGTATCTTCCCTGGAGGGGTGGTCGCGCCATTTCCTCCGTCTTTCGTTTTCCCCTTCCGGTCAGTTTTTTTTTTGGAACATAGCCTAGTGCTGTTTTCGGATGTTCGCGACCCTTGTCTTTACAGCCGATTTCCGGTTTCTTTTCCCATTGCGACATAACCTCAGCCCCCCCTTCCTGCATGCCCCGGACCTTATTTCGTTTGCCAAAGAACGTCGAACCCACTTCCGTTTTTTTTTGTTGTTCGCCTCGCGCGCTTAACTTCGTTTGCCTCCACTTTCAAATAAGCTTTCCGTTTTATGTTTCGGCCCCTTCATTCATCGGCCCATTATCCAACCTGCTGCGTTTTTCTCACCCGGTGTCAGAACAAATCCTTTGCCACGTACTCAACGTACGTAATCCCCGTTCCCCTTTTGAGTCATTTTCCCTCCGACCCTGAATTCCAGTGTTTTTTCTTTTGTCAATATGAGACAAGAACTTGATCGAGTTCCGCGAGTTTCCTCTTTTCCCCTTTCCATCTTGCTTCTGGCCCGTTCACCACTGTTCATCAGGTCGGCCCTGCGGCTGTCTCCTTCTCCATAGTTCACTACAAATATTCTCTCCGCGCACCTTTCACACCTTCGTCAGCGGAGTGACTCTTCTCCCGGTGCTCTTTGCCTCTAACTTTTTCGCTTTAAATTCCGATCTCCGACGGACGGACACTCCGTCGACTTCCTTTCTTCACACCTCCTCTCTTTCCTCTCCGTTTGTTGTTGAGTTCTCAAGCGCTGGTTCGTTTCCGTCGTCTCAAATTCGTTACCCCTGATGCGACATAAAGTTCATGTCGTCGTTACGTCTTTTCTCTCCTGTGCGTTTGCACTCCCCCAACGACACCCTTTGGTGTCCGTGTGCCTTTAGAAACTTATGTTTGATCGACCTATTTTCTCAGAGCCCGAGCTATTTCCCTTTTGACCGGTTGACATGTTCGGGGGACTGAAAAATGCCTTTGTACCGCTTTACTCTTTACCCTCCTCAGTCCTTGATCCTCGGTCCCCTTCACCTCTGCCCCCCCCCCCCTGGTTTAAGGTTTCGACTATCGCTGTGCCCAGGCAAGTTAAACGGTTTGTGTTGAAGATTTGTTGCCTTGGCTGCGAACTTCGCAACCCCGAATAGAGTGTTGGAACTGGGCCCTAATACCGTTCTTTCGCAAAAACTCCCCCCACAATTTTTACTTTCCTGCTACCACGGAAGGCCCTGCTTTCCGCAGATTCTTGACCCCGGAGTTGGTTTGCTACTTGAGTGCCCCACGCTTTCCAATCCCAGCGGAGATGGCTACAGCTTCTTAGGAAAAGGCGACACTCCCCGCCTCGTGCTGTCACCCAAGTTCTCTGCGCCCTAAAATCGTTTTAACCCCTCCCCCGTAGTTTACTAGTTTCCCGCCTCCCAAGTCTTCCACCCAACCCTATTTTGTTTAGGTCACGCGCCCCTTTGAAGAGGGTGCTCCGCCCCCAAAGCTTGTTGTTTTTTTTAAACTTGTTTCTACTTCTATGTCTTCAGATCCCGGCGACGCCTCATAAACCCAGTCCTATGGCGCTCAATCGTCACCTCCCCTTGATCCCCACTTGTCTCACCCAAACCCACGACGGCCTGTGCCCCTTTCTCCTGGTGCAACAGGTGCTTTTGCCTTGGATTAAAACTCATCTTCACCTTTTTCTATCGTTTTCGATTCCTGTTTTACCACCAATTCGGCCAGACCAAGTAGCCAACTGCCACTTCACCCATGACTAGAAAAAGCATGGCAGCACATCTTCCCCCAATCCTTCGGACACTCCCTGTAATCCAACCGCTTTGGCGGTCAACAGTTTTTTACAACCGGTTCTGAGCTCAGAAGTTTGACTCCCCTTTCTGAATACAAGGCACATATCCGTCTCCAAAGGACCTCCCTCGTCTGTCTGTCCCGCCTGTCTCTTGTTACCCGCGGTCAGCGCTTGAAATTTTGTTAGTTGACCGGCAGGGATAGCCCGTTCCGCGCTATTGTAGGAGGCCACAAACGTGGCTTCGTTTAACGCCCGATCTGCTCCCTTTACCCAGTCAGTTGGCCCCCCCTTGGCCTTATCTTTCCCCCGCTCTGAGAGATTCCGAGAATCCTTGTCGTGGCGGGCATATTTCCCCCCTAAGGAGGTAGCAAGCTTAGCTCCTATTGTATGCCCTATCCCCCATGCGCTAGTTGCAGCCGTCAACCGTCACATGCCCGAACAGTCCGCTTTAATTATTCAAGACGACCTCCTGCATCCCAATGATTCTTCCATCCCAGGCCTCGATCCTGACCCAAAGATCTGCTAAACCTTAAAAACGTTCTTCCTACTTCCTTGGCCCTTCGCCATTCCCGCAGTTCAACATGGGCGCTTATTTCACTCCCCTTTCGGCTTAAGTTTTCAACCTCGATAGCGGTTTTTCTACGTTTGGAGACCCGGACCTCGTTCCCTATCAGCGTTCCTAGAATTCCGCTTTTTCCCTCCAATACCTCAGTTCGCGCCACTCTCCTTGCGGTGGCTGTTCCAATCCAGCCCTATCCAACAAAGTTTGCTTTTTGGACCGCCCTCACGAACCCCCCTCCTCTAGATACAGACACCCTCCTTCTTCTATCTGGCTTCGAAGGGAGCCCCAGTCGGGCAATCGCCCTGCCGCTCCGTCAGGCAACGTTCTCCCGTCAACCTCCCCACCCGCCTCCTTAAAGGGGATACACATTTGGGTGACTTTTCATAGCATCTTAGCTCGGATACACCCATTTATCTTTCTCCTCCCTGTTGGGGGAGAGATGTCCCGCTTTCTGTTATCTTTTTCGATAGCGCCACCGGTATAAAAGGTCTTCTTCTATTGTTTGTCTTTCTCTTGGTGCTTTCTTGCAGTTTGCGAATCTCCCTTCCCCGGCTGTGTTCTCTCGTCTCTTTAGGAACGTTTGAGTTCGTGATTCCATCGTTCTTGTTGTTGCTTCTTAGGTACTGTTTTTAACCACAAACACTTTGTGGGTTTCGGCGGCCCAGGTTGACCCTTCTTTTTTATGAAGAAGAGTAGTTGTGCAATCGGCTTTCTTCTCTCTTCCTCTTCTATGAATGAGACGAGATCCCAAGTTGAGACGCCTCTCGCTTTTTCTAGTTATCCAAAGGGTCGTGGACCCCCAAGTCCGGCTCCAAATGGTTAATGACGACGTACTGGACTTCCCCCCCACACAAAGGTCAAAGGTTCCGCCCCACTTTTGAAGGTTAACTCTCTCTTATCTTTTCCTTATGGTCTCGGCTATTGTAGCCATACCCTTTTTCTTCCGATTAGAATTCGTTAACCCGTCTTTTGGTATTTAACTTTTCCTTCTGACGCCTGCGTCTGCTTCCCGCTGTGTTGGGTTCCCAATTTTGATCTTCTTGCCCTTTAGTCTTCTGTAATACTCTTCTGTTTTAGACATCTCTCTGAGCTTGACTTCCATCCCTTCAACTAATTGGTTGGGCCACCTGCTGTGTCGCGTGTATCCCCGATAGGTTCGTTAAACATCAAGTTTTGGGGCATCCTTCCCCATTCTCTCCGTAGATTCATTCCTTGAATCAAGGCGTTCCCACCCTATCCCGTCTGGGTCACCGATCAGTCCTTTTCTTCCAATAGCCATGACGATGGAATTCTATTACTTCGAGACTCTGTGGTTCGCCCACCCCCCGCTTCTCCCTTCTTCCATTCGTCCCTCCAATGCAATTTAATAATGCCGTAAACTCTGTCCTTTCGTATGACACTTCTGACAACATTTGTCCTCAGTGATTTTTTTCCCCAATTGTTTCCAGCAGGCTGTTTCGGGAATATTTTTGCTTTGTGACCTTTCTTCACGGCCTATTTATTTGGGAGTGACCCAGTACTTTTTGGGTTATGAATCTCGGTACCGATTAGAACCGTTGTCGTCTTAGACCCTTTGCCCCTCCTCTCCCTTTACCAACCGAATGAAACTTTCAGCTTCTGATTTGTTTGTCCCTCCAGTTTACCTACTTTTGGACGATTTATTAGGCATCTCGGCATGAGTTTGTTGTATCAGCCCTTTTCTCTGCTATCATCTCTCTCTAAGTTTTAAAAGAACATTTTTAACGTTTCGGCTTGGTTTGACGGGCTCCGATCCAAAGTCAGACGCGCCTCTGCTTTTCAGACAAGCGGCTACCTGTGCTGGCTTCTCTGCGTTTTGGAACATATACCTCGTTTTTTTGTCCTTGTTTCTTCTTTTCTCACCCATTGTAGTTACAGCCTCGTCTAAACGGAGTGTTGTTTAATGTCCACCCTTCGCGAGCGCCTGTTAATCTTCCATGCGTACTGAGCCTACAACGACCCTCGCCACCCCCCCCGGTTTTTCCCCTTTCAATTCGTTTGCGACGACCCAACTACGCGTTCCGTGCGTGACTGCCATTCACGTTTCTTTCCATATCCAACATCGGGGAGTGTGTCGCTTGCATTCTCCGCAAGTAACCCAAACCTGCATTTTATGTTGTTGATTTTGTCCCCCCTGCTCATGTGGCCCTTTTGATGTCCTATTCCTCCCTATACCTGACCTGCGAGTGAAGGAGTTTACAATTGTTGGGCAACCCCAAAGTCATATTTGCCTTTTTCCATGATACCGGTTTAATTTCCTTGCGCGCTCTCCTTCATCCTAGGATCCGATCCACTTGATCTCTTTCTGCCGCACTTTCACCTGCCCCTGTCACGTTTAGTGAGAAAGCTTCGTGTTCTTCTGCGTGTCCCATTTGTCTCTGTACGAGGTTACAGCTTTTACCGACGGACACCGTGCCTTTTTCTTAGAATCATCTACTCTTGCCTTGTTTTGATATTCTGGATTTAAGCCTTTTCCCCCGTAGGGTCCCAAATTCTGTAAAACTGATTCAGGACCCACCCTTCTTCGTTTCCCGGGTTGCCTTCCCCTCGTTTCATCTGAACTCGCAATGGTCACGTGCGCGGAGCGACCTCTCAGTTTCTCCTTATACTATGAGTTCCTCTCCCTAGCCGAATGGCCCCCCTTTGAACGGTATGTTTGTCAATCGCCATCTTTGTCTTTTCCTGGAAAGCGTCATTCCATGGTCGAACGTCTCACAGTGAGCCTGTTTCGCCAAATAGCTGTGGCCCCTCCCTCCGGGTTTTCGTTTGAAGGCCCTGCAGGTTTTAATGAGAAGAAAAGTTCGAGGCCTTTTTTTCCTGATTACTTTTAATCTTCCCCACAATCCAACGGCCTTCGATTCTTTTACAGTTGGCGCAAACGACTTCCGGGCGGCCTACTCGGATCGCATCTTTTTTTCTCTTAGGTAGGAGACTACTCCTGTATCTTGTGGCCTTCCGCTTCGGTCGCATTTTAAACGGTTTTCCCCACTCTGGGGCGATCGATGCTTTACCAAGGTTATCTGAATCCAGGAAAAAGGCTTTCTTCCGCCAGTGAAAAGCCCCTAAGTTTTTTACCCTTTCCGAGTCCTTCTCTTCGTTCATTTGGTGTAACTAGGGTCTTTTGCCCCACCTCGACCCTACGATTCCCGTGGCGGTAAACCTCGCCCCCTCTCTTTCTCGCTCGCCTTCCTCCTCCGCACAACGCAACCCCTTTCTTTCTAATCAGTATCGGTTTCCCCAGGATTACTTGTTTAATCAATCAGCCCCGCGCTGGAATCGTGCAGGCGATTGCCTATTTTTTCTTACGGTGTCTTTTCAAAATACGCAGATCCCCCACATTTCTTTCTTTTTCCCGATAGCAAGATTTCCTAAGTTACTGCGGCAGACACCACTCTCGAGCGTTACCCAGGAAGTCCACCATCACCGACCTGCTTTCTCCCCCCTGCCCAACAACAGGACAAGTTGTCTTCCCTTTCATTCCGCACCTCGGTCTACGTCGATTAACACCGGTTCATTGGCTCCCTGTCCTGAACGAAGGTGCTATAATCCCCAAGGCCCAGAGTATAGAAAATGGAATAGAATCCATTCCTTCTCTGTCCGAACCTTCCCTTTCCGCTACCCGCGCAGAGCGGGGCGGTACTCCTTGATGCAAGGGACCTGGGATTCCTCTGCGTCGACTATTCTGGCCAAACCTGCTTCGTTTAACCTCCCGTTGATAAAAAGGAGAAACTTGTCCCCCCCCTTCCCTTCCCGGCGTTTCCCTATTCCCATCGCTCCTCAGATCGGAAGAGGCCCTATATGAATCCCCTATACTAAAGCGGGAGTCCTGGGTCGCCCCCCCCCCCCTCACCAATTTCGCTCCTGCATTACGCCCCCGTCCTTCTCTAGTTCTACCTTCCCCTCCCCCGATCACCCAGCGTCAGTCTCTTTCACTTCGAAAATCCCAATGGTAAGGTATTCGGACTGCCTTTCCTCTGAGCCATAAGGACCCAAAGTTTCCAGCGAGTGATTACCCCCTTCCCAATTTTTCTCTTTCGCCTTCTTTTTGAAAGTCTTCTGTTTTGAGCAATTTTCTCCCACCTTCCCTTTTTTCCACCCCCTGCAGTGAGGAGAAAGTGATGCTAACTTCTAGGACGGTCTCATTTTCCTTTTTGTCTGCATTCTCCCTTAGCGGTCGGAAAGTCCCTAACGAAGCCGATTGTGGCAGCATCACCCCTCTTCTTCCCACTCCCGAATTTCCCCCCTCGGAACCCACCAGCCTATGACCAACTCATTCACCGTTTTTCTTTGGATACCCCCTTCCCACCACGACGATGATCCACTCCCAAGAGTTTATTTTCGCCGTTCCCCTCCCCCTTTCTTCTGGCTTTTTCTCTTTGCCGTCTCGCCCCTGCAGCAAATCGGACGGACGTACCATTTGCTTTTTCTCCCTTTGGCTCCCTTGCGCATGTGTTTTTAACCAAGAATCCCTTTTCTTGAGACACCCCTCCTCTCTTTCCCTTTTTTATAGAGATTTTTTCGACGAAATAGGTTTGTTATTTTTGTCTCTTACCCCACCCCTTTTTCCTTCCGCTTTACATCCGTTTGTTCGTCCGATGTGCTGGTTTGCTCCTGATCGGGCAGAGTCCCGCTCTGACCTTCTTGTCCCCCCTTCAGATAGTTGTTAAGTATGAACGCGGTCGTTTCTTCTCGGTGTTCGGGATCTTGCCATGTCCCTCACCTTTTGATTTGATTTGGTATATCTGGTCTTTCCCCCTTCCCCACCGGCTCTTTCCCAGAGTTCGTGGTAGTCCCCCCCCTTTGATTAGTGCCCTTAGAATCGTTTCGTCTAACGCGTACTCCTACGAGTTTATCCCTTACTTTCGCCGCAAGGGTTCGTGGCCCCCTTCCTATCTCCACCTGTTCTGCCCCCCAACCCTGAAAGGAGGGATCCCCTTTTTTTTCCTTTTTTTTATTTTTCTTTTTTTTATGGCCTTATTCATGGTTTCCAAGACATTCACATTTTTGATTTTCCGAAGTCGTGAATAATGATCTTTTTTTCGATTTTCCGTCTTCTGTTGCGATGATGACCTAGAGCCGTGTTCCTCTTTTTTTGGTGAGACCATCCTTTCTCCCTTTTGCTTGTCATCAACATTCTTTTCTCTTTCTCACATCTCTCTCTCCCGGCCCATCTTCGGTCACGCTGGGTTTCCTTTTGCAACGTGTTTTTCGTGTTCACTTTCGTTCGTCCAAAGAAAGACACGTTTGGCGGTTCTCCTCCTTCGCAGCTCCGGCAGATCTACTCCTTTTTCTTCGGACCCTTGCCCAAGTGTCTCCGCGCTCTTCCTGGTAACGTCCAGAGACAGTCGCCCTTCTTTCCCCGCTTTTAATTGTTATGCCTTTTTTCTCCGTGAGCCCCATTCTGTTGAATGGATTATCTACAAACTTTTTCCTTCCTTTAGATTTCTTCTCCCCGGTTCTTTCTCCTTACCGAGTAGGTCGTCCTCTTGATTCATATGGGAAACCCCATTCCTTGCTGCTTTTTTTGCGGTTCGAATACTTAGGTCATGTGTTTTCTCACCTCCCCTGTACGGTTTTCTGCCTTTGGTAAGGCAAACACGTCAAACTTTCATGATTTGAGGGCCTTTAGGTCCAACCGTTGTAAAGCTGGAGTCCTCACTGCAGCCGTCTGTTCCCCTTTCCCGTTAAAGGCCTTTCCCCTTTCTTTTTTTCTTGCAAGGATCAAGTTTATGAATTGTGGCCCTTACTCCTTTGGGTATTTGCGTTTGGCTTTTCCTCCGAGATCTTCGACTCTTCTTCCCGAGTCAATAAGCCTCGTCTTCCTTTGTTTTCCCCCCCTTCCAAATGCGCGTGCGTTATAGACTCTCCCCGGCCGTCAGGATTCTCTGATGTTCAAGCGTTCCTTGTTTGTCCCCTCTGTGTGTCTTTCCGATTGGGATGTAGCTAACCTTTCTTTCCCTCCTAGATTCCTTATTTTTTTCCCCTTCTCCTGCCACATTCATCGAGAGCCATCGCATGCCATTAACGCTTTGTTTCGACCCCCCCCTTCCTCCTTTTACGCAACAACTTCCTGTGTCTTCAATATTGGAACGCTTCCCCCTTTTTCTTTTTTCGCAGAACTGTTTCCTTTCTCTTTTCCGGCGCTTTTTGTCAGAATTCAAGTGTCGTCAAAGCTCCCCCCCCATGCCTTCTGTTCGAAACTTTTTCCTCAGAATTGAAACCCTTCCCCTTTCCCCCCCCCCTCCTTGAAAACCGTAAGCCAAACGTAATTTTGTTTCCCCGACGTCTCCCCACCTTTGTTGCAATCGCCTTTTTTGAGATTGAACATTCTGACTGTCTTTCTGCGTAAAGCTGGAACTCCAAATTTTTTTCCCCCTTTGGTCCCCCTTTCCCTCGATCGGATAGTATAATCTCCTGGATCGTTTCTTCCTTCCCATTTACAGCTCACGGTCTCTCTCGTTCGGGCAGTGACTGAAAAGGTGATCTTCCTCTAAAAACGTTGAACGTTATTTGTCTTGTACGATCCTTTTTCCTATTTTTTTATAAGACCTTAATACGGCGAGTCCTTTATGAAGTTTCTATATATATTTAATAAGACTCAAGTTTTGTTTTCTCTCTTCTTTCCATCCCTGCTAGATGTCCCTTTTTTAACCCTGACGATACCGACAATAAGTTAAAGCGTCGCTCCTCGGTCAGTCTCACTCTTTTCCATCTGTTCTTCAAGCCCTTTCCTCTCCAACACTTTTTAGCCAGAACCCCTGTCAGTGGATAGATCCCTTGGATTTCCTTCTCCCTCTCCTCTATATGGCCCCTTCCTTTCTTTCCCCCTTTTCGTTGCCAGACTTCCCCTATGACCCTTTGTATCTCTTTACTTTCCGGAACTCGCAGTATTTCTTTTTCTCTACTGTCATTTTTCCCTCTGCCACAACCTCGCCAAGATAGATGTGACAGAAAATTCCTTTTTTTTCTCTGGTGAGGTACGTGGCAAATCCCCTTTTTCTGCGACTCCACTAGAACAGAACTTTGTGCACTTCCGATTACGAAAAATTCCTTTCCCCGCCCAACCACGTGCATGTGACCCGGTGGCGGACGACAACTACTTTCTTCCCTTTCCCCCCGCTGAGCGTTTTGTGAGACGATTTGGGTGAGAACTCCCGCCTGATGGCCTCAGGCGAGGCCGTATTTTTTTCTCTACTACTCCTTGACCCCTCTGATGTAACTAACAAGGGTTTGCGAACCCCCCCTTTTCCCCCCCCCCCGACACCTTCCTTTTTTTTTCACAGCGTTCCCCAGAGCTTCCTCAGCTGACTTCTTCACGCGCTTGGCGTCCAGCGCCTTATGCGAGTTCATTTGTTTGGGGCACCTCGCAACCCGACTCCTTTCCCCTTTTTTTTTCCATCGTTAGCCTTTCTATTTTCAGATCGCGGCAGGGGGGGTTTTTTTTTTTTGGGCTCTACCTACCCCCCAAGGTCTCTCGGCCGACTTTCCCCATTAACCATTAGGTAAATTCAGAACTTTTTCCCCCCAACCAACCCTCTTTCTCTTTTTTTCGGGGCCACTCCGTTGCTCGGCTGGCCAGTGATCCCTACCTCAGCTTCACAACGGTTTCTATCTATTACCTACCCCCCCCCCTTTACTCCCATCACCTGTGAAAAGGAGTCCCAATTCCCCCCTTTTCCCCCCTAGTTTCCTCCTTTTCAATTAGAACCATGGAAAGTGTCGGTGGTCACCGAAAACGTCCGGCCGGACTTTTCCTTTCGATTATTACCCGGTTTCCTTTCTAGCGAAATGAGAAGGCGCGGCTTTTTTTTCTTTTCCTTCCCCCCCAATTCAGTCACGTCTGCAAGGAAAGCCCTTCACTTGTCCCTGCTCTGTCGGAATCCCTCCCCCCCTCTTCCCAGTCCTCGGGGCGTTCAAGTGAAGAACGCCGGGATAGATCTCTTTCTCCTTCTCTCGAATGGTCGGCACCCCCTTTTTTGGCACGAAAGTGGATCAAACGGCGGCTTGGCCACCCTCAGGACCCAGGCGTGCAAGTTTCCTCCCTCCCATCCTGCGATATGTCGACAGTCTTGAATGTAGGAGGACCTTCCCCCCCCTTTTCCTTTCTCATTATCTCCTTCTCCCACAATCTCACCCCTTCCTCTATTTCAGCAGACCCGGGCGTCGTATTTCTCCACGAGACACCTGATCCCCCTTCACTTGAACGAATGCAGACCGCCCCTGTTCCTGGAGCCCTGCCTTTTTCTACCACCACGTGAGAGAGCTTCAACTAAAACTTTTTCTCCCCTTCTTTTTTTTTTCCCAATGTCCGTCGTCTATGGTTCCACCTGTGCGATTCCCTTTTTTTTTTTCACACCCTTGCCGCTTTTAGTAAGTGACGTAAATACTCTTGAGGCGGTCTCAGCGGGCTCTTCTCTCCAGTTCCCCTAGCGGCAGCGGCTCGATTTCCGATTTGTGGAACGCATACAACGTTCCCTCTGCATCCACCCCTTTCCCGGAATCACTCTACCAACGACCAAGTTTGGGGACATGCCCAGCCTTCCCCAAAACTGACCTCTCCCCGACCGGTACATTAACCGTTTTACCCCTTTTTTTTCTCCCTGAGACCTCCCTTTCCCCTTCTTTTCACTCTGCCTCCCGCGAAACCCTCGGACCTCCTCACCAATTGATTTTTTCCCTGGTGGACCTTTCCGCTCTCTAGCATAACCTCCTTCCCCCTTTTCTCCTAG
>Ga0179593_1667475_pt1 | contig 12782 bp, 16 predicted proteins | sample CZODoug2_1_08_16_FD_185931 | JGI IMG/M metagenome (GOLD analysis project Ga0179593, IMG submission 185931) | Vadose zone soil fungal communities from Angelo Coast Range Reserve, California, USA - CZODoug2_1_08_16fungal (PacBio error correction) | ecosystem: Environmental > Terrestrial > Soil >... | reverse complement strand
GCCGTTCCGCTCCCATAATCAACAAACCAGTACATCTTCACTCCTTTATGCACTCTTGCTTTCGATCTCCCATAGGCCCTGTGGACTCCCCCCCCCGTTCTCCCTCCCTATTTTAATCCCTTTCCCCTTTTCCCACGAAAAACCCCCATGGTTGGATGTTTATTTCTCTTCTGAATCCACGGGAATTCAAAGATGTGAAGGTAAGCCATTTCCTGACATCTGTGGCGTTGATGAGTTCTCTTTGGGCTTTAATCGGTGAATTATTGCTCGTTTCATAATCTGGCAGATCACAATCGCCCCCCCTTTGTAATGGCCGTCTTTCCAAGTCTATTTTGCCAGTTCAGGGCCAACAACATTTCTTTCATCTGGACACCAGTGTTTAAGTTCCAATGTCTACCACTACCTCCATGTCTGTGTCGAATGTTTTGCGTGAATTTCCCCCCCCTATTTGATGACACGTAGATCCAATTACTTGTACTTAACCCCGGGTTTTCCCAGGAATCGTTTTTTATTTCAACTTTGCATCAACATTCCAGCTGTCCTTGGGTGAAACCCAGGAACAGGTCTTCGCTCATTGCCAGACGCATAATCAAACCCTCCCCCCCTGGTCATTTTTAGACTCATCCTAGGGGACCCATGTACCTTTAACCTCGTTCCTGTTTTTGGTGTCTGATTTCCAATGTTTTCAGTTCCATTCAAATGGTATTTTCCCCTGGGTTTTTCCCCCCCCCGCTTGGATTAGTTAGTAAACTTATTGTTACTGATACTCTTCCCACGTCCAATGGGTTTTTCTTCCGTGTTGGGTGAGAGTGTCCCCTCTTGAACTGCTCGATTGATAGTTTAAGCTCTTCTTTTCCTTTCTCCTCATGGGTTACCTCTTCCCCCCCCCCCTTTTTCCCCCCCCCCCCCCCTAACCAAACCATTCACCCTTTTACCCCCTTCCATCTTCATGTATGTTCAATTAGATTCTTTCTCGTAAGTCTGTGGTCTGACCACCTTATGTGGCGATGGGTTTTGTTTATCATGTTTCCTCCAACTTTTTCCCATCTTTGTTCAGGATTGTCTCGACCGGGGGATTCCCCAACGACCACTTTCCCCTCCCCCCCTACATTGTAAGGCTTACAACCGATTCGAATGGCAGCCGTTTTTCCTCTTCCTGTGGTGGTAGGGTTTCTATTTTGATCCTTTATGCAAACTTTCGAAATTGTCTCTTTTCTGAAAAACTTGGCTTCAACCAAGATGACCCATCCTTCCTTTCTTTCTTTCAGAACCTTAATTAATGCCTTCCCCCCCCCCGGTAATTTCCCCTTTTTCCCCCCCATAGGTTAACCTTCCATTTGCCATGCACAAGCTCCCTCCATCAAGTCCCACTTTCCATTCAAATACTGCTCAAACTGGCTCCTGACCATTGCGTCCCCACGTTACACCGTGTGGTCCTTTCGATGGGTTTGTTTCAAAATTGTTGCACTTTTTTTTTCTCCCCCCCTTTCTTCACAGTTATTGCGTACTTTTTCCACTGAATACAGTCAATCAGGTTTTTTCATACTATCATTCGCGTCTCAATGCGTTCCATATACCAATTTCCTTTTCTTTTGCACTCAGCTGCCCTAATTTGAGGAACCTTGCCCTTTTTCTCCCCCCTTGGCCCATGTTTGTAAGAACCTTCCCTTCATCCAATCCGAAGTCCCAAATGCTGTGGGTTCTGTGTACTGCAATTGCCCACCCAACGGGACCCACTTTCCTCCGTTCTTCCTCTTCTCAGGCAGTAGTCTTCCCCGCCTTCCCTGACACCAATTTGTTTGTGCCTCCATTCGTGGAGGATGAGTTCCAATAATTCTTTTGGCTCAAAAGCTTTACCCCCAGCTTTGTCCCCTCGTCCAACCAGATGGTGTGTTTTTTAGGGGATGCATGATGCTGGCGTGTTTTTTTTTTCCCCGTTGGTTGGGCTGAGGGCTGTTGGTGCCAGGAAAACGTTTCCCCCCCCCCTGCCGGCGTTTGGACTTTTTGTTAGTTTTTTGTTTGCGCTGCAATTTGGTGCACTTAACTCTGGTTTCGCATTCCATGGTTAGGGTTTTCCTTTTTGGGTTTTTGCTTCTACCGGTCTCACAAACGCCTGTTGACTTGCTCTCCCTCCCTTTTTGTGTTGAGAGCAAACACAAACTTTTTCTTTTTTTCTAGGAAAGCACCCAAACAAACAGTGTCATCCCGCATCACCCTCCTTTTTTTGAGCGGTGTGTTTCAAGCGGCCCCCCCCCCCTTTTTCAACCCTGCCGCCATGCCCCCCCAGCTTCAAAGCCTTAGGTTTTCCTTCCCTCCTTTGCCACAACGCCAACCCTCGGCCACCGAAGCCAGAAGTTCCTTTCCCTTTCATGCACTTCCCCCTGCCCAAACCACCAGCTGGATGGACGCTCGACTTCTTTATTTCCTTTTGAGCACCAAAATTACCTTGCCTAACCGTTTCCCCCCCTCTACTCTTGAGTCCCCCTTTTCTCATGTGTATTTCTTGTGGGAGGGCTCCTTTCCTTTTTCCCTGCCTGTGGAATTTTAAATCCTTCCCTTTTGGTGTTCACACATTCTTTTTCCGGTCCCTGCATCCCCCTTTCCCAGCAGTTGAGTTAATTTTTTGCATGGAACAGTGAAGCCCTTGCTTCCAAATTTCAAGGTTTTTTTTCTTAGGCTGACCCCAAGCGCTTCCCCCAAATAACAGCGGTGGGTTAGGGGGGGTGACCCCCCCCCCTCCCGTGGTCTTCTCCTTTAGTATAATGATCTGAATAACCTGATTTTACCATGTATTCAGTGTTCCAACCTCCCCACGCACCTCCTCTCACCTTGAAGAATTTCCCCGTACAAAGGCTCCCCTTAGAAAGGACCCACAAGGGGCCTTGTTAGCGCACTGGCTGTCTCAATGGTATTTTGCTCAGTAGGGTTGATTTGTAACTTGTTTTTTTTTTTTCTTGGGTTCTCCCGCACGTGCCAATTGTGCCTCCCACCTTTCCCCTCCCCACCCCGCTGTTGTGGAAAGTCAATGTACGGGGGGTTACAAAGGCGATGTTCAATGCTTTACCCGCAGATGGGCCCTGCCCTTTTGAAGCCCCCTGTGCGCAGCTTGCTGACCTTCACACTTCCTCCCTTGTTTTCAGACATCATACCCGAATCCGGGAACTCCCCCCCCTCCCATGCCGATTCAACGTCATCTCACATGTGGTGTCAAGCCTTCCATTCATGTTCCCCCTTTGGGCAATGAACGGCTTTTTTTTCGGATCCCCTCGTCAAGTCCTTATTCCACCCAGTGTACCACCAGAACTTGCTCCCCGCTGTCTGAAAATAACCCCCCCCCTGCAGCCACAGTCCCTGGCCCTCACAAAATCCCCCCCCCCCAATCTTGTTGTTAACAGATCATTTTAGAATACCATTGCACATCCCCTTATGTGTCACGGGGTGTTTATGGACCTGAATGTAGCACAATAGGAGGTTCCCAATCTTCCTCATGCATCCTTCCCTATCCTGCCCGTTGACGCATTCTGACACACTGCACCCCCCCAATGACCCCTCTTCTTTCCGACTTCTCTTTTTGTAACGATGGTACCTTCATACCCCAATTTTTGCCCCTTTGTGAAAATAACAGGTAATATGAGCACTGGAATCCCCTACCCCCCTCCTTCGAAACACAGATATGGAAAAGTCACCACTGGTGAGACTGCTTTCTCGCAGGAAATGACCGGTTTTCGCCTGCTCTCTTGTCTGGAACTTTCTTTTGGGTGTAACAGCCCCCTTGTCCTTTCAGGTGACAACGTAACACTAACTTGGCACTCCACCCCCCCTATTAAGTACTGCATGCGTAGAGAGTCTCGCTATCTTTGGATCATCGCACCAATCCAATTCATTGTACTCCATTTTCTCAGTTCTGGCAAATGAGGTACTTGCCTCAATGGATGGTTCCCAACTAACACCCTTTGTCCCAATGATGATTGTTCGATGGTCACCTTTTGTTTACTTGCAACCAGCCTGTACCCCATTAATTTTCCCGGAACTGCCAGAAGTGGTGAATCGGCTAGCAACCCCCTTCCCCATTTCCCATGAAAACAGTTTGTTCAAGGACACTCCTTGTCCGGCCACCCCCTGCTACCTCACTCTTTGAAGATGTTTCTCCTCTCAGTCCTTCCAGACTCACAGCCTACTGTTCTATTGTATGGACAGGTCTAACCCTCTGAATTTGGCTCACCGTGTTCCACGTAGTTGGGTTTCTAACAGCACTAGTTCTACTGATAATGCTTTTTCATTCGGCTTTGAGAGGGGGCTATGCCCCCCCCCCTCTTCTATTTCTCTAAGATTGTTTATGGATAAGTTGTTTTCTATACCAATTCCCCCACACCATTTCCACCCTAATTATCCTTTTTTGATCTAACCCCCGGGATGACTGACCCTCCCCCCATGTTTTCACCGCAGTTCTTTTTCGTACTTCAAATCCCACATGCTTTTCTGTTTGATGGTTAAATTCGCGTAGAATCTCCCGCTGGCTTTTTTCAACTTGACAGCTTTCTTTTCTTAGATTGTTTAACCCCTTGGAGACATTATGGGTGACTTTATCAAAGGCTTTTTTTTGCCCCCCCCCTGAGCCCCAGATGTGCCAGTTCCTGTGGTTACCTGATTGTGCTTCACAAGACCACTCTTCACACTCTTCCCCCACCTGGTTAGTCCCCTTGAGGACACTACATTATGTGACTCTGTGGGACCGTGGGCTTATCACTTGCTCTTTTTTTAGTTACCCACTCTCCGTTAATTCAAGATTTTCCCCTTTTTCTTGTGGTTCATCGTTGGCCCATTTAGTTGTCATGTTGCCCCCACTGCCCCTCTGTTATGCCACCCCCGACCCAGGGTGATTGATCAATGAGATCGAAGCAGTCCGCAAAATCTCTCCAATTTCCCTTGGTCTCCTTCTTCCTTTAGGTAATCACTACTTGCTCATTATCCTGGCCCGTTGTTATTCCCTGTTCTCGTGCCTATTGCTAACCATTGGATACTGTTTTGCACCCCGGTGTTCACGCTCGGGCTTTTAGGACCCCGTTCCCCTCCTCAGGTGCTTCGTAGGTTTTGCTTTTTTTTTGCAGGAGTTCCTCGTTTTTTTTTTTTAGCCAAGGGTCCTTTCTATTACGGAATTAGTTACTCTCCTTTTTTTGCGTTCCCCACACAATAACTTTTTTTTTGCTATTGGAGTGTAAAAAACCCTGGACGCATCTATCCCTTTTTTTTCAAATTATTCATTTAACGTTGAACATTGTTGTTCTGCATCCTTCTGTGGTCTGCTTTTTGGGTGGGCCTTGTTTTCCCCCTTCCAGATTTTTTTTCTCTTTTTCTTCAGCGTCAATATGTTGGTGTCCCGGGTATGGGAATCCCTCTGGGTTGATTCCTTCCAAACTTCCCCTTTATTTCCCCCCTCATATTAAGGCGAGCAATGGCCGTCTCGTGTACTTTTGGTTGTCCTTAGTTTTCTTCCGGATCTGATGTACCTCTTTCCCTACCCCTTTCGACTTCGGAGGTGACGTCTCACCTTCCTCTCGGCTTCCCCGCTTCCAACTCTTCCGTTTCCAGACTTGACATAGCACTTAAATGACCCCCCACTTCATCTCCACCCTTGCTTGGGACTTGATGCCCATTCCATTGACCCCACTTTCTTCCCCCCATTCCTGCCACATGGCTTGACCATTTCAAAAACTATGACCTTTGTCCGCACATTGTCCACGAATGTCCGACTAAAAGAACGGTTTCCTTTCCTTTCAGCTGGAGTCTCTACTGTCTTTTCCCTTCTTCCCAAGATTGCGTTCACTGAATACAGTGTCAGTCACCAACTTTTATTTTCATCCCCCCCCACATAAATCAGAGTCCGGCAAAACCCACCTCTGTTGCCCGTTGGGGTACCCCCAAGTCCTCCATTGTGCTGTTTTCAATGGCCCTGTTTCCACATAATAGAAGTCATAACCTGACCTTTCCTGGGTTTGCTAACCATTCAACTAATTTACCCAACATTCGTTTCATTTCAGCTCAGTCCAGTTTTCCCTGTATGGCAATCCAGACTAGTCCATCCCCGAGCCCTTTTGTGTCCTCCATTAGTATCTGGTTTCAAAGCAGTGGATTCTTTAATATTATTTGGTCCTCCCCCCCCAGCCCTACAGCAGTAAAGCTAGGCTCTTTCCTTGTTTTTTTGTGCCCTTGGAAAAAAGTTTCGCGTTTTTCCGGAATTCTTTCTTGGGGATCGAGGGTAGTTGAGTGAAAAAGGTGGCCTTAAAACTTACGGGTTTCAATGGTGCTTTTTTTTTTGCAGGTTGTCTTTTGTTTGCCAGTTGCAATTTCCGCTCTTTTTTCGAATTAATTCCTGATTTCCTTTGACACTGGGGTTTTTCATTTCCCTGCATTTGTCCTATTCTCTCTTTTTACTCCTCGTTTACGTCCCCACAATGCCGTTTGCTACTAAGAACTTTTCCAACCCCCCCCCCCTTTCAGCCCCCTGTATCCCTACCACTTTGGAATTAACTTCTTTGGGACCTTGGCCGCGTCCCCCCCCCCCAACATTGACAACACCTGCACCCCACATCGCCACCCAATCCATCATTGACTGGGGAAGTCTTTTCCCCCTCAACTCATCCCCAGCAATGAGCATTCATTACGCGCGCGGCCATTTCCCTTACACCCCCCTTGGTATGGTCCGCACTCGTGACACTGTCTGCTTTTTGAATTTACCCCACCCCAGCACGCAGTTCACTTTCACTCCCGTCTCCCCCCCCTTTCTTCAGGGGTCCTTGGGACTTCCATTTCTAACCTTGCAGAATTTCCCATTCCCTTACAAGTGCAGTTTTTGCATTCTGGGGCAGGGCTCTCCAACCCCCCCCACCTTTTCGTAAAGCAGTGGGGAATTTGACTTCAGCAGGGGTCTGAGACACTTGGCTTTTTTTTCTTCCTTTAAGGAGGAGTGAACAACAAGATTAACATACCCAGTTTTTGTTATCACTTCCCTTTTTCGTACTTTTTCCCTGAGCTTTGATGAATCAAACTGATTGACCTGTATTCAGTTGGGACACCCCCCCTAAAATGGGCTCATGGAGACCACACGGTCCCCTTCACGCAAACTCCCCTTCCCTGGCAACCTTTTCCCATAGATCTGTTTGATGGACGGTCCTTTCCGGAAGCCATGCAGTATTCATTTTCCTTGTCAAGCACAGTTGATTTTTTGTTCCTATCTCGTGTGCCAATTGTGTGGTCCAAAGTCTCGTTCCCCCCCCAGCTTTTTGTTCCCTGCAACCCCACGTCCAATGGACGGGTTGACTAAATGCGAGTTTCAAGCCTTTCAATTCGAGCGGATCGGACCTTAATCTGAGGAAATTTCAATTTTTCCGATTTTCTCACAACTTCCCCCCCTTTAGCTGCTCTTTTTAATGGTGCCAATCCCTCCAACCGATAAATGAAACAACGTCAAGCGCAAGATATAAGTCCCCTATTTCCACAGTGGGGGACCACTTCTGGTCCTTCGATCACCAGTCGATTCCCCCCCCCAGTGTAACCCTTTTCACCAGCATGAGCCATAGCTCTTTTTTCTCTGAACATGACAACTCCAGCCAATTAGCCGAACTGCAAAACAGCCCCAATTCTGAATGGTGTTCCCTGTTCTCAAGTGACTACTACATTGCCCCTCACATGATATTCCCTTCTGTGGGGTCATGGAACCCGTCCCCTCATGTGTTTCCCCCATTTTGCCACGACACCAATGAGGGAAGCCGGTTCATGACAGATGTGGAAACGATTGCAAGTTGAATGCAAAGTTAAGATGAAAAGATGCCACCCAAAAAAACCATTTCCATTGAGACTCTCTAACACGTACTTTCCTCACTACGGCCCTTTTGCAGCCCTGGTACTACTAACATTTTTATCCGCAAACCTTGGACCCGTTAAAAGAAGACCCCCCCCCCCCCCCCCCCCCCCCCCACCCCCCCCCCCCCCCCCATTGTGCGAACCTTCCAATGCTGACTCAAATTTCTCAGCAGGAAATGCCCCCAGCCCATTGTCTCGGAGTTGGATCCCTCGGCTGCGCGACGGCCCACCCTTCCGTGTCACCCTCAACTGAAGGTTCCCTGTCCCCCCCACTCCCATTGGCCCTCCCTTCCACCCTTTAGCTTACTTTGAATGGCCCCGTTTGAGAGATTGATAGCGGGTGCGGTTCAATTACATACAATTTTTTTCCCATGTCCGCCCACAGTTCTCACCAGAATCCCTTCCTGTTTCTCCTCAACGGAGGTCCTTCCTTCTTTTTGTGTGTCAAATTGTCTTACTATTTTTGTTTTAATCACATAGAATGGAACCAAGTTCCCTTTCCCTTTTGTGACCTTTCTTTGCATCCCATACTTTAGCCCACGTCCCCGATTGCTCCCATGATCCCCCTTCCCCGAGCTACGACAACTTCTTCTTCAGGTCCTTGATAAATTCAAATTGTCTCCCCCATTGCTCTACAGGTCCCTCCTACGACCAGCCAATATTGTTCTCTGACCGTGGATACCTCAATTTCTTCGGTTTTTTTCTCACCCAGGGTATTCCAGTTTGGAGAAAAACGAGTGCCCACTCCCCCTGGGTTCCATTTTTGCTTGTTTTGTCTCAACACCTATCTCTCTCTTTTCATTCTTTTTTTTCGAGCGATTTGTATGAAGAGAAAACACTACCCACACCTTGCTATCCCCCTCAGGTTCCTGCCCTATTTGTGCCAGATCTCCCCAACCGGATGGCCCTGCTGACTCTACCCCCTTTATTTCGATCCCTGTCACCCATCGACACAATATGGCTGTATTTGGTTTATCGTTTAGAATCCCGGTGACATTCAAAGTAGGTATACACTGTTCCCAGCTGATTTTCGATCGTCTTTCAAACTTTCCGGGGCGGCCTCTTTTTTTTTCTTTGAGTTTGCAAAGTACGGCAGTCACCCTGGACGCCTTTTTGTTTTGCCACCGTACCGTGTTTTAGGTGTACTCCCGGACACTCCCTAAAACTCAGACATGTGTTTTACCAATGTGACTAAATTGTTTCAAGGTTTTGACTTCCTCCTGGATGTTCTGAGTTCCCCTCAACCACGCTCGACGCACCCCAGTATTACACGAGGGTTCTTGATTCGCAGTTTGGTAACTTTGCAACTGTGGTCCAGTTGATGCCACACCAGGACCGGGATAGCATGTCCAGACGTCCTCCAACCTCCCTCCCGCTTGCCATGTAATGAGTCTCTTTGTTCCTCCCCCCGCTAGTATCTGGCCATGTGTCTGTCTTCCCCCAGGTTGCTGCTTAAAAAAATGTTTTCCCATGTTCAATAGTTGATTTGCACCAGGTGGGCACGCTCTTTAGTAGTTACATAGTTTAAGATTGCGTCTACTCACCGGTCGATTTTGTAAGTGGTTGGTATCCCTGAACTGTGACCGCTCCCTATCCAGCGATTACCTGCTGCTTCATGGGTTGGTGTCTCTCCCCCCCTTTTCAACCCATTCTTTTGTTTCCCCACAAACCAAATTTCCAAGCTCAGTCTGCTTCCCTCCCTTCTTCATAAAGTTAAGAATTGCGGTTTCACTTGTTCTTGCCCATTTTGTTGATTTCCTAAGGTTCCCAGTGACATTGCCTTTTTAAGGATGGTCTCCTTGGGAGTTAAAATCCCATTGTATCGTGGGTGGATTCCGGCCAGACCCCCTTTTATTGTCAACAACCTCACCTATAGTGTTCCGGCACTCTTGCCTGTGCTTTTAAGTTGCCCGTAATTGATATGGTGGATAGGGTGATGCGTCTTCTGCATATTCTGACCCCCCAACATCATTCCGTGATCTCAATGAGTGGACTTCCCGAGCCCTTCCATCGCATTTTGATATTCCCCCTACCCCTTTGATGACAATGCCCCCCCCCTGTCCTTTCCCCGTTGGGAGGACTCCCATTTTCCCCTTCCTTGTCAAATCGAGAGAACCCCACACCCCCTCACACCTGTGCCCTGCCCCCCCCCCCTTTGATGCGAACATTCTCCGTTTCCAAACAGCCATAAAAACAGTGCCCACAATTTGCACGGTTTACCTGTCCGTTTCTCTGGAGCAGTTAGTTGAATGGCCCCACCTTTCAATTTCTTGAGTTTCCTTTTTGTAACCGGAAATACAGGTCCCTTCTTCTCCCCATTCACTACTTCTTTTTCTTTTCCCCGTGTATACCCCCAACCTGGTATTTGCCTCTTGCCAGCCCATTGAGGAAACTCTCTTTTCCAGGCCCATTTGTCCCCTTTCCTTTTCATACATCCTAACTTCCTCCCCTGATGAAGAATTTTTTGACTTTTTATACCCCATTGCCCACAATCCTTTTTTTTTTTTCCCACCACCCATTCCACTTTTTCCTTGAATGGTACATGCAACCTCCTTTCTGCCATTATCCTCTTTACACATATGCACTACACTTATCCAAGTGGTGGGTCCAGCCTTTGATTTCAATAATCTTCTGTGGCTAACAGTCGCCCAGCCTTGATAGGCGCCCCCAATCCAGCGGGTGTGTTGGCTGAATTCAATTATTATTTTCCTTTGCAGCCTTGCTTAAGGTCGTAGGGTTTGAGTGTCTTTTTCCCCGGAAAAAAGTTTTTCCCCCCCACTGCCCGTTTGGTTAGGTTTGCTGGTGTTCTTTTTTTTTTCCGATGCCCTGGTCTCTGTTTTCCTTTTCTCATCATACGTTTTGAGGTGAATGTGGGATGACACTGTTTTGGTCTTGCTTCCCACACACCTTTCATTGTTGACTTGCTTTCCCCCCCCTCCGTGTTGTTTGTAGAGACTTGTTAACCACTCACGGTTTGTGAGCTTCTACTACCCCCCCCCCTTGTCATCCGCAGGCCCGCCCCAGATTGCCTGATGAAATTTGCATTCGGCCCAAACCAGACACTCCCCCCCCCCCTTTCCCACCATGCCACAATCTTTGTTGCGTTCCCCGAAACCATACAGAGCCCGCCTTTTTCCCGCCCGAATGCAGTTTATCACCATTTCCTGTTCACCACCATGGTTCACTCATCGTGACCTGGCTGTTCTTTCTGCCAACAGTAATCTTCACCGGATTGCAGCTACGCTGTTGGCACCACTGTTGTCAGGGGAGTTATTTTCTCGGACCGTTTGGGCATAAGTCAGTTGCTTCTCCTGTCCCATCAAGGAATCCCTTTTGTGCTTTTTTGAATGGAAGGTAGCAACCCCCTTCGTCCACTCGTGTGAGGGACGGTCTTGAATCCAGAAGGGTCTCGCCAAAATGTTTTCAGGGAAACAGCCCGACTTTTTGACTCAGGAGGAGCTGGGCCCTTCCCTTCTACCTCGAGGGGGGGTATAGTTCCAACCGTGGCGCCTATTGTCTTTTGTACTGAGGTCTGACCACACCGGCTTCTTCATTTTTTTACACACTCAGTACCAATGGTTTTTTTTTTCCAGCATGTAAATTAAGTCCTCACTGAAAGGCAAAACACGAAACCGTGCCCTGTTAGCGCCTGCCTCCGGTCGCCTGGATCATTCAACTATTTTTTGAATTGGTCAAGGTGATTTTTTGTGCTATCGAGTTTTGGGCCCTGTTCCTTTCGATCCCGAGTTAAATAAAAACGGTGCCCCTTTACTGGTTCACCCTGTTGCCCTTGCGATTAAGGTCTTCTATCACCTGAAGATTCCCTTTGGTCCGCAATCCATGGAGCAGTGCTTCCTTTCCCCCCCCCTTCTTGAGTTGTCCCTCCTCTAGAAACCAGTGCATCCACCCAGATCCTGATTCGTTCCACGCCACGCGCAGTTATTTCTGTTAGCCTTACACTAATGCTTGGTTTCCCCCCCAATGACCAGGGCTATTGATTTTTTTCCCTTAGAGACACCTTCTTCCCCCCTTAAACCCCAAGCAGATGGACAATTTTCCACTTCCTTTCCTGAATCCCCTCCAAGAAGCTGTCAATCAATCCCCCCTATGCAATGTTTTGTGGACCATGCTAAATGGAGACCTTCATTGCTTCTTGGCTTTCCCTTTTGGAAACCCCCTGAAAATGGGAGTGTGTCCCACTGGAGTTTTGGTAGCCCGCCCAACACTCCCAGTCATCGTAACTTCATTTCAGTATATAAGAGCATCCTGACCACTCTGCCACACCACTCCCCTCCATTGCAGTTCTGCTTATCTGTACCTTCCCATAACTACTACACCATGTGGCCCCTTTGGTTTCCCATTTTCACAATGCCTTGCCCCCCATTTCTACCCAGAACCCTTAAAGAGACCCATGCCCGGCTAAGTGCAAAGTTCACAGGGTTTTTTTGATCAGCCTTACTTCCCAGGCAAATCCTAGAGGCGTTGGCGGCCTTCCCTTGCCATCGCTTCCTCCCCCCTGTTCCTGTGTTAATTACAAATGCGGCCCCGTTACCTTCCACACTTTTTCCCCCCTTTCCATAGTACCTCTACTTGCTGGAAAGGAGTCGATTTCTATGGTTTATCAGCCACAACCCCCCAAGGGATGTTCCCAATTTATTCCCACCAGAACCGCAAATGTTCTCCCCTTCACAGTGGATGCAACAACGTGTAAATGATTGGTCTACACTGTATGCCTATTTTAGTTCCCCCACCTAACTGGAAACAAGAAATGCACGGCCCCAATCTGTGTACCCTCTTTGGTCCTCTGACTCTTTCGCAAACACTCATACCCCCCCGAGAGCCCTCCCCCCTGGGATACGCGCCCCCCCCCCAGACACATCAGTGTCCATTGCTACACTTTTTTTTTCTTCTCCCCAGTCGGG
>Ga0179593_1467454_pt1 | contig 12782 bp, 14 predicted proteins | sample CZODoug2_1_08_16_FD_185931 | JGI IMG/M metagenome (GOLD analysis project Ga0179593, IMG submission 185931) | Vadose zone soil fungal communities from Angelo Coast Range Reserve, California, USA - CZODoug2_1_08_16fungal (PacBio error correction) | ecosystem: Environmental > Terrestrial > Soil >... | reverse complement strand
ACATGATTCGGCTGATTGGGAATGTTTTAAGCCGACCTCTGTTGCCTCAGCCCTTCCCCCTTCTGTTCTTCGTTTTGATTTGAAATAGGCAGAATACATAGAAAATTGGAGCGATTCGGTCTATGGCTGTTTGCGAACCTCGGGGACGTTGACGATGGCTTTTTTTGGCGTAGTTTCAGTGCGCCTGCAGGCCCCCTTTCGCCGCTCCCACCCATGTTCCCTCCCTTGCCGCGTTGCCCCGTTTCCTTCCTTGGTACATAATAGGAAGTTGCCGAACTCGGCGGAGGTTTTCGTCGTTTTTTCCAGTTTGATCTCCATTTGATCTTTTGCCTTGTCTTCCCAACCAAAATACATAAAATGGGCAGTTGTTTTTTGCATTCCCTCTCCTGTCTCTTATGCAAACACGAATTTGGCCAATTTTCTCAAGAGACGCCTCGTGCCGTGGGGTCTTCTGGTCACCTTAGGCTGGTATCTCCTAACTCTGCTTTAGGACTGAAGTCGCCACCTTACGAACTATGTCTTCTCATTTCCCCCTTTCCAACACATTCCCCCCGCGTTATATTCCCGAATGTCCTGAGCGGAAAGCCAGCCCCTCCATTCCCCCGCAACCACCGTTCTCAATTAGCTTATGAAAAGTCTACCTGAATTTAGCCGCAAACACCTTAATTCCCGAATCCCTTCCCGGGTTTTTTTGATGGCTGTCATTGTTCATTAATCCCCCCCTTTCTAGTACTTTTTGGAGGTAATATCTGCCCCGAAGTGCTCCCTCTTTTTTTTGCTGATTTTCTCTTCAAGCAATGACACCCCCCCCTGGCTTTCCTTTGATCCCGAAGAAATTTGTTTTCCTTCTCCCGGCAACCCCTCCCTTCCCCTGTCTTCCCCTCCTCCCCCTCGAAAATTCAGTTTTAGGGTGCTCCAATCTTCTTCTTCGGAGAAGAAACCTTGTGACGTTTTCAGCCGGCGTCTTTCCGTCTTCCGGCCTTTTGGAAGATCTCGTTCCTTCTTCCTGATGTGTGACAGACCGTAGATTTCGTGGTGGACTTCGGTCTTTTTTTTCCAGACCCCAAGATCCCGCCCTTTCCTTTCCCTGGAACAGTACGAAGTTACATCTCGGAGGTCTTTGATTTTGGTCGAGTTTTCCTCTCCAATGGCTTCAGTTTCGGGTATCTTTTTGCGATAGACCCCGTCCTTTCTTTCTTTTTACGATGTGAGGTAATGGTATCAAGCCTCCCCCTCTTAGGCAGGATTCTCTTAGGAATGGTTGCCCTGAATCACTCGTCCTTTTGCCTCCTGTCGCAGATGGCTTTTGCGCCTTCTGACGGACCTAGTGTTCTTTTCCCTGGAGACATTGAATCCCTCCTCTCCATGCGTCTTCTTTTTCGATGTCTCACCTGCTTCCTAGATTCGGCAAGATTGCGAAAAGTGTTCCTTTTGCGCTCCGTGAACGTAATTTGTGACGGATGTATATCTGACTCGCTGCCAAATCCCTTAGTCTCCCTCTAGATTCTCTAGTTGGAAGCGAATCTTCTTCCTCTTCCCTTTTAACTTCACCTCCGGGATAGACCAGCCTTGTTCTATGTCAGGAATTATAGTCGTTCCCCCCTCACGATAGGCGAAACCGTCGAATCCCGATCTTCCCCCTCTGCCTTCATGCCTGCGGTAGGACAGGTCTTTCTCGTTTGATCGGAGACCTAGCACCAATGCGTTTTTCTCAGGTTGTCCTTGCTTGTCTCCCTTTCGAAGACAATCCCTAGTCCCGCGTCTCCCCTTGATCCCTCCCCGTGTGATCCACAGAAGGCGGAGGCTGACGTTTTCGATCAATCGGTGATTTCGTAATTCCGCACGTCAAACACCAATCGGTTGGGGCAGTTGGCCCTCATTTTCTTTCTCTCGTGTTGTCACTACACCCTGCGTACTGTTAACAACTCTACGACCTGCGGCATTGACGCATTTTGAAGCGTCAAATCGTCTCCTTTGTCCCTGCCCAGTCTCCTGCATGATTTCTCTCTTTTCCCGCAGGACTAGGCTTTGTTGCTGGGTCTTATTTTTTTCTGTTTTCGTGCTTGTTCGGCATAGTGCCCATTGTTTTTTTTTTACGTCTGACCTGCCGGCTCTCACAAGGGCTTTGTGCCGCACGTATATCTTGCCAGTTCTTTGAAGCTCTTGGCTCTGTACTACGCCTCATTCCCTTTTCCTCTTGGTGTTTTGCCTTTTTCCTGACGCCGGGGCGCTGTTTGGACCTTGCTTCGAATTTCCGGACCCGATAGTGAAGGGACGGGCTAGTTGGTAATCTCCAAAATTTACGGGGCTTTTTTCTCCTTCGCGTGTTTTTTCTTGTTGAAGGCCATCGGACAGGGGGGAGCTCTCACTGATTTCCTTCTCCTCTTTTACGAAGACTCCCCCTACTCCCTTCTGGCGTACCGGGAAAGGTTGTTATCTCTTTTTCCGGTAGGATCTCTTCACCTATCAACGTCCCTATGCTGCCCCCCCCCCTCGCCACTCTAGTAGTGGTACTTACACCGTCGACGTTTAGTTCCCATGTCCTTACTTGAGTCCGGGATTCGATCACCGGCGCGTTCCCTTGTCGAGTCATCGACCGTTCGAGGTACGATGCGCGCCGAAAGAGGACTCGCCGTCGAATGCGACTTTTCCCGACCGCAGGCCCCTTCCATTTTTTCTCTTTTGCGGTTTCCCGATTTTCCGCCTTTTCGTCCCATTTTTGGGCTCGCGATGTGGGTCCGGTTGCTTCTGGGTTTTTTCCTTCTGAAGTATTCTCTTTTTTGTTTAGGGCTTACCTAGGGTTTTTGATTGGCATAGGAATCGGATGTTGTCCCAGAGCTTCCCCTCATTTTTTTCCCTTGTTGATATCCTCCCCTTCTTTTGCTTGATTCGGCCCCTCATCGCTCGTTCTGCTTCTTTTGAGTAAGCGCACTATATAGGTGAGGTGTTTTTGAGACGCCACCTTTTTCCCCATTAGATGTTTTTCCTCTCCTTTTGCCGTTGCTCTCGTTTGGAGGGCACGGTTGCCCGTGAAGCTCACCACTCGCAACTGGCCAGACATTGTCTTTTTGTGTTCTTTTTCGAAGTTTTCTCTCCTCATTTCTAGCGGGGTTTGTGATCTGGTTCTCAAATACAACCTTGCAGCCAGTTTGGTCTTTGACTGCCTTCCCCCGTTTTTTCCGCCGACCCTCCGGCTTAAGGCTCCTCCGACATACCATTACTGGTTGTTCAGGCGAGAGTTTCAATGAAGTAGTCCTTGAGTTCCCCCTCTTATTGAAGCTTTCTCAGAGCGCCACTCTAGTTTCCCGCCCCATGATCCTTTCCTTACAGTCGCCAATGTATCTATAAAGTTTTCCTTCAGGCCCTTTCTGGTCTCCCACATTCGCCGCCCTATACTTAGACGACGTCCCCCTCCTTAAGAATGAAACGCCCTGTCCCGCCGACTCCTTTTACGTAGATGAAGATCTTTTCATAGTGCCTCAAAGAGTCAAGGACCCCCTGGACGGGGCCTTTCACACCTTTTCCGTTGTTAATTTTTCTTTGGGAAACGTTATTCGGTTGTTTTGACCTGTAAGAAGAATTTCCCACTCCTTGCGGGTGAAACAAATGGGCAGGGCTCATGTTTTTACCCCCCGTTTCCCCCTCCCCTTGTCTTTGTTTCCATTCGACTCCTGAGACGTCCTTCCCTCCCCTTCTTCTCTTAATTTGTTTAACTTTTTTCCCCTTTTGAACGAACTTCCCGTCCCAGTGAGTTTCTCCCTTGGCGCTCGTTGCGTGCACCTCTCTCTTCCGATTTTCCAACATCGCCCATCAGCTCCTCGGGGAACTTGCCGGAGCGTTTGCCCCAGCTCCTTTTTTCTCAGGCGAACAAATCAAGTCCTCCTTTTCAGACCGCACTTTTCCCCAGCGAACGATTACTTGTTTGAGACCTGGTTCTTGTGCTCCTCTACCGCCATTTTTTATTTCTTGCCCCCAATCATTCTCTTCTAGCGTTTTCGCTTTCTGGAACCACGACCCCTCCTCGTTGCGTCCCTTTCTTTAGCGAGCCCTTCTTTTTGCGTTCCTATCGCCGCACGACTGCGTGGAGGTTATTTTCGCCTCTCTCCGTCTCTTCTGCAGAAAGACTGGTTTTCCGAGCTTGCGCGACCGATTTCGACGTTTTCTTTCAGCCCCCTTTTTTTTCTCAACGCTTCTTTGCGCGAATCTCCTTTCACGCGGCTGTCCGGCGCCGGATCCCGATATCGCTCTTCTGCCACGCCTTTTGTTTTTCCCTTTCCCCGCCGGCCTAGCAGGTCGGCCGGCAGGTTCATGTTTTTTCGGTCCTTTATCTTGAACCCCTCCAGATTTTTTCCTTTTCGTTGTTGTTTTTCTCGCTCTCCCCCTTCGGTTTGTTTCCATGCCTCGTCCCCCCGTCCTTTCTACCGCGGGCCGGCTTTGTTGGCATTCACGCCTCCCCCCCCCTGCGTTTGCCTCCTCTATCTCTTTTTTCAGGCGAGGAACGCCGCATTATTTTGGAGGTGCTCCGCCCGACGCAGTTTGTTCGGGGTTCTTCCTTTCCCTCAGACGTTCGGACCTTCTTCTCGAGCTTGACCCAAGGTTTTGCTCCGCTCCCGCTCACTACCGCAGCTTTCCGGTCGGCTGAGGTCTTCTCCCCCTTTTCCTCGATCCATCATGGTAAGTTTGAGTGCGGTTTTTTCTTGTCAATTTGCTCGTCTCTTCTGCATATCCATTCAACTTGTCTTCATTCTGGGCCGGCCAGCCACCCCGGTCGCCCCAAGATTCCCCTCTTTTCGATCCCCCTTCTTTTTCGGAGAGGCGCTGCTTTCCTCGTAAAGTCCTTGCCTCCTCCAATCCACTTTCGGGCCGATCTTTGGCCTTTTCCCACGTCTCTCATTCCCTGTCACTTCTCGAATGATCCGCCGCCCCTCGTTAATTTCTTTCTAATGAGCCCTCACCTCCTTTCCTCCTAATGGACTATGGACTGGGACGGAGATCGTTCATATGCAATGCCCCCCCCCCGTGTCCCCCCTCCTTCCCTGTTCTTCTGCCGCCCATGGCGTTCCTTTGGATTAGGCTTTTTGGTTCTGACTGATTTCCCCCCCCCATCCTTTTTTCGGCAACACATTGAAATGGTCAATGCCCTCCTTGCCGGGGACTCCAGGGTTTCTTCCCCCCTACTGAGTATGTCACTTTGCCTTTCGCGTCTTGGTACATTTCTTTCGAGATGCCCGTATCCTTTTTTCCCTGCCCGTTTTTGGCTCACTCCCCTTTTTTTTGGGGTGGGGAAATCCCCTGACACGGGCTGAAGTTATGGCGTCCCTTCCTTGGATTTTTTTGGAGCCCCTCTCTCTGCTTTGTCGCCCCGTTTTTGCTTTCGGACTACGTCGTTTTTCTTTCCGGGTCACCTTTTTTGGATGCGCGGTTCTCCCCTTTTGCGTTTCCGGCGAGAAAAAGCCCCTTGTCCCCTCCCAGAATTGGTCGGCCCCCCCCCCTTTTTGTATTTTTCATTGCCATTCCCCTGCTCTAGGGCACCCTCTTTACCGTCGATCTCCACCCCTTCCCCTTTCTGCAAGGGCTGAGGAGTTTGATTTCCTCGTCTATCAAAGAGATATTTTAGAATCATCGCCACCCATATTTCCCTTTTCGGACCTCCTTTTCCCTCCCCGCCCACCATCGGGTCGTCTTTTCCCGCCTCTCCGTTTCTTGTCCTTCTGGCGGCCCTTTTCCAATCCCGCGTCTTTTATACAGCCCAGAAAATGAGAAAGATGGGGCCCCCCTCTCTGCCCTTCCACCGATCTTTCTCACGACGCTCGTTACGTCCCCCCCTTCACCGAGCCCATTCCTCTCTTCTCTCCCGTAATTTCTTTTGAGGTGAGAGAGGCCTCAAGATGGATGCACACCATTCCTTTCTTTTCTCCGCCGCCTGTTCCTGCAGTCCTCTGTTCGGCTCATCTCCCCCCTCTGGCGACCTCGACAAGTGCTCTAAGGGTTCTCATCGACGCACTCTCCCCGATTCCAGTATTTATTTCTTTTTTTTTGTGGGCTGAGTGATGAATAGCGTTGCCGCCACCCTCGAAGTTCGTCTTTTCTTGGTGCAGACTCTTTTTCTGGTGTGATTTTTGTTTTTAGGTCTCTCTCCCCCGAGTTCCCCCCCCCGATCGTCCGCGGCACACCCGGTCAGAGCGACGCAGACTTTTTTTTTCGTGTATTCTTCTTTTTCCCCAAGATGCCTCCCTCCCTTTTCCCCTAGCCCACCTGGTCTTTCGGTCTTCCCCCCCCTCGAACGCTCGCCGCCTTGTTCGCGTTTTTCCGGTTTCTAGAACGTCAATTCCGGAGCGTTTTGCAAATCTCCAATTTTGGTCCCCCCACACCCTCACACCAAAGGGACCTACCTCGCCCCCGGCTCGCCGGTCCACCAAAAAAATATTCCCCTTCCTTAGTTCGTCTTTAAGATAAAAGATATGGTCCCCTCCCGGCAGAGTCGGTCTGCCCCTGACACATCCGAGCCTTGTTCTAGGACGGTCAGTAGATTTTCAGCTAACCTCCTTTCCCTGGCAACTTTCTTTCTGAACCTTTCCCCCGCCACGACTTCTCCGTCGACCTATTGGGAGGAAGGAATTCATCGCCATCACATTCTCTTTCATTTTGCCCACTATCATTGTGGCTGCTCTTTGGCGGGTTCAAGGCGAGCTGGCGAGCGTTTCCTTTTTTGGTTCTGAAAAGTGACGCCTCCTACGTTCCTTGTGCCCCCTTTTCCCCGCCGAGTTTTTTCTCCCTTCTTTTCGTTCCCTCCTATTAGACGTTCTAAGCCCTGTCTTTTTGGTTGTTCTGCGGGTGGAGTCGTCTGAACTCCCCCTCGTGCCCGCTTTCTTTTTGAACGAGGAGAACGCTAATTGCTTTCCCCCTGCCCCGACCAGCTGTCTGGCGCTGTTCATATAGGACGTGCCCCCTTTGCCTGACCTAGACTAGGACTCTTTTTTTGTCGACTGGCGTCCCGCCAATTTCCTTCGTTCCTCCTCCCGCTTCCCTGACCTGATCTTCTTTCGGTCGGGTCGGCTTGAGCTCCTTCGTGATTTCAATATCTCTCCTCCTCCCTGGAGATTTCTTAAATATCCAATCCCGAGCTTTTGTTTTTTTTTTGGTCGCCCCTTCCCTCCCCTTTTCGCGATCAGCCCCCTCTGACTTTTTCCAAAAGAAATGGGGGACTTGACTCATCGCCGGCAACTACTTTTTCCTCCATCCCCTCTGTGAGAGTCATAGTTATCCCTTACCCCTCCCCGACCCTTTAACGAGGCATACGGGACTTACCTACCCCTCATCTTCTAGCAGCATCCGCAGTTTTCTGTCTGAAGATTCTCCTTTCTCCCACTTTAGTGTGGAGGCCCTTCCCCTATTTCCCTGCCAAGCCACCCTTCGACCGAGAAGCACTTTATATCCTCTCGATATCCTAGGCGCTTGCCCTCCGTGACCGGGAAAGAAGAATCCTCGGTTGCTTCTTCTGGGCCGTGGCACTCTCTGCGCTTTGATTTTCGTTTCACCCACGAGGCCCCATCCCTATCTCCAGCCCCCTCCCCGGCGCCTATTTTTTCCTCTATCGGACTAACCCTCTTTTGAGATTTACGGCCCTCGTTTTCCTTCGGGTTTTATGGCAGCATGCGATTTTTGACCGATTGTTGCCCTATGCCTATTTCTTTTTGCTTTTTCCTTGCTGCGAGAAAGTGGTAAGCGGCTTGTCCAGAGCGGGCTCCCCTTTGTCGTCTCCTCCTTTCTCTCTTTTAGGAAATGCTTTCTTAACCAACCCTGCGATTCCCTCTTTGACATCCCCCCTCCTTTATAGTTGCCCTTTTTGGAGGACCCTTCTGACCCTCCCTCTCCATACCACTTTGTCTCCTTCCTGTTGAGCTCTTTTCGGCTTATACGGTAGAAGGTTGATCATTTCTGATCTTGCTGTTGCGCCTTGTGCTTTGCTGACGTTGTTGGGTCAGTTATTCCGTCTGCGTTCTTATTCCCGGCTTTTTCTAACGTTGGGGCCTTTTTTAAGTTCCTCTACACGTTGATGAAGGTGAGCAGCCTTCCGCTCCTCTTTCTAGACTTGTCGATTTTCCGAACAATTTTCAACATGAATTTTTCCCTAGGCGCGCTGGACGAATTGCAAGTTTTGGGTTTCCGCCTTCTCCTTTGAGCTGATTGTCGCATCACCAATTGTGCTTTTGGTGTGTAAAAGTCCCCAAACCGGGTGGTTTTCTCTTTCTTTGTAGCCCGCCCCCCCTTTTCGTTAGTCCGGGAACCAGATGGATTACCGCGTGCCCTTGAACCGTGACGTGCTGACCTTGTTCGTAATGTGGAGGGATTCTCCCGGAATGTGGCGATCGCCCCTCCTCTTTTCCCTCATAGTCCCCACCTCAACCTGTGTTACTCTCAGAGCAGTTGTCTCCAATTCTCTGCCCCATTTCGTCGCTTTGGTATTCCATTCCTCCCTTAAAGAAGTCAACCCTGAGGTCCCTCCTTCCTAGCCAAGCACCTAGTTTTTTTTCTTTAACCCGTGCCCCTCAGTCCCCCCGAGTTTTGCCGCTCAACCTTTTTCTTTTCCTAACTCCTTTTTTGTTTGATTCTATTTTTGTTAATGTAATTTCGGAATGACTTGGCATGGTTCCTCTCCTCCATATTATTCTCGAAGGTTTTGTCTCGGCAGGTCTGCATATCTTATAATATATAAATTTTAGAAGAGCTAGTTGGCCCTTTCTTGGATTTGGGCCTGATACTCTTATGTTCCTTTTCTTCTGCCTCCAGCGGCGTTTCTTTCGGTCGACGCTCCTGCGCTTCTCCGACCTCCCAATGCCGAACCTGTGTTTAAGGAAATTGTGGCCCTCTTGTCATCATCCACGGCCTTACCTTTGGCCGAACCGGCCGCTTTTCGATCCCACTGGGCTTTGCCTTGCGGTTTTTGCCTGTGACGACCCAACACCCTGGGGGTGAGCTCCCTGCCCTCCCCTTTTTGCTTCCCTTTCTAATTGGCCCCACCCCTCTTCCCCCCCCCCTTCTGGCCCCCTGAAAGATTCCGTCTTTTCCATGTTTCCCCCATCTACGCCCTGCTTGTCTGTTAGGCCAGTCAATAGGAGGAGTAAGTCCCTTTGTCCACCCCTTATACGCTTTCTTTGTCATTTTACCCCCCCACTTGACCCGGCTCCGTCCCCCCAGTAGACTCATAATCCTAGCGGCAGGACGGTCAGCACCGCACCTTCCTCACGAACTCCCCATCGTCCCACGTCTCATAAGCTTCATTTCCCCCGTCTCAGGCCCGTGAAGCCCAAGATGTCATCCCCCCCCGCATTCCCCTGCTATAATGCTTTTTTGATTGTTTCATTCCCTGTTCCATTAAAATGATCTCTAGGTTCGTTGATCTTTTATAGATTGTTTTGATCCTTCTTCGGCCTAATTAGCGCGACCGAAGAAGACTTTTGGCGCGGCTTTCCAACTCCTCCTTTACCCACCTGGTCTTCAGGACCGCCTCTCATGACATTAGGTAATAGGTGACCTCCCTTCCGTCCAGCTGCTGTGCTTCCTCCCCATAGCCCAGTTTCGCTGGCGGTTTGTCTTTTTTATTCCGCTGTATCATTCTTCTCAGCCTTGTTTTTTTTTCGATGATCTATTTTTTTCCGTTGGTAGTTTTATCGGCTCCCCGCCTCGCATTTAGGCTTGCCACCTTCACCTCGCCGCCTCGGCTACCATTCCTTTGAGTTGAGCTCCTCGATCCGGCCCTTCCTCTCCTCTGATCCTCGAGATTCAGGCCGTTGTGTCTGCTTCTTACTCTTTTTCTGTGGTTCTTTTCTTGAGCCAAAAGTATTTTTCCTGATGCGTCCCTGCCAGCCTTTATTTTTTGACATTAGTGGGTTGGTCTTTGTTTTTTATTTTTTTTCTGCCGTATTAGAGCTTGCGGAACTTTTTCTCGGCGCCTTTTCTTGGATTTCGTTAAGCAAGACGATTCCTCCTCTGTCCGTGCGATGTCATAAAAGGATTGTCTCTTCATTTAAGTAGGCGCACCATGTCTTTTTGCCTTTTTTGAATTCCTTGGTGAGGATCAGAGATCGACGCCGGTTAGTACCTCACAGAGTCCCATTACTCTGAATGTCATCAGATTGCCCTGCCTGCTCCGTCTTTCTTTCGTCTCTTTCCACTCACGTTGCGGACGACGCAGCGCAGGAGATTCCAGGCTGTAAGCGCGCCCTGCCCCCTCTCGACAGGAGACCTTCCTCTGCCTGCTCTATCGACCTTTTTATTCGGCCCTTTTCCTTCCCTGTGCTCTTGAAAGACCATGTCTTCTTGTAGTTTCCGTTGACGCCCCTTTGCTGGTCGCTCATTTCCTCATTAAAGAAAGAGCTTCTTCTTTTCTTTTTTTTTCGCTTGCGGCCACACAAAAAACAACCTTGGGCGCTTTGCAGCTCCTCGTGCTTGAACAGGGATTCACTCGGCTTGTTTCCTGGGCAGCGAGGAGTAATTTGTACTTACTGATTTAGCTTCCCCACTTCGTGGACTGTGACACGCTTTCCCCTCTAGCATTGATCAGTTTTTTCCAAAGACGGCATCTTTTACTTCCTCTTCAGGATTTCCCCTGATCGGCCTGGCCTTAAGAGATTCCTGCTGCTTTCTTTCTTGCATTTTCTCGGCAATATGCAATGGATGAATTCTGCTTGAACATTCTAAGCCTCTGACCCCATGTAGATTGGATCGTGTCCTATCCGATCTCTGGCTGCTTTTCCAGATCCCGGTCTCTTGTATATGAAGTCTGAATTTCCTCTTGTTTTTTTTCCCGGCTCGGCCGGGGTAGATGTTTTCTACGTTGCTTTCTCCTTTTTTCCTTTCACTCCTCTCCTTTCTTCGAACCTTTTCATCCCCCTCGACCGGCCGAGTATGTTCGCGTTGTTGTCTTTGTCATCCTTCCATTTAAGGGACAGTTTGTTGTATTTAAGTGGGCATTGTTCTCATCATCATTTGATTCGGAGACTAAGTTCCGGTGGTGGCTCTCTGTTTAGTGGCGCTTGAGGCCCCCTGTCCAAACGGCCCATGTGCCATTGCCAAGCCCAATCCTTCTTTATGGTGTGTCTTACGACGTCGACGATGTTCTATAATTGACTTATGTAGAAAGGTTTTTTCTGATTCTCCCTTGGCGCCCCCTTTTGAGCCTTTCATCAGGAGATTAATCCCTCCAGAGGAGTCCTTCGATTCTGTGTTCTCCTCCTCCCTTCAGCTAAGTCCCTTTCTTGGTCGATCTTTCCCTTCAGGCGCTTCCTCGCCGCTCTCTTGCCGGGTCTTTTGGATTCCTGGGAAGTACTCGCTTTCGCGTGTTGTCCGGGCCCTTCACTTTTTTTTTTGACTCGCTCTTCACAAAGAGTATCCTCTGTTTTCTTCTTTCTCTCCTCATTAAATTTCAGGAGGATTGCGTCCTACTTCCGTCCTCGCCTCTGCGATGTGAACCTTTCAAGTTCTTTGTGCCTTTCTAGATTCCCTCACAAACTGTGCATAGATTGGCGAATGGCGATGGCTCGCTTTGTTTTTGACTATTTCAGGATTCAGTGCCGATAAAAGATCTTGGATGAGCAATTGTTTTTCCGGTATCAGTAGTTTCTCTGCTTCCTTTCCGATGCGCCGTTTCTTTTGCTCCCCCCTGAACTCCAAATGGGTACGTTTCTGGGCTTGCACGAAGGTCAGGTTTCTCTCGGGCGAACAGCGATTCTGGATCTTGCAGAATGGGTGGATTAAGGAGAGGACCGATTTACTTCTTATGTCTGGGCATCGGCCGTGCTTTACCTCGCGACCTCTGGAAACAAAAGTCTTCTTCCCGCCCCCTCTCCTTAAGCCCTTTTTCTGCCATGACTTTCATGTTGTTTTTTCGCCTGAGACAAGACCCAAGAGAATTAGTCTGCGCTGCAGTCCCTTCCTCCCTGTTCCCTCAGCCTCTTGCATTGCGCCTTATGCATTCTTAATCTTTTCCTACCCCTTCGCTCCCTTCACTCTTCAGGGTCCCCCGGTCAACAGTTAAAGTAAAGGATTGGACCTTCAGTGATTTCCGGACCCTTTCGCTCATAAAACCTTTTTCTCCTCCACTTTGACTGAGCCGGTGTTGTCCTCTGCGCCTTTCGGTTTTGTGCCACTTTCTATTTTTACGTTTAGAGAACTTAAAGCTCCTTTTTGAGATCCTTCTGGTGTTTTAGCTCCCTCCCGGATCATAATGTTTTCCTGATCTTTGCCTTTTTCAATGAGAGAATTTGCTATGACCGCCGCCAATCAGCGCAGTCTGACTTGTCAAGAGGACCAACAGTGAATGCTCTTGTGAACAGCCGCGCCCCCTTTTAGTCGAGCCTGTCATGGTCAATTCTTTCTTCTCTTTTGATCCCCTTGCTTTTGCACGGTCTTTCCCTTCCCCCAGTTCTTTCTTTCCCATACCTCTAGATAGGCCCTTGTTAGAACCCCCGCCTCCTCCTCGCCGTCCCCCTGATTTTATGTCTGGATGCCTCTGCTCACGAGTCTGAGAGTGCTAGTTCGCCGATTGCTTGTCTCTCTCTTTTAAGCCTTTGTTGCTAGATTTTGTGGTCTCTCATGGACGACGACGGGTCTTTTCCGGCACAGCCCGAGAAACGCTTTTCGAACTGCCCCCTAGAAATTCAGTTGCAATCTGCTCCGCCTCTCTCTTCGTCCACGCTTTTTCTTTCTTCCTTCCACAACCCTGCCTCCTCGGTCTAGTTAAGGGTGAATCTGGGGAGAGAATGGATCTTCCACCACGCTTG
>Ga0179593_1713245_pt1 | contig 12783 bp, 17 predicted proteins | sample CZODoug2_1_08_16_FD_185931 | JGI IMG/M metagenome (GOLD analysis project Ga0179593, IMG submission 185931) | Vadose zone soil fungal communities from Angelo Coast Range Reserve, California, USA - CZODoug2_1_08_16fungal (PacBio error correction) | ecosystem: Environmental > Terrestrial > Soil >... | reverse complement strand
CAAAAATCTTCCTCTTTAGTGGTGTATTGGATCTACGCCCCCTTTTTTCTTTAGAAGTTCTCCCCCTCCCTACGTAGTTGTGGGTGTAGATTTACCTCAGGTGGAAGCCCTTCCCCCCCCTGCGGACGCCCCTCAGAATCTTTTTGAAGAGGTTGGAACCCTTTTCCCCCTGAAAGCCCTCCCCTCTTTGTATGTGGTCAATCTATTTTAGTGTCTCCCGTTCTTTTTAGAAATTCGCCGGTGAATTGGAGATGGCCTTCTTTTTCAAGGGTTTAACCCTTTTCTTCTTTTTCAGTTTGGAGAGGTTGGGGACTCTCGCCCCTGTGCGATTTTTTCAGGCAGACACTCAGGTTATCTCTGAATGTTCATTATTCCGCAGCGGCGATTTTCCCCTCCCCCCCTGAAGGTGTCTCCCCTTTTAATCGGTAGGTGTACAGACCCCCCGATGGAGTCAATTAACCCGAGAGAAAAGTGGATCCTCGCAAGCGGGGTTCCCCTCTTTCTTCATAGGCATTGATCCCGCTTTTTCGCATTGCGTGAGAGGACTTTCTATTTCCCGGGGCCGAATGATACCAGTACCGTCATGGATTTGAATCCTCCCCCCTGCCCAGGAAGGAGAGGTCTCCTGCATGCCCTCCCCCCTGTCTTTGTCAGACATTGTATTAAGCCGACCTCTATCCGAGCATTGTTGCACGTCGAAGCCTTTTTTCCCTACTCGGAAAGGTCTTTTCCCTGCGAGCTCGATGGTTCCTCCGTTCTTTGGTAGAGTGTTTTTTGGTATGAAGCTCTGGTGCCTCCCCTTTTTTTTTCCCTCAATCGCTAGATCTTAGGCCCGATCCCTCCCCTTCTCTGGATAGATTTTTCTTTTTGAGAACCCCCCCCCTCCGGACGCTCTTCTCCTTCTTTTCTTCTGTTTTCCACAACATTCTCGATTCCCTGACGGGAATCCTTTTTGGATTTTTCTTTAGAGTAGATGGAGATCACGACTTTTCTCCTCCCTCGGGCTCTCGTCACCCTGTGCCTTCCCTTGAGTAACGTTTACTTCCCCTCCTCTTCCTCATGAGCATAGAAGTTTTTTTTTTTTTTTCTTCGGAACCTCCTGGTCCGACCCTTACTAGTTGTTGTCTTCTCCTGAGGTTAGAAAAAATTGTTTCTCCCTTTGACACCCTTTTTTTTGAATCGAAGATCATCCTTCCCCTTCCTTGACTCCTTTTCTTCTCCCCCAAAATGCCTTTTTTTTGTTCGTGATCTCCAGAGCCCTCCTTCACTAAAGTTTCTGAGTAGGTTAAAGGTGACTTATGTGACCTTTTGGTGTTGCCCAAACACTTCCCCCTCCCTCCAGCGAGTCGTTTTTTTCCAATACAGCGATCAGAGCCGGATGGCTCCCTCCTACACTCTCCCGACCCCTTTTCCCGCCCTTTTCTGACAGCGACAAAACTCATCCCCTCACTTCTTCTCTCTGTTCCCCCGGAGGATCGAAACTAGATCTTTTCGTAGCCGCTCCGGAGCTTCCCCTCTCGTTCCAAGTGTTTTTTGTCGGCTAATTCGGCTCTCATTTTCTCCTTCTCTTCCATAGAACTTTTTCCAGCCCTGGCGCGATCGTTCTCCCGCCCCTCTTTGCTTTGCCATGCGGATTTTTCCTTTATAATTAGGGCACTTGTACTCCCGTCCGTTTGGTTCCTTTTCTTTCAAGAGGAGCTACACACCTCTCCCTCCGCTTCGTACCCCTTTTTTTGACCAACATTGATCAGTTTTCGCCCGTGAGCCGCGGATTCCTGTCGAGGCTTCTCCTCTTTTTCGGACCACCTACCTCGGTCAGGGGGCTTCCGTGCGCAGGGGAAAATCCTCGATATCCGGCCTCTTCCCCTCCGGCGCTCCCGTTCACGCTCCCACGCAAACATCGGCCCCCCCCTTCTTTACAACCTTCTCGCCGACCCAAGAAAATGTCCCCCCTATTTGTTCAACACTTTTTCCCTTCATGCACCTCGGTAGTTTTTTTCGCCCTTTTTTTTTTCAATTACCACTTTTTTTCCTCCCCAAAGGAAACGCAGCTCTTTCCAGTCCTTGTCCCTCCCCTCAACAATTTTTCCAGGCCGCCCCTCCACTTCGGTCTCTTCCCTCTGAACGCCCGTCGGGTCCCCCCTTTTTCCCTTCTAACTCTCTTTTCCCTCATCCCCCTTGGGAAAACATCCCCTTTTTTTTTCGCCGCCATTCCTACATCCAATGCTCACTCCCCTAACCCTTTGCGTTTTCCATATCGATCAGTCAAGATTAGGGAAGCCATCCTCCTCTGTGGGTTTGATCTCTCCCTTACGGGCGTCTTTGATAGAGATGTCCCCCCCCACTACCCTCATCAGAAGAAGAAGGCCTCTGTTTTTTTCTTCCCCCCCAGATGCTCCTATCTTCGTGATTTTTTTTTTTGAACGAGTTCATTCGTCCTCTTAGAAACACCTTCCCCCCCGGGCCCGCCCTTTTTGTATATTTATAATCCCAAATGGGACGACGGGCGTTCCCTTCGTGTAGCCCCCTCCTTTTTCCTTTTTTGAATTTCAGATGTGAACAAATTCCTACTGAAGCCAATACACTATTTTTCTTTCTCCTTGTGGATAGATTTCCTTTTGTTCTCCGCTTGCATCTTTTTCTCCGAACGACGGAAGTGTTTGCGTTCTGCTTTTCTTTTCTCCTTTGGGGAAGATGGGGAAGGGCCCCTTTTTTTGCGTTATCTTCTTCCTACCTTTTCGAGCCGGATTGAAAGGAGTCTCTTCGAATTCGCGAGGACTGAAGGTGCCTCTTTTGAACTCCGTAGGTTGTACTACCCCTGGTCGAAGTTCTTTCCTCTTTTTTCTCCCCCAGTTGCGAAATCCGGAGCCCCCCCTGTCTCCCCCCCCCTTCCCCCCGTTCTCCGTCGTCTCCGGGGGAGCTCGCCCTTTTTTTGAGATTCCTTTCCCTTTCCCCTTTTTTTCGGATTTTATCCGAAGAATGCTCTTCTTTCAGAGCTTTTCTTTGAATTCGTTCCCTCTACGGAGAGTTTCCCGGGAATGGAATAGGCCCTTCCCTTGATATTGTCCGCTTTCCACTTCTGACCCCGCTTGACAGAGAATATGTTGCACCTTTCTCCCCGTAGTACTTTCACTTTTTTTAATAGAGTTTCCCTATGGTTCCTTTTTTCCTCTTTCCTTTTCCCTGGATGGTTTTAGTTTTCCTCCTTCTTATGACCTCTTTGGCAGGTTTCAGAAAGCGCTGTTTTGCTTCTTTCTTCCTTTTCCCCCCTTTTCTTTTTTTTTGTGGGCGACCAAACCCTCTCTTCCGCGCATTTTTTCCAACATCCAGGGCTACTTTCTTTTAAATAAGTGCACGGACTCCTCTTTGTCGGACGCTTGTCTCTGTCGCGGGAGACACGAACCTCTTTCTTTATAGGGCGATTTGTTTTTCCCCTGTGATATAATTAAAGGAGTAAGTAATTCTCGATTCGTGCAATCGTTCTAGTAGGCGTACTTTTCTCTCTCATATATCTATTTTACTCATCCTCCTTCTCGATCGGGCCTTCTTTTGAAGAAATGGGACACACTTCTATGTTTTTTTTTTTTTTTCATTTCTATCGCTCCTCTTTTTCACTTTCCTGTCTCTCTCAATTGCCCCACTTCTCTAAGAGATTGAGCCTCCCCTTTTTGCGAACTCGACTTCCCCCTTGCGCATCAAACCTGCTGCTTTTTCTTGCCTCTAATTCTTTTTCTCCTCTTTGCCCCCCTAATCATTTTTTTTTTTTTTTTGGTAGAAAACGAACATACCTCCTCAGGATGGTTTTCCCCCAATATCCAGACAGCGCTTTTGCCCCCTCCCCCCGAGCGTCCACTACCGCATGCCAACCCCGAATTTATATTCCCTCCAATAGGAGGATAGAACCTCTATTCCCCCCTTCCCCCCCCCCCACCTTAAGAGGACGCAGATTCATGGAGCTTCTCTTTTTTTCCAGAGGCTGATCGCTTGTTCTCCCGCTTCAACCCTATTTCCCGATACAGGAAAGGACGCGATACGCCCCCCCTTGACCCGCTGTTGAGTCCCCCAGAATTAGAGGGGACGTTCCCCAAAGTGAAGATCGCCTTTACCCCGCTCCCCTTTAGAAGTCAGAGACTCTTCCTCTTCGGACCCCCCCCTTTAACAAAAGGCTCCCCGTGCGCGCGTTCTCTTCTTCGAACTTTTGGTGCTGGGAGTACAACCTCGTTTTCCCCCTTCTTCCAACCCTTTTGACCCGAACTCCCACCCCCCCCCCTCCCCCCCCCAAAGGGCTCCCCCCCCCCCCCTTCTTAGCGGGATGGTCGATATCCGACTATTTCTCTTTCCCTTCACATTTGCTTCTTCCCTTCCTTTTCTCACATTCGCCCCGTTTTCCGACCCCAAACGAAAATGCTTTCTCAGAATGGTTCCCCTCCCCCTGCCGCGCAATTACCTTCTTTTTTTTTTTTCCTGAGCATTTCCTCCACGTTTGTTCGACATCCCCTACATATAGATCCACAAGGACTCCACAGATAGTCTTTCTCCTTCCCCCTTTAAAAAATCTTCAACTTTCTGTCACGTCCCTCCCTTTCAACTATCCCCCCCGGTACAATGGAATTTTCTAAACTACTGCTTCCTCCCGAACCCCCCTTTTCGTTTTCCCCCCGCTTTGTAGTAGCTTTCACCGAGTAAGACACCCTCTCACTGAAAAAATATCCTTTGATTCTTATGCGGCTGTCCCAATCCCACGATCTTCCTCGAAACACCAGGCTTCCCACTCTATTTCCCCCTTTGTGGAGAGGACTCCCCTCCGGTTGTACATGGACAAGAATTCCTCCGAATAAGCCTGAAACGTGACATTCTCCGACCTTATGTTCGGCTTTCTTTATGAAGCTTGTTTCCCCAGAGAGACCCAAGGTTTAAGGGCCCTCCCCTATCCTCTTCTTAACTAACCCGCCCCCTTGTTAAGAGGCTCGGTGTAGCACCTCTACGAAGGTGGCGTTTGATTGGGAACTGTTCTCTCTTTAGTGTTTCTCTCACAATTAGGCCCCTACTCCCCCTATCTGTTAGCTGATTCCCTTTCAGAGTCACCCCGTGTAGAAGAGAACCACCCTCCCTGCCTCCTCTTTTTCTTCATTAAGAACGAGGACTCTTTTCACCATTTTTCTCTGTTTTTTGTCGGTTCTTTTAAGATTTTGTTTTTTCGGTTATCGTTTCCTCAAGGGATAGAGAAGGATTGACTTTCGATAGCCCCTCCAGCCTTCTCCCCTCTGAGGCCATTAAGGTTTTCCCTCGTAGGTGTAAGACCCCCCCCCTTTGAGATTCTCCGCTTCTCCGCGGCGCAAGTTTTTCCCCCCCTAGCAATGTTGGTCTTCCCCACCTTTTTTTTCCTCTCGATCTCTCCCTTTTGGAGCTCGCTTTTTCGAGTAAGGTAGCCAAAACGCCTTTTCCCCAAGTCCTCCTTTTCCCCCCATCCGTTCCAAGCGAACCTTTCCCTCCCTCTAGAAATCTTTTTTTTCGAGGGGTTTTAGACCGGTGGCCCCTCCTTTTTTGACCTGGTTCTCCCAGTGCTATTGGCCCCGGACTGAGAGCCCCTCTCCCCGTTTCCCGCTGGACACGTCTTTGTTTTCCCTCAGCCTCCAGGAATCTATTCCTCCCTCTCTCAGCTCCCCTTTTACTTCACTTTCTTCCAATCCTTTCCCTCCTTCGTCCCCCTTCCCATTCCCTCTTCCCTCTTCCGTTCTTTTCTTCCTCTCTACTAACCTTCGCTTCTCGACTTGGCCCCCCTCCCCGCATCCTATACTGTAGATCGCCCCCTTCTTATCCATCGTTACGTGGCTCCCCGCGGCCCTATGCGGAGCGATTCCCTTCCTGTTCAGCCACTGAGAGCATCGAGTAGGGTAGGCACATCTCATGAGGACTCCGGCTTTCATTCACTTTGCGCAACCCTTCTCCTTTTCCTCCCTCCTTCTGTAGACATCTCCTCAGACTTGCTCCGGCCGTTTACACTCCCTCCTCGTCCCCCCCTCTAGCGCTCCTTTGGGTTCAGCCGGATAGCACAGCTCTTCGCACTCCTTTACTGGGGTCATCGTCCCCCTTTCTGCCTCTATCTCCATATTCCTTAATCGTTCATCGGACTCCCCCCTTCCACCCTTATGTCTTGTTTGTCCCCCCTAAACGTATCCCCTTCCCCTCGGCGCTCCAGAATTCCCTTCCCAGGTTACCCCCCCCCACCGTTGAGGCCTCGCGCGAGAGAATATCTCCTGTTCGTTCTTTGGATACCCTTCTCCCCCTCTGATCTGAGGGAATTTTAAGACGCGTCTTTCCGAAACATCGACTTTTCCTCCTTCCCCCGTAGCGATCGCATCGCTGTTACGGATCATCTCTCGCGTTGCCCGACGACTTCCCCCACCCCCCAACCCCATCAAACTTAACGTGACGCCATCTGTACGCTACGCCTCCCCCCCGTCCCCCCCTCCCTTGTCTTTTGTGATTGGGTCTGAGTTTACACTCCCGTTTTACCGTTGGATACTTCCTATCTAACAATGGCTGCTATCCCAATGAGTGTCCGCAGATACCCACCTCTCCAAATCTACCCTTTTCTCTTTTGCAAACTATCTGAACTTCTATCAGATATCTCTTCCCCCACGATTCCTCTGTAGGCTAAAAAAAAGCCAGCATCTTCCTCCCTCCTCCTCCTTTTCCTACCATTCCAACTCCCTCCTCTGCCGAAGCCTATTGCGAGGCAGTGATTTTTCCCTCCCTCTTCTTTACCCGCGTTTCTACCTCGCTTCGCACGGGCTGCTCGGCACTTCGCTGTCTCGCTCTTCCCTCTCTCTCCGATTCCATACGTCCTTTCCATTCGCAACGACGATCTGCCCTCACCTCCTTCCCACGAGGTGATAATGAGAACATCAGACGCCTTCATCCTCCCTCTCTGGACGCTTTCCCTCAGGTTGGCCTTTTTTCCTACATGTCTTGCTGGGCTGACCTGTGTGATCGCCCCCTCAAACGTTTCTCCTTCACTATCGGTTCCCTCTTCCTCAAGCCAACAGGCTCTCCCACGGAGACCGCTCCTCCTACCTCCTCTATTCCCTTATCCTGACTTCTATCCAGTACCCCCCTGCAGAAACCTCTTCAGACAACGGCATCCCTACTTCGCTCCGAATCCCGTACCGGCCCTGGCGTGTAGTCTTCGTTTTCCCAAAGATGACCTCCCCGGAAACATTCTTCTTGCTATTCACGCGTTCTTTTCCCTTCCTTTCTACGACGAGGATCCTTGAAATCACCCTTTTGTTGCGGTTTTCTAACTCTAGAGATCGTCCACAAATGTCTTTCCTCGAATGAAGCGCATCGTCCAGCCAGTTACCTCTTGACCAAAGGGAGTCTTCCAACTCCTTGATTCCTGTACGTTCTCTTTACTCGACTCCTCTTGCCCCTTTTTCGAACGCCCTTTTCAGATGAAGCCTATTCTTCTCACTGGTTTTTCATTTACTGTTTTCATTTCAGGCCCCCCCCTAAAACAGTCTCCACCCCCGACTACCCCTAAATTCCCTATCGTACTCCTACCAACTGATTTCGCATAGAATCCTTTTACTGCGGCTATTCTTTCGAAACTGAACCTGTCATCACTAAGTCCTCCCCCCATACCTTCCCATAATGGCGATACATTCGGCCCCCCTCTTCTGTGTTTAACCGTCCTTGATGTGGGACCCTTAGGAGGCTATATCCGTTGCTTATCATCCGCCTCCCCGGGGTTCTGGCCAACTTCCACGAACATACTCTTGATTCCCCCCCTTCGGGGGGGTTCCACCTCCCCGAACCAGCCTCTCGAAGGACTTTCGTCTTGCACCCTTCGAAGAGCAAAAATCCAGAACATTCCCGGTAAGATCAACGGTTCTTTTACCATATTTACACATGACCGCAGACTCCCCCCCAAAACCACACCGAACCAAGTCTGAGAGAGAATGATTTTTCCAGCCCCCCCCCCCCCCCCCCCCCCCCCACCCACCCACCCCCCCCCCCCCCCCCCCCCCCCCCCCCCCCCCCCCCCCCCCCCCCCCCCCCCCCCCCCCCCCCCCCCCCCCCCAACCCCCCCCCCCCCCCCACTCCCATAGTATTACCCCCCGATCCCTCCCCCCCGGAGATTACGACCCCCTTGCTTCTTTTCATGATTGATATCCTTCGTCTCTTTCTCGGAGCAAGGTACGATTCCCTATTCACTGGGACCTTTTCCCCGTTCAGCTGTGTTCTTCAGATCCCGAGGGAAGGTCCATTTATCATTCTTCCTTTCTAGAAATTGTTTGGAGGTCTAAATGAGAGCTTTAGAAGTTCTAACAGTCTTCTCTTCCCCCCGGACCTTGAACAACCTCCGTGATGTTCGCAAATCGATGACCCTGAGATAGTCCCTCCCCATTTAGTACCACCTCCTCCCCGTAGGCCCTCCATATTCTCTCTCGCGGAAAAATTGCGGGATGTTCTTTCAATAGGATACATTCATTCCCCACGGTGATTTCTCCTCTCAACCATGTTCTCTCCCCAAGCGTAACATTCTCTCCGCCCCTCCCAAATGCTACTCAGAAATTGCCCTACTTTGGCAAGAGAAATTGGGATTTCTTTTAAAAAAGTTTTTTCCAAAGTAATATCCCCCAATGAGCTTTCCAAGAAGATTAACTATTAGTCTCTTAAGTTAAGTCTCTTGTTCCCCTCCAAATAACTCAGTGAGGGTCCCGAAAGGACTCCCCCCTTAAAGAGGACGATACTTTTCTGACGTTCAAATGAAGGTGCCTAACTCCTCTTTTAGAACACCCCTTCCGGGAAACAGGCCCTCTTTTCTTAAGCCCCTTCCTTCCCCGTCCGACAAATCCCTCTTCGAGCCCTACATTCTTTTCTTGCTCGGGTGTCTTTTTTCCCAGTGGCTTAGTTCTCAAGCGACCCCTTTGGAGAAGAGCACGCCCTTTCCTCTCCTAAGACCCTCCACATGTTGTTCTTTGGGCCCTTCTGATGCCACGAAGCAGGACCGAGAGAACACCGTCCCCCTCAACTCTTGTTCGTTGTCTCCTCCTCCTCTCCGTTTGCACCGTTTCTTGAGTCAGCTTTTGCCCTATGATCCCCTACCCCGGGGAACATTTCCATTTCCCTTGAATGGACGACCCGCACCATCCCCCCTACAACCCGCTCCCGAGCCTCCCTCCCCAAAAGAAGAATCGCAAGGCTACCTATTTAGGGCATCCCTCTCCCCCCTCCCCCACCTTCCTTTCCCATTTCTCCTGTGTATGTTGCCCATGCTTAACATCATTTTTTTCACCCCTTCCGGGCCAAGAACTAGCGGGCCGTATTCCACGTTAGGGTACCTCGCCACTCCCCCCCTCCCACGCACTTTTGGCCTCCCTTCCTCTCCCTGACCCCGGCTGACCCCCAGCACCTGGTGGTTCCCCGTCCCCCCCTACTTGCCTGTCACAGACCTTACAGGCCGCGGCCTCTAACATTTTCCTTATTCATTGGGTTTTCTGGCTCCAGTCGCCCGCGCTTCCGCCACTCTCCCACCGCAGACCCAGGCACTTTCTAGATTGTCCCCTTTGGGTAAAATATTCCTTCCACCATTTACCTTAACTCACCTCCCTCCCCATCCCTCCGACCTGTGAGGGTGCCTCCCCCTCTCCCTTGCGATTTCCTCTTTCCCCCCCCCCTTTCCCTCGGTAGTATCCGCTTTCGGGCTCACCCCCTCCTCACTTCCCTCCTTTCTCTCCCCACTCCACCCCTCCCCCCTTTCCTGCTTGCCCCCCCTTTTCCGATTCTTCCCCTTCCCGACCCCTTCCCCCCCAAGCCACTCCCTCCTCCCCCCTCCCCCCCCCAAGCCTCTGCCCTCCCCTTTTCTCCACACTCCTCTCCCCTCCCCCCTCCCCTCCCCCTCTTGTCGTCCCTGCACGCCACTTTTATCCCCTTCGTGTTTGGAGTTCGTGTCCAAGTCCGCCTTCTTTCCCCCTCCCCCCGCTCCCCACTTTTCTTTGCTTTCTTCCTTCACCCTCCTCTTTACCCGCCCCCCCCCCCCCCTCCCCCCTTATCCCCCCCCACTTTCCTTCTCCTCCCTCCCCCCTCTTTACCAGCCCCTCCTCTTCCCCCCCACTCTCACTCTTCCTCTCTTGCCCTCCCCTCTCCCCGCCACCCCCCCTCCACCTCTCTTTCTTACTTTCTCCCTTTCGCACGCTCCCTCCCCCCCCCCCCCCCCCTCTCCCCCACTCCCCCCTCCCCACTCCACCCCTCCCCCCCCCCCCCCCCCTTTCTCCCCCCACCTTTTCTTTTCTCCACCCCCCACCCCCACTCCTCCTTTCCTATTCCCCCCCCCCCCCCCCCCCCCCTCCCCCACCGTCTTCACTCCTCCCCCCCCCCCCCCCCCCCCCCACCCCCCCCCCCCCCCCCCCCCCCCCCCCCCCCCCCCCCCCCCCCCACACCCCCACCCCCCCCCCCCCCCTCCCCCCCCCCCAACACAACCCCCCCCCCCCCCCCCCCCCCCTCTCCCCCAGCTCCCCTCGCTCACCCCTTTCTTTTTGAATTGTTTCAACCCGGCCCCTTCCTTGAATAACAAGATATGTTAGTTTCTTTCTTATAGACCTTTCTTTCCCTCGAATTAGTTCTCCGAACCACCCTCGGTCTTTTCTTTCCCCTTCAGACCCGTGTGACCCCCTGCTTCTTCTGGGGGAGAATTCGTTTTTCAGGTTGGACGCTTGTATTTTTTGCTTTCGCGAAGACGTCTTCTTGAATTCGCCTCTTTTCTCGACCAGACAGCGGCGATTTTCTCTTCCTCCCTGTAACCTTGGTTCCTCCTTTCCCCCCGAAAGAAAAAACGATTTTTCCCTCCCATCTCTACCGCGCTTCCGAAGAATTCCCCCCCCTGATCCCTCCCCCCCCTTTTTCCCCTCCTTTTCGTAGGTTAGATTTTTTCCCCTCCCCGTGTAGCTCGCATTTTCGTCTCCTTTTTTTGTAGCCCCAACGCATTGGCTCCCGATGATAAATTGCCCCATCTTGATCCCTCACTTTCTTCCCGGCGCGGGTCGCTTTTTTTTTCATCGGAACTTTCCCTTTTTATGTCGCGCACGATTTTCCGACATCGACCTCCTTCCGTCGTAGAGCCTCCCTCTCTTTTTCGGTGGGGCCTAATCGAGGCTTTTTCTTCTCGTTAGACTCTTTTCCCTCTTTGAGGGGGGGGTGGTTATTGACGCTCGTGTTTGTGTCCCTTTCTTTCCAAGATATGCTGACTCTTTTTCTTTCTGAAGAGGCCCCATCTTTTCCTTCTTTTTCGTTTTTTCCCCAAACGAAGCACTGCTCTGTGACGGTCGTTGGGACCCCCCTTTCCTCCAGCAGCTTAGAGCCCCACTCTCAGCACTCAGAAGTTGCTGTTTTTTATGATTTGGGACGTTCGAGTAGCTGGATCTCTTTTTCATAGCGGAGAGTCCGCTTTTTTTTTTTCTCCTCTCCCCAGAGTTATTCCTTTTTTTCGTCAGATTAGAAAATCGTAATGACTCCCTTTCCTTTTCTGCTCGTAAGTTATTCTTGAACTTCCCGCTCGATTGGTCAGCCGACTAAGTTGTTGTTTCCCCTCTGTTCCGAATACCGTACTCCAGAAATTTTCCCCCCTAAGTGCAGACGCCTCTTCCCTCTACCTTCTTCCCTTTGCAACCCCCCCCCTCCCCCCCTTTCCCAAAATAGAAATATAAGCGATGAGATCAACTTGACTCTAACGGCCCCAAATCCTCCAACCTGCTTTGAGCATCTAAGGAGCTGGATACTTTCTTTTTTCCCCCCCCAGTAAATCGCGCCTCTGCTCTTTTTTTCCAAAAGAAACAAATCTTCCCCTTCTTCCTCACTCCCCCCCGATTCAAAAATTCCCCCCCCAAGAGAGGACAAATACAGAAGCCCCCCCCCTCAAAACTTCTCTCCTCCTCTAAAGGAAAAATAGGAGGAGAGACCCCCCCCTCTTCCGCAGAATTCCTGTAGCATCTTTTCTGGTCAAGTTGCTTTCCTTCGGACTCTCATGTGATAGGGTCCCCCCTCTCTTTCCTCCAATTGCCGCTTCCCTTCTTCTTCGAAAAGCGACGTACGGACCTTCTTCAAAGCCATTAGCTGGTCCTGATCGAATCTGCCCCCCTTCTAAAGGAGTTGGAGAAACGTCCCCCTTCTCACCAAACTTTCTCCTCTTTCTCCTCCCTATTAAGATGTAGGAAAAAAGTCCCCCTTGCTAAGGATGTCGCAACCTTCACCGCGCTAGAGTCCCTCTCCTTCAGTTTTGTATTTTAGTTTTTTCCGTTAACTTCTTCCAATTTTCTTCAGTCATCGCGAGAAAGAGGGAAACTTGGACAGGTCCATTAACTCTGCTTTGGGCTTTTGAGACCCTCCCCCCTCACAGAACGTCAAGCGTCCCCTCCCCCTAACTCCCCCCCCCCTTTCATGGCTTCAACATACGCGTGCGGGAATTCCTGTCTTCGCCGGGCGACCCCTTGCTCAAAGAACCCCAAAGGACAATAAGATAAAAGATCGTCCCCGTTCGGGCACTCCTCCTATTAAAACCAAACTAACTTTCTTCCCGTCCTCTCCCCCAGCAGACGTTTTCCCTTGAAAGAAAGTAGGGTCCCTTTTTTCCCTTAACATTCGAGCCTCCCTTCTTCCTTCTCCGAAACACTTCGTGCGGCCCCCGCCAAGCTTAATTCCCGCTTCCTCCCCCCCTTGCCCGACAAGCTTCCCCTTTTTTCTTGTTCGGATAATTCTGGTCCATCCGTCGACAACCTTCTTTGC
>Ga0179593_1707293_pt1 | contig 12783 bp, 20 predicted proteins | sample CZODoug2_1_08_16_FD_185931 | JGI IMG/M metagenome (GOLD analysis project Ga0179593, IMG submission 185931) | Vadose zone soil fungal communities from Angelo Coast Range Reserve, California, USA - CZODoug2_1_08_16fungal (PacBio error correction) | ecosystem: Environmental > Terrestrial > Soil >... | reverse complement strand
CCGACCCGAGCCCATCTCTCGCGTTTCTCCCGGGAGGGGTGATTGACTCTCTTTGGTACTTGCCGTCGGCCCCGTTGCACGTTTCACCGACTTTTTCTTGATTTCCCCCCGACTTTTCTCCGCCCTTGTCGAGAACATCCCCCCCCCTTTTGATGCTCTTTGGCGTCTCCCTCCCCCAATTCTTTCCTTTTGCGCGGCCTCTGATTGGGCCTTTTTGGGCAGAAGGGAATTCTCATCGCTATATTCTTTCGTTCCCCGGATGGTCCCCCTTCTCTCCATGGTTTTGTATTTTTGAGGAGAGAAGAGTTCGGGAGTTGTTTTTCGTTTTTCCTCGTTCAGTCGGCTTCCTTCGGTCCCTGCTTCATCCCTTTTTGAATTTTTTTGTTCCTCGATTTAGCATCCTCAGAAGAAGGAACGCACCTTCCTTTTCCTCCTCTCCGTTTGTGTTGTTTCTTCTTTCGTCCCTTTCGATTGCTTATGCTTTTTCTCCGGCTCCTGGCGAGAGGCTCTGATGAAAACTTCTCCCCCTGTCCCCTACTTTCCTGAGGGGCATTTTTCTCTTTCCCCCTCAACCTTTCCCCCCGCATTTTTTCGGCCTCCCTTCCTGGTTAGAATATCTAGCCTCATTGACCCTCCCGGAACAGCACTCTTACAATAATCTTCTGCCCTCTTCCGCCCCGCCTGCTCCGGAGAGCAGCTCAAGACAGCCGAAGCCACCGTTTGCCTCCCCCCCTTGATTTGATCGCCCCCTTCTCCCTCCCCCGTTTTTGCAAGGAGCCCTTTCGAGCCCACGGCCGCCTACCAGCAAAGATCCCTCCTTTAACCCCTTCCCTTGTTCCGATGATCCTTTCTTCGAGGACCCTTCTTGGTCGACCGGTTTCCCACGGAAGATGCTTTGCTGCACTCCCTCAAGTTGTCGTCTGATTTCCGCAAATTCCCCTTTTTCCCCTGTGATTTTTTTTTTCCGCCGCGATTCGCAGGAGGTCTGCCTTTGAAGCCTCCCCAACGAAATTTCGCAGGTTCCCTCCCAGTGCCGCGGCTATCCAATGGATTAATGAAAATTGTGCTCTCCCTCTCTCCATTCACTTAGGCCCACTTTCCTTGCATTCTGCACCGAAACTCGTTACAAGGACTCTCCGGTAAGTTTTTGGAGTTCCCCCTTCCCTCTGTCCAAGCAACAATTTTCACCAGAAGGCTGCATACTGCGTGCGAATCACTGTATTTTTCCCTCCGAGGCCTCTCCTTTTTTTTCTGGCCCCCCCCGGGATAGCTGTCGGATTTTTGATCTTTCCACTTATGTCTTCCCCCCGGTGTTCCTGGAAGTGTAGACTGATTGTGTCGTAATTTAAGATTATTTATTCCGACCCCCCCCACCTGTTTTTTGAGTCTCCCTTTCCCCCTCCTAACTCCCCCCTTTCCTGCGAGACCCCTTTGAGAATCCAGGTCATGGAGTGGTGAGTATGGCCGTTTGTCTCACCATGTTTTTCCCTATCACTTCCTCGGCGGCCCATTCTTCGTACGCCCTTTTTCTTCTATTTTTCCCCAAGGCTTGCGTTCCCCCCCCCTATTCTGTCCGCAAGTCTTCGGAGCAATAGCACTTGAATTCCCCCCGTTTCTTCTCGCTGAGTGCTCATCGGCCCCTTGAGCTTTTCTGAATTTTCTTTTTTTTCCTGCCTCCACACCATCCGTGCGCCGTGGCTAAAATCTGCCCTGTGTATGGTTCCAGCCAACCTTGCTGATCTCTCCTTTTTTTAGAGAGTTTTTCCGGACCCCTTTCCCCCTTGGGAATATTTTATCTTAGTCCGTTATTGTTGGATTTTTTCCTCTCCCTCATTCGGGTGCCCGGCGCCTTTCCTGGTATAAGCCGACTTCCTCTCTTATTCGCCCCCCGCCTCGAGTTAATTTTCGACCATCCTTTTGGGCATTTGTGGGGGAAACTCTCCGCGGCAGTCCTTTTATTAGAACAACCCTCACTGTAATTTTCTCTACCTCCAGGCTTCCTGAGAAGGCTCTTTCCGGACACTTTTTAGCCGTTGGCCGAACCCTGAAAGAACCACACCTTCGAAATTGTCTTTCTGGGGGTGTCTAGCTTTTTTTTTATGCGATTTGTGAATTTTTCTTAATCCCCCCTCCCCCAAGCGGGGGGTTTTTTAATAGACTACGAGCCTACGCGTACTCGACATTACCACCCCCTCTACAGTTCATTTCCATACTTTTTTTTTTCAAGCCGCCTATCACGAAGTTGTCTCCGATAACTTTTTCCTCAGCTGCTGCTTTCCCGCCGTTAGTGAGGTCCCCCTTGATGCCGAGCCTTTTGCGTACCTTGAAATTTGACACGAGAGATCCTTGTTCCCTCGGGCGGCGCTGTTGTCGCCCCTTTTTACCTGCGGCGAGCTTTTTGCTATGCCCCTTTGGATCCGGTGGAAGAGGTGAATTTTCTTGAGCCCTTCATGCCTTTCTTGGCGGTCCTTCTTCCAGTTTTCGCGAGTTTCGGCCTTCCGCCTCCCTCGCATGGAAGTTCTTAGAACCAGATTGACTGTGTATTGCCTCTAGCCGCCTTTCCTTCCTTGCACCCCTCTTTTCCGATTTTTTTTCTGCTCTTTCCCGACTTTTTTTTTTTCAAAAAGACGAACGGGCATTTCTCAATTGTCGCCGGCTTTATTCTTTTTTTTTCTTGAATTTTTTTTTTGTATGGGCTTTTTTGCTTCTCGTTCCCTCTTTCCTTTCCGACCGTTTTTGAAGCCTTGGGCAACTCTACCGACCTGCCGCCCGGCCCCATGGGGGATTGGGGTCGGAGACCTTCCCAACGGCGTTGCGTGTTTTTAGTGGGCTGATCCGAAGTGAATTCGATCGCTTCCCCTCTGCTTCCGGCTTCGCTGCCGCGATGACGGATATTCCTCCGTTCTTCCGTCGTTTTTTTTTTTGAAAACCTTTCTTTTTTTCTGCGCTTTCGCGAAGCGTTCGGTTTCGCGAGGGAGACGAAGCGTCCCCCCTCCCTTCATGTCCCAGGTACCTGGCGAAACTTTGTCTTCTCCTGTCAGATTTGTCCGTATTCCCAGCTGACTCTTCTTTTCCAAGTGGCGGACTTTCCCTTCTCTCTTTTCCTACTCTGTGTTGTTGAGACTCTCGGCCTTCGGCTTCGACTTAGGTCGACCTTTTCTGGCCCCGACGCACGACAGTTTTTAGAAGGCACGTACGGAACAGCTTTTCTCCATTTTCTCACTTTTACGACATTTTCTTCCCCTTCTCCCAGTTCCCCCCTATTACCCCCTCCTCCTTCCCAAGCGCAGCATGTAGAAGTAGAGGGTTTTCTCATCCCCGCTCACCCCCCTTTTCCCATCACGATATGATCCCCACCCGGCCCTCTGCCTGACCCCCCCATGGAAGAGCGATCTTTTCGAGAAGAGGGGTAGGCCCTTGTGTTCCCCCTTTTTTATCGCCCTTCTTTTTTCCCAGGCCCTTGACCTTTCCAAGACCCCTTCTCTCCTTCCTCGAGCCCCCACTTTAAGGAAAATACCTCCAGCCTCCTTCCGAGCACTCCCCTCTTTCCTCCCCCGCGAGCTCCGGTCTCTTCCACAACTTTCTGGTTTTGAGAGCTCCCTTTCCCTTCAACCGCCCAAGTCCTTGAAGTCGGGTTTGTTTCCCCTACACGTGTATTGTTTTTTTGACGCATCTTTTCTTCGTGTGCGCTCCCACGACTTTTTTCCAGGTTTCCCCCTCACGTGCCTTTTTTGGAGATAGCCTCCCTGCATTTTTCACTTTGCTCGCCTGAGTCCCCTCCCAAATTTTTCCGTGGAATATCCGAGGATCTCCCCCGTTCTTTCCCCGTATAGAGGAGATACAACTTCTTTCCGAGACGACCCCCCCCCAACTTTACCTTCGAAACGTTCATTCACCCGCCGATCTTCTTTTTTATACCCCTCCCTTTTAAGGTAACTCCCCTTTGAGGAAAGTTGTCTTCTATTTCATGCGCGGATGGCCGCTTTCCGATTGATATCCCCTTGTCGGATGGCCAGGCGGATGTTTCTTTCATTCTGATGTGTTATAACGCTTTTTCTTAGCCCTCCCAATTTCCTCCTTTTTGTAGGTCCCCCGGGCACTCCTCTTTTTCTAACAAAAAGTCTTTCCTGTTTTTTTTACAGAATTTCTTAATTCATGTTTTTTCCTTCTTGCGTGTTTCAAGGCTCCTTCCTGTTGTATAAATCTGTCCCCTGCTCTTCTCCCTTTCCGTCTCCGCAAGTCCTCACCTTTAACCCCACCTTCCCCCAGGACTGCCGCGTTTGAATTGAAGAAACCACCGCTTCGTACCCGATCCGAGCATCTCCTTGACATACTTCCTCTTTCCCCCGAGATTTTTTTTCGCGGCCCCCCCTCTCTCCGCGCGGTTCCTGAGGGCAGGGCGATTCTCGTCCCCCCAAATCAAATCAGACTTCTAAACTCCTTTCCTGTATTTTGATTTATACTTTTTTTTTTTTTTTCTTGAGATCAGGCAGTTTTTTTATAAATGACAATTTCCTCCCATGGGTGTGGAATTCACTTCTTGTTGTGTGGGGTCTTGTTATCTCCCATCAGCAGGATTTTTGTTCTCTGATCTCCCCCCTTGCTTCCCTCCTTCGCTCGGCCCGTAGTTCATTCAAGGCTTGGCTGTTAAGCTTTTTTCCCTCCCCGGCCCGATATTTTTTTCTTCCCTTCCCTTTGAGCCGGTTGATTGGCTTCTTTTTCTTGGCGTATACCTGGCAGAAATGGCTAGCCGAGTCTGAGTTTTATCCCCCTGTGCTCGCACGCCTTCAGTCAATGCTGGACTTTTTTGAGGCGGGTCTCTCCGGGGTTTTTTCTTTTTTTTTTCTGGTTTACGATTCCTCAACTGTTCTCCCCCCTTGGGGGGTCTTCGTCCTTTGGACGAGGAAGACTTTAGGACGCGATCTTTTCCCTTATTACGCCCCCTCCCCCCTTTTTTTGGAAATTCGATCCCCCGAAGAAAATATATCCCGTTTCGAACTCTGTCCAACTGGTTCCCCGTGTTTGACCTGCGTGATCGTCCCCCTGACGATGTTCTGATTTCTTGCCGACCTTTCCTTGTGCTGGCCCCCTTGCTGGAAGTTAGCCGGCCGAGTCCCCCGGTTTTGCCGCGGACTTCCCGCGCGGAGGGACCCCGAGCGCTTGCTAATGAACGGAAAGCCGTCCGAGGTGAAGTGGTAGATGCTTAATGCATTGTCCTTTCTCTTTCTTGATTTTCCTTATTTTTTGGCGTGGTTCTTTTCCTCCCTTTCGTTGGCTATCCCGCGTCAGTAAAACTAGTTTAGAGTTTTGCCGCCAGATATTTCCGATCCTGCAATTCTCCTCTTTTTTGCTTTCTCCTTGCCAGTCGCGTTCGCTGGCAACCTTCCTCCCCCTCTTTTCTTGTGTGCATCTTCCATTGGCGCCGGCTCTCCTTTTTTTCTTTTCTGCACTTCGGATTTTGGATTTTGCCGTTTCCTTGGGGCTTTCCTCTCTTTGAGCCCCCTGTAGGATCTTTTCATTTGCTTTTTTCCGACAAGCCTGCTCTCAAATCCTGGTGAATCTTGCCTTTTCTGCATCCCCTTCCTTGCCCGTTGCTCTTTTTTACTTTGCAGCTTTCCTTTCTTATTGCGCTCAATACTCTGTAACAGGATGGTCTTTGGGCTCTCCCCCTTTCCGTCCCCTGACCATGGTGCGAGTCGCGAATCTTTTTTGATGTCTTGATTTCCCGAGAAGTCGGCCCCCGCCGATCTTTTCCCTTGCGAAAATCTTTTTCCTGACTTTTCGTGGTCGTTCCTTTAGTCCCCTCCCCTCGCAAGGCCTCTATAGATATATTTTCCTTCCCCTCCTTTCCTTGTTGGACTAGCTTTTTCGGCCTGGTTCTCGTCCTCGCTGCTTTTTCTGAGAATGTTCCCCCTTTCGTCCTTTGAAAATCGACCCTTTTAGAAAGGCCTAATCTCAGGTTCCGGACTCCTGCCCTCGCCCCCCCCCCCCCACGAACGTTTTCTCCCCGAGCCTCCCCGGTTCGACTATCCGTTTCCCGACAGTTTCTCGAGAAAATAAGTGAACCTTCTGAGCGGGTTTGCTAGAATTTTCCCCAACCCCTCGTCCATCTCACGAGCATCTTTTCTTTCCCTTTTCCGCACAGTGCTCACCCTGTGATAGACAGGGAGGCTGTTTCGTCCCCAAGTATTCCCGTTTTCACCGGCCTCCCGAGCCTCCTACGGCCCCCCCCTTCCCTCCCCTCTCCCAAGAAACACACGTCAAGTCCCACCTAGCTTCTCTGACTCCCCTTCGCTTCCTAGTGTCTTCCCCCTCCTCCAACCCTTCCCTCTTTTTCTTCGCGCCCCGCGACATCTGCAGAAACCCGACAAAGGTCGTTGGGCATTTTTCGGTTAGTTGCGCCGAAAGTACCCATGGTTTCTGAAGACTGAGGAAATTCCAGTCTACGCCTGAACTGCTTGGCGCGTCCTTCAACGCCCCCAGTGCGTTCCTCTTTTTATCCTTTTCCCAATGTTTTTTCCCCCTTTTTAGCTCTTCCCATTCCCCTACGGCTGTTCCCCCCCCCCCCCCCCCCCCCCCCCCCCCCCACAGTGTACCCCCCAACTCTTTTTCTCCCGCGCGTTCTCTCTTCATCTTCCTCTCTGTTCCCTTCGAACGTCTAGCCCGGGGCGTACAGGCACCCTTAAACTTTGTTCGTTCGAGCTCGGAATTACTGACTCCGGCCTTTTATTCTGCCTCCCTATGAATTGAGATGGCTTTCGTTAGATGCGGCGTCTACCCAAACTTTTGAGCGGCTTTTCTTTTCCTGGCGCGCGTTGTCGAACGCTTTCCCTCTCGTCTCGATCAGTAGACCCCCCTTGGCGGTTTTCAACCTCCACTCATCCGTGTCTCAACCACGGTTACACGACTATCAGACGTATCCGTCCTGTTTTTTGTTTGTTTGCTTCCTTCTGGGATCACTGCAGGGCGAGAAATTCTTCCCGGAGGTATACGCCTTCTTCCCTCAGGGTCATCCTTTCCTTCGTCCTTTCCCCCACTCCTTTTCAACTCTTGATCCTTCTCCTTTAATGGAACTTCCTGAGATAAGAGAGCCGAGCTCTGACCAGCATTCCCGCTCCGTCCTGCGGACTTTTTCCCCGCCCTCCCCCCGGGGCCTCCTTTTAAAAGCACCTTTTCCCATGTATCAGGCAGCATTTCTTTTAAATCCGTGCTCGCTGATTCATCTCTCCTTCCCCCTTCCCCTTTCCTATTTTCTCCTCACGTACTTTTTTTGGTGGCGGATGATTTTCTCCCCTTTAGGATTTAGTTTCCCGGCGCCTCCTTCCTTTATTCCCCTCTACTACATTTCTGGCATCGAGTTCACTTCTTTCTATGGCGCCGTTTCTCCCCTTGGAATGCGTCTGTGTGGTCCCTTCCCTGAGCCGCCTTTTATCGAATTCGTTCCTTTTTTCTCCTTTCTCGTTTGGTGCTGCTGTCTTGAAAGTTCTCCGTTCTTCCCCATGTGTCTTTCCTTTTCCTGCACCCTAAGACCCCCCCCCAAACAACCGCAATGTTGTACCTTTCTCTTAGCGTGGCGCCTGGATTTTTTCGGGTAGTTCTTTTTAGTAATTCGCCCTTTTCGGAACCTGTTTTTCGTCTAGTGCCCTTCCCCGGAACTCTGACACTCAAAATTCGTTCCCCCTGGCAGCGCCCCCAATAATCAACATCCTTACGAATACCTCTATCCCGATTGCCATCCCTCCCCCCCCTTCCCATCCGGCCCCTGCCCGACGACGTCCGGATATTCATTTTTCCTCGGATTGTCTCTTTAGTTCTTTGTTTTTACGTATTCTAGACAGTGGCACGCGAGGAGGCTTTTTTACCTGGCTGAGTCTGCCGCGGACTCCCCGAGTCCCTTTCTTTTCGAGGTGCTGCCCACTGTGCAAAGGTTTATTTTTTGCGATGCTCTGTTATTCATACATTGCTTTCTCCTCGGAACGCTTTGGATTCTTTTTCGGCCTCGCTTTTCAGTGTCCTCTTCTTCCCTATGGAAGGTCGCTTCGTAATTTCGACCCCTTTTTTATGAACCTCGCGCACTCGGCAATTGTCCCCCCCTTTTTGGGTTGTCTCTGGATCTCTTTTTGTTTTCCCCTCCCCCCCCCCTTTTCAAAACGATGAAACTTGTAATAGCGAGAAATTTATTTGTTTTTCCTTCGTGTTCTGATTTTCTTGACGTTGTGGTGCTCTCTTTTCACGAGCCCTTTATGAGACCGACTTCTTTGTCCAAGTGCCGCCTGCCCGGGACCTTCTTCATCACTTTGTTTTGCTGAACGACAATTGATAGCAGCGTTGCTTTTTCCTTTTTGTGCTTCTTTTGTGCCGGCACTTGAATCCCCCCTATTTTACCTTTTTGTAACTTTTTTCCACGCTTGCGGGACGGAAACCCCGTTGAGAAATTGTTTTTTTCTGTCGCGTGCTGACAGCGTTCGTCCCCTCCGTTCTCCCCCCCCACTCTCTACCACGTAGGTACAATGGGTCTCCTGTAGATTTTAATCAGCTTTCTCTTAGTCTGGTGTCCCTCGTTCGAACCTCGCCAGGCCTATATTTGCCCTCCTTTGAGATCTTCCCTCTTTGCGGCTACTTCTTCATGAGAAGAGATGGCTGGAATATCCCCGCCGTCTTTTTTTGACATGATGATTCCCTTCTTTTTCGCCATCGGACAATCCCTTCCTTTACTCCTTACCCTCTTTCCCCCTAGCGAATCAACCCCCCTAAAGATTCGCTATCGCTCATTCAATGGGTCTGTTTTTGGTGTTCTGTTTTCGCCGCAGCTTACCCGCTTCCCCCCCTATGAGCTTCAATCTAGATAGAATTCATCCCCCCCCATAAGAAACTACAGTTTCTCCACTAACGAGTGACCGGCTGTAGTCAGCCCCTCCCCCTTTTCTCCCCCCCCCCTTTTTGTTCTGTCTGCCCCTGATTCCAAAAGGCTAAGTAGGTCGCCCTTTTTCCTTGACCCTCCCCCCCACTTCCCCTCCCTCCCCTCCCTCCGGCCGAGTTCCCTCAACGCCCTTTCCCCTTAAAAAGTTTTTTTTCCTTTTATTTTCTTCGCGACCCCCCTTTTTCTCCTTCGCGTCCCGTTTGTGCTTCGCCCGCGTACTCTCCTTCCAAAACCGCCCAAGGTCTCTTGCCGTTTTTGGTTTCCTCGCCACACCTTGCTCGATGACCCGCCCCAGTAAAATGAGGCGTTTTTTTGCCTTAATACCACCGCCGCGGCTTGAGAGGTTGTGCCGTTTTGCAATGCCTTTGTGTCGACGTCCCAAATTAACATCTTGCCCCCGATTTAAGGGCATAGGCCCCCCTTGCTCCCGGTTGATTCCTATCTGTCGGACTCCCCTCGCCGCCCCCTTCTTTTGGGTTCCATCACCCCCCTAAAGTAGAGAGCCGGAATTACTCGAAATTCCCACATAAAGTGTCAAGGTGTAGCAGCTCTTTTTACGCTTTCTTCAACGTCTGTTATCCTGGAGTGATAGGATTCAATTAGAGGGATTTTTTTTAGGTTCTTATTAAGGTCCCTTTTTTTGTTCCTAGCTTTTTATTAAGTCTTTCCCCCCGATTTGAACTCCCACAATGACAGAACCGTTTTTTTTGATTCCCCCAATTTACTTCCCCCATTTTCTTCTCTCCCGATGGCCTCCCTGAATGGGTGGTTTTTGTTTTTGGAAAGTGGTGTTCCTTACGCAATGTTTCTACAATCCCCAAAACCTTCGAGACCTGAGGAATTAGTTCTCCCTCCTATCTCGCTTCCCGTTTTTGTCTCAAGGAATTTTAACAACAGATATGGCTATTCAGCTTTTTCACCCCATTGCTTAGAATGAAGAATCCTAGAGATGAGGCTAGGCCACATTTCCACCTCTCTGTCCGAATCCTGCGTTTGGGACTCCCGGACGAAAAACCCTTTACCTGTTCTTCCCCCCTAAATCTCCTACGACCCCTTCTTTTCACTTTCCGTTTTGATATAGGTAGTTTCCTCCCGTGATGAAGGATCATCTCATGTGTTTTTTTTTCCATAGTAGGCTTTGTTCCCGATTCCCACCGAAGGATTCTTTTTTCCCGGAGCGGATCTTTGGATAGACGATGAGCACTCCTGATGAGTCTGTCCCCTCTTCTCCCCTGCTATGGCGTGGCCCTTGGCTTGCCCCTCTATCTTTGGTCGGCCAAGGCCCCTTGGCAAGTCCCTGTGTATACGCCCCTTCTTTCCGCGTACCAAGGGCCTGAGTTTCAGGTGATTAAGAAAAATGTGATTAGCCCTTTTTTCAATTGCCAACCCCCCCCCCAAGCACCTCCGAGATTTTTGGTTTTTCCTGCTGCGTTGCCGTATCGTAAGTTCGACTCCCACCGGTTAGGAAAGGGGTTTCCCTTCCCAGGCTCTTCCTTTCCTCCACCAGAGCAGCGACCCCCTCAGTTCCCCCCCCTCCGGTCAACCGACATCTCCCATTGGGGAATTCCTCTTTTTTACGACAATATCACGACTGCTTCCCTCCCGCCCAAATCACCTCTTAAAAGTTCTCCCGGCATCTTTTCTTTTGCTCTCTTAGCTCGAGGCTCCTTTCCAAAAATGTTTTGGACCAAGAGCAGAGACTTCTTTTGGGACTCGTCTTCCTAGGGACTTCGATATCTTTTCATAGCCCCCTTTTCGCTATGCCACTTTCTTTGTGGGACTCTGTCTTAGATGAGAGGACTTTCCCAATGTCTGAACTCCTCTTGCCTTCGACCCTCCCCTTGGGTTTCGCGCCGTGGCTTTTGATTCTCAGCGGCTTCAAAACGCTCTTTCATTCGCCTTCCTCACCATTTTATGACCTCTCACCCTTAAAAGATCGGGTTTTGAGATCTATTCGCGGTTTTCGATCTAATTCTTTTTTTTTCCCAAGAGTCGAAAACCTACTTTCCCCTAGGTCAATTGTCGCCTGTTGGAGGGACCTAGTGGTCGACCTTGGTATTTTTCCTCCCGGCAGTCTGCTTTTTTCATTTTCTAGTAGAGCCCAAGGGCATGGCGACCAGAAGAAAGGGCCTCCCTTCGTTTACCTGTTTGCGATTCCCCAAGCTCTTTTCTCTTCTCGAGGGACTTTTTTTTGATGAGTGGTACCGTGAATTCGATCGCCCCCCTTTATTAGTCCTTTCTATTTGTCCGCTTTTTCCGGATCTTCTCCACCGACCATGGTGGGTCCTTGCGAGTCTCTCCTTAGGGGTTTGTCTCGTGCCCCCCCTTCCTCTCAATTCCCACCCACATCTGTTTTTTTTCTTCACCCTTTTTTGGCCAACGCGCGCTTTCGCCTACGCAGTCGAAGCCGCCCCTTTCTCATCTTACTTACCCTTTTTTTTTTTCTGAGAGATTTTCGATGCGTCTTGATGGCCTGACGCACTTCTGCCGCTCGGACAGCTGATGTACTTTCGATTTTCGCACAGTTTACCGAATCGAAGGTCTCGGCTTTTTTTCCCGCGCCCGTCCCCCCCCCACTTTTTTTTCTCTTCCTCCTAACCCCTTTTTTTATTTTTTCGAATATCCTTTGCCAGGGGGGGACCCTTTTAACAGCCACGATATTTTTTCCCATAATTGCGTCCCCTCTTCCCTTGCCCACTCATTTCCTTCAGTTCCACGCGTTCTCTTTTGTGCAAGACGTTTCAGTTGTCCACCAGGATGTGATTCTTTTCCTTCTGTCGTGTCCCTTTCCCTCCCCCCAGGCTGTACTCTCCAGATGCTTCGACCAGGCCGACGTGCAACACAGAACAGCGCAGAGTTCAATAAGCCCGACCCCCTTACCCAATTCTACCCCCTTTCGGCCATTCACCCCCCCTTTTTTTCTCCCGCTTTTCACGGCGTTTGAGGAGAGCGGCACCCCCGCGTCCATCGAGAAGAAACCAGCCATCTTTTCTTGGGGTTGCCCCCTTTTTTTTTTGGGGGCTTTCCGACTTTACCTCTTTTTTCGATGACGGCCCCTCGTCTCCTTCCCTTCCTTCGTTCCCTCCGCGGATTCCCCCCACGCAAGCCCTCTTTCCCTCTGCCGTGCCCTTTCTTCGCTCTTTCATGCATTCATGACCTTTATGATAGCCTATCAGAGACCAAATTCCCTTTTCACTGACCCCTTTCCTTCTCAACGTTCATAACTCCCGACCCCTCCCTTTCGACCCTCGCGGGCCACGGTTTATCGCGCGTTTTCCAGAAACCCATTTTCACCTTTGCATTCTTTTTGCACCCCTGAGGCCGTTCCTTCTGTGGCAGTCCTGCGTTTGCCTGCTTTAGATGATTGAATTGTCTTCTGAGGACCGTCCCCCGTAGATCGCCTTTATTACAAAAATTCTTTGTTTGAGGTTCCCTGAAGGAGTGTATATTTCGGCTTTTTCCTAGAACGGGACTTAGTACGAGGCCCGCAACCTGTTGCCGAATCGGTGTTTGTCCCCAAGTAGAACTTACTCGTCATCCTCCTTTCCCCCGTCCCTATATCTTATCTTCTATTTCGGTGTTTTTTTTCAAGTGTGGCCTGCCCCCCCCGATCAAATGTTTATACCAATCACTGTCTTCCTTTTCGGCCAGATGCGCTCTCTTTGATTTATTCACTCCCCTTTCTAGGCTCAATTCCCGCAGAAAAAACCCCCCTCTCATAGGAAGCAGTCCAGCCTTCTCCCCTCCTTCCCTCTCGATTCTTCTTATTGATTCTCCCCCATTTCCTTCCTTTGTCACCCGGAAGGCATGGGCTTTTTAGACGACCACATGCGCGACCCCCCTTATCCCTAACCATATATTTT
>Ga0179593_1576384_pt1 | contig 12783 bp, 18 predicted proteins | sample CZODoug2_1_08_16_FD_185931 | JGI IMG/M metagenome (GOLD analysis project Ga0179593, IMG submission 185931) | Vadose zone soil fungal communities from Angelo Coast Range Reserve, California, USA - CZODoug2_1_08_16fungal (PacBio error correction) | ecosystem: Environmental > Terrestrial > Soil >... | reverse complement strand
TTTTTTTTCTGTGAACGCGCCCCCCCCCCTTCCCTTTCCTTGGTGAAACCCGAGGTTTTTCCCCTTCTACTCGTCGCCGATTTTTTTCGGCCACCCTCTTTCCCTCCTTTCCACTTTCTTCGGCTCGCTTTTCTTGAGAAGCTTTGGGAAGGCTTCGGTTTTGTGGATTAGCGCGGCGGCACCTCTTTTGCTGTAGTACCCCCCCCCCCCCCCCAAGGGTCCCCCCCCTTTTTGAAGGTGCTACGTTCTTTCTTCTTTTTTCCTTGTGTACCCGCCAATCGAGGGTGGGCCTTCTTTCTTTTTTTCCCAGGTACCCCTTTTCCTCTTCGGAGCCGATCGTTTTTTTAACCGCTGGCCCGGTTAGCGCGAGGAGTTCCCCTCTCTTTTCTTTTTGAGCCCTTTTTTCTTTTTTTCTGACAGTGGGCACTAGATTGTTTTGTTTTGGGATAGACAGCAGCCGTTCGTCCCCTTTTTTGCGTCTCGAACGAGAGTCCGTTCCTCCTTCCCCCCCTGGCTTTCTCCAGGAGTCCTTTTTTGCGCTCGCGAGGTCCTTTCCCCCTTTTCGAAATTTTTCCCTTCGTAATGGAAGACCTCTTGTGTCTGGCGGCCGTGTGCGCGTTTTCTTCCTGCTGGTCAATGGTTTTTTTTTCCCTTTTTTCCCGCATCTTATCGGTTTTTGTCCGGAAATTACAAGTCCCGAGACACCTCTTTTCCTTTCCCGAATTACTTTAGACGTCCTTTCCCCTTGCCCCGACCAGGACCCACACCTCTTTTGAGTTCGTTTTCCATCCTAGTCTTTTTCCCCCCTGTTCAAGGATTTTTCTTGCCTGTTTTTTTCCCCCGGGAGATATGGTGCCCGTGCTTGGAAAGATAACACCTCCCTTTTTTCTCGAAGGGCCACAAATTTCTCTTCCAGGCAAAGATTTTTTTGTGGTTTTTTTCCCCCCCGGTTTCCCACGTTCGCCCCTTTTTTCCCTTTTCCCGCCGGAAGCGGAGTCTTTCCCAGCGTTCCTTTGTAGTCCTCTAATTGGAGACCCCTATCAGGATTCGCGAAGATCCCTTTCTCTTTTTTTTCCTTGCGCGGCGCTTCACCCCCCTCTTCTTTTTTTTTGTGGCCCTTTCGCTAAGATAGATCCCGCCTCCGAGAGAAATACATTATTTTCATAGGTTCCTGTGCTCCCGAGCGGGAGATGTTTTTTCACAACCCTCTTGGGGGAAAGGGGATGATATATAGTCCCCCTTTTTTCCTCTCGGAGATTTTTTTTTCATTTTAAGTTTTTCGGATTTTTTCTGGGAGGATTCCCCTCCCCGGTAGACTTTTTCGGCATTTCCCCCTCCCTTTCTTGAGAAAAGATCAATTTTGAATTCTTTCCCCCTTTCCAAGAGTACGTACGATCCCCCTTACGTATCGAGAAAACAGGGACTGGAGGGATTTCCCCCTCGCATCCTCAGGCTCACCGCGCCCCGACCCCCCCTTTTGAACCGTTTTTTCCGTGCTCGAGTGTTGCGTATTTTTTCCTGATCCCCCTGGGCTTTTTTCAAACTCTTGTATGTGGTTATACGACACCCCCTTGTATAAAAGAAAAGGGGACCGTTTTTTCACCCCTCTTTAGAGTAGACCTTCCCCCGGGGATTTACCTTTTTCGGTCTTTCAGATTTTTTCTTTCAAGAGTTGTAGAACTCCTTTTTTTTCACGGCTTTTTATTTTTTCCTTTTTTTCTTCCCCCGTAGACTCTTTATTTGATTTCCCGGTTTTCCTTTTTTAAGTGGTTTTTTTTTACGGGCTCCTTTTTCTGCCGAGATGTTGAACACTTGTGTTTTTTTCTTGCCCCCCCCCCTGGCAACACTGATTCTTTTTTTGGCTGAGTCGAGTTTTTTTCCCCGGGTGAGCTATTTTTTTTTTAGTTCTTTTTCCCCCCACCGCGGTGACTTGAAATTTCTTTTTCGCGGGTCCACCCGAATGAACACGTCCCTTTTTTTTTATTTGCCCCTCCCCAAGGCGTTTTTTTTGAAAAAGGTGTTTCTATTTCCCCTTGTGGCGGCTTGGGCTCTTCCCTGGCGGGCGTAATCCCCCCCTTCACTTTTCTCCGATCGAAACGCTTAGGCAAGTTTTTGGGGCGTCCCCTTGTGCAAGCGTTGGCCGCAGTTGGGTTTTCTTATTAACCGGAATCCGTCTCTCAGGAGACGCCCTTACCCAAGCCCCCTTTGGCGAGGGGGGCCCCTCCTTGGTTTTTTTCTTTCCTTCCTGTTTGCGATCTGTTTGTTTTAGGGGGGCCAGCTCTGTCCCCGTGGGCCCTTTTTGGCTGCACGCGCAGGTCTCTTTTTTTTTTCGCGGGTTAGGTCCTACAGCCGAGTCCTCCTTTGGGGGGCCCTGGTTAGGATTATTTGTGAAACCCCTTCCCTTCACCTCTGTTAGGATCACTTTCCCTCTCCTCAAGGATTAAGGCCATACTTTTCTTTCGACCCTCCCTTAGCGTAGATTTTTTTTTTCCTGAGCATGTTTTTTTCCTTTGGCGTGGCGTGACTTTTTTCTGGCCCCAAGGCAGAGTAACACTTTTTTCTTTCTCCTTACCGCGTGGGCTCATGTGCCTTTTTTCGATTTGATACTTCTTAGGATGAGCCCTAGCAACCCTTTTTTTTTTTTTTTGACTTCCCCCCCCCCCTGGAGAGGGGTTCCTTCTCTGAGATGGTCTTTTTTTTTTCTCCCCCCGTACGCGACCAAATCCGCTTGAGCACAGGAAGCTCCCTTTTTACTTGGCGAGTTCCCTTTTGTAGTCTTTCCCTGGTAAAGGCTTGCCGGGGCCCCAGTTCCTTTGTCCAGTGGAAATCTTTCTCCTTTTCCTCTTGTCCCCATTTCCCGAAGACTTTCAGCCCTTGTTATATCTATTTTCCCCCTTCCCCCTTCTCAGTTTTTTCGAGGAGATAGATGGAGGCTCTTCCTTTTTTTTTTTTTTTTCCCCTTTTCCGGGAGACGGAGCTACGGGCCAACCCCCTCTCGGCTTTCACTTTTTTTTTTTCCCCGGGGCAAGCCGGTCGTGTTCCGTCCCCCCCTAACCACTCGCAGACCCCCCTACTTTTGTCTTCAAAAGCGGACCTCCTTTTTTTTTTCCTTTTTTTGGTCTGCTTTCGTTTCCTCGGGCCTTTTCTCACCGACCAGCAGTTTTTCTCTTTTTTTTTTTCCCCCTTGTTATTGTGTGAGCTCGACACGGTCCGGTTCCTTCCTTCGGAGTGAACCCTTCCCCCCCCTCCTGGGACGTCGGGCCGGGGTTTTCCGGCACGCGCGCCCTTTTTTTCCCTCTTCCTTTCCTCCTTGTGTGCCGTGGACCTTTTTTTCTGCTCTCTTTTTTTTTTTTTTTTTTACGATCGAAAGTGAATCGACGCTGGCTTCATCCGGCTACCTCCCCCCCTTTTTTTTTTTTTGTTGCTGCTAGCGCGAACTCTTTCCACTACTTTTGTCCCCTGCGCGTGCTTAGGGCGGGGGTCCTCCCTTTGCAGCTCTACCACCCTTCCCTTTTTTCCTCTCCCCCTAGGCGCACCCATCTTTTTTCTCCCCCGGCCCCTGGCCCTTTTCTCTCCCCCCGGAGATGTCCTTTTCTTCCTGGCGGGCAAAGCTGTCCTTCTTTTCCCCCCCTTTTGATTCGCGGTTCCCGTATTCACCTGTTCCCCTTTTTCCTTCTACCGTACCCGAGGGTGGAGCTCGCGCTTTTTCACCGACCGGTGGAGCCTTTTTTTTCCCTTCTTTTCTTTTCGGGAGTGGCGCTCGGTCACCCTTTTTTTTTTTTTTTTTCAGCTCCCATTTTTTTTTTCTTCCGAGCTCGCCGATTCCCCCCCATGATTGAAACCCTTTTTTTCCGCCTTCGCGTCGGCTCTCTTGGATATTTTTTTTTTTTTACCCCCCCGGTGATCCAAGCCGGCCTCTTTTTCGGCGAACGCGGACCCTTTTTTTCCTCCCTTTTCTTTCTGTCCCCTTGGATCGACGTCGTCCTTTTTTCGGAGGATTTTTTTCCTCTGCACGTTCCCGTTTTTTTTTCTGGCGATTCAACCCCTTCCTTCCCCTCGATCGTGGACACGCGTTTTGCCTTTTTTTTTGTGTCTGGTTCCCCTCTTCTGTTGGTTCCGGAGTTATTGCAAAAAATTTTCCCCCCTTTTTTTTTGTGGAGCCTCGGTCTCCCTTATCGTTTTTTTTTTTCCTGGCAGGGGCCCCCGCACTGATCTGTAGTCTCCCTTTCTCTTCCCGATACCGGGGCCCGCCCCCTTCCCGGTTTTTTTCTACCCGCTCACTCAGAAACCTTTCGTCCTTCTCTGTTCCTTCTCCCTCGAGAGGCAGACTTTTAAGTGGGTTCCTTCCCTTGCTGGGGCATGCGGGCGTCTGCGAACAGGTCCCTTTGGAGCCATCGCTGAGGTTCTTTTCCTTGCCCGGGGGCTCTTTTTTGGCCTTTTCGAAATCGCGACGCTCCTCCCTGCCGACGCGTGCCTTTTTTCGAACCCCGGGTTCACGGGGAGGGCTGCGGCTGCTCTTTTTCCCTCCCATTAGACTCACTTCTTTTTCCGACATTTTCTTTCCCGAAGATGGCGGAGTTTTTTTTTTCAAATGCCCTGTTCTTTTTGTGCCGTTTGGGTTTTTTTTTCTCACTACTTGCTTTTTTTTTCCAAGGCGCCGAACCAAGCTGATGTGTTTTTTTTCTTGGGGAGTTTTCCCCCTTTTTTTTGGGAGGCGGCAGGCCCCGCCCCCTTCCTCTCGTTCTACAGGACCTTGACTGGTGCTCCTCTGAGGAAAGCACCCTTTTGGCCTTCTTCGTGGAGAGTCTTTTTTTTCCCCCCCCTCTTTTCCTTCTGGAACTTGTAAATGTCTTTTTGGACCAGGCACGAGAGGGCGTTTCCCCCCAGGCAGGTCGACGTGCTTGTTCTTCCCCACACATTCCACCGTTTTTTTCCCTGAGGTTTTTCTCTTTCGAGGGACCCGTCCTTCTTTCCCCCCTCCTATGGGAACCTGAATGGCCTTTTTTCCCCCCATCACGCTGTAGTCGTCCCCCCCTTGTTCTGAGACGGCAACCGTTTTTTTTTTTTGATTCCCTCGACTCCTTTCCCCGTCGACTTAATCACCGTTCCCCCCCCACTTTTTTCTTATGGGGAAGCTAGGCGCTCCACTTTTCCCAGACCAGAAGGCCCTCCATGGCCCCTTTTGGATTTTTTCTTTCCACCTCGAGGGATTTTTCCCCAGGACGAGCCCCCTTCCCCCCCTTTCCCTGGTTTCATGACAACGCAGACTTTTTCCCCGCTACATATTTTGCCCAAGGGTCTCTCCGCCGAGACATTTCCTTTTTGCGGCGTGCTTTTTCATTCCTTTTTTTTTCCCCGAAAGGCTCGTTTTTTTTTACGAGTTTACATCGTTTTTCCCTCCTTCACTCTTTTCGCGTTCACCGCCTGTCCCCTCCTTTTTTTCCCAATCTTTTTTTTTGTTTTTTTTTTTTTTCTCGCGAGCGATGGGTGACATGTTTTTCTTTCCCGCCCGCCCCCTTTTTTTTTCCATCTCCTGGCTGGCCTAGTTACTCTCTTTCCTCCAAGATTTCGGTTTATCTTTTTCAGGGCAACGGGAAGAAGCGTCTTTCAAGGTCTCGGAGTCTTTGTAATGGAACCTTTGTCAACTTTTTGTATTTTCTCTTTTTGGCCTTTTCTGATGAAGGGAACAATTTTTTTCTTCGGCGGGTTTTTCCCTCTTTGGAGGTATGATTTCCCTCCCTCTCGGTTTGGTTTGTGGTCTTTCAGGCTCCTCTCTTTCTTTCCCGTTTTTTCTGGAAAACGCTGGCCCGTTTTTTTCTTTCGATTGTCCCCCCTTTGGTAGACGGTGATGGAATTTCGACCTTTGGCCTCGATGCCTTCTCGGGATACTCCAGGGCGCAGGGTTCTTCTTCCTTTTTGTTTTCCGAAAACAGGGTGTCCTTCAGGGTCCTTCTCCCTTTTTTTTGCCTCGAGGCGTTTTTTTTTTTCAGATTTTCACTTTTTAATGGAAGAACCCCCCCCCGGGGTTGAAGTTTCTTTTTGTCGACTCGTCGAAATGCTTTTTTCTTCTTTCAACGCATAATATGAGTGTCCTTCCTCCATAAAAGTTCAGATCCCTTTTTTTTTTTTCCCCTTTTTTTCTCCGAAGAAGAATGTGCCTTTTTTTTCCCCCAGGCGACCCAAGCTTTAGCGTTAATACTTTTTCCTTCTCTCCCCCTTCCCCGCGGGTCCTTCTACCGCATGAGAGGCCCTCTTCTTTCCACAGCGTTTCCTCTGCTCGGGCGGCCATCAGATTGCATTTTCCCTCTGGGACTAGTAAGTTTTTCGTCGTCAAAACCCTTTCCCTTTTTTTCCTTTTTTCAAGAAGACTTCTTTTCATTCTTTCGTCACTCTTTGTAGGTGACAGGTCATGGGAGACCCCTTCTATGAAGCTCTCTTTAGAGTGTTTTTTCGGGGGCCATAGGTTTACTTCCGTGCGCGCGTCCAAACCCCTCCCCTCACGGCTCGCTTTCCTAAGGGCTCCCCCGAGGCAGTTTTTCCCCGAGATTCACATTCCATTATGTTCGAGGGTACTTTTCCTGGGACCAGGTGGAGAATTCATATCCCAAAGGAACAGCCCTCCCCGCCAGGCAGCCGAGGGGCGATTTGGTGATTGATGCCTGCTCCCCTTTCTCACTCAGCGGCTTTCCCCCCGATTTTTTTTTCTGATCCGTGCTTTTGTGCATCTCGCCAGTGTTTCTTTCGGTTGCAAAGTCTCCTTTTCCTAGCCTGGCTCCTGGGATTTTTTAGAAGACCTTTTTTTCCCCAGATCAGGGTTTCCCTGTTTTTCCTTGCACGGCCCGGGCGTTTTCCCTCCTCCCCCCTCTCCCTGCCTATTAGATTCTCTCCCCCCTCCCCGAGAACCAATTTTCCTTTTCATTTCCCAACTATTAAGGAGAGAACCCCCCCTTTTTGTTTCCCCTTTTCCCCAGGACCCCCCAAGGGCTAGGGGCCACCCCCGGGCTTTTTTTCCTGGCGCGCTTTCCCCCCCTCTTCGTGGTTTTTGCCAGTTTTTTTTTCGAAGAAAACGGGTTGCCCGGGTGCATCTTGAGATTTTTCCTTTTCCAAAGGACCGCTGTCCCTGGGATCCAAGGGGCCCCCCGAGGATCCGTTTGCGCAGGCCGCCCCGAGCCCTTTTTCCAGCAGCTTTGCCTCATTCTTAGGGGGGAATCTTGAGGACCTTTTTAGAGAGAAGAGGAATATACTGTAGCGCTTTTCCCTTTTTTCTCATGGCCCCCCCCCTATTCGGCTTTTTGAGCCTGCTACTTTCCCTTTTTTCCCCTGAAGCTTGCCCCGCCGTGGACGAGCGCCCCCCCACGAACGGGCCCCCTCCCAGAGGACCGACCCGGCTTGGCAGCTCTCGAATCTCCCCTTTCCCCCGTAGTATTTAGACAGTGAGCATTCCTTCTTAAGATAAGATCGAGTTTTCCCTTTTGGGTTTGCCTTGAATCCCGTCCCTTTTCTCGTGGACGCCAGCGGATTTTCTTTCCCCCCCTGGAACTAGTCTTTTTTTTTTCCGCCGTATGATGGTGGGCGGCCCGAAGTTTGCTAGTACTGTGCTCTCTTCTTTCTCTTTTCTTTTTGTCGCAGGGCCCGGCTAGTCCCCGCTCCCCCACGCGGCCTTTCTTGGGAGGGTTCTGTTGGGGCGCAGGAGGCGCCGGGCTTTCTTTTTTCTGAAACCCTCCCGTGGGGAGAGGCCGAGGAAAGCTCCCCCCCAGTCATTTTTGTTGGTTTCCTCCTTTTTACACTGTCTTTTTTCGTTTGCCATCCCCTTCTTCGCAAGAAAACCATTCGAAACCTTTCACGTTTTCTCGGGTTCTCTTTAGGAAGACAGGATGACGGCGCGTGCTTCCCTGGTTTTTATTTGCAGCCCTAGTCCCTGTTCTGGGTTTTATTTCACGTTTTTCCTTTTTTTTTCATGACCCTGCGTGTTCCGCTCACCATTACCGAGGAGCTTTACCTGACACCTTCCTTTTTCTTCTTTTCCTGGTGAGGGGACCCCTGCTTTTGGGTTTTTTTTTCCTTTCTTGGATGTTCTAGGACGCCCTAACCCTCCTTGGAGGCCCGAAGGCTCATTACCTCCCTTTTCCCTTGGTGTGCTCTTTTGTCGAAAAACCCCCGGCTTGCCGGGGGCCCCTCTTTCCTCCTTTCCCCTTTTGGAAAAGTAGGGCTTTCGTTCCCCCCTTTCCCCGCCTTCCCCCCCCTCCTCTTTTTCCCCAGGCCTCCATCTATCTCTCTCTTTTCCTGTTGTTGTTTCATTTTTCCTCTTTTTTTCTTTGCGTGTGAAGTGGCGGTGAAGGAATGGTTTCTTTTTTTTGACGGATTGGACGATTCCTCCGGGACCCCCCCCCTTTTTTCTGCGCTTTTTTACCGTTTTTTTTCCCTCCCCTGGGGTTTTCTTTCCCCCCAAAAACGGGCTACTCCCCGGAAAAAACTCCCCCTTTTTTTTCCCCTCTCCCCTTTGAAATGGGTCCGGGCCTTCGATGAACACATCCAGTTTTCCCCTTCGCAGGGGGAATCACCCTGCCCCTTCTTTTGCTATATAATAGCGTCTCTGGTTTTTTCGGGCTAGGTTGGGGCATGCTCCCCCCGCGGAAACCCTGCTCCCGCATTCCCGGGCTCATTTTTTACCCCCCCCCATTAACAGACTCTGGGCAACCCCGGCGGCGCCAGTTTTACGCTACGGTCTTTTTTTCCTCCTTCCTTTCTTTGCTCTATTACTTTTTTTTCAAGACAGTTTTGATCCCTCCCCCCTTTCTCGAAGCGGTTTGGCCGGATTTTTCCCCTTTTCTTCTTTTCCCCCTTTTTGGTACAGGATGGGCTCTTATGGCGGAACCCCCCTCCGCATCAATCCCGCCCCTTTTTTTCATTGATCTTTTCCTGCCTTTAGGCTGTTCCTTACAACGCTTTCCTCCCCCTTCCCGTTGCGGCACACCTAGGCGCCCCCCCTTTTTCATACGGCCGGGAGTTTTTTGTGGGGGGGTTATGCCTTTCCCCCCTCCTCTTGATTCCCTGCTGCCACTCGAATTTTTGAGGGGCGACGCCTTTCGCGTCGATTTCGTTCCCTCCCTTTTTTTCCCCCCTCCCCTCCCCCCGTTGTGGAAGATCGCGCACCCTATGCGAAGTTTCAATTTTTTTTTTCTGGAGGACGTTTGCGCTCGGTCACAGGATTTTCCCCCTCCCTCCTGAGAGCTCCCCCCCCCCCCCTGATCGGTTGTTTTTTTTAGGTCGCGAAAATGCTTTATCGGACGTCTTCCTTTTTTTTTTTTTTTTATAGTTATCGGGCCTTCCCCCTTTACCCAGTGTATCAATTGCCTTTTTTTTTTTTTTTTGGGGGGGGAATGACACACTTTTTTTTGGCCCCTGGCGCAACATCGCTTCCCCTTCCTTTTTTCCCTTTGGAAGGTCGACCTTCCCCCTTGGGGACCGGTCTTCCCCCAGTGGGCTGGCGGATCACTTTTTGGCAACGCGCTCGACCTTTTCCTGATGTGGTTTCGGGTCCCCTCCTGGTGTCTCTTATTCGGGGCCAGATGCCCGCCCGGCCTGGTTATTCTTTTTTTTTTTTTTTTTTCCCGTGATTTCGTCGTAACGGGTTTAGGGTCCTTTCCGCAATGAATCTGGTCAGCCTCTTCTACCCGTTATACCTTGGGCCCCTTTTTTGGTTGGAAGACAGAGGGCTGCCCCCCCGCATCTTTTCCCCCCCATCGCCGTTTTTTGTGATGGAGTATAGATGAGTTTATTTCCCTTTTCCTGATAGGATGGGCTTTTCCCTCGTGGGTTCTTTTCCCGGAAGAGGGAGCTCTGATTCGATGTTCCCCCCTTTTTTTTTCTAGAGCTGAGCGACATTTCGCACGCGCGTTTTTCGGCGAACCCTTCTTTTTTCTCCTTTACGCGATTTTCTGCAGTTGGTACCATAGTTTACCCGGCCGGGGCCACCCTCTGCTCCGGAAGATTCCCTCTCCGTTCTTGTCCCTTTTTCCGGTCCAGGTTTTGGGACATCTTTTCCCCTTTCCCCTCTTCCCCCTCCCAGTTTTTTTTTTTTTTTTTTTTCCTGTGATTCAATTTTTGCTGGGGCCGCTCCTGCTTTCCTTTCCCCGGCTGTTTTTGGGGAATTTTTTGGCAGCGTCCTCCACAATCTTTTTTTTCTTTCTTTTCCTTTCCCCCCTGCCGTGACGGGAGTTTCTTTCTACGCGGTATTTTTTTTTAACAGCGACTGGGGTCCTTTTTTTTCCTTTTTTAGGCGGAAGTTTTTCGCCCACCCCAACGGTTCTTCGGGGACTTCTGAGGACAAGCACCTATGTTCCTTTTTTGCTGACACAGCAGGTTGAAGCCTTGCAACGCGCCCTTTTTTTTTTTTCAAAGGTTCCTCTTGTTTCCTCCTTTTTTCCCTAACGGCAGCCGGAGGGAACTCCTCGAGTCCCGCCCGGAGAGTCCTTCTTTTTTTTTTTCTCCTTCATTCCAAGCTGTTCGACTTCTTTCCCCTATCCTACGTTTGTCCCCCCGGGCCAAGCGATGCTCTCCGGACTTTCCCCCTCCTTTTTCTGAAATTCATCCAAACTCTACCCCTGTTTTCCCTTTTCTGGCTACGCGCTAAAAGGTTCCAGACCGAGCGGGATCCTTCTCCTTTTTTTTCCCTTGATAATCAGGGGGCCACCCCTCTGTTTTTCTTTTCGAATCGACCCTTTTTCCCCAAAACCCCCCCTTCCCTTTCTTCCCCCCCTACGGGAAAAGGGTTCCTTCCCCTTTTCGCATTAATTTTCCTCTCAACGAAAGATTGACCACCCCTTCTTTTTACAAAGGCTAGACATCTACCTCTTTCCTCTTGATGTGGTTGAGGGTTTCAGGCCCTCGAAACGAGGCCCTTTTCCGAGTCCTATTTACTCGGGTTTTCCCCCTCAAGGAAATTTCCCTTTCGCGTGCCCCCCCCCCCCTCCCTTTTTTTTTCCCCCCCCCCCATCTGCTATCTTTTCCTCCCCCCCCCCCCCCTCCGTTGTTTTTTTTTCGAGATGGTCCGCGGTGAAACCCCTCTTTTTTCATCTCTCGTTGTCCCAAAAGTTGTGGGTACTCTTTTTTCGCCGAGCTAGTAGCCGTTTTTAAACAGGCAATCCTCCTCCGCATGTTGCATTTGGCTGGGTAGGGTCCCTCTCCCCTTTTTTTTCAGGATCGGTTCTTCAGGGCTATATTTCCCTTCCCCAGGAACCAGTTTCCGGCGACGTGGCCGTTTTTTTGCCTTTTTTTTTTTTTCTTCCTTCTTGGAAGGCATCGATTTTTTTTCAAGGATCCCGCGGCCTCCCCCCGCTACGGGCACGCTATTTTCACCGCTGCCCGGTCTGCGAGCGTCCCTTCCATTTCCCCATTTTGTAGACGGTGATGACACTTGGTCCTCGATTGGCTAGGGCTACGTTTCTTTTTCCTGGTGAGTATAGACGCTTTTGTCCTTCCCCTTTTTTTTTCTGTAAGTAGTCATTAAGGTCCATAGCTCGAGCCCTTTTTTCCCTCGAAAGGAATGCCCTTTCTCTACTCCCCTTCCCTTAATAGTAACCCCCCCTTTTATCTTGCTGAGAGTGCGCGCCTAGCTCTCCCCCTTTCTGGCCATCCACGCATACTCTTTCTCGGCACCAGAATTCACAGCTCCACAGAATCGTGGTGACGCTCCCCCCTCGACGGTCCCCTCCTGGGAATTCCAGGCCCAAACTCCCCCCCCCCTTCCCCTCCTTCCCTTTCTTTCGAGCAAACTCCACAGTTTTTTCCCCCCGTCTTGTGTTCATATTTCCCCTGCTTTCTCCTTTTTTTCCGAGGGGCCTCTTTTTTCCGCTTCACATGGTTTCTTTAGGTAGTCTCCTCTTCGACAACCATCACCCAGGCTGGGAAGCCTTCCCTTTCCCGGGAAAAAATGTCCTGCCCTGGACGGTTTTCAAAGAAGAACTCGCCCTTTCCTTTTTTTTTTCCTTTTGTCGGTTCCCCCTGCTGTGGAGCCCTGGCGCCACGGCTCTTTTTTTCCGGGGTGTTTTTTCCGCGACTGCTTCTTTTTCTGGTGCCGTTCCTGCCCGGGCGCGGGGTTTTCACGTTTTTTTAGAGGATAGTTCTCCCCGCGCATCCTCGAAGGGGTTCTGATAAAGGGACCCTTGCTGCTTTTTTTTTCCCCTTCCCCTTTAAGGGAGCCCTCGGACCCCCTGCTTGCTTGCCCCCTCAGAAAGGCAGTCTATGATTTTTTTCTGCTTATCCTAGATTCCTCCTTCGGAGCGGGATTCCAGTTCCTTTTTTTTCAGGACCGCGGGCAGTAGTTCCCCTTGGGTTTTTTTTCCCTGGGATTAGAGTCCCCCCTTTCCCCCCCCCTGCAGGGGGGGAGTTACTGTTTTTTTTCCCCAACGGCACCTTGCCCCCCCCCCCCTTCCGTACGTACCTTCTCCCTGTGGAGCTCGGCCACATCCTCGCCCCCCCTTGCGGGATTTTTTTCCCGAGTCCTCGCGACCCCTCAAAAGTCCTCCCCCCCTGCATGCACGTCGTGATTCGGGATATGCTCGCTTTTTTTTGACTTCTTCTTGGTAGCGGCCCATGCCGGTTCTTTCTCCTGCCACGGGGACCATGCCAGAGATGGTACTTTTCCCTTCTCCCTCCAAAAGGACGACTTCGTTCCAGGGTGCTTGCTTTTTTGCGCAAGGGGTTTTTGCCCGCAGCCGGCTGGTCTTTCCCTTTTTTTGAAGCTGTCTGTTTTTAAGAGAGACTTTTTTTTGATCTGTAGAG
>Ga0179593_1347830_pt1 | contig 12783 bp, 15 predicted proteins | sample CZODoug2_1_08_16_FD_185931 | JGI IMG/M metagenome (GOLD analysis project Ga0179593, IMG submission 185931) | Vadose zone soil fungal communities from Angelo Coast Range Reserve, California, USA - CZODoug2_1_08_16fungal (PacBio error correction) | ecosystem: Environmental > Terrestrial > Soil >... | reverse complement strand
GCACGTGGACCTTTCACCTATGGCGTCGCAAGCGGGCTTCCTGTTCGACCGATCCCCCGCCCTGCCCAACGTGGCTGTTGTCCCCGGGCGAGAGTCCACGGTTAACCTTTAGAAAGGGCCGGCATACCATCACGGGCAGGATCTGCCTCGATTCGCTCTCCCTTTGAGCAGTCTGCCGCGCTCGTCCTCACGTCTTTGTTTCGATCGGTGCGGTCCAATTTCGTATGGTCGCCCGGCGCATTCGTTACTCAACATTGCGCTGCGCCTTCCCGCGGTTTCCTCGGGCCAGCTCCCGCCGGGCATGTTCCACAACCGTCGCGTCTCCGGCGTGCCCAGCGCTCATTCTAATTGCGCGTGAACCCCAATGCTTCTTTTGCCGGGCGAACTCCTCAATCCCCCTATAAACGAAACCGATCGCCATCGTCCTCCCATCCAGTACGCGTTGAAGCTTCTACATCTTTCCAAATTTCTGAGAACGTGGTCTCCGCACGATTTCCTCTCTGTTCCTCCAGGGCCGGGTCGTCGAGTTGCCATCTCATGGCCGCCGTACGGGGGTTATGCAGTGGCTTAGCCCCCTTTTTCCTCGTAATCCCGGGCGGCCGATAGTGGGCTCTGCTTGGGAATCTTTTCCTGGCCCAAATTGCTTTGCTGTCCTGGCCAGTCCACCCTGTGGCTTGTGTCCTCCCCCCCGCGAAGGTCTCCTTTCCCCTGACTCAGCCACCTTTTTCGCCTCCGGGCTTCCTTTCTTTCGGCCACATTCCCGAGATCTCCTTGTCGGTCCCACGGCCTTTTTTTCCCCTTCCGCACAGCTTGTGAGATGCAGTCCATTCTCCGATAGAGGCACGCTGGCCACGGACAACGCCCTTTCCGAATTCCTTTCCCGTTCTCGGTTGCCAGCTGTCGGCACTGCAAATGCAAATTCCCCTCCTGCGTGGCATGGTTTTCCTTTTTCGATCATTGCGTCCGTCTTTTTTCTGCCCCTGGTAGACATCAGAATTGGACCCCTGCTGCAGGCTTTGGCTCCAGAAATCACTCTGGTCAATTCTTTTTCTCCCCGTGCTCCTTGGCGGATGCCCTCTTTGGTCACTCATTCGCCCCTCTTATTCCCCTCCAGTTTCCTCACTCCAAGCCGTCGGCGGGGCACCCCTCCCCCCTGATCGCCTTCTGGGGGCAATCTTCAGATTCGCGTTCTGCTTCAAGAGGATTATTGACGTCCGTGCTTTTAATGATGCGGTCCGCTTGGATCCCCTCCCCTCCCCCCCAGCATCGATCATTCTCCTCACTTCCCGCTGCCTTTTCGTTGTGCCTCCGTTTTTTCCGCGACCTTCTCCGTCATCGCCCCAGTCAGTCGATTTGAGGCCGTTCTCGTCCTTTTTCCCTTTGGGTTCAAGATTGCCCGCTGACAACTAAGAGTTATACCTCCCTTCCCACGAAGCTCTCTCCTTTTACACTGGGACGATTATGGCCTCTTCTACCGCCTGGAGACCTGTCGTTAGTCTGCAGTTTCCCTGGCATTCACACCATATCCTCTCCTTTCCTACTAGGGTTTTTTTTCGTATTTGTCCAGCGGTACTCGAGCTCCTTCTCCGTAGCAGGCTTCTGAGATGCCAGCATAGCCCTTATAGGTTTCTAGATCTGAGGTACTTCGATCTCCCCGAGCTTTACTCCCTTAAGACGTGATAGCTTCCCTCCCCCCTGATGTTCCTTGCCTTGGGGCTCTCGGTGACTATCCGCGGCCGCTCCACCGCCAAGGGGAGAGTGGCGGCGGCCCTCTGATCTATTGGGTTGCTGTTGGCAGCGTCGACGCCTTTGGTCACCCCTTTCGTCACCCCTCCCGCTAGTCCAGCGAACAGCCTGCGGCGACTTTTATCGGCCTGGGCGTCGGACCCCTAGTGCAGACCCCGCAGCTTTCTTTGCCCTTACCACGGAGACCCAGTTCTCCATTTTCCCCCAGGGACCCCCCCCTTGCGCATGCGCCATCTCTTCCTCGATACGTTCTGCCAGCGAGCATTGGCTCGAGCGAGCGCCGCTCGCAGTTTGGCACTTTAGAACCAGAGTGCTCCTCTCCCCAATGTGCGTTTCCCCCGCGCCTCCTCGCCGTTCAGTCATATATTGATGCAGCACATTGCTTCCTAGGCGGAGCGCTCCGTCCGTGCCCTGGTTCATTGCAGACCGTTTCGCAAGCGCCTCGTCCGCAGCAGGTTCTTTGCCCACGCTGGTGTCCCTGCACTCCAGCCAGGCTTGGGTCCGCGGCCGGCTTTTTATCTCTCCTCCGATGTTTTGAGGCTCTCCCTCAGCGATTATGAGTCCCTTTAGGCTTTTGGTGTCGGTCCAGATTTGACTCTCTCCGCGTTGCGCCACCTTCCCCTTGTCAACTTATTCGGGCGATCTTGAGTTACGATTTTTTTTTTCCAGGTGATCAGCGTCCATCTCAGATCCCCCCTCCTTTCCGTGTTTTGTCCTTCTTGCTAATGTCTTTGATCTGAAGACCGTCGAGGACCATTTGTTTCTCTTGGCTCGCTTTCCCCGGCCCCCCGTTTCCTAGCCCCCCCCCCCTCTTCGGAGCCACTCCCTCATTCCTTGGCGATGAACGATGGTGGCCCTTTTTCCCCCCCCCATGCTGAGTCGGCGCCGGTTCACGATTCTTCTTTAGTCCCTGACCTTCCACCGCCATACCGGCGGAGCAGATGGTAATGAGTTTTCGCTGGAGCTTGGCGACGGCAGGCACTGCCCTAGCGTTGTCCCTTGGTTTTTTTTCATAGCTGGGCGGCTGCTGGGCCGGCCTCCGTTTGAGTCGATAGTTCCTGTTCAGGCCTCGGTTTCAGGGACCCCCTCTCTTGGCCCCACAGTAGCGTCAGGTAAGATTCCGTTTGTCCCCCTCTCGCGTCGCCACCGCGAAGCGGCCACTCTCCCCTATTTTCCTTCCGTCGATGTAGCAGTCGGATCGTAAGACCTCGGGATCATGTTGCCCCCCCTTTCTTGTCCCAGTCTCTGATTCCCCACAACCCGCTGCCCGGTGGTTATGCTGTAATTCTCTCTGGTCGAAACAATCGAGCGCGTTCGAAGCAAGAGTGTTGTCACGTTCGATGGACTCGGCCTTGCAAGGCCATGCGGCCTGGCCTGCGTCGGACTGTTCAACATCAATATGCGAAGACAGCGTCCGACGCACCCCACTGGATCTAGGCATTGTTTCGGTCTGTTTCTTTGCCCATCGCTGATTGAATTCGACTCGTGCCGTGATGGGTATATTTTCCCTTTGTGCTCCCTTTTTCGCCGTCTCCCACTCTATGACCAGTGAGACTAGATCTTTCCCCCAAGTGTTGGCGTAGGCTTCTGAGTGTCTCCTGGCGCCAGCTGACAACCCTTCTTACGGAGACTTAGTCCCTTTCCCCCCCACCTGGATTCCATGTCAATTAATTTTACCTCCTGAAAGCCCCATCGGTGGTCGATTGGCCCGTTCTTGCTTTTGCGCGATACTCTTTCTGCTTTGAAGCTCTTTGGCGGGACGGGACACGGTCGTGTACAACAATAGAACAGCGTCCCCCCCCCCCCCCCCCCTCATTCTTCGATCGCATGAGGCGTTTTTGCCCCGACCCTTCTCCGACTCATACGTAGTTGTGAATCGGGCCCCCGCTGGTTTTTTTCTCACTTCTTTCAAGAAATCGAATGGTTGAGAGGTATTCTGCGGCTGGCAAAATCCTTTTTCTGGCCCTTTAATTGTAGGTGTTGCTGGAAGGCGAACATCCGGGTTGCTTCCGTCGCCTTTCCACTTATTTTATCTCTTTTTACTGGTGATTTTGGCCCAGGTGACAGATTTGACGCTGGGTTAAAGCATTTGCCTTGTTTGGTGACGCCCCGCGGTGCTTCACTGCCGCCTTACCTTTCGGCCTCCAGCTGCGCTTTGAGCCGCGCGCACATCCGTGTCCCTGCCCCCTCTTTCCGATGTGGTCTTTGGTTCCTTCCGCCCCTTTAACCACGGCCCCTCCCCAGTTTGGCCAAAAACTCCGCCCCCGTGGGAAAAATTGGTCCGCCTGCCCGGCCCCTTTTGAGCGTGACATCCCCTCTATCGTCCTTATCCTGTGTTCCCTTCCCCCCTCAAATGTCTTTTTTTCGGCGGAGTCCTGCGGTTTTTCTTTGGCTTCCACTTGGCGGCATAGGCACGTCCCCACTGAGTCGACACTTTCAAGCCTCACGGATCTCGCCCTTTCCCGATTTGCGTCCGCGATTGACGTTTCCCCAGCGCCTTTATGCTGCAATTTAAGCCGCTCGGCCGAACGTTCTTCCGCCAATCGCACTCGCTTAGGACCGGTCCTATATCGCTTTTTTCCGCACCTTTTTCTTTCCCCTGTCCGCGGTTGGACCCAGGAACCTTCTTTAAACCGCCTCGTTTTTTTTTTCCCGTTCTTTTCTCTTGGTTGTAAGTTTAAAAGTCCACGGATCCGATTTTGGCGCCACAAAACCACGCACCTGGACAAAAGATGGGGCCTTTCCCCGCTGAGTTGCGCCAGTCTCCCCATGGGATAGCCTTCTTGCTTTTTCACTGACGCAGGCCCCCATGCACCCCGCTGTCCATTTCCCCTCGTCCCCGACTTCCTGTAACTTCACGGCTATACAGATCTTGTTCGCGTGTCGCCCAGGCTTTGGAGCCTTCGGCCCACCCCTCTGAATTTAAGTCTGGTCCTTTTTCCGTCTTCCCTCCCTTAGACTTCCCTTATTTCCGCCAAATATCGGCCCGCTCCCTTCTTCAAGGAAAGATCCGCGCAAGCTTGGACGCCCTCCCCCAACGACTTCTCCCTGCATATTTTTTAAAAGACGGCTTCAGGCGATCAGCGCTCCATTTTGGAAGTTTGGGGGTTTCTTTCGATGCTTTGTTATAAGATTCTTTTTCCCCCCTGCTTTTCAGTGGCCTTCCCCTGTCGGCCCCATTCAGAAGGATAGTCTTGTGAGCAGCGGCTCGTCCTCCCTGCAATGCACCGGCCTCCCCCTCTCGGACTCGTTGGCGCAAAATGTTCCCCTGAATCCCGAGGAGCCCGTGTGGTCGCCCCCGTCGCCCGTGAAGATTGGAGAAAGGGTCTCCACGAGCTTCCTCATCCGAGTATGTCCTTTGTTATGTCTCCTTCGACCCCCCTTTCCTCCTCCGATGTGAGTATCCAAGTATCAGCGGACACCACTCACCCCCCCTTTTTTGCTTTCTCTCGCTCCCTTCTGGTATATGCCAACTTTAATCTCAGCCCCCCTCCACCTCCGCTCAGGATTGCATGCCTTTCTTAAGAAGGTATCATGATTACTGACCCTCCGGTTTCGACAGGCTGGCCTTTTCTAGTCGTCCGCCCCGACTTCACGTCAGCTCGCAACGTTCTTCACCTATCTTCTGAAAGTCCGGGCGCCGGATGGTTGCCTCGCTATTCCCCTTTCCCCTTTTTGCTGTGGTCCCTACGGCGCGTTCAAGATCCCTGTTTTCACCTCCCTGTTCGTTTCTTTGTTCCACGGACGGGTTTCTGGCTTCTGACCTGTCGCCGTTGCTGATCGCCTACGCGCTTCTTCAGTCCAGGATTTCTATTTCACCCCCCGATACTTTCGGTCCCCAATTGACTGATCCAGCGCGGGGCCAATGTCCGCGATCGCCGACCTGCGTCCCTCGGTCATCGCAGGGCTATGAACAAACGCGGCCGCGCGAGTGCGGTGTAACGCGGCTTATTCGTTTTCCTGCGTTTTTTTTTTCTTTGCTGGAGCGCGACCCCCTCCCCCTCCTAACGAACAACTGCTCGTTCAGGCCCCCCCCCAGCAATTGAACCAGCGCGGAAACAATCCCGCCCCTTGCTACGGTGGTCTCCCCTATTGTTATTCCCCATTCGGTTTAGAGTTCTCCTTCCCCCCTCCCTCATTGCACTTTTATGGGTAATGCCATGTATTCCGAAGTTAGAAGACCTCAGCCTGGTCTCAGCAAACTACGCCTCGGACTGCTATGCGCTCTTGACCTCCCCTTTCCACCCCCCCACATCCCTACTCCACGACGGCTCTTCACAGCCAATTCTGTCGAGTAAAGCGATCCGTTCAGCCGCAGGCACATGTGAGGATCTCATCACCTTCCATCTCGTACTTAGGAGACATAACGACGAGTTCGCGTTGATTGCGGTGCCATCGATCCCGTCCCCAAGCCTTAGGCTGCTGGAGTTCTCATCTTGACTTACCTGCATTGAGAGGTCCCTTCCAACTTTTATTTGCAATTTTCACAACCCTTTCAATTTCCTATGGGGTCCTCCCCTATTCTATTACCATGAACTTCGGGGACTTGGAGTTCCTATTCCCCCTGCTCATGGGTCCCTTTTATATGGGTCGACCATGTACTTTTGGCTCTGCGCTTTGCGCCTTCCTCACAATTGGCGCTGGTCAATGGAGGCCTCTTCCCACTCCGTCATGTCTCCCTTTCTTTTCATAAGCCCTCGATAGCTTCTTTCTTCCCTGGCCCTGCACAGCACGAAAAGCCCGGCTGCTGGCTTCACGGACGTCCTCCCCACAGGCTTGCAATCTGAATGCGCGGGGCGCTTCAGTAGTCCGGCGGGGGATCTGGCCCCACCCCGAATAGTAGGCGAACGTTGTGAAGAACCCCATCCTTTCGAACTCGTCCTCCCTCCTCGCCTGTCAGGCGGCCCCCCCCTTCGTTCTCTCAACGTTAATCCCGGCCCCCCGTGGCAGAGATGGGGCGACGATCGCCAAGTCATTGTGTTTCCCGCTGTGCGCCAAAACTCGACGACGCGCAAAAGAATTAGCTCTTTCCTGGCGTTGGTTTTTCCTTTCTCGCCTGGGCGCCGTCGTATGTAGTCGCGGATCCTACCTGCTGTTCCTTAAAAAATAAAATATATCTCTCTTTCCCCCTTTGGTGTTGTAGATTCTTGCCTGGCTTGTCCCGGTATGCGCACCTGGAGTCCCATTGTATTTGCAGCTCGCACAGCCCATTCGTTCTCTCGATTATGCGTTTTTCGCGATCTACGTTTTTATGAGCCGGGATCTTTTCCCACGCCAGCACGAATTTACGTCTTTGCTTCGGCCCGCTCTTTTTGGGCGATGAGGTTTAAGTCTCCCCCTGCGGCGCCGAAACCGATGCTTGGAGGCGTCTTTCTTTTTCTTTTCTTTTCTGGACGGGTGCTGGCGGCGTCCAGAACGAGTCCGACGATCCTGGTCCAGCTCTCCCCTTTCCCCCAGCGACGCGGTCCGCCTTCAGATCCCAAGGACTGGGCGTTTTCTTCTCCCCTGAGTGGCCTCCGCGCCGGGCTTGGTTCTTCTGGGACAATTTTCCAGGCGACCCTCTATTTTCAGGCTGGAACTTTAACCACCCCCCTTTTTCGTGCCAGGAGGCCGCTCTCCGTCCCCTTTTTCCCCCCGAAGCCCTTTTCTGTAGCGCTCTCGCTCCCCCCTCATTCAGTCTGTGGTGAATTCGGATTTCACCAGAGTGCCCCCACAGGGTACCTTCTGAGTGCCACAGCCGCCCAGAGCACCTCGGTCCAGTGGGCAGATCGTTATGCACACCCGGCCCCTCCATTTTTTAGAAGGCGACGCCTTTATTACGGACCGTGTGTAATTTAAAAAAGGCAGCTCGGTCAATCGTTCTCGATCCTCCAGCATTTTCGATTCTCCAGCTTGCCCATGCAGGCCCACAGCCGGACGGCCAGGGTCGCCGCGATTTGGCAGAGCACTCTTTCCGATGCGGGAGGCTATTAAGCATCGGAGGTTGCGATGGTGCTCAGCTTTGGGGCCTTTCGAGACTCGGGTTTTAATTCCCTTAATCGGGATCCTCTTAGCCTTTTCTCCTTTTTCGCGGTGCTACAGGGGCCAGTCAGCGTAAATAGCAGAGACCCCTCTGGTCCCTGTGCTTCCTTCCGTCTCCTCTGATTCGAACATTTGTTTTTAGTTAGATGTGCTGCCTCTCCCCTCTATCCCCCCCTTTCCATTTCCTCCCATCTGATGCATGGTTATGTAACTTTCCAGATGTTTGAGATGACGATGGTGGCGTTGGTTTTCCTAGTTTTTTTTTCCCCCTGATGTCGGGCTTTAATTCACTGATTGAGCTCGGTTATTATCCTGAGAGGAGTGTCTCCTCGACCAGAGCGGCGCTTGGTCAGTTGATTTTCTCTGCACTGGATCGTCGGCAAGACTGAACTTTAAGAATGGTCCTTCCCCCTCCCGGCATCTTGGTTCGATGAAGCCGCTCGTTCCCCTTCCGACTTCGCTTTCTTGTTAAGGTATGACTGATTTCCTTTGGCGCCCCACCTCCTCTTTTCCCCCATCCCAGCCTCACTGCCTGTACTTCTTTTAGAATATACGCTCGCCCCCCCGAGCGAGCGGGCCACGCTCCTGAGAATCCCCTCTGATGATATAGGCGGCCTATGGGGATAGAAATAATTCTTTTTTTGTCACCCGTGCTCTTTTCCCCCCCGCTGCAGTTGAGGTACGTCCAGAGCCCCGTTGGTTGACGGCGGGCATTCGATGTCTAACCCTGCGTTCCCGTTTGACTGTCCCTCGGTGACCAGTCAACAGTTGCTGCAGGCTGACTTCCTTCTCCTTGGAAATTTCAGGCCGCTGCCCGGTCTTTTTCCCGTGACCAAGCTTTATGGCTCCGACGTTCGTTCGACAAAGCACTCCTGATCAGTTTCTTTGCATTGATTGGGTGAGGGCGCCCCCTTTCCATCTGACCCTCTAAGGCGGCGATTGAGCGAAGGGCTCCGGTGTTTTCATTTTTTTTTTGACCTGTGTTTCGCTATCTGAGTGTGTGTTTTTGTTGTATTTTCCTCCTTTTGTAGTTTATTTATTCCTATTGTATTTTTCGAACCCCCTTTTCCCATGCGTCAGTGTCTTGTGTGATTGTGTTGTTTGTTTATGTATGCGTCATGTGTTGTGTGGGGCGCCACTTGGTCGCCCCTGAAACCATGAGTTCTTTTTTGCCGGACCGGGCTCCTTTTGATCTTTTTCACTACGCCCTCCTCTTCTGATCTTCGTTTTCGGCGATGGAAGTTCCTGAGCTGTGCTCTTCTCCTCGCAATTGCTCACGTCCGCCCTTTTATGTCCTCCGCCTTCCTCACGAATCGATTCGACCAAAACTGTCTTTCTTCTCACATCCTCTCCATAACCCACAACTGATGGCCCGGCGATATCGCTTCCAAGGCGCGTAGTTGACCGGCAACTCTCTCATTACTTTTGTTCCGCGCGTGTTGAGGACTTTTGCCTAAAGCACCCTGTCTGATGAGTTTCTGAATAGTCTTCTTCTGCGGCTGGCTATTTTTCCCCCTCCGTTAATAGTCGTGGCTTGGCGAACGGCCCCCCGCCGCGTGGTACCCAATTCGACCCTTGTTGCTAATCTCTTGTTGGCTTTTTTTTTGAGGTCGCCTCTGGCCTCCCCATCATTTTGGCATGGATTTGGGTTTTGCGGCGGTGGATCTCATTGCCAGTCCCGGCGCGACTTTTCTTGGGCCTCATGGTTTCGCTACTTAAGCCCTTTGCAGGCCCCAAGCCCATTCGAGGGCTGTGTCTCGCCCGTTTCTCCGTTTATGTTTTGAAAAAGCCCGTCCACCCTATCCCCCCGACTGGTGTCCCCCTGGCAAGACGTTGGGAAAAATTGCCGCATCAGGCCGCGCCGTTTGAAGCGGTCTTCCATACTCTATCGTCTGTCCTTCGTGCCAGTCAAATTCGGAGTTGTCTCTGAAATGGTTGGCGTCTCCGGTCGCCCGGCAATTGCAGGGTATTTCACGGACAAAGTCTGGCCTAAACGTCAATGACGCCTCTATCTCTATTTTCCATCCTCTTTTTTTTTTTAGTGCGTCTTCGCTTGGCGTTGATCTTTCGGTTTAAATGCCCTGCAATTTTCGCATCTCCTGCGAACAGTTACATAGCATCTCCGACCTTTCTTGGTAATCCCCCTGGTCCCGATCTATTCGCTATCTTTCCGTCCCGCTTCAAACCGTTTCCCTTCCATGAAAGGTTTCATCCCACAGTTCTTGTTGGGAACCAGGTCCTGCTTGCTATGTGACTGCTTTAAACGAGGTGACGGCCTTATTTCTCACCCCAAGACCACCCCATCAGGCAACCTGGGTTCCTGACAAACTCTGATGCCAACATTGCCCTCATCGTCTCCCTTGCGCGCCCTTATCCAGGACCGAATGCACCGACCATGTCCCCCCCCCAAAATCGGACCCTCGTCACCGCGCCATTCTGCCTTCCACACCTCTCTCTACTCTTCTTATCTGCTTTATCTTCGCACCCAAGGCTGTGAATAATCCTTCGGCACAAGCCCCCGCTGCTCACATCTTGTCGGCATACCATTTGCTCTGCCCCCCCCCCCTGTTCTTTTATATCGCAATTTCCCAAACCCCCCACTCCTCGGGAGACCTTTCCTTCAATCTGGTGACAGTAACGCCGCTGCCTGTCCCTTTTCAGACGTCCATTCACTGCGCAGTCTGTAAGACGGCCTTTTCTTCGCTATCCATCTGAAGCCCTCAGGTGTTTTTTTTTTTTTTTCCCTCTGATGTTCTCCAGGCTTTTTGATCGCATGGCTTCCCCTGGAGCCTTGCCCATCTCTTTGCCGTTCGCGTCTTCACATCAGCAGTACCTTGCCAGTGCCACCTTCTCCCAATCTTTTTTTTTTTCGGGGCGTGCGCCATATCCTGCACCTTTTTTCGCGGCCTGCCGGTCCGGAAGCAGCTGTTCAGCGGGTTGTCAGATTGGCTAAGTGTCGCCGCCCGAGAGACTACGACCAATCCATTTTCTCGTGGGCCTTTTTCTCCCCCTTTTCGTCCTCTCTTTTGGCGAACGGCTCCCTCGGACCCTTCTTACAACCCCCCCCCTGAGCCTTCTCAGTAGCCTCTCCTTCGTGCTGTGCGATAAACTTTGTCAGCCCTCGTAAACCTTCCAAGATGCCTCGTTATCCCTGATGGCCTGGCGTTTCGCGTTATTTCCCTCTTCCTTTTCCCTTTGACCAACCCCCGTTTTTTTTTCCCCCACTTCTTCGACCTTCCCTTTTCAAGATGGCCAGCCCGATTGCCGCCCTCCTCGTTTCAGCATGTTCGTGACTCACCCCTATTTCGTGCGACAGCGGGGTCGGATTTGTTCGACCTCGAGATCCGCCGTCACCCCCACGTGGCTCGGCCACCTAGCTCGGGACCAAGTGATTACTGTTTTTTCCACATGATTCCCTTCTTCGCTACGGAGTTCCATTAAATCTTTTAGTAGATCTGTTTATTGTTGAGAGACGTATCCTCTATTCCGTCCGGGTAAGTCTCTTTTCAGGACCGACCTTTTGAGTGTGCACCCATATTATTTATAAGCTGTTTTGAGCCCGATTCATTACCCCAACAATTGCTCCCATTATCTTTCTTCATCCTTGTTTCCAGTCCCTTAGCACTAGACACCCCCCGTCGGTTGCGCGGTTGCGCTTCGCTTTCTCCCAGTATCTTGATTTTCCTCTCCGACTTTTTGTTGATGTCCTAGGCGTACCTCATCCTCACCCCCTCATCCCCTGACGAATAGTTAAGAACGCAAAGTCATGACTTTGTTGCCCTGCCACCCCAGTAATCCCCCCTTTTTTCCCGTGGTCTTCCTCCAATCTGCATATGTATTTCAAAGGGCAGGGTTTTCTAGGAGATGAAGCCCCCTCGTCAACTCACTGGAATCTATTTCTATGCCATGGCTCTTTCAGTTCTCTTCACTCCCTCCGAGCAGAAAAGGCCCGCTCTGTTTGGGCTAAGGGCTCTGTTTTCGCCCTTTACAAAAATTTCTTCCGCTCACGCTGCTGCTTTGTCCCCCTACATGTGCGTGCCTTTCCTACGCTAAGGCTTCCATGGCACTCCGTTCCTCCCGCCACTCGCCCTCAGAGATTCTACGGGCTCAATCCCAGCCTAGAGCCGATTCTCCTTTCAGGCATCTAGCTGCCCCCGCCGTTTATGGGGGCTTTCTTGATTTTCTTCACCTGCGTGGGCGAGATTTGCAGTCATGCGATCTTGATCGACGGCTTTCACGGCAAGAACTGGTTTTCCCTTTTCGTCCACTGTCGGTAACCTCCTTCGGCTATTCCGAACTCCCTTCTTAATTAAACCTGTGCTTAATCCCCTGCACATCCTCCTGAGGGAGGGAGTCTCTGTTCTTCTCGAATTGGCAGCCCGGATTTTCCCCTCTGGTTCGAATCGTTGAATTTGGCCACCTTTTACCGGTTGAGCTCGGCCCCCATCCCCGGATCTGGAATTACTGACTCTTCCGTCGCTCTCTTTTTCTGCCCGGATGGGCGTTTTGGGCCACCTCATTGCTCCCTCTCCTTTTCCGTTTTCTCAGTTGTGCCTTTTCACAAGGGCCCCCCCCCCCGCAAGGCCCGTCTGGCGGCACTCGGCCTTGAGATCGGCCCTTCCTTGGGCAATTACATCCCTCCCGCCTGCTGGCCCCATCCCGTTTGTTTTGCTGCGATGGACCCCCAGCCCGTAGTTTTCCGCGACTTCTGGTCACAGCAACACATACTATGATTTTTTTTTTTTTTTTATCGTTGTAGTTTTTCCTCCTCCCCCTTCACACTTTCTTGGTCCCTCCCTGCTGGATTTCACCTTCATCGTCCCCCGTTCATGGGCGGGGCTCAGGTCCGATCGCCTGCAGAATTGCTCTCGGTTCTTCACGCTTGCGGCTTCGAAACCCATCCTCTTCTTACGTACCCCCAGATTATATAGCCCATGTTAGACTCTTTCCTTTCTACGCCCTGGAGACACTTTCGTTTCTTCTTCTACCCTCTTTCCAATGCCACAACTCCCCCCC
>Ga0179593_1289806_pt1 | contig 12783 bp, 9 predicted proteins | sample CZODoug2_1_08_16_FD_185931 | JGI IMG/M metagenome (GOLD analysis project Ga0179593, IMG submission 185931) | Vadose zone soil fungal communities from Angelo Coast Range Reserve, California, USA - CZODoug2_1_08_16fungal (PacBio error correction) | ecosystem: Environmental > Terrestrial > Soil >... | reverse complement strand
TACTTATCCTCCCTTCCTCCTCGCCTCGAATTTTTTCGATTCGCTTCTTCACGCAGACTGTTGTCTTTCTTTTCTTTCTCGACGAGTTTTTCCATCGCATTTCGGTCCGGCCAATTGATTTCTGAAAAGTTTTTTTTACTACAATTCCCCTCCAACAGATGCGCATTGGTCCCATCGTTCTGCGTGATGTTCCATATGCTGAGATCTCCCCCCCTCCTCCTTCGATTTTTCTTTTATTAATTTTTTCTCGAAGAGACTGGAGTCAAACGGGGCCGAGCGGGCTCGTGGACCGCTTGCATCTCTTGATCAAGATATTTTTAAACCCGATTCTGTTAGCTTTCGCTTTTTTCCTAGGCGGCCTCGCTCCGCGGACAGTTCCCAAAACCTCTGAGGAAGGCGTTTGCGCTCTTCGAATGCTACCCTTACTTACAGCCAGTAATCGAAGTTCCCCCACATCTCGAGCGGATTCGGATTTTCTTTCCACACTTTTCGTCGTTTCTTCTTAGTGTTCATCTTGCCCGTGTTTACTTGACGAGAAATTCCTTCACAGTCGACGTGACTGAATTCTCTGGAATTATGAGTGGCAACCCAGGTCTACATCTTTCAGTCTGTGCAAAAGGATCACCCGGAAAGGAATGTAGCCGAATGCTTCTTCCATATCTCTTTCGCTGCTTTTTTCTAGGCAAACTTTCCTGTGTCCTAGTTGTACCCTTATGAATTTTGCGAAAATGATTTTTGTCGAACCGCATTACCCTTAGACCTCTGCAGCCACCTTTCCGTTCGCCCTTTTTTTTTGAAGGCCGAGGCGTTTAATGTGGACACCGAGTCTTTTCCTTTTTTGGATCGCGTTTTGCCGGTGACTACCCCGCTTATGGGATGCTGAGCACCCCGTTTGGCCAGCCCCAGGAAGACGCGCTTGCGTTTTTTTCGACTTTTTTCGTTTCTGGTTTTAGTGACTTTCCCTTTTTTTTTTTTTCGTTGTTCCTCTTGCCGAATTACGGTGTCTTGTTCCTTCCCCCCCCCCCTGGTGGTGCGGCCACAGTACCCCCTCCCCCCCCACCAACACGCTGGAATCAGAAGACCCCCCCGAGCCGGTTCCCTTTCCGTTGCTTGCCTATTCCGCACCGACTAATGTCCAGAACTTCGAGGTCCAGTCCATGATGCTCCCTGTCTTTTCGTATTTTCAACTGACAGTTCATTGTACCAACACTCGGTTGTTAGTATTCCCAGTCCACAACTCTTTCCTTCTTGTCCCAACCTTCGTTTTCTCCTCAACTTTGTTTTGTATTTACCCGTTTCGCCCGCTTTAGAGGTGAATTGGCCCCATTCACTGAGGTATCCCGTTGTACGACGAGTTACAGTGTAGCGCCTCAGTGTATTCCTTCCCTAATTGCCCTCCGCTGTCGGTATTCAAAACGCGCGTGGCTTTGTTGCCTTGATTCTTTTTGGTTTCTCAGGCTTGTAGAACGCCACCTTTGAGGCCAGACTCCGCTTTGACCATTTTTGTTGGGTACCCTGAGGCATAGCTTCCCCAATTCGCTCCCTTTCAATTAAGAATGATTCCGTTTGGTTGTTTGTTTTTATTAAGAATTTGCGGGTGACCAGCCCGTGGAACGGGGAATTCTGTGCTGATCCTTTTTTTTTTACAGACTCTTTGCCCCCTTCGCGGCGACTTCCTTGTGTGTCAGGTAGGAGTTTGATCGTGGGGTTCTCGGAGGTATGGTTCCGTTCCCTTTTTTGTTGATTGCTCGTTGTAGCGAAGTTTTTTTGCTATCAGTTTTTTCTACGGGTAGCTCCCATTTGCGTTGCAGGTTCCCCTTTCCCCCCTACGTGGTGCGCGACATCTTGTAGGTCTTGTCGTTTCACTCCGTTCTCCGCCTTGTTTTGTGCGGGGCACTGGAGAGTTTTCTATGCTTACTTTTCCACCGGCTTTTTTTCGGGAGGCGGGCGTCAAACCCCCGTGTAATGTCTTCTGTTGATTTCCTCCCTCTTATTCAAGGCCCCTTCCTACTCCCAAATTGATTTCGGCATCTTTCTGTCTTGAAAACTTTTTTGAAGCTCTTTCTTCGTTTTACTTGTCTTGTCGCGTTTGTCCCTCCGGCGTATTTTTTTGGGTCCACAGATGCCGATATAAGGATTTCCGATCACTTGGCCCATTCATCTTATCTCTTTTTTTGTGTAGGAGTCCCGGTTTCTTCCCCCCGTTGATTTTCTAATTTTTCCGTTGTCGGTTTCGTCAAGTTCGCCCGGTGTTTTCCTTTTTTACTGTCCACGCCCGACTGTCCCTGGCTTTTAATGATGTTTTTTTTTTTTCCAAGCTCCCACTACGGGCTCCTTTCTTACTTCTTATGGAGTGTTCGACATGCCCCCCCCTTTTCTTCTCTAGTTCCCTGTTTAGCTTTTGTCGTGTAAACAGACAATCTAGGGGGTTTTGCGGAAGGAAAAAACAGGCCCCGATCCCTTTTCTTTTCCTTCCCTTGCTTTGAGGAATTTTGCTTTTTTTGTTCCTTGGCTTTATAGATGATTTTGAGACTTTAAATTAGTACACCAAGATGTGCCCAAGCCCCTCTTTGACTATCGAAGTCCGTCTACGGTTCCTTGTCTCTGGTCCTTCCACCATAACCCCCCCCCCAAGTGTTTCGATTTAATTCATCCCGCCCACTCGTCAGATGTTCAGCATCTTATTTTACGCCCAGAAGGTGCCCTAGAAAGTGCGCGGAGCTTATTGTTATTTTTTTCGTCCCCCCCCTTTCGCCGGCAAAAACGGCTGTTTTGTACATTATTTTAAAGAGTGTTTCCTCAGTTTTACTGCCTGCCCTGCCCTCTGAATTCCCTAGCTGTTTTTTTTTTGTAAACCTAATTGTGTATGCCGGTGGTTGGGTTTTCTGAGACTTAGACAAGTGTCCCAGTAATTTTCTTACCCTTAATTTGCTTAGGCTGTCCTTGTGCTGCGCCTGGCAGTTCCTTCCCGCACAAATACTGTCTAGGGCCCCACCCTGAATCCCCTTCCTTTTTTAATCCCGTACACTTTCCCACAATCACCTCCCCCCAACCTGTTCGATACTTCGTGCATTGATGAGAGGTTTGGTAGAGTCCTTTCTTTGCTATTGTAAGTTGAGCCCCAATCGAAACCCTTCTCTCCCTTGCATGCCTCCCTTTCCCACTCTTCGTATTTGTCCGGACTCTATTTACTGTTTATTAATCGGCGTGTTTCCCGGAGGATACCGCAAATTAGACCCTTACTTCTCCTCCTCCTTTGTTGTTTTTTTTTCTCTTCTCATTTTCTGTATGAAGTCGAGCCCCCACTCTCTTCCCACACATTCACCCCGTGTGGCGCCCCCTATCCAGATTTTTCAGTTTTCAGGCTTTTTTTTGGAGAGGCTCCATGTCGGGTCAATACCCACTGCCTCGTCCCAATACCTTCCGCAGTTATTCGCCCTCCGTTCGGCCTCCTCCTTCTTTTTTTTCCCCTTGTCCCCCCACCCCCCCCCCCCCCATTCTTTTACCCGCCCTTTGAGGCTCGGTGCCAGTTTTATTCAAGGTCCTATCGTGGACGTCAGCATGTGGCGTACCAGTATTGGCGGTAGATTCCCTTCGGTGCCAGTTTCTGAATTTGCCCTTTCACCTTTGAAGTTTCCTCATTTAATCAAGTTTCTGCCCCATTCTCCCTTTGCGAAAGAAGTCAGATGATGCCATGGGTTTCACTACCCCCCCATTCTTCTCCGTATTTCGTCCCCCCTCTCGGAAAACTTTCCAACATTCCTATAACACATTAGGTCAAAGGTTTGGCTCGGGGAGGTAGTACACTCTTTACATCTCTTCGGTCGAACCTTCCACCTCCTTCTCACCTGTTTTGAGCTCGTCAAAATCCGATGAATGTCATCGCCTTTTTTTTCCCGTTCCTCCCCTGGGACCCCCCCCCTGGGTCAGACCCGGCTTCCTTCCCTTGAGGCCCTGGTGCGCACAGTCGCTTCCTTTCTCTTTATCTACACTTATTTCCTTAGCATCGTTGTTTGATCTAAGGTAATTCTCAAGGTCTATCTTTTTGCCCTCATCTCAAATCCCCCCCTCCTCCCCAATTCCTCCACCTTCGTTCCTGCTCCCGCCCCCCCTTCTAGACTTTTATGCCTACAACTTCTTTCATTCTCCGCATACCTCCGCACGCCAATTTCTTACCCCTTGGGAAAACTCACCATAGGATTGCCCCGCCTTGACCGTTTAGAGCGTTGGTCCTTTTCCCCCTCTTCTTACCGTCATCTGTTTTATCTCCTCCCATGTTATTGCCGCCCACGTTCCCTTTACTGACAATTCCCTCCAGTTCGTTTCGCCGTCAAACGTCGTCACCGACGTGCGAAACTCTCGTCTCCTGTTTCTTTGATTTTTCAGACTGCCGTCCCTCCCTCCCCAGTGTTTCCCCCCCTTTTCCTCAACTACCCTATGCCCCCGCATCGCAGTGAGCGGTAACAGGACTTTTAAGGTTTCATTTTTGGACCAAGGATCCCGCGCATCAATTTGATTGATTTCAGATTGCGCGCCGAATCGCTCCTCCTTCTTTCGAAGACACCCCTTCCCCCCTTCAACAGGTTTTTTTTTCAGCCCCCACTATTTCTCCCCTCGCGCCTGGTTTTCAAAAAAGTTACTCATCCGTTTCCTTAAGATGCCCGACCTCCCCTCTTCTATTATGTTTCCCCGGCACCCTCTGACCTCACACACCTTTTACGTCGCCACAAATGATTTAAAACTTTCCTGCCCCATTTACTGTTCTAGCGCCGCTGGTCGCACACCACCCCCAGTTGAATTCAGACCCGGCTTCCATGTACCAGCCCATCTGTCAACTGTTTTTTCCCCCTCATCCATGAGAACCCGTTTATTCCCCCTTTTTCAAACCACTCCCCCGTCGTAAATGCCACAAATGTCCTTCGCTTTTCGCGACACACCTCACATTCACGTGAGTACATTTTCCAAAGGCCCTCCTGACTATACTCTCCTTCCCTTCTTGTACATTTACTTTCACCTCTCCCATCCTGTCCCCCCACTCTATGCGCTTCCCCTAAACATATTGTTTTCATCCTCCCTAACCTTTTTCTTCGGACCGTTTTTCTGACCAACGAGAACCAGTTGTAAATCCCGGCCTTTGATTTTTGCCCCTTCTTCTCTTACCCAATTGAAGGGTCTTTTCCGGCCCCTATCTCTTTGTTTAATTTCTGCGACTTGAATTCATCCGTCGACCCTCTTTTTGCCCTTCCTCATATTTTTCGTTTCTCCTTCCTCTCAAAACACCACGTTGTTGACCCGATGCTTTTAAAATTGGTTTTTTTTCGTCCCGAAAAACAGCCAGGGGGCGTCTCCTCTGCATGAATGTTTTCCTTCTCAGTTCCCCCCAACCACTAATTGGTCCAGTCCGTTCTAAGTTGTTCCTTGGCAATCGAGCCTTGGTAGTTTCTGTGTAAGATGGTTTTGCCCACCCTTTCTTTTTTAACAAGTCACCCCCCGTCCCCTCATGCGCGTCTACCCTCCCCCCTGACACCAAGTCTCTGCCTCCCCCCATTCAGATTTAGACGTTTCCCATCGTTTATCGTTTGTCCATGCACGTTTAGCTCTTCCACAAGAGGCGGCGTCGTCCACTCCCCCCTTTAAAGAGCATACCTCTCAACCTCTTCACCAAAAATCTTTCCTCGCCCCATTTCAAACCTGTCCGTTCTCCTTCTTGCAATCTGGGCCGCTACAAATGTGGCCCGGATTATGACTAATCCTCCTTGTCCGAGAGGTCAGCGCTTTTTTTTTACACCCCTCTTTAAGGCCCCTTTTCCATTTCCCTCTCGGTTTGTCGTCCCTTTCTGTTTTGTCGTCCCCGAGGGCTCGCAGGCCCGAGACGGCCCACCTGCAGCGTACACCGCTGCGTTTAATGTTTTTCACTTGCACCGTTGGAACACACTCCTGATCCGCCCTTCTTTTCCCTCGACTGACACCCCTTCCCTACATAATAACAACTACTTCTTAGTTTTCCGCCTTTACGTGTCACGCAGTGCTATATGCCTTTGAATTTATTTGCTATTCTTCTTCTCAGTGAGAGCATTTTAGCTCCCCCCCCTCCATTTTTCCCCTTCTCGAGTCACTACGAGAGTCCTTCGTCCTTTTCCCTGTGCCGCAATGTGCCTGAATGTCAACCCGTAAAAAACGAGCTGCTATCTCGGCACAAAAAGTTTTACCCAGACTCCCTCTCTTCCGTTTTGTCCGCCCTCTTCTGTTCGTCAAAGTCCAGTCCTAAATCGTAATGGTATGAAAATCTCTCTTTTGAACAAATTTCTCCTACTCCAGGTCATCCCTTGGCTCTCTTCCCTCTAAAAGTTTATCCATAGTTTAATTCCTATTGGCTCTTTCCCTCTTTGATTTTTTTTCAATGGTTTTTGAATTGACCAAAACGTCTGCTTTAATGAGCGTCCCCTTCACTCCTTAGTCATTCGCTCGATTCTTGCCGTTTCTCGATCCTATATACCTCTCTTTCCTCATATCATGGCAGTTGTTTGGCGCCCTGCTGATTTTTTTGAGATCATCTTCCCGTACTTTTCCGGTGAATCCAGCATCAATCTCCCGTTTCCCTGACCTGTTCCGCAATTTAGTTTTCTTCTTCCCTGACTTCTGTTCGAGATCAAGCTTTTTTCTCTACGGTATTGGGATCGCATGATAGGAGGGCTAGGTTGAAAACGTGTAATCCCTGCAATAGCCTGCGTCGGTCCTGTTTTTTTCCTTCGCTTTTTCTGTATCGTACTTGGTCCCCCCCTCCCCGTTTTCGCTCTTAGCTTTGCTTTTTCGTAGAATTGCGACCAACCAAAAGGGCGTTCTCGGGTTTTGCGTTGTTACTTTTTCCCTATTTCGCTTCTCTTCCCCAGATACCCTTTTTAATTTCCCTCGAGAAGGCAGCGTCGAAGCTTTTCTTGCGCCTCACGCCGCATTCCTAATTTCTTCGTGTTGGTTGCCGCTGATTCCCGGGCCCTCCGCAGGAAAACCCCCTCCGCATCATCGAGTCTTTTTGCTGCTGAAAACCCTCTTTCTTCTTTTTTTTTTTTTTCTTCTTCAGTTCTGTTTTTGCAGGGCCCCGTTTTTAGAAGGTTCCGAGCCTCCACGTTCTCTCCAGGCTTTGCTTCTGTTTTCTGCACCTGGTCGACACCTGGCATAAGCGACGGGCTTGTTTACGAAGAGTCCCCTCCTTTTCTTCGATGTTAGACTTTCCCGAATTTTACTTCCTTCTTTAGTTAAGTTTCCCATCCCCTTTTGTGGTTTTTTGAGCCGGCGCAAAGAGTTTGATCCACATTGACGCTAGAGTCCGACTTTTTGTAATGTCGCCCCAGTCCGCCCTTGTTCTGTCCGCGTTTGCTCGCCGCTTTCCTTATGCTGCCGGTTTTAGGTGAGCCCAGCCCCACTCTTTTTTTTGTTCTTTGCCTCTTCGCGAAACGCTTTCTTGGTCATCAACATCGTCTCCCCCCTTCTCCCCGATTTAAGAGACAGATATGAGATCGTCCCTGGTGAGCTTTTGTCATGGGCCTTTCCGCACGCTGCGGTTGCACTTGATGTCCCCCATTTTTCCCCACGCCACGCCCTTTTTGGGGCCACCCACCACCCCCTAAACCCAGCAGACCTTCGCTGCTGGTGGCCCGTCCCAACTTAGCCAATTTTGAGGCCAGGGATTTATGAGGTCCCCCCCCCCCCCCCCCCCCCCCCCCCCCCCCCCCCCCCCCCCCCCCCGCCGCCCCCCCCCCCCTCGCTTCGGTGGAAAACGGCCCCTTTAGTCAGCCAAAATAGTGGCCGTTACCAGAGACAAAACTTTTATCCTTCATCGGCGCCTACCCCTTGGTGTCCTTTTCTTACGTAACGCCTTTAATTTGGCTATTGAAACTTTTGACTTTCGGTCCCGAGTCTTTCCGTGTAGCAGTGAATCCATGGGGACTTTCTCTGACGTTTTTTTCATTTCTTATTTTTTCCTTCCTTTGGGATGAGGTCTTTGCCCCGACGTCACAACCGGTGATGTCGACGTTCTGAAGTGGGTCGTGTTGAGACTCGCATAGTCTAAAAACGTCAGAGCTTGCCCTTCCCTAACGTCCTGGACGAGTTTGGATTTTTCTTCTCCCGCGGTGTGAGGGCTTTTGAGGTGACTCCCGCGTGGGTTTAAATGGTGCCCCTGTTGGATCTTTCGGCGGACAAAAGCGAGCGGCTTGAATCTTTTTCCCTTGTGTTGGCAGGTCGAGGAGTTCCAGAGATTTCTAGTGATGTGGCATGTTGGTTTCCTTTCTTTTCTGACGCGGTTTTTGATTTTCCCCCGAAGTTTCTGGAGATCCTTCACGAGGCGCGAGCCCATGGTGTGTTAGTGTCAGTGTGAAAGAGTTTTGACATACGTTTTTTCGCCGCCGGAATTCCTGTCTTTAAAGACCGAGGCACGACGTGGTGGGGGCCACGCGAGCCCTTCTTCTTCTCTTCATAATTAAAAGGAGCGCGGGATTCTTGCTTCTTTGGCTACACCACCTTTTGAAGAGGGAAGCGTGCTTCTGAGACGATATTCCGCGACGCAATGCTATGATCGGCTTTTAGTCTTTTTAACAAACGGCCATCTTTCTTGATCTTTTTACCCCCCGTTGATCGATTGGTGTCATATTATTTTTGCGTCCCCTTGTGGGCCAGCACTTGCCGGGAGACTGGCTCTACTCCCAAAAGATTTCGGATCGTGATAGCCCGGTATTTCGGTTTCCTTTTGCCTGTTCGGTCCTGGTCGTTCAAGCTTCCCCGGTGCGCCCCATGTTGCGACTTGATGTTTTCCGATCCGCACTTAGCCGTCTTGCTTCCCCCCCTGGTTCAGTCTTTCTCTTTTGGAGTGTTCTGCTTGCTTGCGGTTTCATCGAGCTTCCCGTGACCGTCGCGTTTTTTTTCCGTTGTAAACATCCCAAATTTGATATTTTTTTGCTGCCTTCCCCATCCAAACGCGGGGAAGGAATGCGTTAATTATTGATTTGAATTGATTGGCGGTTCTTTTGCAGAGGTTCCCTCTTTCTTCCGGGATTATAGATGCTGCGATTTCTCCTTACCTTAGACGCACCCCCCTCTTGAGTTAACCCGGCAAGTTTTCGGTTCGTTTAAATCGCCCCGCGACGGACACGATCAGCCGTCACTTTCCAACAGGTTTGCGCATGGGACCGTACGGACAACACTGATATGCCGGGTGGACACTGTTTTTTGCTCCCCCAAGCAACTGGGAGAACCGTTTTGCGGTTTTTGGACTTGGGCTCTCGCCGCCAGAAAACTGAGGCCCCTGTTTATTTATAATTGTAAGGGGACATGGCTCGGTTGACCCGCAATTTTATACGCTTACTTTCCTCTTTTTTTCCCCCTCATAAGGTTCCGCCGCCCGGTTTGAAACTCTGAGCGTTTGTTAACCCCAATTTTCCGGACACTCCTTTTCTGTTTGCCTTTCACGCTTCACCGACAATACTGCTTCACAGTTGGAATAATCCGTTCAACGTCACCCCAATGGCATCACAGCCCCCATGGCAGTAACCATGGAGTGCCAGCTGAGCTTTCTGTTTTATCTGAGGTCCCAGTTCTTTATCCCTGGTTTTTTGACCCCTGAACCCTGGCGATCGGAGAATGTCCGGCTCCAATTTGGATGCGGCGCTGTTTTACTCGTTTTTACTCGGCTTCGCTGCTACGCTTTGGCAATTCGCACTCTTTTCCCCTAATCATTTTTTTTATTACTGCGATTTCTCATTCGTTCTTCTGTAGACCCCCTTATTAATAAAAACGAGTTCCGCCGAGCAAAAAAGTTTGAAGTCAGTCTCTTCCGCTAATTTTGGGGTCAAACCGCCATCTTTTCCATTACGTCCAGCAGAGCCTTATCCAGTCCAGATCATTCCTCCTTTTAATTATCCTTTCCCATTTGGCTGTGAGGGCCCTTGCCCCCCTTATCAGGACATGTTGGAGTCGCTGTTCTCGACAAGTACTTTTGTTATCAGACTTTTTATTCTCCTCACGAATTTCCTTACCAGGTTTTTGAATTAGGGAGAGTAGTGTGCCGCACGTTTTACCTTTCCCCCCCCCCCCCAGATCCCCCCGTCCCCAGCTTGTAAACTTCCCCGGTTTTGTGTTTTCCGCCTTTAGGTTGTATCCCTTTTTTTGTCACCGCCGGTCCGGCCCCCGCTGGTCCCACCACTCACTTCCACCCCTAGGACTGTTTTTCGGTTAGGTCCGCCCACGCCCCATTAGCTCAACTATCGCAGTCCGTGTCTTGTCAACGCATTGCTGCCATCTTCTTCCCACGTTCTTCCGGAGAACACCCTTTTTGATTTGCAGTCACCCGGCGCAGTGTCGCGGGCATGGCGATACCTAGCCAAAATCTTCGTTTTTCGTTTTGGAACCTCCTGTTACTTTTTAGTACCCAGGTTTCCATTCCTTTAGCGTGACCTCAATTAAAATCAATCCTTCCGCAATTCCTTCCCCCAGGTCATGTTGTGCCCAACCCCTACATTCTGTTTACCCGTTCGGCCATCGCCTCCTGACCGCCCCGCACTTCCGCCCAATAATCGTAGGTTATTACTTCCCATAAGGTGGACAACATCTTCTTATCGGTCGCAAATTTCGCACCGCGCTTTCGTTTGGAAAGGGCCTCCCTTTCGGCCGTCCAGTTTGTTGGTGTCTTGTTTTCCCCTCGTCCCCGTCCCCCCGCTACTCTCTCGTTCTTTTTTGAGGCTACGGACGTCCCAATTTCACAGGATACAAGATTACCCGCCGTCTAAGGCCTCTCTTCCCCGGTTTTTTCAATTGCAGGATCAACCTTCCAGAAACAATTGGTTGCTTATTTCGCGCCGGAGACTAAAAATCTTTTCGTTCGCCTCCACATGTTCCTACCAGTGGTTTGACAAGCCGCATCTAGCGCTCGTTTTGACCAAAGTAATAATATCCGTGCTTCCACTGCCCCTTTTCTTTCCCTCGTTCTCTGCGTGAACCAAGACCCCTCCCCCCCTCGGCGGCGTACACAACTTTTCCGCTCGGCTTCTCTCCTCCCAATGTCTCCGTCGTCCCGCTAGGAAACTTTTGCTTCAGAACAGTTCTTCCCATGCCCCATCACTACGTCCGAGCCAACGCTCAAAAACTCCCTTTGCATGCCACACCGTTTCTTTCGCCGCTCAGTGTTTCCCTCCGCCAATTCAACCTATTTATTCCCAGTAACCCCCCCTCGTTTTTCTGTTCCAGTGCAGCCTTCTGTCAGTCTCTCTCTCGCCTGACTTTAAGTTGCACCGCCAGCGAGGTTTTGCTATGCGCGGTCCCGGCCCAGACAACCCATCCTATGCGCGTCGTTCGTACCGGTCGTTTTTTCCACTTTGACTGCACTCCTGTTCTTGACCACAGAAGCCATCGAGTTCACATGTTCGTGATGGACCGCGCGAACGCGCCCTATTGTCGAGGGCCCGTCTCGGCTACACTAACTGAAGAGCTCGATCACTTGTGTCCGAGGGTCCATTAAGGGGTAATTCCACCTTAGGAAGTCGTTATTCGACGCAATCCACCCAGAAGGTGTCGGACGACCGATGCGTCCCATAGTTCTCTTTAGCCCCGGGCGAGTTCCTATTTACCTACGTGGGTAGATAGCCTCAAGTTGCATTATTCCGCACCTTCCATAACGCGGCTGAACTGGTCATCTAATGTTAATGTGCTGGCCTCAGGCGAAATGCCATTTATATTTTCGTTGTTGGATGGGGTCCGGTTACTGCCCCCCCCGTTATTTTCAAAGTCACAGTCAACGCCTTTGCCGAGTTACATCGTCCCAAACCACCTTGGATACCCAACATTGCGACTCCCTTTCCCTCGTATCATAGAGTTTCTTGCTTTGATAAGAGTTTGGTTCTTTCATATCTGTGTTGGGTTCACTTCAACTCCTGGCTCTCTGCCCCTCCCCTCTGTGATTTCTCCCCCCCACCCCCCTCAAAGACTTTGTCTGAGGCTGGGTTTTTAGACGGATCTATCCTTCCGTCAACCGCTTGTGCCCCACAATTCTTCCTTCCTTCAAAACCGGCGCCCAGGCTTGTGATCTCTTTCTTTCTATTTTTAGCCCCCAAGGTGGCCCCGCGCTATCAATATCCTGCTTGTCCTGACAGCGGCAAGCTGTGAAGAGCTTCTCGGCATTCCCCTTCGCGTTTGAGTCTCGTTTGTCTACGGCCCCTTTTACCCCAAGGGTTTTTGTTGCGGCAATTTCTTTTTTGCGTTTCCGGTTGCAGTTCTCGTAATGGTAACCCCCCCGTCCCTCCATCAGGAAGAAGACCCAACCCCCCCACGACTGAAGCGTTTAGCAGCTTTCGCTCTCTGCGATTGTTTTCTTTTGCTGTGCGCTTTTTCCTTCGTTGACCCGCGATCGGGGCCGGCACGTGTTGGCTTTTTTGTAGCATGTTCGCTTTCCTTTGCAACGGGACTGCCTTGTCCCCCCTGCCTCATTGTTAAATTGAAGCTGCCATCTGCGTAAGTGCGCGGTAACACTGTGAATTTTCCCGCGCGCACAGTTTCTGTCCCAATTCTCGTTTCTTTTCCACTTAGACCCGACGCTCCCACAAATAGACCATTTTTCTATTTAAATCGGTCCTCCCAAAATCCGACCATGCTCATGGTGGCGCTGAAGGGTCCCTCTACATTGTACCCCCCTCGAGAAAAGCTATTGCGAGTAACTCGTATAGACCGTCCCGATGTGATCGGCCTTCCTTTGTTTTTCCGACCCCAACGGGCGAGAACTTCTCTGCTTATTCCCTCGAT
>Ga0179593_1724384_pt1 | contig 12784 bp, 16 predicted proteins | sample CZODoug2_1_08_16_FD_185931 | JGI IMG/M metagenome (GOLD analysis project Ga0179593, IMG submission 185931) | Vadose zone soil fungal communities from Angelo Coast Range Reserve, California, USA - CZODoug2_1_08_16fungal (PacBio error correction) | ecosystem: Environmental > Terrestrial > Soil >... | reverse complement strand
GTATGGTCCCTTCCCAGGCGAGCAGTTAGCAGACCCTTTTGCATGCAGTCTTCTGCTTCGTTTGGGCACGGTGTTTTTTCGCTCCCTCAGGTCTTTCCTTTTGATGCCGCGCAAAAGTACCGGAATCTCCCTTATTTAGGCGGATGGAATCCTCAGATGTTAAAAGGCGGTGTTTGAACTCCCCTTGAAGAAAATACGGGTCCCCCTTTGCCCTCTTTATGATCTTTTTTTCTATTCTTTTTTTTTCGGACTTGTCGCGATCCAAGAGCCGGCCGGACCCGTATATCCGTCACCCCGGCAGTGAGGTTCTTCGCCGCCCTTTAACTTTTCCCCGGTCTAGTCCTTCGTGCCCTTCAAATCTGTCTTAGGTTTCCTTTTCAATACTCCTCCCTGGTATTGTAGGGGCCTAAGCTTATAGGGACCTCTATTTGTTTTCTCGAAGGCCCGCTTGCTGCTCCTTTCCCTTGCTTTTTTTTTCCTTGTCATTTCCCCAGCAATTTCTTATCGGTTTAAGACTTGCTGTTTGTAGAGCCCAAACCGATTTGCCTCGTTGGGCAGAGGTACATTTCGGATCCTATTCGGCGGGGTTTCGTCTGAATCCTTTTTTCCGGCCTCCTTTTTCCGCGTAATTCAGTACCCAATGTCACGAGCTTCCTTTTCTCTTGAGATATTGTTTGGGGGTTCGGCTTCATGCCTAGGTCCGGCGGCATGCTGGATTTTCTCCAAAGCCTCTCCCCTCTTCTTACTTCTTTTCACCGGTCCACAGTCTCGCGAACCCTGCCGCATTCGCGAATCGTCTGTTCTCTTTACTTCTCGTGCCGGCATCGCCTCCTTTAATTTGCCTGAATCTGTCCCTTCTTCCAGCATGTTATAAACGGTCTGACAAGGTCGTTCCGGCATCGGTTTTTGTAAATTCCGAGCTGTTTTAGGGCGGGAGCTTCTATGCTTCAGGGCTGTGTTTGCTTCTTTCCTGACCATTTTTCCCCGATTGAACACGAGGGCGTACTACCTTCCGGCCCTTTTTAATCGGCCTGTGGCAAGAATGAAGCCCCAGTCCCCCCCCCGACCAGACCCCCCCCGTTTTTAGGCTCCTTTTGCGCATTTTCTCTTTTCTCGCCGAAAGTAAGATCGGTTCCTCTTTGGCTCAAGAAGGAGCCTTGTATTATTTGGGATGGACTCCTCCCTCCGCCTTCTGACCAACTCGAATGTGACGAGGACTTGTTACTTTCCCATGTTTTCTCCTTCACATTGGAACCCTTTTTTTGTGTAAGGGAATGCGCTTCCAGACCCCCCCCCCATGTTTCCTTAGTTGCGCCTTGTGTCTCCCCCTGATATTTTTTGTTTTTTTTCTTTGGACCTCTGCTAAGAGCGTACCGCTGTATGTTAGTACCCGCCCCTTTGCGGTTGGTACTATCGCCTTTCTCTTTTCTTCCCCTGAGCCAGAGGACCACTTGCGTCCTGCGGGAATGTGGTGTCGTACCTCGTGTCGGTTGCTTTTGAAAGTTCGTTCTTGGCGGCTTCCCTTTGATTTTTTTTTTTTGCGTCCCTCTTGGTGTTTCAAATTTACACAGTTTGTCCCGATCTTTTTGAGATCGTTCCTCTCTCGGTAGAAGGACTTCAGATCCTCTTTTGTTTTCTCATTACTTTTCCCTTCTCCCACGTGGCCCCTTGTATTCCTTCGGCGGCCTTCCTGAGCTGGTCATCGATCTTTTCATTTTTACAAATCATTATGGTCATTTTCTCCACTTCCAAGTGTGGCTTTCCAGTTCTTTTTTGGGACTCCTTCCCACCTTTTTCCTATCCTGAATTGGTTGTAGGTCACCGTACCCCGTTTCCGTTGCCCCTTAAGTGTTGGCGAGACCGACCCTCCCGCGAACACGGCTCCTTCCCTTCGGGAATTTTTGATCCCCTTCTTTTCCCTTTCCCCACATTCTTTCCCGCTCCCGCAATGTGTTCCTGACAGTACGAATTTACGGTGGGTGTTCTTAAAACTAATGATTTCGTTTTCTTCTCCCCCCCTTGGCCCTCCTTGGTTCTTTTCGTTTGTGAGAGAGCGTAACGTAATTTACGCCTGTTTCCAGTAAACAAAACCCACGGCACCCCCTTCTTGGCGCAACTGTCCCGCCATTCTCTCTGTTTTCTCCTGTCATTGCTCAGTCACATTCTGGATTTTCGAGCGATGCCCATGTGTCCCCGCTCCGAAAAAGGTCCCCCACGTCCGCGACTCGGTCCATGCGCTTCGGCGGCAAGTTGCTCTCCCCCCCCTTTTCCTGATTGTGGCTTTCTGCCCCACTTACGTGAAAATCCCCCCTGTGCCAGCCCCAATTTCCTCAGCCGGAGGCTCTCCTTCCAACCTTCCCACCATCCTGAAGTGAAAATCCTCCCTTTCAGCTCCCCTCCCTATTCCTGAATACCATCCCCCTTGCCGATAATCAGGCTATGGTAATGAAAAGAGCTTGATCAAACATCCTGATCAGATGCTCGTATTCCCCGCGCGCGACTCCGATTCCCTTTTTTTCTCAACTTCAGCTTTTCCCCCCCCCACTCTTTTTCCGCCTATAACTTTCACCTCGTGCGTTCACTTCCACCGCCTAGCCCATTCTCCGATTTCGCCCATCGCGCCAACTCTTTACTCCACCCGCTCCCTTTTTTTCTGGCGGTACGTTCAACTACAAATTTTCGGAACCACAACTCAACTTGGCTTGGTCTACAATACAAGCGCTGAATTCTTTATCGAGACCGGAGCATTCCCCTTCCATCTCCATCATGGTCGCTCGCCCATTTTATTCACTTAACATGCACCCTTTTGGTCTCGGTTGCCCTTCGGCTTTCCCATGGGGTTCGTTACGGAATTCTAACGGCCCCCAGTTGGGTCCCCTCTCGTGGGACTCTTGGCTCCTTAACCCCCTACAAAGGTTTGATGCAACCATGGTTCCCTCCTTTCCCCCCTTCCGTTCTCCTGTGGGCCTTCAAAACCTCCAGTACATGTTTTTTTTTTTCTACCAGGTTGGTGTGTTTTGGACTTGTTCGGTATTTTTCAACTCCGAATATCACCCAACGTGAAGTAGGCCCTCCCGGTTCCCGAGCTCTTTGGACTGGTTTATACTGCGCGTCCCCCCCAAAAACATAATCCCCTTTCGCAAATTTCCTTCGGGGAAGGATAGGGTACAGACCAAAAACTTTCTTTCTTCCTGTTTCTAAGTTATGAATACCTTCCCTGAATTGCTAGGCTCTCCCCCCGGTCTTTTTTTTTGTTCACCTCTTCTCCCTTGCTTTGATGCCCGCTACCTTTCCTTCGCTCACGATTTTCGTAAATTTGTGTTTAGAGTCGTCCATTTTCCTTAATTCGCCCCCGCTCCCCCCTCCTCTCCTTGGACTCTTTTTTCTTCAACCTTGCAGCCACGCCTCCACTAGGCAATACGCTAAATTGTCCTCTCTTCAAGGTTATGTCCCTCCCTCGCTCCGGGACATTCAGTTCCTCCCTTTTTTTATTGGCTCCTCCTGGAAAGTTAAATCCTTCTCCTGAGTTCGCTTCGATGACTTTCTTTTTTTTTTTTGCCGCTTTCTTGCCTTGACATAGATTCTTCTTCTTCCCATTTGAACTGGGTCCTTTCCCCCCCCTTCTTAAATTGTTTCCTTCAAGGGCTTAAGCCCTGCTCCACTTTCATATCCTTTTCAGAACATTTTTCTCCGTTATGTTTTCTCCCAAAAGGGAAAACCCGTCTATGGTCTTAGGACATGACCGACCAATCGTTTTTTCTGCCCCCCTCTCTTTTTCGCTTCCTTCTAGGTCTTTCTTCCCCAGCCGATGTGAAGAGTGCGCCCTTCAGGCTAGCGAAAGAAATTGAATTATGCGAAGTAACCAGTCTCTTTTGAGTCTACCTGGCTGGCTTTCTCTCCTCCTTCCTCGTCGTGACCATACGCGTGCATGCCTTGTGCTCCTTGGCTTTTCTTTCCCCCAGGTGGCGGCTGGTCTGGGGCGTTCCGCCCTCCCTTGCGGCCTTCCCCGCTTTCCTTCCTTCCACATATGAGGTAGCCCAGTCCGGACCTCCCGCCAACAGGATTTTGGCCCCGCTGTGGACCCCAAAATTGACATCGCCTTTTTCTCTTAGCACCCCACTCGCCCTCTTCCCAAGTTCAAATGTTCCCTCTTCTCCTCCTCTCTTTTTTTTTTAGGATCTTTTTTTCTCCCCCATTTCCCTGAACGGCCTTTGGTCTCCATCAGGGAAGAGTCGTTTTTTCTCTTCCCAGGTTCCCTTTCCAATTTTTTGTAAGGTCCCTCCGAGGTTCTGAAGCTCTTTCAAATTAGCATTCGCTTTTCTGTTGCGTTCTAAAGCGGCGCGACTTTCCCACGTTGGTGTCGGAAATCCCCCCTTCAATTACGCCACAGATTCTCTTAGACTCTATCAGGCTTCACGGTTTCCTATCGATCTTCTGCCACCGAGCCGGCCTGACAGGGGCCGTTCTTCAGTTCCTCCTGGAAGTGGGTTCTATCTGCGCATAATTTTTTTTCCCACTTGATGCCGGGCGCACCCCCATTTTTTTTCTTGGGTCCGGTCTTCCCTTCGAGCCCGGGCAGCCCATTTCGGGCCCCCGTCTTTTCCTTCCTCCATTATGTTCTAAGACTCTAGTTTTTTTGTTTCTCCCCCCCATGTTTCCTTAGGTGTTCTTTCTTGATTCCTTTCCAGCATTCTCCTTGGCTGGTCGGTTAGGCCACCAATTTTTTCACGGGCCCGTTGTTTTGGCATGAGGCCTGCATCTTTTTCTCGCAATACCTCGGCCCCTCGGCTTTAATCACGTCTCTTCTTTCTCAACTCTCTCTCCTTTTTTTTACTTCGATCCCCAGGGCCCTTTCTGCCATCACATTGTTCTTTGACATTAGGGTCTTTCCTTGCCTAGGGCTGTTTTCCGGAATGCGGGGGTAGACCCCTTCAAAAAGCTATTCCTTTTAGTCCCTCTTTTTTTTTTTTTCTAACGTTTTTCCTCGCCCTCCCTCCGACCCTACTGATAATTCATCCGGAGTTCATCGCCGCCGTTCATTGTGCCTGCAACGATTAGTCCGGTCAAGTCCTTTGATTCTACTTCCCTTTTTCCACTTTTTTTCAAGACCTTTACTCCCGAGTCGAGTACCACGTTATTGCGGAGTTGGAAGATCTGCCCCCCGGACTCAGGGCCGATTCTTGTTTTTTTTTTCCCTTAGAGCCCCCGTCCCCTTTTTCTCAGACACCCGGTTTCTTTGATCTTCGGCTGAAGGCAGTGGGCCAGGATCCCGCTCCCCCACCCCGTCCAAACCGGTAGACCCCAGTTTCAGTTTTTGCAGGTCTTCGTTTCCGCAAGGAAGGATCTTTTTTTCAGTTTTTCAAAAGAGCCGTTTTTAGTTTTGGGAAGGGGATCTTCCTTTCTTCCTCCCTGAGAAAAATGTTTTCTAATCTCCTATCCCCTTCTTTTTCAATGTGACTTTTTTCCCAACTGACAACGACCAATCTTTAGGAGCTAGAAGTGTGGCTCTCGCCCCTTAGGGTGATGCCGTTTGCGATTCTTTTCCTTGGCCGTTTACTCCTTCTGGTTTCTTTACAGTTTTCCTAGTTTTCTGCGATCAGAGTTGTAGCCACTGACGTCCCTCCTCGGACACTGCGCATGGAGGGCTTCGTACCTGAGCTGTAGCCTTAGCTTTCCTCTTCGTTTTTTCTAGGCGTGTTGATTGCTATTAACAGCTGAAAACTTTGGGCATTGCTTTTTGAGCTCGTTCCCCTATAGGCAGCTCGGGTAATGGTCGGTCGCCCACGTCCTTCCACCATCTGTCCATTGCTCTCTTTTACTTCTTTTCTATTCCTCCTATCCGTTTGGAGAAGGCATCTCTCATCTTCCGGAGCAGTCCTTTCAGGAGTAATCGGTTTTTATTTAATTTTTTTTTCCCATCATTACGCAGTACTTTCGTCTTCGAGAATAACTCTTGGTTTCCCTGATTGGTTGCCTCTTCTCTTCCCTTTGAGGACCCTTCGAAGCTGTAAGCCTTTTTTTTTTTCCCTCCTGACTACTCGAACGGTTAGGCCACACCGGTTTGATTGTTGGAGAGCCAGAAATCTCCGTCCGGCCTGCCGTCCTCCCTTGGTCTCCCTTTTTACATTTTTTCGTTCTTTGGGTGAGGTCGTTTCTTTCGCTCTCACTGTGCCTATCCGACAGTTCAAACGTCCTTTCCCTGTCGAAGCGTTCACACCTTAATGATTTTCCCAGGGTTTTTCTCTTTATGGGTTCTTTTTCCCATTCCCCCCGTTGTTTTTGAGAGTCCCTCCCGGGGAAATTGTTGAGGCGCAGTGTTACCCAATCCCCCCCCTACCCCCTTTTCCCTCATATTATTCTACTGTCGGATAAGGCAAGTTTCGGGAGCGGCTCTGTCTCCTTTCATCCTGGTTCCGGTACCCCCCCTCCTCTCGACCCTTCCACTGTTTTCCCTTGTTGCCTTTTTCTTCTGCCGTCAACATTCACCTGCTTTTTGGGTCCTCCCCGTTTGCTCGATCAAAAAATCACAGTGGAACCCGGCTTACCGTCCTTAATCCCCTCTTCCGCAATTTTTTCCTCTATGGCCCGCGTTGAGTCTGAAGAGCCTTCTGAATAGAATGATTGGGATCGCACCGAAAAAGCTCGATGCCCGTCATTCCTTCCCGATCTTTCCTTCTTGGATTCATTTTTTTTCCCCTTACTTTGATCCACAAGCTGTCAGGTCATGCTCCTCTTCGTTTATCATTTCTATCCTCTCGGTGCCATCTTTTTTCCCCCCCTCTCATCGCCCCCTTACAGTCCTTTTCGGACCTCTCTTCAAAGCGATAGTGGTTAATCCGACCCGACAAGCTTTCCCTATACGTTCTTGCCCCCTCCTCTTCTCCACTTTGGCCCCGTTAGGGGGTTTCGGTAGCCAATACGATTTTCTAGCTAGGCCAACCTTGCGAACTTTTCCCCCCCCCCACCCAAATTGGGGTCTTTACAAATAACAGCGCTAAGTCCTTATCGAGAACGGCTTCCTCCCCAACCTCACCGCCCCCCCTGCATTTTCCCTTTTCGTCCGTCCCTCAAGGCCTTTTGGTCTCAATCACAGTAAAACATCAATGGGTTGCCCCCCTGCCCTTCGGCTTATGTCCCCTCCTCCTTTTCCGGTTTTCCTCCCTCCTTGATCGTTCCCTCCCTGGTCTTTGAACCCCCCAAATACAGAATACCGGGTTTTGAGAACTCAATTTTTCCCCCCGATCATCCCTGCCGTCATGAAAGCTGATTATCCCCCCCCCCTTTCGCCAGCTCCTTGTCTCAGGGGGTTAGTCCGCTTTTTTTGCGGTCCTTTTGGTTAATTAGAAGAATATAAACAATTCCCCTGTTTCAGTTTTTTTTTCTTTCATTTTCTTTCCCTTTTTGGCCCTATTTTCTTAATAGCCCCCCAACAACATTTTGATCGCCAATCTAGAGCAGGTTAGAGCTCTCCCCCGCATAACCTGTTCCTCTGGGATTTTACCTCCCTTATCTATCCCTTCCCTTTCCTCAATTGAATCCATTGATGGTTCCTGCCCTAGATAGTTGCCAACTGAACGTCTCCAGCTATGGGAGGATTTTCGTCCCTTCGCTCTCGTCCTGGGGCCTCCCCCCATGAGTCCGACGACATCGTCTGGATTTGAAGCTCGTGACCGTCCGCATGTCCCGGCACGGCCGCCTTTAAGCCCTTCCACCTTCTGGCCTTTCTTCCCCCATTTGCGGACAAATCAAAAAACGTGCGAGTCGCGGCTCGTTTCAGCCATCTGAGAAGTCCCCCTTCAGTCGACTTGCCGATTTTTTTTCTATCCGCCTCCAAACTTTTTTTTCTCTTTTGCTTTCACCGCGAGAAAATTGCTTTCCAAGAGTAACGCCTCACTTCACTTTTTTCAGCCAGGATACACCGGCTTCCGGCCCCGGCTCCTTTTTCAACAAGGGAAAACCGTTTTGGTCTTTTCTCCAAACTTTTTTGATTCCCCCCTGGACCCAAGTTTTTCGCGTGTTTATCCGGATGAACGACGGGCTGTCTTCCTGACGGCCCATCCATTTGTTCCGAGTGTCTTTCTCTAGCCCCGTGAACTTATAGCCCGGCCCTCCCCTCTGCCGTTTTCCCTTTTTCCCAGCCTCTCTTGGCCCCGCGCATTTCTGCACTGCCCATGAACCGATACTCTTATGTTTCTTTGGTTTTTGCCCCCGTGGGTCTCTCGTTTGTTGCAAATCAGCGCCGTCCTTCGCCTCAGGACCACGAATGTGCGTTCCGGTGTGTTCCTTTTTTTTTCCCCCTCAACCCCTATCGTCTTTGTCTTCAGTTCCTGGACCTTTTTTCCCCCTCATTGTTTGCACAACAACGAAGCTCTGATGCTGCAAAGGTGTGCGGAACTGCTCGGCTCAAACTCGCCATACCCATTCTCCCCTCCTCCGTTTTTTTTTCTCTCTTTGGCGTCCCCCGGGCTCTCACGCTTTTTGGCTTCCCCCCGTTAGGTCTTCCGCTGGCTTCCCAAAAGGTTGGTCTGGCCGTTCCTGTACTGCGTTTACTTCCAGTCAGCGACGACTCTATGTTTTCAAAAGGCAGCACCGGGCATTTGGGCGATTTTCTATTTCCCAAGAGAGACGAGAGGGGATAGGATGAGCAGTGAAGGCGACATTCCTGGGTACCAAGATGAAGAGGGCACAGGCAATTTTTTCTTCAGAGGCAGACAAACTGACTGGTTTGAGATGGTTTTGTCTATTGGACTGGCCGCCAAGTCGCTGCTTATGACAGGCGAGGCCCCTCGATTCCGTTGCACTTCTTTCTTCTTTTTGTCTTTTTAATTTCCCTTCCTTTCCGGTAGTTTTTTCATCTCTTCTTTCCTTTTTTCTTTGGTCTTTCCTCCGCGAACACAAGGGTCGTCGTTTCTCGAGGGTCCCGATTTCATTTGCTCCCTGTCCTAAGACGCATCTGCGTTTCCTTTTGGCGGTCCTCCGTTCTCCCCCTTCCTTCCCCCTCCCTTGCAGGTTTCTTTTCTTGAGTTTCAATTTCCTTTTTTTTCCTCCTTCTGTTGTCGTAGCCAAACTCTTTTTCCTTTCCTTTCGTGGGTGCCTCGGCATCTATTTCGGTTTTTATCCCAGCGGATCGTTCTTTGGACGGGAAGGTTGTTCTCCGTCCCTGCCGCCTTGCGTACCTTTTTCCGAGCTTTGGATGACATACTGATTCTATGGACCATTAGGGCCCTTCCTGCAGAGGGCGCCGTTGCTTTTTTGTGATGACTTGGTCGACCTTTTTTTTTTTTTTTTCTCCAGCATTCTCTTCCTCTAGCCCTTCCCGAACCAAGACTTTCGCGAAATTCGGATGGACTCCCTTTATTACGTCCTCCAGGCTTTCCCTCGCAGCGTCCTTCAATTTGCCCGACAGTGTTCTTCCCGCCCCTCTTATGAAGGCTAAACGGAGAACTTTCGGTAAGAGAGTTTTTGCGGTAAATCCCCTTTGCCTTAGCTGCTCTTGTCTTTTGGGTGTCTTTTTTGAACCGACACCCTCCCCCGAGCCCTTGTGAACCGAGAGACACGAGTCGGTCTTCCTTCACCGACCTTTTACCTTGGCAGTGGCCATGCGCTTCCTGGCCCACCTTTTTTCTCAGGCTGGTTTCCCTACTTTCACGGTTTTGAGCGCCGCTGTCATGTTTCCTCTGCAAGAAGATTTTACTTTCCCTTTAGTCTTTCTTATGGGATTTTCGCATTTTTAGAACACCCAAATAGTTCCCAGTCGATTGCACTCCTGACCCCGGACTTCCCTTTTCTTCCAATTCCGCCCTCTTGTGGATTTCTGCACCCTTTCTTACCTTTCCCCCCCCCCTTTAAGTTGGCGGACGAGACAGGAGGGGGGGGGTGGATTATGCCTTTTTGGAGAGCTGTCTTGTCGCCGGTCCGCTTCCAATCCTTTTTCCGCTTTCTTTACTTGCCCATAGATTTAGATTCCGTAGCCCTGAACGTCCCGTCTGCCCCCTTGGACGCCTTTTGCCTTCACTTTTTTTTCCATTTTTTATTTTTCAGAGTCACCGACCGATCTCTTCTTGTTCGTTGGATAGGCGTGGCTTGTCCCTCGCCGCCGCCGATTTTTCCAAGCTGACACGGTTTTATTGCGTTTTCGCATTTCTCTTTCACAGGTCCTTTTCCGCCTTCCGAGACCTCCATTTGTTTTCGGTTTTTTTTTACCCTTAGCGATGCTACACCTTTTTCGAAGGTATTCTCGGGTCTTAGGGCGCCGTCTTGTTTTCATGCTTTTTTTTTTTTCACTTTATTCCCCTCCTTTTTCTCTTAGATCTCCTTTTTTTTTTTTTTTCTCGCCTTTTTCCGGAGAAGGCTTTTTCCCTGTTCTGTGCTGGTTCCGCAGCATTGCTTTTCGAAGCGACGTTCAAGGCAATCCCCTTTTTTTTTCTAATTGTTTCAGAAATTTCCGACCATGCTTTTCCGGGTTCCTTTTGGTGAGTAACACCTGTCAGGAATCGCCATATCCGTGTCCATCACTTTTCCCCTCGACAGTACTGCCCGTCATGTCCGGTGGTCAGTACCTTTCTTATAGCGTTGCTTTTTCCCGGTCTTCCCGTTGGCCTTCCCCTTTTTTTGTTTGAGATGACTCCCGTGATGAAGCCTGTGCACCCCCCCCCCCAATGCTCCCTGCCTAGTTTTTTTCTCACCGGGCCAGGCGGTTTTTCCAGTACTGTCAGGATAAGGCACATTTTTCGCGGTTCGATCCTCTGAAATAAGGGTCCGGTACCCCACTCCTCGCACCCTCGGTCCTCCCTCCAGGACGACTCGGCCAGTTATGCTCCTTCCCCACCCTTTCCCACCTATTGTGGGCCTTCCCGTTTTCTTTCGAGGCCTACAAAAATTTCCCCCGCTTCCCCTTCTTTTCTGTGGGGCAAAGCTTCTTCTTCTGTTTCTTCCTTCTTTGCACCCTTTTGCCTTGAGTTTTTCGAAGACCCCGCCTCTAATGATTGGGAATCGAAACCCCACAGCTCGATGCCATCTCAAGGACTCCCTTTCTTCATCTTTTCTCCCCCGGGGCACCTCGCTATTAAGAAAAGAGGATCCAAACCAAGATGACCTGCTCCTTCTCGATGCGCGCCTATTCCTTTCTCTTCTTTTTTCTTCACCCTCCCCGTTTTTGAATCCTCGTCGATTTAAGACCCTCTTCCCCCTCCTTCAAAGCGACGTGTTAAATAATGCCCTAGTCCCTTCTCCGACCCATTTCCCTTTCCCTTTTTTTTTTCTCTTTTAACTTTTTGGCGGGCGTGTAACTGCGTAAAACCGCTCTCAAGCTTTCAAACTGCTCTCGGACCCCCTTTCACTTTTTCTTTTCTTCGCTTCTCCCTGCTCTTTTAAGGCCACCCGGATAACCCCTGGGCTAGTTCCCCACACTCTCCGCTCCCAGGAACCCCCCCCTTTTGTCCTGTTCTTCAACGTACTTTTTGGTTGCCTTAACCCCTTGAATGATTTCCCCTTTCTTGGGTAAATCGGTTCCATCGCCTGGACTCGTTGTTCTCTTTCCTTCAGATGAGGAGATTTCCCCCTCCCAAATACGCACCTGCTTTGCGTTCTTCCCACCTCCCCTTTGAGGACGGATTTGCTCACAACCTTGGGCTCTAAACATGACAGCCTCCCGGATACTTTACTTTTTTTCTTTGATTGCGGTCCTTTTTCCGTACTTCTCCCCCTCCCTGTTTCTTTTCTCCTTGTCCAGGCTGAGTTTGGACTGGTCGTTTTTTACTCTCCCGACACCCAAACAACAGTGAATGTTCTTCTCTTACCAACCCCCATTCCGTTTCTTTAGCCTTCTTACAGAACTGTTTATCCTGCCATTCCTTTTCTCTTTGCTAGTCCCTTCATCCCCCTATGGATTCGTTTCCCCTTTTGACCTTCCAGATACTGGGAGGACTGTACTCATCGCTTTCCCCTCTTTTCGCGCATGCTTCTTTCGTTTTTTCTGCTTCCGGGGTTTCTATCTTAAACGAAATTTCTCTTTCGGTTGCGCAGCCCACAGCCGCCCTAGGAAATTGAACCTGGTCCAATTCCTCATGCAGCCATGCCGCCCCCAGTTCGTTCGATTCAATCTTCCTGCCGAGTCGCGGCTCCTTCTTTCATCCTTCTCCGCGTGACTGTATGCCTCTCTCCTCTGCCAACGAGGTCCCGGACCCTCTTTCACAACAGCCAAGGCTTTTTTTCCGCCTTGACCCCTTTCTTCCCTCTCTCCCTCCCTTTTTCCGGTTTTCCCTGAACACCTACCTCCCCCAAAGGGAAAAACCCTTCATGAGGGGTCTTATAGTGCCTGAGGCAAATGAAATAGTTGCCTCTTCCCTCTTTTGTTTCCTTTTTCTTCTTGAATGTCTTCTAAGCAGGTCCCTTGTGTTTCCAGTTGTGCGCCCGGAAGGCTAGCGAACCTGAAAATTAGGCGCCCCCCTTCCCCCCCCAAGTTCGAGGATTTTTCTTTAGCTCTTTTCCTTCTTTTAGTGTCCTTCTGGCGCTGTAGGAATTTGAAACCGTAGTCCACCCCCAGATACGCCGTGCTGGGGTATTTTCGGCTCGTCTTCTTTTTTGCCTTTTCGGTTTTATGTTTTTTTCCCTTTTGACTCTCTTTCGCTCGTTTTTCCATCGAATTTTGTGGCGATGGCGAACTTCACAAAGATGGATCGAGATGCCTTCCTTACCTTCGCCCCACCTGACCTTGTGGACCCAGTCTTTAAATTCCTCTCTCCTCCCACTTCCCTTTTCTTGTAGTGCGGCCCTTTTTCCCAAA
>Ga0179593_1719050_pt1 | contig 12784 bp, 15 predicted proteins | sample CZODoug2_1_08_16_FD_185931 | JGI IMG/M metagenome (GOLD analysis project Ga0179593, IMG submission 185931) | Vadose zone soil fungal communities from Angelo Coast Range Reserve, California, USA - CZODoug2_1_08_16fungal (PacBio error correction) | ecosystem: Environmental > Terrestrial > Soil >... | reverse complement strand
AAATTAATGAAATTTTTTTGCGGCGCAAGCCCTTTTCGTCACATTCACGCAAGATCTTGTCTCCCTAACTTGCAGCCGCTTACCCTTCCCTACCCCTAATGGTGTTTGTTCATCCACGTGGGTTCCTCCTTAAACGGAACTTAACCTTTTTTTCCCGCCGATCCCTTCTTTCGGCCGCTTTTTTGAGTTTCTCGCCAACCGAGAACCTTACGGGGATTTCATCACGATCCTTATCGTCCTTCCTGAATGTGTTTTGGGATTTACGTGCCCCAGTTTGTAAAGTTGGAAAGAGATTTCGCCTTTTTCCTACTCCCCTTCGCTTTACCTTCGTGAACTCGTCCACCCCCTTTTCCCCCTTTCCCGTCCCAACGCCTCGTTCTCCGCTTTCCCCTTCTATTTTATGTTTGAGATACGATCCCGATTCTTTTTTCGGATAAGGTTTTGGAGACCGAAATTCTTTTTTCTCAATTCTTCTCCTACTGGACTCAAAACAAGTGGACTCGACTCGGGGCTGGCTGAAGGTCATCTTTACCCTTTCCCCCCTTTTTTTTTCATCAATATGCTCGGGATTGAGTTTGTTCTCAGCGTCCCTCCAAACAAATTTTAAGGAATTCAGTACACCCTGATTAGATTCCTTCGTGCCCCAAGCGAGTCCTTTCCCCACTCGTGAGCTACACCCTAAGCCAACAATTTAGTCAGAAAGTACATCATAAATGTTTTCATCTTTCCCCCTCTTTCGCGTCAAGTATGGGCTTTGGGCAACCTTTTCTGTCTTGTTGCAGGCGTTCTTGGCTGAGGAAGTTTCTGGTCCCAACCCTATCACTCCCTCAATATTGCGGTCTTTTTGAGTTTCCGTACGAAACGGTTCCCTTCCCTTTTAACCGGTTGCCTCCCCCGTTCCTAGTCAAACTTTAATCTGAACCCAATCCCCATTTCAACCTCTACTCTCACTAGGGACTAATCTGTCGTTTTCCCTCGTTTTCAAACATATAGGTAGGTTATGGCTTTCCTCTTTCTCTTCCTGGTCCTTCTTTTCCTGTTTTTTCACTACAGCGTTCTTGTCACCTCAACTTGCAACCATATCCAGAGTTTGCTCTATCACTCCCATGGAAAAGATTGACTAGCCCCGACTCCGTCCAGTCAGTCTTACCTAGACCCCCCCGTCTCAGGTCGGTCGAGCACCAGATGCACCTACGAAGCAACCCCGTAAAGCTTTTCTTCTAGGGCCACGCAAGGGCGAGGCCTACAATACTTGCCTATTGTCGATACGTCGCTTCGTAGATATTTCCCTCTACTACACTCCCTCAACCGGCTTCTCTCTGTTTCAATGAATGAATGCTCTCCTTTTTCAGTGTCCACTCTAGTATTCACTGCACAGTCTCCCTGAGCTATACGTCCCCGACCCCCCCCCTGTCCCCCTTCGACTCTTTTTTTCCACATTCCCAACAAATTAGTTTTTTTGAACCGCCTTCCCTTTGGCCGTTGTTCAGTGACGACGCGTTTCTCTTTGTCCCTTTGGGCGCGACCGCCATATCGTATTTTTTTAACTCTGAATTTCCAATACTGTTCTTTGGCTAATAGCTTAAGCTGGCAAAAACGCTTTTTTCCCCTTCATACACTCTGCGATGTAAACCCCAAACCGAGCGTCGCCCCAGTCGGCCCAACGCTTAACATGGTCTTCTTGTTTCTTATATAAAGCTCTCCTCCGGATTATACTTTCTCTCGGTTCTTATACGTGTCCTTCCTCTAGGCCAGGCGATGGCTACGTTCACCCCCTGCCACCTCATCCCCTCAAATAAAGGTTCTTTCGTGGAGTACTTTCCTTGAAGGCCACACCCCCAAAGGAGCCTTTAACTATCCCCTTTCCGTTTCATGCCTCCCCCCCTCTCCCGTGGGTCACGGGGTCCTTCGGTGGAAGATATTTATCAGTGGGAGTACTAACCCACATTTTGCAAGGCGATCATAGAAGTCACCTTTTTTTTTTTCCCTTGTGCCGGGACGTTCTTACAGTTCCTCCATATGCCCACAATGCTGAGGTCCTGGCCCCACTGAGTGTGATTTTGGTGTTTGCCTAGTGTAGTCCCCGGCTTGCACTCACCGCCCCGACTTTGCATTAGTGGTTTCCAAAATCAAGTGTAGCACCTTTTTAAGTGGCTCCGTCCGAACGGGATCTACAAAAATTTCCTGTTTCCGCCGCCCCACGTTGCTCGTTCTGAGGACCGGCAAGGTTTGATTATCTAACCTATTTCTGTCAACACAGTTTTCGCCAATCTTTTCTTTCGCGAGGAAATCTCTCCCCACTCCAGCATTCTTTTCTTGTCCTCCTTGTTGTTGCTTTTCTTCCTATTCCTTTTGAGCTTTCAGGCGCGAAATATTGCTGCACTAAAACATGTTTTCCCAACTTTCAGAAATACCCGCCCCCCGTCCCGAGCAACGGTGATTCTCAAACATCACTGACCTATTTTTCCCATTAATCTTGCGCATCGGCTACTTGAGGAACATATGTACGGGTCACGGGGAATGTGGGGATCAAAAATTCCACGTAACCGGATGAGCTACATATTGGTCCCGCATCATCCCCCCCCCAAACAATACCGAGTACTGCCCCCCCCGTCCTCAATTGTTTCCATAATTTCTGCCGGGGATTCAGTTCCAAAATAGGTAGCAATCGAATCCGGGACTTTCCCTATTCGCCCCCTTGCTTGCACTCCCCTAGTTTGGACGGGAAAAATATAAGAAACATGTCTGAATTCCCACCTCAGTCCCCCCGTTTCTGTCACAAACGTCTCTTTCGGGACGCATTTCATCTTCATTTGTTCCTGCCCTGGACATCCTTTCAACTGCGCATAAACCCTGGTGAGTTCGAGCGTTGACAACCTCTTGGTGGTGCCGCTCGTCAGCAATCCGTGTTTTTTTCCCCTCACTTAAAGACCCCCTTCGTTTATCCTGGCTGAGCTGTAACCTTTTTCATCGTGATAATAATTTAATCCCCCACTAAAGCCCTTTCCGGTTGGGGTTTTTTTCCTATCCAGAACGTTTTTTTGACATCCCGCCGTGTCTGCGAAGTTCGCGCGGGCCGTTTCGCACGTATAGCTTCATTCACCCTGAGTTTTCTTTCTTGAACGGCCACGATATGTCCTTCACTTTTTCCCCAAACTTGTCAATTCCGCTTTTTCGTCCTTCTTCATTCTGGGTCCAGGCGGGATTCCAATCCCTATGGGGAGGAAAATGAAAATTTCGAACTTTCTTTCTCGAAACGGACACCCAGTTTTCCCAGGTCGTATTTGGTTCTTTTAAGGTGACCTTCCCGGGGTTCCCAGAGATGACTCCAAAAAGTTTGCAGGTCACAAGTTAAGAGAGAAGGCCTTGTTTGACTGTCCGTCTCTGACATCCACATCCCCTCTCCACGGATCTGCCCCCGGGTAAGTTTTCCTTCTTTGAAACCAGTTTTTCGCTTTGGTACCATGCTCCCTGCGCGCGACTGTTGGATGCGTCTTTTTGCTTTGTTCTCGACCGGTTTGCATACTTTGGCGTCTCGGACTTCTTTCTACTTGGTGTGAGTTTTCGAGCTTCTTTGATGGATCATCCCCTTTTCTAGCTTTTTAAGAATTGGATGTTTGCTTTTATTTCCCCCCCTCAAGCGGTTTCTTTGCCCCCCCAACTTTAATATTCCCCTTATCTTGAACCCCATTGCTCGCGGTCCCAAGACATATCGTGTTTTTCCCTCACGCTTCGGAGATTCTTTTTTTACTTGGAGAAGAAGATTTCGATTTCCGTTTTCGATTCCCCTTTATTCGCCTGGTTCGACTGGCATAACGTCGCTCGTACGGAACCTTTTCCTCAGATATTTATGGAGGCTAATCCTTCCCCTTTCAACACAACCTTTTTCCTCAGGGTCAAAGAACTAAGTTCCTGCATTGTACGGCGCTTTCTTTCCCCCCACGCCCCACATGCAAAGAACAAGTTGAAACTTTTTTCCCCCGGATTACTTCTTTAAGCTTCTACTAAAGCCTTATGTAGTCTTTATCCTAAATCCCGTGTTGGCTTCTGGTGCCCCAAGGGAGAGGAATTATAAGTTTCTTTTTGTCTATCGCTTTTTTTGTCTGCGGGATGTCCATGGACACCTCAAGCCATAAAGAGTTGATGCCCCTGAAGGGATTCAAGAGGTGACTTTCTTCTTTGAAAGACCCCAGGTTCTAATCTTTCCACGTGGGGTAGAAGCTTAGTTCAAACAGTTTTTTTTTAAGCTGAGCCCTATGCGAACGCCGATGAGGTTCTCGCAAACCTTTAACAGTATTCTTTCACCACTTCTGTCGATCGAATTGAGTTGTTTGTTCCCTTAAAAAGTGACTCGGTAGAGTTTTTTTCTTTCTCCTCCTACTGTGGTGTGGGAGAGGACGAACATCTGCCTTCCAATAAATGTTCGCCCCCACTCAAATAGTAAATTACTATTTTCTTTCTTTTTTTTGTGATAGATACGATCCAGGGAATCTTAAGGTTGCGCCAACAACTCTTCTTTTCAATCCTTACTCCTTTCTGAAGTACTTACATGGCGCTCACCCCTGCAAGATCGTACACCCCCCGATGCACATTGAAATCGTCCCCTTCCCCCTCAGGGGTAATCCCCGTTCGTTTTTTGGGGTGCTGTCAGTGTTGCTGCCTCAAGCACCCGCACCCCAACTCGGAAATGGACCGTTCTCCGAAAGAGTGGAGTTCTTCAATACCCTCCTCGTTTTCCCTGTGATTGACAAAACCGACAAGTGCGTTTGCTTTCTGACAGTAAGCAGTGTAACTAATTTAAAATTTTGCATGTGAATGACTTCTTTCTGGGGATTTGGACGCGCTTTTTCGTATTCAAGTTTTGCAACTTTCTTTGCGTTCAGTTTATTCCCCCTTTGGTCAATTACCCCGTAGCCTCCCTAATCTTCTTCGATTCCTACGAGTTTGCCCTGTACGCACAAGTCGATATATCTTCCTTTTCCCGAGGGTCCCACGGAAGCTTTCACCTTCCCCTACCCAAAGTACCCCTGGGATAGCGGCCTAATCTGCCCTATGTTCCAAAACAAGGACTGTCTTGGAATTAGCCTCTACTGTACTCTTCGGTTTGGCAGCGTGTGTCGTCACTCCCCCTGAAGCAAAACCCCTTCTATAACAATTATCCATTTTTTTGATCGACAGAAACCTTGACCTAACTAAGCCCCCTTTTTAGCTTTCTCGCCCCCTGAACAAGCAAAACGGCTCCCCGTTTGAGCCCCGATGGTTCTCCTCAACAGTCCTTATGATCTCTTGCAGCCCTGCTACTTTCTTTCGAGTTCCGACCTTAGATCCGGATTCGGCTATTCTTTTTCACGCGACGCATCAAGAAAAGCGGGCCTTGGTCCACCTTGACCGCATTGCTCTCTGGACTGTCCCTACCTTCCGTTGGAAAATTTAAAGGACCGCCACATGGTTTTTAGAACGTTCCCCCCTTTTCGTCTTAAACGAATCAATCTATCGTTGTTATTCATACAACTTCCCCCTCACCACCATTTTGAAGCGACCGATATCCGGCCCCCTTCATTCATTTGTAGGCTTCCAACTTCTTCGGCGTTTAAAGTTCTCCCTTTCCCCCCCCTTTTTGGATTGGGGACTCTAGCGTGACTTGTGAACCCGGTTGCGCCTTCCCCCTGAAAGGCAGTTCAAGGCGATGTCAAACCCCCGTGAGTGGTTCACTTTCCAAGCCAAGTCACAATTCTGGTTTGGAGGCTTTATCCCATGAACTCCCGCCCCCCTTACTTTCCAAAAAAATCTCCGGGAGGATAGTTCTGACAGAGGACTCCGTAATATATGGTCACCCTTTTTTTTTTACAAAGTCGAGACTTACCAACTTTTTCGACTTCCCCTTTTTTACCGTGCTTCCAGAGAAACAAATGGCCTCCTACTATAGTGTCTAGTCCCCCTCGCCCACAGACTTCCTTTTGGTTCATCAAGTTGGGCTTCTTTTTGACTCTTCTTGCCCATTTTTTGTGGAGGGGCTAACACTTCGCGTGCTTCCTTATCCTCTCGACAGTCCTTGTCTAAATTTTTTCCTGGGACTTCCAGTATTATTCCTGAGCACAAGGATGATTCCCTTTTCCACAGCGTTGGGCGATGGTGTTTTGGTGGCTTTCCCATTCTGAGCGGAAACTCTTGCCACGATGATTCTTGTGATCCCGACATTCTACAAACCTTTATTGAATTGTTACCTCTGCGCAACCGTTTGCTACCACCTGGCCGGAGTTTGTTCATCTTCCCCCCAGGGTCTCTTTATCTGGAATTGGTCTTCCATAAGCTGGAGGTTTTCCCTTCCCAAAAAGTTTTGATGATCTTTTCCGCGGAATCTCTCCCTCTTCTATTCTTTTTTTTTACTCCCCGTGTGTTTTTGTTTTTTTCTAGATTGGGGCACTGATTTAAGCGCGACTTTTCCTTCTCCAATGTTTTTTTGAGCACTCCGAACCTCTTTAGATAATCCCCCCCGTCCCCCTCTTTCCCGCCCGCACGGGCGCGGCTCCCCCCGAAGGTTCCATTTTGGTTTCTTCCCCCCCCATGACTGAATTTGCGCACCTTTCCCTCGATAAGTGTTGCCACGGGTCTTCCCTATCACTTGCCCCATCCCCTCTTTTAGTTGATTTTGTGGCAGCTCCTGGAAGGGACCTAAAACCCCCCCCAAGGCATCAACAAGGGTTTCCCCTTGCCTCATCATTTGGGCTCCAGAAGGTAATGGCAGAGAATTTTCGTTCACACTTTGAACATCGCCGGAATTTCATTAGAACTTTTGAAAGCCTCGTTTTTCCGTAACATCTAAATCAATTTTCGAGCCTACTTTACCCACCCTCTTTCTCCCAGTGATTTCCCACACGGTTTCTTTTTAGGGAATATTAATAGCCAACGACGTTTAATATTTTCCCTTTGCAATTCGGTTAGGTACTCCACTTCGCCCCCCGTTGGATTTTTGCGAGGAAAACTATTTGTTCCCTTCTTATTCCGCCCGGGAGAATTTCCCTGCCCCACTAAGCAAGCGATCCCCCTAAGTTTCAGTTTGTTCGGATTATTTCCTTCTTTTCTAAAGATCCCCCGAAAATTTTAATGAAGCCTGGTGGGGAAGAACTTTGTCCCGAATTTCCCCCTCCTCCGATTTTACATGAATTGAATGTTTTTCGCCCGCGTCAGTTGACCCCCCACTCTTCTCCATAGATCCAGCCCAAATCCACAATTTGGCATGCTTCATCATTATCAACCTCCTTTCAGCTATTGGCCAGGCTACCACTTATCATAGTCAGCGTTTCCCTCCCTTCCCCTGTGGCTTCGGTATTCCATCCCTGATAGGTGTCTCCTGAAAAGAGATATTTAATTCTCGAAACGGTCCCCCCCCTCGAAAGTACACTCAGGTCGTAGTGTCTGTGCTGAATGTTCCTCTTTTTCCCCTCTCGAGATAAGCAAGTTCCTTGTCAGTTGCCCATAGCTGAGCAATCCGCGTGGTCTTTTCCGTATGGTTCCCCCCCCTACCAATCAGGATCTGCAAACCGACGGACGCTCTCTCATACCTGTTGCGTCTTTCATGCTCATGCTCTTTTGGATTTTTGAGGTCATGCAGCCTTTTGGTGCCGACCTTTTTTTTTCTCTTACAGGGTTTGTCACCTTCTTCTATTCACGGTTTTTTCCCCCCTCTTCTCCGATTTTAACGCTCCGAGCTCCAGAAGAATCGGTCTTCTATTGTTAGAATGGGTGTTGTAGTTTTACTGCTCCCTTTTGGGATTAACCCCCCTTCTCTTACCCGGGATAGATCCATGCTCCGCACCAACTCTTTTTTTTTGTTCCCCCTAGGGAACCGACTTAAAGTCTATTCCGAGGTTTCCTGGCAGATTTTCCCCATACGGTACATGGACCCCGTTCCTCTATGGGTGATCTTACCGCCGCGTTCTTTTTTCCCCCCCCTATAATATAATTGAGTTTTCACGACTTGCTTGACTAATAACCAACGGTCTCACATTTCTCTCCGTTCCCGTAAATTCCCTTCCTCCCCCCGCCCCAGGAGGGTTTTAACAACTCCCCCAATATCTTCCCACCCGAAGTCGAGTAAATTTTGCAATTCCATTCTACTATTATTGCAGGACGTCCGCTTTTTCTTTTCTTTTTTATCAATACCTCGTTCCGATTCGCGTGTGATTCCTTATCCCTTGCGAAGGACTCCCTCATTCCCCTCTCTTTGGAGTTGTGCGGGGTGGTTCAAAAGTCCTGGCCCGATTCCCCCCCCTTTCACGCCCCCCGAACGATTTTGAAAGGGGTGTGCACTTTCCCCCTATTAAAATTATGCTGGTGTTAGTCTCCCTTTTTAGAGCGTTGGCAAAAACTCCGCCCTGTAGAATTTTGTTCTTCCCTTCGTTTTTCTCGCAAACCATACCTAACCATTCCGGGATCGTCTCTCCTAAATCCTCTCCCTCATTTGGAAGTCCCGTGCGGTTCCCAGGAATTTTCCTTTTCCTTCTCTTAGCGTCTCGAGTTAATCTCCCCCCGTGAGAGAGTTCGAGTTCCTTTTTTCCCTTCCTGTTCCGTAAAAAAACCCGCACCCTTCCTTCACCGATAAGGATATGTTTTTTTCCGATTCCTCTCGGAATTTCTCCTTCCCAAACCTAAGAAATTCTGGCGTTCGGCCCCTCCCCTTAAGGACGCCGTAGGTAATTGACTTTTCTACACGTGGACCGTTTTGATCGTTCCCTTTGTTCTTTGCATGAATGTCTTCCCACCGCTTGCCTCCCTGGGAATAAAAGTCTGTCGTGCTGGTCGCCTTTCCTTTTTTTTCTTCGCGAAACCGCACAAAATAGGAATGGTTCTGCCCCCTGTCCGAGTTCCCCTGCGCCCCCGGATCCACGACACGCGATGTGTCCACACTGAGTGATACAACCGACCTTTGCGCGATTTTCTCCCCTCCTGTCAAGTAATCGTAATCCAGGAGCCTCGCCTCCTGTTAGTCAACGATTTTTCTTTTTTTTGTCCGCGGCACGTGTCCGCAGGATTTCTTCTTGACCATTGACCGGGGGTTACCCGTTTCCCCTCATATTCGAGACGGTTTCCGTACGGACATGGCCACTCCTTCTCCCCAAGGCCGCGTGACTCCGTGCCGAGGTCCAACCCGTTATTGACTTGATTATCCCCCCCCCCCTCTTTGGAATAGCGTTTCTGTCGGGTGCGTTCCCAAACCTCTGTTCTGTTTCCTTGCTGGGCTCTCTACTGGCCTTTAAGTTTTGGAAAGCCATCGTTTCTGCCCCAAAATACCTTTCCCCCCCATCTATCCAGCGTTTTATGATTCCAGTCTTCCACTTTACTCAAGAACTCGATCCTCCCAGGGCATCTCGCTATCGCACGAGCCCAGCATTCTTTCAGGAACGTTTTCCTCCCCCCTCTGCCGTCAGCCACGGCGACGCTCATGGAGCGTCCTTTCTCTCTCAGGCCGAAATCCCCAACGGCCTGCAGATCAGTGGACGGCCTTGTCATTTCCACGCGGCCGGACCTTAAAGGTCCCCCCCCATTTTTTTCTTGGGGCAACTTGACCTTCGCTTCCCGCTCTAAAGTCCCCAATGCTCTTTCCCCTTTTTCCCTTTAACAGACTCCCCCCCCAAGATAGTGTTAGAACGTTCGTTGTTTAGCCGACTACTTCAATATCTCTTTTCCCCTTTCATAACCGACCTTTCTTTTAACCCCGACTCCCCCATGTTTCCTTTTGCAGGCCTCGGATGTTTCTCCATTTTGGTCAAACGTTCATTTAATCTCGTAGGCGTTCAACGTTGGGACCTCCTCAAAGTTTTTATTGCATTAGGACCGTTTTTTTCCCTACACGGGTGCGCAGAAGGGACAGAGGCTCTCCCCCCAAATTTAGTGGCTCTGCCCCCCCAACTCCGGCCCAACCGCTTCCCCCTTTTCTCTGTTGGGTCTGTCTAACATTTTCCCCCTCCGTCCGCCCGGGAGTACACTTGGGAAGTTCATCGTGTGGCCTTTTTTAAGAGGTCCCCGAATTGCTGGCGGAATACTCCTTTGTCACCCACCAAGTGCTTGTTCCCCACTCCCATTAAATTTTCTCCTTCTCCAAGGGGGTACCGGCCCCCTGTTTTCAGGAACAACACTCAACCCTACATCTTTTCTATTTCGACACCAAGATCCCCTGGGAGCCATTCTTGGCCCTGGAGATCCTTCCTTGCTCGAAAGTTGGCCGTTGGACCCCATTGCCGCTTCTCCTATTTTCCTTAACAGTCCCGTAAGGCGTTCATGTGTGCCCTTTCTCTTCTGCCTGATACTGACTGCACATTTTCCCCAACGTTTTTGCCTGCCTTGTTGGTGGCGTGCCTCGTTTGTCTTTTAAGCTCAACTAAATGTTGAGTGGAGTCTTTTTTTTTTGACCCTCCATGCCATTTTCCTCCTTTCCTTAGTCAGTCCCTCCCCCTTATTAAGAGCGGCAGTCTGGACTCCCACCTTTTCCTCTTTTTTTTTCTTTTCCTCTCGGTGGCTCTTAGCTTGACGTGGTTTTCCCGATTAATATCTCAGTCAGTTCAACCCCCCAAACCCACAAGTTTTTTTCCAGCTTGCTTTTTTTCCCTTCTTTCCTTCCCCCCAATTCTTATTCCCCGTTTGTTATTGTTGGAGATCTTGTTTCGGTAGTCCTCCCTCAGCGCTCCCAAAGTTTCCACCTACTCAGAATCTGTTATCATCTTTTTTCTGACCCCCTTCCCTTTCCCTCCCGACACGGTCTGAAGACCAACGGAACGGCCCTGTTTTACTTCCTTCTCTCTGCAAAGACTTTACTCGGCATTCCTGGTTTTTCCTTCAATGGGGCTCAAAGGCCAACGTCCCCATAGTGGGGCAGCCTTGGAGCCTCTCCCTTCCCACAACCTCACCACACGCGGTCATGTACTCCCCTTGGGGTACATTCAGACTTGCAAGTCCTTTCACTTTTTCCCCAATATTACCTATCCGGCTTTTTCACTTTCTATTAGACCTTAAGCACGCAAGTTCTTTTCCCTTCTCCGCAAATGTTTCCGATAGCTCTTACACCCCTAAGGGTCCCGTTTCTTTTTCCCCAGGCGTGGTTTTTATTACATACTCGTCCAAAGAAGGCTCATTTTTCCGCAATTCCGTCCTCCCACTTGGCTGAATAACAGTTGGTATTGAAATTTCTGAGAACGTTTGGCCCCCCAGTTTTGTGAACTCTCTTCTTTCCATTAAGGATTTTTCCCCTTTCCGATCCTAAGCGGATAACCTATTGCCCTCCCTTTTTTCTTTCGTTACGGTTTTATAAGTCCTCCACCCCCCCCAAAAGAGGTTTTCTCCTTTTGTTCCCACAAGCACACGGTTTTTTGACCTGTTCTGTCACTTCTGAAGCCCACCCGCGAACTTGCCCCGCTTTTTACCTGCTTCTTCTTTCAGCCCCCCTCCCTTTTCTCATTCCTTTCCTCCCCCTTTCTAAGGAGTGTGACCTCTTTAAAACGGCCCCGTTTCTTCTTTTCGTTTCTTTTTCTTTGCCTGGTGTTCCCATGTGGTTGATGGTTTTCCCCCTCACCGCTCTGGATAATTTGCCAAACGAGCCCAGTAGTCGTTTTAGTTTCCCGGACAAAAACGAACGTTTTCCCCCTCCGGTTGGTTCTATTTGAGGTGCCATCGCCCTCTTCATTCCTTACGGAGAGCGGAGACTCCCCTCAAAGTGTGGTAATTTTCCCCAGAGGATTTCATCCGTTTCTCTTTTCTAGTCCTTTTAAATACACATCCCTCCCTTCATATCTAGGAATGGACTTTTTCTACGAATATACCTCTGCCCCCTGTCACCTTCTTCCCTTTTGGCGACAGGCCTATGTCCCTATTTTTAGGAACGGTCCTTGCCCTCCTTTTTTGTAGATTCTCTCTTCCTTTTTCTTTTTGCTTATCGTTCGATCCCCCTTTTTCCTTTGGCAAGATCACCCTCCCTTTCCGATTTGGGTTTAAGTTCGTACTTGCGAAAGAACCGTGGGTCAAAACCCCCCCTGATGAGCTACGCCCAATGGCCTCCCCCCTTTTAACTGCCTATCTGTTTGGAACATAGGGCCCGATTAGGGCGAGTACCTTCTTTTTTTCTCAAGTAGATTTCCCTTTTTTACGTTTGTGAACTTATTCACCCGTTCCCTCTCTCCTGGTTGCGAAATTTCAGAAGGCTTCCTTCACCCTTCTCGAATTTGCTGTACGATTTCTTCCCCCGGTACTAAATTTCTCAATCACTTTTTGATTTTTCCCATGATTCCTCCCGGGCCCTGCCGGACCTCCCCTGGGGGACACCACGCACCACATCTTACTATGCAGCCTCTATGTCCCCTACTGTCAAATTCATCTAATTACATGCTTCTTCTTTCAACGCACGTTGTAGTTTCTCTCCCCCAGTTTCAAGATCTGCGTTATCTGGACTTTCTTCCTTCTCTCAGATTGGCGCAATATCCTGAGTTGGGATTTGACGTTTTCTTTCTACCCCTTCGCTTCATGTCACCCCCCTCCCTTTCCTCCCCCCGAAGCTATTGATGCCTGAAGGTCAAGAGTGTGACCCCTCATTATCCCCCCCCTCCTTGTTTTTTAAGACTAATTTCCACGGTTAGCTGCCAGGACAAAATTTTCCTTCCCCCTCATTAGCCCACCCTCTTTTTTTTTCGTATAGCACCAACTTTCCCTCCGGGATCTATCCCCCCCCCCTACCCGATCCCTGATCTAGTGAAGTTTGGGATCTTCACGTGATTGTATTTGAAGAGATTCTTAGTAG
>Ga0179593_1543275_pt1 | contig 12784 bp, 11 predicted proteins | sample CZODoug2_1_08_16_FD_185931 | JGI IMG/M metagenome (GOLD analysis project Ga0179593, IMG submission 185931) | Vadose zone soil fungal communities from Angelo Coast Range Reserve, California, USA - CZODoug2_1_08_16fungal (PacBio error correction) | ecosystem: Environmental > Terrestrial > Soil >... | reverse complement strand
CACCCCCCCAAACCTCGGCTGCATCGCTTCCAGCCCTTGAGAGCATTCAAGGAGTTGCACACCCTCCCCTCTCCCTTCGCCAATCGCTGATTGTGCACCCTTGTTTCCATTAGGTGCCTCCAAAGGCCCGTTTCCTTCGTAGAGTTGTTCTTTTTAAGAAGTGGATAACTTCCGGCGTAGTTTTTTGCTTTATGAAATTTTTATAACAAGAGTGACTCCCCCCGTTCTTTTTGCATTTAGTTTTAGATTTCTGTCGAGATGCAGGGTCAATTGGGAGTGAACTAGGACTTGATGTAGCCGTTTTTTTTCCTTCAAAAAGACAAAAACTATAACTTTTTTTTATTTTTGTTTTTCTCTGTTCAATGATTCCCCCCAATGGAGTGATTTCCATTTGAAAGTAGTTTTTCACGAACTTAACCCACCCTTCACAGACCCTAGTCTTTTACCCCGTAAGCAGGCTGTGGTATAACCCTTTTCTTTTTCTGCCTGTTTTCGTACCCTTTCGCATTGATACCCCTGAGCAAACTTCCATACCCAGTACGGCCCTTCTCGGTCCAGACTTCTTTGAGATTCTGGTTTAAAATGGACTCTCCTGTCAACGGATATCACGGGCCCGAAGCCCGTTGGTTAGTTTTCAGTATTTCTTTGAATTTCCTTACGCAATTTTTCTTTCCATTGTACAATGTGCTCGTCCCTACGAAGCCGCACTTCTTCATTTTAGGCCTCCAGTTCTCTTCATGCTCTTTTTTCCTTACCTCCCCCCGACGATTGTTTCAGGTTTTTTCCCCACCTGCAGGGCATGCCATTTTCTAGAGAAGAACGCTTCCTGACTGGTTACCCCGATTTTTAATCCCCCCCATATCCCCCCCTCACCTTACATTCAGTTGGTAATATCTTTAAGCGTTTTTTCTCGATACCTGCATAATTGCTTATTTTTTTTTTCCCTCTCTTCCTCCCGGGTGACCATTTACCCTCGAGGTCGCCGTCAATCGCCCCTTTAGAGCTCTTTGGGTAATCTCCTTTTTCATCTCGTTACATATATTTTCCTCCCCTTTTTTCTCGAATCTGTGTCCTCCCCTCTTCCTGGAACCGATCCCCAGCGCATCCTTTAGTTTACTCGAAACCTTCTTCTTATGATTCCCTACCCCTTCCTGCACCCTTTGAAATTTTCCCATCCTGAAATCCCCACGAATCGCTCATTAGTCGATTTCTTCGACAGGCTAACTCGAGGACCTGATTTCTTTTTTAAGTTATCTTTCTTTGGATGGATGCAGCCCTGAAATTGCTTATTATCCCTACCAGCAGGAACATTCGTTTTTAGATCTGGCCCGTTACCTCCCTTGGATTCACTGACGTAGTTCCCATCTTTTCAGGCCTCCTTGCTTTCTTTTGGACCCTTTCTTACTAACAATTGACGAGGACTGCATTCTTTGACCTATATCTCGAAAGTTTTTCCTCTCGGCTTACCCCGAGCTCCCGAGGATTAGTCCTCGGGACATCCTTCCCAGGGTCCCCCTCTCCTGGCCCCCGTTCTTCTCGACGTGGTCCTAGGAATTTGTTTTTTAACAAATTCCCAATGTTAGTCTAAGTTCAAGTCCCTTTTGAGATGATAGCCACTCCTCTTGACGTGGTGAGGACGGATCCTCCCCGCCCCCTCCCTAACCAAAGCCGAGGCCAAAAACCCATTCCTTCCCCCTAGCTGATCTCCCCTGCAGTTTGCTTCATTTTACGGCCCTTCATGTTGCGCCTGCATCTTTATACCCTCCACTGCCTTCCTCCCCCCGCGCTTACTCCCCCCCCTCCAGTTCCCGTGTTTTTTATCCTTGAAAACCTTTTTCCAGCATCTCTCTCTTCACAACTATCCCAGACCTCTCGTCAGACCAAAAAATTGCGCTCCTCCCCACCCCTGCCCCTCCAAGCACCCTTTACGCCACTCTTTGCTAAAGTCTTCAATCTCAACCCCTGTGGTCCTTATTGGTCTATCCGGAAATCCCTTTAAATTCCTTATGTGGCATCTTGTCACCTTCTCCTTTGCAGGTCCCTTTCCCAGTTTATTTCCGACATTCATATTCTTGACGAATGATGTGTGTGGAGATATTCCCAATGGACTGATCACAGTTTGAGCCTTGGACTCCTCCCTGATTGGAGTTCCCCCCATACCAATCCCTCGAACCCGAGGGAACCCCATTCCCTATGCATTCACGACATGACTCCCCTCAGCCGGTAGGTCTTGATTAGGGCCCCAATCGCCTCCTTAGCGTGACTGCCCCGGATTACTTGTTCAGGCCACCCAATATTTTCACAGTGAATGATTCCCATCCGTCTTACTTGTAGTTCTACCCTCAATCCCTTCGACCCTCAGACACGTCCCCCTAATCGCTTCCCCTACTTACCTTTTTTCCCTTTCCTTCGGTCACGCTGATCTGCTATCCGTGGAAAACCGCCCGGAACTTCCCTACGACCTTTTAAGGAGTACTCCTTTTTCCTGACTTTCAAAGTTTCCACGATAAGTCAGGCCAGTGGCTTTAAGACCACTTTCGAGTTTACCCTGAACCCCTAATGTGCATTTTTTATAGACGATCCCTGTAAATCAGACTTCTCTCTTCTGGTCGCTGGCTATCGGCCCCTGTCTCCAGAGGTTTTCAAAATTTCTGTACCCGTTTTTCCCATTAAAGGCCTGTATAGACGTCAGCCCTCTTTTCTCTCGGTCAGAGTTTCTCCCCCCTCATCCGACTTCATCAAGAAGCTAGTATTTCCAGCCCAAGGACCTTTCCCGGAGCCTTCTCTCATTGAGGTCTCGCTCTCTGAGTGCTTCCTAAGGTAATTTCCTTTTTGCCTGAAACCCAGTTTACCCCCCAGTCCTCCCGTTCAATTCATGCCGCTTGACGGCTCTGTCCTCTTGGTCGCAAAAAACCCCCGTTGACACTCCACTAGAACAATGTCATTCCCGAGTCAAACGCCTTCATGCCTTTTCATCTGAGATTTCCACCACCAGCCTACCCTTTCGCAAATCTTCTTTCCGCGCACAATAGAACCGACAAGATCCCTCTTTGAAGAGCCCCAACTTCCTTAGCTTTGAACTCCTTCTTCCGCCTTTTTTTTTCCGCATGGAGCGATTTTTTTTTTCCAGCCCTCTCTTTGAGGTTTTTACCCTTGTGGAGGGCATTTCGATTTTAGCACTACCTTGAGAACCGAGCCCTCGCAGTTTTTTCGCCTTCCTTTCCCTACTGCTGTATATGAAGGAGAGATCTCCCTTTAGATTGTCCCAATCCTCCTTTCTCCCTAGTTTCTTTTCTTACTCCGGACCCTCCCCAGTCTCAATCCCCCTCGTGGTTTTTGAAGCCTTCTTTCCCCCCTTTGTTGAGTTCTTTTTGCAGTCCCAAATGAACGCCTTGGTCTGTTTTCAGGTATCGTCCTTTAACATTCACCCGCTGATCTTCTTTTCCCTTTGCCTCCCTTCTTCATACTGGCATTTGCAATCGTCTGCTTTTCTAAGGCCGACCACTTTAAACCGGCCTATTAATAGGCCCTGTTTGATCATCAATTCTCTCTCCCCTTTCAACCTTGAGACCGGCAACTCCCTTCATAGTTTCCTCCACCTTTTCTCCAGGCAGTGGACGTTTTCGAGTTTTTTCCCCCCCTCTAAGATTCCTTTTGAGGCTTTTCCTTTTTCCTGTCTGAGACACCCCCGCTCTTTCTGTTGGACACGATCCTCCCGGCACACCTTCTTTCTTCCTCTGACCCTACTAGGGCCACAATAGACTTTTAATTGGCTCCGTCCCGCAGAGGCACAAGGATTCCAAGAAAGTTGAACAGACATCAGGCGTTTAACCGAGCCCCCCCCACTCCTTCTCCCAGAACATAGGAATAAGCTTTCTGAGACCCCCCAATGTCCCCGAAGTTCTGGTTTTCTCATATTTCCATCTTCCTCCCGGGACTCTGAAAACACGGTTCTTTTCATGGTACTTCGAATCATCGTGATCTTTCCCCGAAACCTCTGCTAGGAACGGTCATTGAAATACGATTGCTTCCCCCGTAGTTCCACTAATCCCTGGTCTCCTCCGTGATCCCCCTGGCATGTTGATTTTTCAAGATAGACTTTCTGTGTTCCTTTTACCTCTTAGATTCTTACTTCCTACTCGCAAAAGTACTCAGTCGACCTCCTAGGAGGATACACAACGCTTGTTCCCTCCTTTTTCTACCTTCTTTTTCGCTCCATCTCCAAATGCGTTGATAGCGCTGTCTGTGTCCCCTCAGTGGTCGATTTTTTTCCCTTTTCTTCATCTCTGATTCCGCCTCTACCTTGGATGGAGGACGCTTTGGTTCTCGTCTCCCTTCTCTCACCCCCCTGCTTCTTCCATCGTTCCAAGACTTTTCTTCCAGCAGTCTCCTTGCGAGTTCTTCATGTATTCCTCCCTCCTTTCCTACAGTTCGGATGCCCTTCACATGACCCTTTCTTCACTCTTTTTTTTTCCAAAGGTCGGCCTTAAAAAGGACGTTTTTCTTCCTGGCGTAGTAGAACCCTTTTACGTCCAGGATTTCTGTTTTGTTTTTCTCGGGGTCCCTGTAAAGGTAAGGTCCGATGTTACCTCCAACCCATCGTCGGGCTAGGCCCGAATATCTAGCCACCTCCCCCTTTAGAGCGTCCTTCCCACCCCTATCCCCGCCCCCCCAATTCCCTTTTTGCACAAGTGATCTTGGGTAGGTCTAGTCGTGGCTGTTCCGGACTCCCTTTCCAGCCCCTGATGAAAGACCTTTTTCTATAAGAATTTGTGTGTTGTTTCAATGGCTTTTATTTGTATTTATAGCTTGGCTCACTGATACGAGATGCCCTCCCTCTATTTACACTCATTACTATGATGTCCCGTTGGTTCTCCCCTGACCCCAAACACCCAGAAATTAGAATTTTTCGGGGAACCATTCATCCATTTTCCAACTTAGATGATGGCTGTGAAAGGCGCCCACAAATCTTATTGGTCCTACTTTCATCCCCGTAGTCATTTACTCGGCTGGTTTTTCAAAGGATTTTGACTCTACTCCCTGTCCCTGGATTGTCTTCGCCACCAGTCCCAGCCCCTGCTTTCCCTTGATAAGACACCTTTCTCTAGTGCCCCATGTGCCTTTCCTTCAAAGCCCTCTTACGTTTCCCCCCGGACACTGTCCGAGCGACCGACGGTTCCCCCGTCGTTTTGTGACTTTCCCCCCTCCATCGCCAGAATCGATGACCCTTCCTCCGGAAAACCCCTACGCCGCCTTCCGTAAGAGAACTTTTCCCTCAAAGCCGTGTCTTTCCGGTCCCCTAATCCTTAGAGCTTGATTTTCGTCTTTAACCTCTGCACAAACCCCCCCCCCCCCGGTGTTTTTGTATTCTGGGACTTTTTTTTTCTCCGAATTGCGTAGAAATACATGGTTTCTACAACGTTAATTCCCGCGCGTTGTTCCCTACGAGTTCCCCTATTCCTTCTAGGAGCTTGTAAGATTATTGGGTCCCCGAGCCTTTATTTCAGGCTTTCATTACTGTCTGAGCGTGTCATACTCTTCCCCTTTGGATATGGATGCTTTTCCTTTCCTCTTCGACGAGCGATAAATATCTCTCTTTCTTTTGTGCTTGTCTCTGAACTTTTTTTTTTTTTCCCTCAGATCCCCCGGACAGATTACCGAGGTCACTTCTATGGGTCTCGACCCACTCACTCGATATTCTTGAAAATCCCTGCCCCTCCTTCCCTGACTTCTCTCTTCGATGATTTTCCTTCTGAAAAGCTGTCGCTTCCCCCATTGCGGCTCCTTGATTTGTTTTGTGCTGTTGATGTCCATGGATGGTTGCCTTTCTCAATACTTCCGTTCGACATAGTTTTATGCTCGACGTTGCCAGGTGTCCCATGGATGGCTTTTTTCTTGCAAAATGACTGTCCCAATTCGCCTTTGTTAGACTTACATTCCGGCCTGCTTGCTAATCCCTGTGAGCCCGTCGTCCTGGTTAGATCTCGGCTACTCCCCATGTCATTCGATTTATGCTGCGCTTGGGTTTCCACACGCCTTTCTGCTACTTTTCGGGCTCTCTGACCAGTGTGCTGGGCCTTATGAGTCCTCATGACGGCCTTGTCGACCCTCCCTTCGCTCTGATAATCCCCTTTTTTCCGCTTCCCCCTGGGATGATGGGAAAACGTTGTTCATGAATTTCTTCCTAGACCCTGCTTTAACATGTCCCAAGAAGGGTAGAAAACATACAATTAAGCTCCCCTTCGTCTTTCAACGGTAAACTTCTAACCCCTACCGTTTGACCTCCCCCGATTTCCGAATTTTCATTCCCGCCGCTCCCCAGACCACCTCGCGAAGTGTTTCTGCCTTTTTTTTTCAACCATTCTCTCTCCCAAGAGTAATCTAGCCCAAGCAGATGGAGAAGAATCTCGCCTTGAATACCCTTCCGGATTTCCCCCCCACGGAGACCGCTACATTGCCCCCAAGCACCCCCGAAGAAACCTTCTCAATTATTTTCCCCCCCCGGTATCCTTTCCCTAGTCTCCGAAAGCATACTTCTATAATAGAACCCCCATGCTCAACAATCCTTCCTTAATTATTTCTTTTCTACGAACCCCTATGATCTCTCCTCATTGGGATGTGAGAGACACCATTTGGTGCCCCCCCTTGTTTGGTTTTTTTTTGTCTCGGTCGTCCAAGAACACACTTTAGAGCTCTTTTTCCCCCCGATTCCCTATATTCCAGAACCCTTTTCTGGAGGCGACTTCCGAGACGCTTTGTTACGACCTCCGCAGCATGACCCCCACCGTTTGCAGATTGTAGAGACCACCCTTTCTGTCCAGCTCCCTTGAAGCGGACGACTACCTCACCTTGCCCCTCCTTTAGGACCCTACTACCTTCCAAGAGGGCCCGCCCTGGCGGTAAGGCCAACTTCCTCTCTACCTAGTCCCCGGCAAGCCACCTCTTTGCACTTTTCTTTTAAACGTAACCCCCTTGAAGGCCCACTTTTTTTCAGATTACGATACTAGCATCCATTCTTTTTTTTCCAGGATCTTCCCCCACTAAGTTTCGAGATCTATTTCTTCCAAGCACGCCTGGTAGAGAGGTCCATTTAAGATTCTAAAACCTCAGATGTTCCAACTTCTTCCCCCGGAGCTGTAAATCATAGATTCTCAGACCTAAGGCTCTTCACCCATTCTCCAATGGAGGATTGGCTTGGCCTTCCTTCCCCAGCTTAAGAGACCAGTGCGTTTTGACTACGAAATATCTTCTAGAGACCTCCTAACTTCCGAGTGCACATTGGCCTAACCCAAGGCTTCTCCCCGTTACCGTTGTGTATTAAGTTCTTGACTCAACCCGACGTCGGAAGTAAGCCCCTGTTCGTTTGTTTTCGATGCGGTAGTTCCCTTTTTCCCCGTTCCGCGTTCAAACTTTTCCGATAGTTTTGCCCTCAACTAGGCGCCCTCTGCGTTCTCCCGCCTGTCCTCTTTCAGCGGTTTCTTCCTTTATAAGCCAGCCCAAGAAGACCCTTTAAGTCTACCTGATCATTTTTTCTAGACAAACCCTCCGTAATTGTTTGTTTTTCCCTCACGGCGCCAAGTCCAACTTTCTCAAAGATCAAAGTTCCGTATTCCACCCGAATGATGTTTTTTACCTGTCTCCTGGTTTAAGATTGGACTACCTCCTTGGAGAGTGGAAATCTTCCGTGCTTCTCTCTCTTCCTCCAACGTAGCCCCCTTTCCGAGAAATTCGTTTTTGCCGGTTTTAACCCTTCTGCCCAAGCGCAGTTCCTCCCTTTAACGTTCTTGTCCCTTCTCCGTTTCGTAGGGAAAGACGGGTTTCTTTGCCTGAGAAACGAAAAGACACCCATCCCCTAGGTGGTTTTTTTCTCGCGCCCCCAGTTGTTTTGTTTTTTCTTTTATTTTTCTCCACACAACTCTCTAAAAGCTTGGTAGTTAGGCTCAGAGAACTCCCCTCCCTGCTTCTTTTTCCAGTGCCTCTAATCTGCGTTTTTTCAAGCTTCTTCGTTCTGGGCTCCCCAACCGGCCCGCGACCTTAGTTCCTCTCTACTCCTTTCTCTTGAATTCCGCTCGTCCTTCTCATTTCCTCCCAACAAATCCGCCACCCCCTTTCTTCCGGGCTTTCCCCCCCCTGCATTTCTCTTTCCCCCCCAGACTTGATTCTTTCTTCTGCATTGGCTTTGCGACAAAACCCTTCCCGTCCCACTCTTTTAACCTTTTTTCAGGTCTTTTTTGTTCTGGGATCCCCCCCTCACGCGACCCTGCAGGACGTTACTTTTTCCCGTTGTTCAAACTTTTCCTCACGCCCCACTCGCTTCGCCTCCAACTGAGTTCGGAAGGTTTGCCCACGCGGAACTGGGCTTCCTTTTGAAGCCCTCCAAACGTTCCCAGGCTTCTTTTTTCTTATCTGAACGAAGAGCCTGATTGGATGCCCATCTCGTCTTTTCAATTTCTTAGATCCTTCTTATTCTGATTTTACTTTTCCATCGCCAGACCTATTTCAGATATCTGTCTTAAGTCAGGTTCACATCTATCTGCTTTGATAAGAGCTGTTTAGAGGAAATTCTTTCACACTTTCCTTTGGTTGAGTTTTCCGTCAAACGTCTACTTTTAGACTATTTTCTTCCAGGCAAACCTCTCCCTTGGTTTACCCTAATAGACATTATTAGAAGCCTCCTGGATCGGCAGAACATCCTAGAGAGAGATTCTTAGTTTCCCATCTAGCGGCCTCCTTTTTTTAGAGTAGATCGTTGGAAAACCGTGGGAAGGTCATGCCCAGCGCACCTTCTTTCTTCCCTGTTTTTATATTTTCCGAGTATCGGGGGTGAAGGATTTCACCAGATACAGATGTAGTTAAAGACTTTTCTGTGTTATGTTTTGCTCCCTTGGGTAGCGGCCGGAGCTGTAGGAGTTGTAATGTCTTTCCGGGTCCTAGCGGTTGTCTTCCCTAGCCATTTTCCTCAAAACCTTTGTTTTGCCGCACCCTTTTCCGGCGTTCCATGAACTTTTTTAGCTCTTTCTTGGCGTCGAACCCCCGCATATAGTAGCCTGTATGTGATTCCCTGTACTCCGTGATAATTCGCACCTTCTTTTGCGTTGTTCATCGCAACCCTCCTTAAGAATCCTCAATGTTTGTTTTGTGGTTTTCCCCCTCTCGATCGGGGATGTTTTCACACACCTAGGTAACCCTTAGACCGCCACGAGATTTTGCCCCCGTGGTAGCTTAACCTTCTTCAGAATTCCTCGCCGGAAGGTAGTAAAGACGGTTGATTTTTTCGATCCCCGCTTTCGAGGATGGTGTTTTTTTCTTTGGTGGAACTTCTAGACGGCGGCCGGTCCCGGTTATCTAGAAAGAAGCATTTATATGCCTCGCTCTTTTTAATAACCCCTTGCTTTTGAGGCGATTAGGAGAGTAGCTTTTGGTTTTCCCCTCCACCCCCAAACCTTAAATTCCTGTTCACTCTTTCGATTGCCTCCCTTATGAGGGAAAATTGGTAATTTGACTCCCCAGGACCCTCCCCGTCCCACTTTACCGTATTGCAAAGAAACCTTTACCCATCCTTGGCGCCCGCGTTTTTTCCTCCTTGAAGCCTTTCAGAGACTAAGAATGTTGCGTGACCCCCTTCCCAGTCCTTTTGCGGACGATCCATCCCTACTCTTCGCTCCTTCCCTCGTCTCCCCATTTCTTCCGCCGGTTTCCACATAATCTTGCACCCGCAAGTGCGCTTGCCTTCTTTGGACACAACACCCGACTACGAGACAAGCCTTATATGTCAACTTCTCTCAACAACAGCAGAAGCTCTTGAACCCGCCGACCCCACCTGTTCGTGACAGGCCCGTGAAGTGAAGACTTTCCGGGCAAATTCCTCATCCTATCCTGAGCTCCCCTGCCTTTCCAATCCCCCCATGCCGTACAGCTCGTCTCAAGATTTCCTCTATTCTCTAGACCTCTATTCCTCGGCGCTCCCTTCCGACCCCATCCCCATTAATTCCATAAAAAGCGTCATTCCTTCCCTTTCCGTTTTGCGCATTTCCCCAGACGATGCTTCTCGGAAGTAACTCTTATTGGTTAATTTTTTCATCTCAGGTTTCCCTTCATCCCCTCTCGAAGCCTTCTTCAGCATCCCTCTTTTTTGACGAGACGGTCGGCTAATTTTCCCCCTTCCCCCCTGAGATGGTACCCTCTTCGTGTCCTCCTCTTGTTCTCGCTGTCCCCTGCTTGAATCTCCACTCCGTGACCCACCGCTTCGAGCTGTCTGTGCTATAGGCCCCGTTCTTTCCCACTCAAATTCAACTTCCTACTCAACAGCTCTTACAACTGAACAACCCCGCGTGACGTCGCGCTCTTTCCCTTTTATCCCACCTCCTTCTTTAGCGCGTCTTCTCGAATGAAAGCTCTCTTCGCATGGATGCAGTTTCCCCTCCGGCGTCTACACTCACGAAAGGACCCTGATATTGAAGCCTGACCAGGCATCGTAACCTTTTTCTGATTTATAGCCCCGAGTTCCTAGGGTCAGTAAAATACTAAGTCCTTTAGATGAAGCTTTGGTCTGCCTCTTCCGCTTCCCCGCCCCCGGCGGCCGTCGATTATTGTTTTAAGCATTGTCCTCGCCCTCAATGCTTTTTTTTGACGTTCACATTCCAACTCCCGACTGACCCATGTTCTTTTTTTCTCTCCTTGTTTTCCTTTTTGGTTCCCCCTTCCCCCGGCAATAGTGAGACTCCAGGAGCTTCCCCTGGTGATATCCGGTCCGCTTACTCTGACGCTTTTTGAAACTGGCTTTTTTGGGGGCTCTTTCTGCCTCTAGGCTTTACGGCCAGCCGTTTAAAACCACAGCCAGTGTCCTTTTCCGAGTTTTTTTTTTTTGCCTAATTGAACTTGGCCGAATCTTTTGAGACCCTTCATGTCTTTTCCCCTCCCAAGAATTTGCCCAGAAGACAAGAAGAGAAATAGGACCTCTTCCCCCCAGGAGGCTGAAGGGAGCTGGGAGTGTGGGAGGCGGGAGGGCAAAACCTGTAGCCCTCTTCTGCACTATTTGGTGCCAGACAGGTCCCAAAGAACTTTTTGGATTCTCTCTCTGAAGCCCCCCCCACTGCCTAGAACCCGAAACCGTCCAGATGACCCTTCCCACGCCCAGACCTCCCCCTATCTTCGAGCGCATCTTGACACCACCACTTTTAGCGTTGCTTTCATTTCCCGCTCGCAGTCCCCCAGTTCTATCCTAACCAAAATATCAATTGTGCCCCTCCGATGGCTGTGTCTGAATGTTTTCGAGGCGTTTTCCCTCCTTCTCCTGCTTTCGCGCGAGTCCCGGTCTTTTACCAAACCTTCGACTTTTTTTGAGCCCTGGGTGATCTTAGGAGGTCTTTTTCAGCGGGCGCGGCCTTCCCCGAACCCATACGGGGGAGCAGCACCTTCCTAGATTTTTTATCGATCACACAAGTGCCCGCCTTTTCCTTTTCGAGACTTGGGTTAGAAACGCCTTTAGAAGATAGATGAACGGATTCCCGGGGCAAGCGCTTTCCTTCACCCTCTCTTGTCTATTCACATGGGCATGGCTCTTCCAAGCAGTCTCCTGTCGACGCGATCCTCCATGCACCCCTGCGCTTCTTTTTTTTTAGCCCCTGGATAGACGTTTTTCCCCTACGATTGTTTTCGTGACCTTTTCAGGCATGTCGATTGTTCTCTTCCCCCCGTCTCATCCTGGCCCCTTTCCTACGCCGTAATTAAATTAATTTGGAAGGATGGTTCCGGATCTGCTCTTTTCCAACTCTCTTTTTTCTTTCCCCCCCCCCCCCCCCTCTGATTTAATCTTATAACGCTAGAACCCCTATCAGAGAGCGGTGAAGGAGAGAACCCCCGAATCTTTCTATGTGGCGATCTTTTTAGGATTATCGAAGGAAGGCTTCCTCCGATGGAGTGGCGCTATAGGCGGACAAAAAATGTAGAGCTTGCTTTTTCCCAGTCTATCGTACCCCGTACCTCCCCCCCCATGGTATCAAGAACGAGTTCTCCCGAATGATGCCCCCTTACGCTTACTTCCCTTCATGACACCTTTGTGCCGCAGTCCGCTTTCACTTCGTTTTTTAACGATCACCCCCCCTTTCCCTTTCAGATCCGTATCCCGCGCTTCCCGGCCTGCACGTGCGTGAGCATTTTCCAGTGTCACGCGACCCAGTCCCCACTTCTCGCTGCTCGTTCATTGATGATTTTTGTAAGCTCTCGCTGCAGGCCCCCCTTCCCCTTCAGCTGAACTTTGTCCTCGCTCTACCCCGCGACCTATTTCTGGTCGGATGCTGCATTTGTTTGAAAGTCAACGCTGCCCCCACGTCCTTTGTCGTGCCTCTCAGAAGAGAAACCATACCGAAGAAGGTTGCAAACGCTGATCGTTGTCACAGCCCTAGCGTAATTTCTTCAAAGACCCTACAAGGTAGAAAAAATCATTATTGTGTGATGTTTAGAAGCCGACTTCTTTGGAGCCATTTCTTCTGGCGCGTCTTTGTTTCTCCCTCGATGGGAAGCCCTTTCATTGAGCTTTCCCCCCTAGACGGACTTTTTGATTCTGTTTCTCGCGAATTTTTGAATCCTCTCGGTTGGATAACATTTTCTTCCTTCCCTCGAAATTCGCGGGCCGGTTTGAAAACTTTTCCCCCCCTTCGAAATAATGGTTTCCTCCAGTGCTCATTTCACTTTATGGTCGAAGCGGGCTACGGAGTCGTCGAGACCTCCCTTTGCCAGTGAACAAGGCGTTTTTCCCCCTTTTTTCTTTTTTCCCCTCAGCTTT
>Ga0179593_1407724_pt1 | contig 12784 bp, 12 predicted proteins | sample CZODoug2_1_08_16_FD_185931 | JGI IMG/M metagenome (GOLD analysis project Ga0179593, IMG submission 185931) | Vadose zone soil fungal communities from Angelo Coast Range Reserve, California, USA - CZODoug2_1_08_16fungal (PacBio error correction) | ecosystem: Environmental > Terrestrial > Soil >... | reverse complement strand
CTCGTTGTGGCATCAAGCAACGTCTTTGTCCAACTCCCGTTTTGATGATGAGGTGCGATCTCCTTCACACATGATCCTCTCTTTATCGTTCCGCAGCTTTGCTTGAGAATTGCTTGTCCTCCGACGGTCCGGAAGGTGTTCTGTTTGATGTCCCCTTCTTTGACCGAATGCGATTAGCCGTGTTGGCCCCTTTTCCCCTCGTACCATCTCCGAACCAAGACAGGCCCTTCCTCCAAACATGAAGCCCGTCTAGATCCCAGGGATCTTACATGGGGCTTTCTCAAGGATGTAGATACAGTGTTTTCCAGGGCTCCATCGTGGCGTTCGATGTCCCTCTTGTTCTTTGGGCTTTGGCACGGGCTATGATCCGGAATGTCGTTGGTCCCTCTAACCCAAACACTTGCGCTGACCTTGCCCCCCGTTGTTCCTGCCCCCCCCCTCTTCTTCAGGCGAATTCAGTTCAAGTGCCGCTTTTGGTTACGCGTACACTTTTTCCACAAGGTACAAAAGCGCTGGAGCCTCTAGTGCAAGTCTTCCAAGTCGTTCCTCTTGTCTTTCCAAGCCCCCAATTGAAATATTAATTCCGTCCAGAATCGTGGACTTTTCTTTGCTTTCGACCCTATGTAGTAGCCTTTAACTGTCCGCTTGCTTTTTTTTTTGCGCTTCGCTCAAGACCCCCTTTCTTTCTCTCGCACTCCGCACTTCCTCCATTCCGTTCTTTTCTACATCTGACTCCGGGCCACTTGGCTCTGCTAGTGTACTTTCTTTTCTTCATTCGGTCACCCTAAGAGTTGCTATGTAGTTCCCCGGTGGCAAACTTTCCTGGTTCAATCTGTTTCTCTCTCCGAGCGGTGTCATCGACCTCTCCCCTCTTATTGCCCTCGCATAGTTTTCTCTCTGCACGTACCACTTTATTATTCATTTCAAGAAAGTCGATCACGGCCGGCTCCTATTTGTCGGGCTTCCCGTAAAAGGTCCTTCCCTTCTCTACCGGAATCATGACCTTCACTATTCGATGATTCCTTTTCCCTGTAATGGGTCCCGTGGGTCTAATGCCATCTCTCTTTTTAGCTATTGTTCCGCTTTGCGGCCGCGAAGGCCGGTTTTTTCCTTTCCCTTTCGATCGTGCCGGGACCCGGGGCCACTGGTGGAACTTTCTCTTTAAGTGAGGGCATGGTTCGCCATGCTTTCCTTTTTCGCAACATGTGTCAATTACGCCAAGTTCTGTAAGTCCCCTCAGATTTGGTTGGAACCGCGGAGTTCGCTCTCGATCCTTAATGAAGCACATCCAGCGCAGGAGTCGCTTCCCCCCCTCTTTGCTTCAATCCTCAGCCTTTTTTCCCTCCTACTGCTTGAGGCGGCAGAATGCGGTCTTTTCTTTAGTGCCGTGGGTCCCCATTTTGGGCGTAAGTTTTTTTAACTACTTCTGGCTACAGCTTTCTTCCCCAGTGCAAAACGCCTTGCAAGCGCTCTCTCTTTTCCTCGTGGGTCGGTGAGAGACTGATTGCATTCCTGGGGTGGTCGTGGTTCACGGTGTCTTTCTTCCGCCTCTCAGATTTCTTTTTTCAGTTTTTAAATCCCTCCCCAGTCTTTTTGAGGCGCCCCACCGCCCACCATGCATATGTCTGTTCTTTCCCGAGTCAAAGCAGGAGCGATTTTTTTCCCGGTCTCTGCCAGGACTTGGGCCATACATCGCAGTTCGGCTTCTTCCCTATTGTGGCAAGCAGGCGGATGCTTCTCCCCTGAACGCTTTCCTCACTTCGTGTACAGCTGAAATTTTTGCCCGCTTCTCTTTCGGAGAGGAACTCCTTCCGAAACTTCCAGACGATTACCTTTTCCCACCACTGCCCTCATTGACTTCGTCTGCCGATTCGTCTTCGAAGGATTCCCTCAATTTCCAACCGCGCTTCCCCCATATTTGACAGCTTCTCGGCTTCCTGCGACGTCGGTTTGGATTCTGGTCACAGGTCCGACTTTAATCCCGGGTGCCCTTCGCTAGGTTAAATTCTGTCTTCTGACGGTTCGAGGCTTTTCCCTGTCTAGTTACTATGTGCTCCTCGCCTCGGCGACGGGCGTTGACTCCTGCCGTCCTTGGTCGTCGTGGTTTTCTTTCCCTCGGCTTACAAAGACGCCTGGGTCTCATTCTGGTTTTGTGAAGAGAAACGTCGGTGTGACACTCTTTTTTGCTTAAGAATTTCGACCCCCTCCCCTTTACGACTCTTAACTCAATATTCCTTTTTCTTCTCTGTTGGAGATCCCTTCTAAGCTGGCGCCAAGATCTGTTCTTAGCTGCTGAGTTCTCACCTCCCTTATTGAAGTCCCCTTTTTGTCACGAATTAAGATTGTGAATGTGGATTTTTCGATTTACAACCCCTCCGGTCCAAGTTTTTAAGAGGCCTTTTCTCTTCCTTGTGTCGCCTAGCTGATCGTCTAATGTTTGGCCGACGAAGTTCTTTTGTTTGCTTTTTTCAGAAGCTTGTCCCTCTTTCCTTTTTTTCTTTTCTTCTGTTGCACGCAGGTGATATCTCCAATCCGCTGGGTAGTGCGATTCTTTTCCTTGACTTGTTACATTTCCCCTCTCCTCCCCACAGCGTGCAAGGTTCGAGGCATGGTTTTCTCCAATTCCGTTTTCGAGACCGAAACTTCTTTGATCTTCCTTCCCTTTTGTTCGACCGTCTTCACACCTTCCCCTTCTCTTTGGCATCAACGAGACGCAGCCAGCGTCCCTTGCTAAAGAGACGCTGTACGCTTTGCGACTCTCCTCGGAATTTTTTCTTCCCCTTTGAGTTGGACTCTCTTTTTTCTGAATCTGAAGATGAGGCGTAGATCGTCGCGATGATTTACATAGAGCCGGAAGTGCCCATTACTCGATGGACGCTTCACATCTGTTCTCCCCCTCATATTGCCCAGCTCGACCAGAGAGACCCGAACCGGCTCACACCCAAAAAAAACACGCTTTTGTCTCGGTATCCCCCTCCTTTGAGCGGCCTTTCGAAGATCCATATCGATAGTTGGAAGACCCGCTCCTTCCCCCTCTCAAGTTGCTGGGTGTTTTTGCGTGATTCACACCGATATAGTTTACCTCCCCCCCGTTTGTTGTTTCCGGTGCATCACGCCTGCCCGTCTCCCCCCTTATCTAAATCAGTATGACGTTCACCTCCCCTTCGTAAACTGAATCATATTGCATTTCTAGCTTCTTTTTACTGATCCAAGCCCGCGTTTTGCGGCTGGCCTTCTCCTTCGAGACGCTTTCGAGTCCTTTTTCAACACAAATTTCCTCAACATCGTGGCCCTTTCTTTTCCACGTTGCTGCTTTCGGATGTATCTCGCGAACCAAATCGCCATCCGTAAATCGAAGTCGCCCAGATCTCCAATTCCTGAGGATCTTACCGAAGACTTTTTTTTCCTTTCTCCTTCTATTTTTTCTATCAATCCCCCCCCTTTTCTTCTCCTTTTGTTGTCATGCTGCCGCTTGAGTTTTCATGTCTGTGAAGCCTAGGCCAACTGTACTATGATAAAGTGAAGGTCGCATCTACCCCCCCTGTGATGCTCTCAGACTCCTCTTCGGTCTCATTCTCCGTTTTCATGTTGTTCCCTCTCCCAGCATCTGCGCAGAGGAAAAAGCGCTCGAGATACCTTCCTGTTGACCTAAGTCTTTCCCCTCGTCGCCATCCTTTCTGTCCCACCCCATATCCGACTGTTCCCCTCACTTTCTTGCCCTTTCTTTGTAGAAGTCCGGCTCGATAGTCGCGGACCTTCGCGTGCTGTTGGGAAATTACCGCCTCCCAGAACGTGTTCATTCCCGGGCCGCACGAAGGACCACCCTTTCCTTCTCTAATCCTGCTCACGGGAAATCGGGCTTGTCGGTTTGCGGGATCAGGCCTTTTATCCCCTACTCTTGCTATTTTTTTTTCTAAGAGTCGAGAAGGGTCTTGTCTGATGTTTGGTTTTCTCCCCAAGCTTCTTTAAGATCTGTGGTTTCCCTTCCTTCATACCAGCGAATTGACGAGCCCATGTTCTCGCGGAAGACAATGTTTTACGAGACCTTACGCGCCTTCCCCCTCTTTTCCTCACGGCCATTCCTCTTTAGAGTGCCTTCCCTGCATGAACTTCGGTGTCCCCTTCTGTTTAACATGTCTCACATAAGAAAGATTCGATTTTCTTTTAATGACCTGGACTTTAATCAACCCCCCCGTGTTCTTTTCGCTGATAGTCCTTCGTTCTATGTATACTGCGCTGTTGCTTCCTGAATGGTGGGGGACGTTTTTCCTGGCCACCTTCCCTTCTTTCTTTTCCAGGCCGGCAAGTTCCCTTTTTTTTTCCAGCTCCTCCACGTTGAGGGATTCCGTCTCTCTCCCTGCTCTCCAAGAATTTGGAAATACCGAGATTGTTTTCAGAGGAGTCGTAATAGATAACCCATGCGAGAATCCCTCCAGGATATCGCCCCTTCGTGAGGTCTACTTGAAAATTTAATGCATCCAGAAGGGTTCAGCCGTATCTTCGTTAGACGCGTCCAGGGCGAACTGGTCAATTTCTGGCTAGGACTTTTTCCGGATGTTGTTTAATTTCGCCAACGGGACAATATGGATCTCACTAGGCCCCCCCCCGCGACCAATTTTTTTTTCAGACCTGAATCTCCCCCCTTTTTTTCTTCTTTCCCTCCTGGTTGGAGAAGGATCTCTTTCCAAAGGCTGGTGTTGTTGCACGTTTTTTGAGCCTGCTTGCCCGAATTTGTTCCCCCTTTTTGGCGGTCTTACCCCCCCAGCATTGCCCAGCGAGAACACGCCCATGCCTGTGCCCGGTCCTGGCGATTTTTGATTGGGCGATGGATAGCCTTCCCGGGACGGCTCGCAGGCATTTTTTTTCCCCGTTTTGGCTCGACTCGCTCCGACGTCTTTTTCCTTTTGCTTTCGATGGACCGAAGGCGTACGGTTTCGCTGACGTTCTCTTCCCTTGCACGCCTATGCCCTCCCTCTTATCCCGATTTTTTTTTTCGTTTTTTTGAAAGGGTCGAATCATTATCACTGACTTCGGGCCGCTTGCCGGCGCGCCCCCTCGGTATGAGACTTGCTTTATTCTCACTCACCAGCCCTTTCCCCCTCCTTCTCACCCCGCGCGTCCATTGATTTTCATCTCATTTTGGTAGTTTTTGACGGAATGCGACGGCAGCACGTGACATCATGGGCGCGAGGAGAATCATCCTCGTTGATGTCTTACATAGGCAGGTCTCTCTGCTCTGTTCGCAGTTCTGTGAATTTTCTCTCAAACAAGTCTGGCCGGTTGGCCTTTTTGCCCCCCCTTCTCTTCAGGTGGTCGAAAAACAGTTTTTTTTCTTTTCAAAGAGACTGGGGCTTAGAGGCCTTTCTCGCAGTCCGCTATGTCTTCCGTGACTTCAGAATTTCTCCCAACGACCCCTTCTCGACTCTCCCCCCTCTCCCACCTTTAGGCCGCTCTCCTTTCCTTCCCCCTTTTAATAAGAGCAGAGGCCCGATTGCCGCTTGAGCCCGCTTACACGAACTGAACTTTTTCAGGGTCCTCTGCCTTCAATGAAGATCCTTTGCCTTTGTTGGTTTTAGATTTTTTGCACCCAACCTAAGGGGCAATTCCGCTAGGAGCTTTCCTTTTCGCTTTCGCGTAAGATGGCTGGGCCTACTCAGAGTTCTTTTTTCTCCATGTTCAACGGGCTCTTGCACGGACGTCTTGAAAGGCTTAAAGAATTCCTCCTTCCCTCGTTTGGAACGGACGTGGCTCCGAGGCGTGGATCGTTACACTGTCTTTCAAATTGCCCTGTCCGAAGTCCTTTTCCGGCTGAGAGAACTGCTTTCTCCTTGTGTTTTTTTCTGACCAGCGACATTCGGTCCCGTAACTTTTGCCCGGTTAATGAGTGACTCTTTGCGCCATTCCCTTGACCTTTTTTAGTCGATGCGCAAGCTCCTTTCTATCACCCGCCTTCCCTCTCTCCCGCTCGGCCGGGTACTCGCAGTTCTTTGACGTTTCATTTGGAGTATTGAGGCTATGCGATTGGTTCCGGCGAGTCATTATGGCCGTCAGCCACCGTTTCCGATGATCTCATTTCCACGTTTATTTTATATCAAGCTCGCACGTCCGACTCCGCCGCGCGGTCGTTTTCGTCTCACCCCGCGGGGCGTTCTCCGTTTCTCCCCCCGCTGTGGTAACAATTTTCGTACGGAGATTCGATTCTTCTACCCCATTTTTTTTTGAAGAATCGATGGGGTTTTTTCTTTTCCACGCTAAGATCTTTGTGTTGTGGAGGATATCTCGTTTTGAATCACGCTGCCCCAGCACCCGCTCGGTATGATGCGCTGCGCCCTTCTCCCTGATCGATATTGATATCTGCCGAAGTTCGTTCCCCCTTCTCCTCCCCGTTGAAGCTGGCTCTAGAGCCGGACTTTCTCCTGCGAGTTCCTCCCCCCAAATTTGGAATGGATCAGTCGATCAAACGTTTTTGTTTACGTCCCAGCGATTTTCTTCCCCACTTCCATACGCCTCGGTCACAATTCCTGTCGCCAGATCACTCCTTAGTGTCTCTACATGCCGAGCGATGCAGCCCCTTCTCTTGAATAAAATCGTAGTGTCCCTCCCCCCGTTTTCTGTGACTTCTTCGCGTCGCATGTTGTCAAGCATGGTCTGGCCAACTTTTTTTCTCCACCTTGAATGTCGCGTGTTTCCCTAGCCCCCCCAACTCCTTTCTGCCGCCCGAATAGAAGCTGAAATGAGATTTGTCGAAAATTCAGTTTGCAAGTGGAAGAGTTGGTCGCCGCACACGCCTTACGACCTGCACGAGCTTATTCTTCGTGCCACCCGTCTTCCATAGTCCCTCTGGGCCCGTTTCCCTCCCCCATATCACATCGAATGTTCGGCCAGCCCCCATGCTCCGTTCCGGATGTTTCCTACTGCTCCGCGTTTTCTTCCGTACTCCGGGACTTTTTTCTTCCTTGTTGGCGACTCGACAACGCAGCAAACGGCCCCTCCTGTTTGGAGTAAACAGCACGTCTCAATGCCCTTTGTTATCCAGCTGATCGGGCAATCGTTTTGCTGACTGGTGTAATTTCTTCTCTCCGGACATCTGTTACCGACTGATGTCCTGTTTTCAAGTCGAGTAATGGGATTTTGCGCCGAAAATTACGTTCCCCCCCGAGGTAGATCGAAAGCCTTTCCGGACTTCCCTCCCTTGCGAATGAGCACGAGGCTTTTATGTCGCACGGCACGTTCCCACAGCTCCTCCCTTCTCGAGTACAGTCCCCCTTCCCAGACTGGACGGGTTTCTTTTGCGGCGACTGTTCGAACCTTTGGGAGTACACGGCTGTCCACTCTCCACCTATTTCGACAAGACAACCCTCTTTCCCTCTTCGTCATGCTCGTCAAGTGACATGGGATCCAGTGAGGTTTTCTTTTCGACTCCTCTCCGTGGATGAAATCGGATGGATCTATGCGCGAACCCCTTCCGTGTGTGGAGTCTTAATTTCCCCCCCCCCCGTTTCATTTCTTTTTCGTTTCTGCTGCCGGCGGCCCATCTTTTTTTTTTCCGCGTTTGGCTGGGAATGATTCGACACTTCCTTATTGCCGAAAAAATCTGCCCTCCATATTCACATATTTCTTGCTCCGGAGAGTCATTCTTTTCGTACCGAGCAATTAAATGAGCGCCAAGTCGCCCGAATTTTGATCCCAATTTCCTGCAAGCCTCCCGGTATCAGTTGTCCTTCGTTCTTCCCGCCCTAGCGGTACCCCGGGGTGAGTTTCCTTGGGCAATGCTTTAGGTAAGCGCCAGCAAGGCCACTCCCTTTTTCTGATTCCGGTCTTATTTCCACCGTGCCCATGTTTTCCATTCCATTTCTCTCTAGTTTTTGTTTTTTGAGCGGATGTGCTTGCTTCCTTTTTGTGGTGCGGGGATGGCCAGCTTTGAGATCCTCCGGTGTAGTTCCTGTTTTTTCTTTCCCTTCCCTCCACCACTTGACCTTTCTCCGCCCGTGCATTTTCCCTTTGTGGCAGCCTTATTTTTGCTAGTCCTTCCCGGTCGCACATGCTGAATGGAACTTCTCCTAGCTGTCGCGAGTCCTGGCGCTCCTTTTGAGTCGATTAGAGCTTCAGTACTCTCCGTTTAAGCCCTCCACCTCTTTTCTTTTCTTTTTACAGAAATTTGGATCCTTTTTTCTAAGAGCGGACAAGCATCTCTAGAAACTTCCTCCAGGCAGGGTGTCTCCCGCTTTCCCCCCTTTCCTTGCGGCGCGCAAAGCGGAATACTTCCAGAAGCACCCCCCCCGACCTTCGCGCATCAACTTCTCCAGTTCTTTCCTCCCCCTCGTGATGTAGGCAGTCGACCTGTTCTCCTCCCTTTTTTGCTCCTTTAAGGGCGGATTTTAAGAATCAATCTTGATGTCGAACCTGATGGGTTTCCCGAGTCTTGATGTCCCGAAGTTCTCCTGTGCCTTCCTTTTTTTCAATCCACTTTTTTCCGTGACTGTTGAAATGTTGCTTCTTTCTTTCTTCTTTCCACCAGGGCACGCCTCGATAATCCCCTTTTTTTTTTCCGGCTCATTCGCTGTTTCCTCCCTCGCGTCTGTTTGTTCGACCTTACAGGGTTTTGATAACTTCTTTTCTTCGACCCCCCTCCCCCTTCTCCTTTTTGAACTTAACATCCTTCGTTTTGTTTTCTCGCTGCCGCCCATCCTTCCTAAGATAATCTCCCCTGCGCCCGGATTTTTTTAACGAATTCCTTGCAGGTCCTTGTTCGCGCCCGAGGCCTCTTTTTTTTTGCTGGGGTTTTTCCTGCCACCCAACGCACGAGTTTCCCCCTTAAAGTCGAATACGGAGCTTTTTATGGGCATGCCGTTTTCTTTTTCCCGTCTTCTGGCCGACATGCTCCTTTTGCCTTTTTTAACGGCCTCTTGTTCCCGTCCCCGTATGTGGCTTTTTTGTACATGTCAGTATCCTCTCCCCCCCTCAGTTGGAAGGCGGTCTATTTTTTCTTCTTCACCAAACTGAGCCGAGATGACATTTTCCAAGAGGGCCGGTTTGGTAGTCCTTACCAATGAGATTCCGCGACTCCTTTTTTGATCATTTTACTTTTCCCCTCTGTTCCACCATGCGCCGACGTTTTCCTCCCCGCGTCTAACGCCCGCCTACTTTCGCAAGCGGACGCTGCTATTGGTAGTACTTTTCCTTCTTCTTTCATCCGCGGCGCGTAGAGATTTTTTCCGCCTTTTTGATGCGTATTCTTTTGTTCGGGTTCGCGAGCTGGCATCGCGCCGACCCCCCCCCGTGGTCAACTGATATGGTTCCGAATTCGTCACGAGATCACCTTTCCCCCGTCTCCCCCCTTTTCGTCTGAGACGGGATTTCCTTTTCCCCCTCTGAGCTGCATTTGAAGATAATCGATCGGTGTACTCTTCTTGCTTTTCATAAATCCCGAAGAGTCTCGCTGTTGCCGTTTCTCCCCCCGAGCTCTCCCTTCCCTCTATTTTTTTTTGTTTAGAAGACGCGTTGTACAAAGTCTTTTTTTCTTCACAGTTTATGTGATGATGCCCCGGAGCGCCCATTCTCCCCTTTACCCTCTCCCAGATATGATAGCTAGCTTGATCACACGGGAAAGCCCTCTTTTCGTTTCCTTTCCGCGAGCAGGAATGTTCTTGTGTTCTTTCTTTTCTCCAATCGTCTCTCGCAGATATCTCTTCCACTTGGTCTTCCTCTCTTTCCCATCTAGCTGGACAAACTAGAAATTCTTCCGTCCAAATGAATCCCCCTCTCTCTTTCCCAATCGCGGGTGGAGTACTTCTCCTCTGGCGCAATCCGAATATTCTTCTCTTGCGCACGAATTGCTTGCGTTTTTTTGGTTAATGCTGCGTCAGTCCTTTCTTTTGAAGACGGAGCTGCCAACTTTCTTATGATCACGCCAATTCTTTCTTCCTTCGCCCCTTATTGAGTGCTTCAGAATGTCGCTCTTTTGGAATTAATGGTCATAAATTGTCAGTCTCCCAGTCACTCGGCCACTTCCTTTCTTTTTCCCCCCCACGCCCGAAGAGTTTTCCCAACCCCCTTCTCCCCCGAGGGTGAGATGCCCTTTCAGTGCACCCCCCCCTCTTCTTGGTTGGCCAGACTTCTGCAAGTTCCGTTTTGCCTCCTTTGGCTGCGGTAGTCGCGGAACTGGCACTTTGCGGTCGGGTGAATCCCGCCTCCCCTCCCACGCGCTCCTTTATTCGGGCGAACCTTTCTTCCTCCCGTTAGAAAGTGTCTACGGTCAAGCGGTTTCTTTTATGTAAAGTTTTTCACTCACGCTCGGCGCACATCAGATTGTTGTTTAAGAGTTCTTAAGGGCTTTGTCGACAATTCTGCCTTTTTTTCTCCCGTCTCTTCCGAGCGGGGCGAATCCCCTCATGAGCCCCCGTATCAAAGTGTCTTTATCGGGCCGTGCCCCTTTTTTTTCCTCCCTCCCTTGCAGCATCGATTTCCACCATGCTTCAGTTTATTTGTCGGCGACATGCACATTATAAAATCTGGCTCACAGGGAGAATGCTCCCCTATTTCCCACCTCCCGATTTGGGATTTTTTCCCCTTCCATGCCTTTTTTCCCTTCTTTTCCTGTCTTGGTGACAATCGTGACTTTTTTCTGCGTTTTGTGAGATGGCTGGGATTTTCATGTCCAATTATTCCTAGGTTGTGGGCAAGTCCCACTTTGTTTTTAACTTCCCTGCTTGGATGACTTTAGGTTTGGTGACTCTGCTCTTCCCCCCCCTACAAGAGAAAATACATTCTGGTCATATAACTCTCTTCTTCTTTCTGAGCCCCTCATTCCGTCATGATACTACTCAGGAGTGACGAAGCTCCGTAGTTCAAGCTCTCTTTCATTTGAACACTTCTTTCCTTGCCCCTCCCGTCATCCGTCCCCAATGAGTTAGCTTGACGAGTCTTTTCCTCAGAAGTACAGGACTTTCCTTGGCGTTTCAGTCAGTGCCTTTCAATTCGGGTCTTCCTTCCCCACTGGAACTGCTCATCGCATGTCTTCCCTCCAGTGAAACCCCCCCTTCTCCTGTCAGCACACTACTTCTTCCCCCAATCAGTTGTTGTTGTTTCTCTGCTTTTGCTGCAGGGCATTTTTTTGCCGGTTTCTGGCCTAGATGAATGCTCTCCCCGCTTTCGTTCGTTGGAGGATTAAACCCCTGGCATCTCCCCATTTCTCACCATACCGGTACAGGCGATTCTCCTTCCTCGTCTCCCCCAATCCTCGCTCTAGCTGGGGAACGGGCCGGGACTGATTTTGGCCATTTAGTGCCCCCCTTCTAAGTTAGGACGAAGTTTGCACTCTCTTGTAACGCAGGTTCTTTTAGGGACTCTCCCGATCCCCCCCCTCTTGTATTTCCCGAAAACATCTTATGATTTCTTCGAAGTCGTGTCCCCTCGGCGAGTTAATTATCTCCTACTTTTCGCGTCCACCATTGTGGCGTGCGCCTTCCACCGCTCGGAAATAATTCCCAGGATCACCTCCCCTGTCGCCGGGTTTACAACAAGTCCGCCAGTTCCCGTCTTTCCTCCCCTCGCTCGAGGAAGGCGGCGGCGCTTTCTCCATGACCTGGGTTAGGTTCCTGAAATGTTTTCTTTCGAGGGTGCCTTCTGTTCGCTCCTTTGATGTCCCGACAGTCTTGTTTTTTCTTCTTCTTTGAAGCAAACCCCCCCCCCCAAAGTTTCGGTTCGTTGCACTCGGTCTATAGGTGGCCTTTTCGTCTACCACTTTTTGGACGGCTTTTTCAATACCATTTTGTTTGATGGTTACCTTTCTCTGCGCCTCCTTGGTCCTAGACCCTCGCATTGCCCCCAGGAAGAATTTTCTACACCTCCATTTTTTTTTCTACTTAAAAAATCTAAATCTTAGGGTGCTTTGACCGGCCTTTCCCTATAGCTCTTAGAGCCTTTTTGCTTTGTCCTGCTTTTTTGAGAATTTACAACGAACTATTGCCGCCTTTTCTTACGTTTTGACATTGTCTCCGTCTCTGGTCTGGTCGAGCACACCAAGCTTTACTCCGGCTCCCTTCTCTCCTCCTGGCCGGCATCCTTTGATTTCTGTCTTCTGCCGTACCGTCGTATGGATTGTTTTCCTTTCCCGTGCCTTTCCGATCTTGGCGGATTTTGTTCTTAGAGCCTCTCCTCTTGTTGGAACGGGAAGTGGATGTGGCGCGATTTTTGTTACTCTTTCCCCCCCCCTGATTGACTGAGTGAGCGAAGAGCGGCCGGTGATCTCTTTCCCTATGTGTTGCCCCTTGACCTTGCATTTTCTTCGCTTTGACATTTAAAGTTGGCAGATCTCAACCCCTGGTCCTCTTGGCAGCGAAAGAGAAAGCCAGTCTCCGGATTGCGTTGGTTGGGTGGCCTCTCTTGGTGGGGGGGTTACACAAAAACAAAAAAAAAAAAAAAAATTAGCGAGGATCCTTACGCTCATTGCTATCGCCCGGTACTTTTTAACTCAATTTTGCCTATTTTTGACTGACGCCCTAATGGTTTGGAGATCTCGGTCCTTCTCGTGGGGCCTGCCGGAGATGTTTCCCTCCGTTGGAACAGAACCCATACCAACGTGGAAGATGGATCCTCTCCTCTTTTTTGGAGATCAATCTTCCATCAGACCCTTTCTCTTCCTCCGCAGAGTTTATGTTTCCTCCGGTTATCCACATGACAACAATTAGGAGTAAGATCCTCTCGATCATGGGTAATTTTTTCTAGCTCTGTAAATTTCCCCGTCTTGTGAGAATTGCTCTGGGTTCGCGTGATTCACACACAG
>Ga0179593_1277650_pt1 | contig 12784 bp, 21 predicted proteins | sample CZODoug2_1_08_16_FD_185931 | JGI IMG/M metagenome (GOLD analysis project Ga0179593, IMG submission 185931) | Vadose zone soil fungal communities from Angelo Coast Range Reserve, California, USA - CZODoug2_1_08_16fungal (PacBio error correction) | ecosystem: Environmental > Terrestrial > Soil >... | reverse complement strand
GCAGGTTAGAACTCCCTTGGTTTGCACCTTAATTTCCAATGCTTTGTGACCGTCTTTCTGGTATTTCTTTGCGTCCCTATGCTGCTCCTTGTTTCCATTTTCAGTTTCTCCACCCCCACTGCCCTATAAACTTGCCCCACCAACCCTCTGGGGTCTTACCCGCCCCGCCCCCTTCTTTTCTTTTGCCCTTACCGCGCTGTCAGCCTTCTTTATTGCGTTTTCAGGCTTCTTATTATCTTCTGGCCCGCTAGACTTTTAGAGGAGACCTTGTGAGCCTAGTTCCACCCCTACCGTAATCTCTGCTGTGTCGTTTGTCCCTGTTATCGATACTTACGGCCTGTTTTTCTTTTACCATTCTCTTCCTATTCAGGTCTTTGTACTTTAACCACCTAGTTAGACCTTTCTCTCTGGCGCCTTTCGGTTCCGTTCTCCAGATTTTCGGGGACGACCCTCTCGTTCCCCCTGCTTGGCCTCCGCCCCCCACCAAAGCATTTCGCGCGGTCTTCCCCTTCTCTTCCCCTGTCCTTTCCTATCGACTAGTCTTACTTGGTTGCCCCTAAGTATAATTCTTGTCCTATTTATTTTTCAGGTCCCTAGCCACTTCGTAAATTTTACTGGTCCACTTTAATTTCTACGCGCCTGTTTTTTTCAGACCTGTCACATTCACCACTCCAAGCTGACCTTCACCGTTTATTCACCACCGAAACTTTTGTCCTGTTATTATTGTACATCTTTTTCCCAGTTCCTGTCGCCATTTTCCTGTTGTATAAGCATATCCGTTTAGTCAGACAAGGACCAAACACAACCCTTATCAAAAATGAACCTTTTTTCCCCCCTTTCCACAATTTATTGGTTTGATTTTTTTAGATCTTGTGGTAAAAACAGTCGTATTTTCTTTGATGTTTGGTGTCGTCACAAGGCGCCTTCCTCCCTCTATTTTTTTTAAATTTGTTAGGATAATAGAATCCGAGTGACCCCATTCTTCTGCGATATTGACCCCTACAGAACCCTACTATCTTTCATATGGCAACCATTTTTATGCTTCGTAGTAGGGGGAACCTCTTTGTTTACCGTCGTCCTTTTGGTAATCTTACTATATATAATTTTTCCCAAGGATTTTCCCCTTCTTTCTTCCACCCCCCCAAGCTCCTCGTTGTTCTTTCTCCGGAATTCTGTTTTTTTTTCTTTTGCAGTTGCCCAACCTCGAGAGCTGTCTTATGCGTTTTTTTTCGACTAGTTGAGTGACTTTTCCCAACCCTGTTCATTTCCCTCAACACCTTCCACATTGTCGGGTTATGTGTTTCAAATCCCTGATCCCGATCTTTCTCTTTAGAATTGATTTCTCCCCTACTTCATCCCTCCCCCCCTTCCGTGAAAAATCAGGGCAGACCACCACCAACATTTCGTGCGTGGTCACACCCCCCCTTTCGAAGGGGGGAGTCAACCCTCCCCCGGACTTTGAATCTTTTTTACCCTCTGTTTTAGTTTTGATCCGTAAACCAATCCGGAAAGTCGTTGAACACAGAGATACCCCCAGGCTACTGGACTTTGTTTTTTCTTAAGCCGGTTATTGGACCCAGGGTCTAGATCTGTTTAACGAGGTTTTTGGGTAGTCTCTTACCAAGGAAGAAGAAAACTGGCTTCGCTATGGGCCTAGATTCCACAAATACTCATTGCTTTACCCTACCCATTGTCCTCCTTGAGGCACCCCACATAGTCTTCCCCCACCATTAATCCTTCGCCTCCCCCCCCGATTTCTCAGCTTTACTGGTCCTGTAGGCTAATCCCTCTTACAATTTGTCCCCCCCTAGAGTTATTTAACTCTCCCCTGATCAGAGGTCCTGATGTAGTCCCCTTTTCTCCACCTTTCCAAACGGCCTTTCTCCTTTTGCCATCTCACTTTGTTGGGTTTTATCGATTCTTCCCCTTTTTTTTTTGGGCCCAAGAGTACCTGTTACTCCCCAACACATTCTTACTCTTTCGAACTTAATTGTTTTTTTTCTTTTTTTTTTTTTTTTTCTTAGACTGTTGCATCCATTGCTCTATCAATATATTTGTAGCCTAACCCGAGCGTACTTTTTCAGATAGCCCCTTCTGCACCCTTTACCATCAACGATTGGGCCTTTATCCTCATATTTCTTTTTCTAGGCCCGCCTTCCACGTGTTTTGGCTTTTTTCTTTGGATAAACACCACTTGGCCCTATATATGGTTCACTTCCCCAAGGTAGCTTATACGTGTTTTCTCGTCTTTGACATCCCTTTTCCCTTCCACCTCCCTTTTCCCAGGAAACTAAACTTTTTTAATGCATTTCTTGTCTCCATGCTGTTATTAGAATTTATTTAACAGGTACACGCTGTGGGTTGGGTTTGCTTCTTATTTTCTTGCATGTTGCTCTTTTTTTTCCAGAATTAGCCCCCTGCCCAATTTCCCCAAATAGTTTGAAGTATAGCTTAACCAATGACACCCTACCCCAGTTCTTTCTTTCTCCATCCCCCCTTTCCTTTTTCCATTCACTTTAAGCTTTGAGCTCCTCCCCCAAGATCTCGCAAACTTTTTTTCCCCCCTGGTCGCAATTTCCTTCATTCGCAGCACCCGCCTTTTTTCTATTGTTTGTGTTTTCGCCTTTCCACTTTATATTTCTCCGACACCCCAAAGTATGATACTCCTCTATCCTCCAATTGCACCCATCCCTGTACAAAGAGTCCCCCCTCGATGAGATACAAACATACCCCATATCCTTTCTTTAAGCTCTTTATTTACAGCTATACGACCTTTTTTAAACTTGTTTGCTAGTATGAAACACGAACCCCCCCCCATTGTCCCCACCCCACTCAACAACCCTCCCCCTCTTTTCCCCAACACAACCCCACTCCATCCGACTTGTTTACACCAAACTGTATTTTTTTGTGTCTTAAAGTTTTTTTTTTTCTCTTTTTTTTTTGCAGTTGATTCCTTTCCTCCCGTTCGATCTGAGCACCCCCCCCAAACCCTGTCCTGTTGTTCTCCCTTTTCTCCGAAATTTCCTAGCTTGAATAGTTTTTCCCGGACACACCTCTTGGTTTTAATTGCACTAACGTTACATGTCCCCGCCTCTGTAGCTTTGTTCCCTTACAAACCCCTTCCAAGTTTCCAAGGAGCACTTCCTTACGTCCCTCCTACTATGTTGAAGATCTCTGACGTCCCCCCCGTTTTCTCGTCCCTTATTCAGACGGTTTAGAGGGAGCGGAGGTTGTCGTCCAGTCTTGCCAGTCTCACTTCTCTTAACTCGAGCATTTTTTTTCCAAGAGGTTAGGTCAGCGCTGTGTTCTTGGCTTAACCGATCTCCGCTTCCCCATACTCATTTGACGAAAGCTTCCTGAAAGGTGTCTCCCGTTTTGTTTTGAGTTTTATAGGATATCCCCCTGTGAAAAAATGCCCCCCCAAATCTCCCGTTATTCCTCCACACCTCTCACCAAATTTTTCCCCCAACCAACACGCACCGCCTTCCAGTTCTTCCATACGAATTCCTTATTTTCTCTTAAGTTAGGTACCGCTCTGCATTCAAAGTCCCCATCCTTTTTTTTCGTCCCCTAGCAAAGGAGTCCCGTGGATTTTGTCGTAAGCACCCTGGGGGGTGGCAGTTCAATAGAGGTGTCTGTTCTGATCCTGATGCGCAGCTTGATTGTGACCTCTTTCTCAGCTGGAATATGACAGTTATCTCCCTCCGTCGTTTCATCGCCAGTTTCTGTTTTTTTTGATGGTTCCCATGGAAGTGTCAAAACGACCCGTTTAGTGTCATTCGTACCAGGGTTTGTCGTGCCACCTCCTCGGATTTGACGCCCACAGAAATTTTCCCCCCCATTTACCAACCCCCCCCCAAGAGCTTTTCTCAAGACCTCCTTTTTTTTTTTCTAGACTTGTGTTTTTTTTGCTGTTTGGTCCATTTTTTTTTGTTTTTTTCTGCTTTATTTTTTGGCTTTCTCAGTTAGAACATTCCCTTTTCAGACAAAACCAATGGTTCTACTCCCTCAAGGTTTCTGGTTGTGTGACTACCACTGTTCGACCCTCTCTTCACTCTGCAGATTCTGTTCCTGGCCCTTCACTGATTTTGAACGATCTGGGAACGACTCTACAGTTATGTAGAGACATGATTCCATCTCACCTTTTTACCTGTCTACCCCCTCCTTGATTAGTATCCCTCCCACTAGTTGTTTGGTGCTTAGCCTACACCCGTCCCCGTGGTTTTTTTCTCTTTCCTCTCGCCTACCAGCTTCTTTTAAATTTTACCGGCTTCTCTGAATCATTACTGATTAGCCTTTTTTTGATCTGAAGTTGAAAGGGTTTTCTTCTAATCACTTTCCAAGATGATCGTTTTTTCGTTTTTTTTTTTCCCTTGGCGTTTGTCGACCTTATAGGGCCCCAAGGTGTTCACCACTGCTTTTTTGATATACAGGGTCGCCAAGTCATCCTTCCCCCCCATCCGATTTTGGAGATACGTTCTTTTTTTTTCCCTTCTTCGAGTCCAATTAGTATTCAGGTATTTCAAATCCCTATGACCGGGTTCCAAGACCTTCCTTGGCAAGGCGCATCCCCCTCTTTCTGTAATCACCCCCCAACAATCTGCTTTGTAGGTAAGTAGCTGACCGTAACCTTCCCTTCCGCCGGCTCCCCCTGAGGTTCTCTAGCAGTAGCTCCTGATCACATCTCCGTCCTCGGTACCCCAACTGCACCATCCCTTCTCCAAAATATATTCAATTTTTTTTCCAAGTTAGTTTTTTTCTAGGCTTGACATTTGGACATAGTTGTACTCACCCCCTCTACCCTCTATGGTTTACCTTCACTTCGTGTTACCATTCTTAAAACATGAACCCAAATGGAGTCATCTATTAGCTAGTTTCTCCCGTGTAATCTTTCCCTGTACTTTTTATAACCGATGCTGTGTAGTCCTGTCCCCCACATAGCCTAAACTGTTGACTCCCCCCCCCCAAAACCCCCCCCCCCTAGCCCTCAACCCTTCACCCCCCCCCTTTTGGAGAATCTTTTTGTTTTTTCAGTCTATGGTTCTGTGAAAAAACACAGTCCAGGTTCTTTTTATTGGGGGGTTTAGGGGTTCTTTTTTTGACCAGGGGTTTTTTTGGGAGTCTTCTTATTTTACCTTTCCTTTTTCTCTTTTGTTTTTCATTAGAAGGTTACCATCATTTTCAAATCGTCTCTTGCTCACCCCACATCTTAGACCCTTTTGTTCTGCTCCCTCTATTTTTTTCACCTTTTAGTCACTTGTTGCTTGTAGATATCCCCTTATATCTTTTGAATATTATAGTGTTTTCCCCTTTTGCGATTTTTTTTTCAAACCAAATTCCCTCTTCCTGGGTTTTGTGGCTAAGAGCTCCTTTTTCTGCTGTTTTTTTTAAACACCTGCGAGACTGCTTGTTGCCCCCTAATAGCGATACAGTGGCTCTCCCCATTCCCCCCCAGCCATTTCCTCCCACTTATTTTATCTCCACCAGTGTTATGGTGTTTCTGATTTTTCACCCTTTGAGTACTTCTATTTTTCTTTCTCCTTTGCTTTATTCTTTCCCTCCCTCACTTCCTGTTTTCCCCCAGTGCACGCCTGACCCCTTCCGTACTGCACCCCCCTCGGTTTGACCCTTTACCGTCTAATCCCTAGTGGAGCTTCACACGTTCCGACCCTCCCCAGGCCCTCATTACACCAGAGTTGTTTTTCACCTTTTTTTCAGAGCCTGGATGTTAATGCAATTGCTACCCAATTTTCCCCTTCCCCCCTTCAGTAGTAACCCCGTTTTCTAGGTTTTTTGTTTGTTTTTTGTCGGTTTGTTTTTTTTGGGGGGGGTTTTTTTTTTTTTGGGGTTTTTTTGTTTTTTTTTTTTGGGGGGGGTTTGGGGTTGTTTTTGTGTTTTTGGGGGTGTTCTGTGAAAGAGGGTCGTACCAGAAGGAATGCCACCTCTTTCTCCTCTCTGCTCTTTCCCCTAATCCCCTCTTTCCTAGCGGTCAAACATCGGTCATGGATCGCTCATACACTGATTCTTCACTCAAGTCACCCGACTCTTTCTCTCCCACAAGTTTCGAAGCGGATTGCGATTCCAGTTTTCTTTCCCAATATGCCTGCACACAACTTGTATGAGCTACCCTTTTTTACCAACTTTCGTGGCCTGCTTGTTCCCTAAGTGATTCTTCCGGGTCAAACCCCGTTTTTTTTCCGATCTTCTTTTCTTCTTTTTTTGATTTTTCGATATATTTGTGCCCAATTGATAACTCACTTACCCTCCCCCCTTCTTTTTTTCCCCCTCTTTGTCTTGCCCTGGTAATCCTCTCCTTTTTCCGAACACTATTATATTACCGCATTCCTGGGTTTCATCGCCAGAACGATATTCATTTTCCCTGACCGTTAATATAGCCTTATTCCTTGCTTCCTCCCTCCTCAGATGGGGAGTCATATGCATTTCTTCTAGGCTCGATTTCCTCTGGTTTTTTTAACTCCCTCTGGTCCTCTTCATATTCTTTTGAATGCCCTTTTTCCATTCGCTTTTATACCTTTTGTGTTCTCCGCCTTTCCTCCTTTTCCCAGTAGCCCGTTTGACCTCCACTACCCCCCAAAACTCTCTTTTTTGTCCCCTTCTTTTTCTTGTTCATCTCTTTACTGAGTCGGACTTTATTCATTTCCTCGACTTTTTGCGTTGCTCCCTGCTTTAGTCCTTAAGTTTAGGTGTATTGATGGAACCTGCAAGCTCCCCAATTGCCCACGCAGGCCCCCCCAACCTAGTCCTCTCCAGGATTTCCCATTACAACTCCAGACCAGTTTCTCTCCTTTTTTTTTTTCATTTCTTTCCCTCCGCACGGTATGTTTATCTCCCAGCTCTTATCCCCCCCCTCTGTGTTTTAACAGACCAGCCCACACTCTGGCAGCCACTGCATGCCTTCTTTTGTTGGACCCCATTTCCCCCCTCGTATTATCGACACCCTAATATATAACTTCCTTTCCCACCCCCAACTCCCCTTACACCTTGTAGTAACCCCAACAATACTCTGAGATCTCCACTTTCCCATACAACTTCCTCGTTACGTTTCTCTGGATGAGTTTTTGAATACATTGACATTTCCCACCAAAGGGTTGCTCATCCTCCAAACCAATCCAACTCCTGTTAACCCCCCCCCCCAAAAAGTACAGACCCGATTTTCACACACCACCCCAACTAAAGATCCCTTGTTTTTCCAAAAAGTCTCTTCGAACCCCATGTTGATTGTGCAGGTTGTAGTTGATGAACGTTTTTTGGGGTTCTTTCGGCGTTTGTTTGGTCACGGTTGTTTTTTACGATCTATGGATTACTACCCCGCATTTCCGTTTTCTCCGCTAACTTGTAGAGATTTATTTTCCTTAATATTTAACTTTTACCCCCAAATTTTTCCTTGTTTTTAATGACGTTCCCGTGTTACTTTCAGTCTTTTTCTCCCTTTTGTTGACCTTGTTTACAGCGCCCCTTTTTACCTTTTTCAAGTCAAGTGGTTTTCCCAGCAGTATACGATGTTTCCGTCTTCTCTCCCCCCGATCGTCTTATGTAGCCCTCTACTGGATTCTGGTCCGAGGATGGATTGGTTACATTTTTCTTTGTTCAGGTCTGGATGATTCCTTCCGCCCTTTCTGTTTTTTGCCTAAATTCAGTTCGCGTCCGGTAGGTTTTGTAAAACCTTTCTTTTTGTCTCACTTCATCCTTTCGACCCCTCCCCCTCTGGCACGTTTTCCCTTTATAGACTCTGTTACTATGCTGCCCCCCCTGACGAGACAACGGCTAATTGACCAAGCCCCACAAAATTGCATTCCCTCATTCTCCGCCCCCCAACCTTTTCTCCCCTTGGCACCCCAACAACAACTCCACCGCCTCTACTCCCCCCACTTTCCAGAGAACCTTCTCCCTTCGACTATCTTTCTTCTTCCCACTTTTCACCTCAAATTCCATAGTGTCTTATCGCCTACTAAATTGGCCTTGAGTGCGCCCCCCGAAAACATAGGTGGTTTTTGGTTGTTAATCTTTCTGTCATCTCCTTTGGTTCTTCATGAGTAACATTGATAGTCTTTCCCAGCTCGGCCTCGTCCCCTTCCTTATCTCGTCCCTTTCGCCGCTTTCTGATATCCGTGAACGCTCCCAATCATATTTAGTATTAGGTTTCTACAGTTGACTTCTGCCCCACACTCTTTTATGCGCTGCCCTTTTTGGGGTGTGAAAAGGTTTCTTGCACCTTAGTCACCGTACCACCTCACAACCCCGGAACAAACACATCACCCCCACCACTCATTCCCCAATCCCGATATGTTTCCGGCCTACTCCTTTCGTTGTTGAGTTTTGAAGATTTCCTTACGTTTTTTTTGATTATGGTTTTTTTTTCTTTTGATGTTTTTTTCCCGTGCAGCAGGGGCCCCCAAGGACCTTAGACCCCCAAATCCCTGAAGATTAAACCTTTCTGTTTCTGAAGCCCCCCTTTTCACTAGATTCTTCAGTCCCCTCCGGACTCCGTGCACAGTCCGATTTTTGCCCCTCCTTCTTTCAGAACTTTTCCTAGGGAAATGAATGACTTTGATTTTCGTCTGTCACTTTTACTAATGCTATCTAGGCCCAGTTCCCCACATGATCATGGCCCCGCTTTCCATTCCCCCCCAACCCCCCCCTCTTGTCGTGGTGTCTCTTCAGCCGCCTCACACTTCTGGTGGCTTTGAAGACAAGGATGTGAGTGAATTTCCTTTTTTGAGTTCCTTCACCTTCTTACCTGAGCTCCTTCTCTTCATGGAACTTTAGAGTGTGAAGCCTTTTCATAATATCAATTTTGAGGCCTGGGTGTTTTTTGTACATGTCTACTTCCCGCTTACTTCCTTCGTCTGCCCCGTGTTTCTTCTCTCCGTCTCTTGCCGAGAGCATTCCATGCACTTCTAGCCCTTTCCCAAGCTGTAATGCGAGGTTACTAGTTTAGCACAGTCGTTCTGTTGACGGTAGACAATTTATCCTGACTCTGTTACCACTCTTGGAAATGGACTTCGAATAAGAGTTCCCCTGTAAAACAACAGTAGGAGATATTTGATATCTCAGACTGTCTTTCCCGGCCTTTTCCACGATACCCTTACGCCTACCATTCTAGCCCGCCTTGTTATACGGCTCTTTCTTTTTCAACGGTCCTTTTCTATTCACCTACTCTGACCCATCTCATCAATGGCCATGTCGCCCTGTCAGTTTCCTCTCTTCCTTACCTTCCGTTTCTACTGTTCCAGTCCCCCCCCCCTTACCCTTCGTCTGTACTAATTTCTCTTTTTTTTTTTTAAACCCCCCCCTGCCCTTCCCTTTTTCTGCCTCCTTCTTCATCTCCCCAGTTTCTTTAGGTTACACTGATTTTTGTTTCCTTCATCTCCGTTTCTGCTCCTTCCCCGTCATCCCACCCCCCCCCCACACCTTAGTCAAAAAGAAAACCCCCCCTTTTCACCAACTTTCTTACTCCCTGCCCCCCTTGTTTTAGAAGTTCATCCTCGTTTTTTTTTTGACCATCCCCCTTCGTTTCTGTTCCCTTTATGGGTTTTGCGTGCCCATTCGGTTACTTTTCATGTTGGTTTTACCCTTTCTTTTTCTTTGTTGAGTCCTTATCCTCCATTTTTCCCACTTTTCTCTTTTGCATCTTCTCCCATTAACTTCTCGATCTCTTTGCCAATTTATGAGATCCGATTATTTTTCTTACGGTGTGTTCCATTATATTTACCTTTCCTTCTGATTCGTTCCCCTTTCCGGATCATTCTCGTCGTTGTTCCTTCCTATTGGTCCCCGTCACCCAACAATTCATCCCTGGCTGCTTTTTGTCCTTTTTTTTTGTTAGTTGTCTCTTTTATTGCTTCTTTGATCCGGTATTTTTTGCTGCCGTTGCCACTTCTTCTTTTTTTTTTCGCGATCTGGGCGAGGCTTTTCCCCCTTTGAGTTAACCTCAATTGTCGCCAATTTTCGATCACGAAACATTTCTTGTGTCCTGGCGGTCCCAGATTTTCTTATACTTTTTTTTACTGTATTGTCTCCAGGGCTTCATTCGTCCCCTACTACTCAGCTTGTCCCCCCCAGCGTCCTTTTTTGGACCGCCACCACTACTTCGGGTCCCATGTTCCCATAAATTCCTCCCTTCTTAGTTTCTATGCACACAGCCAGTGTCCCAATCACTTCCTGTTTTACTTTACAAATGGTTTTTCTTGACTTACTTTTCCCCCAATGTGTCCGACATTTTGACGCTTCCTCCCGGCCCGATGCCAAACTTTTTATAAGCGCACCTGAGCACTCCCTTCCCCCTCTCCTAGTTTCCAGCTTTTGCTCTGATTACCAGCATCATTTTCCCCCCCAATCCTTTCCCTTTATAGGGTCCTCTCGAAAAAAATCCGTTTGTGACCCCTCTGGTCAGTATTATCCCCGATGCAGTCGTCTATCTCACCTTCAATTACACCAGATCATTTATGCACCTTTTTGTAAGATTCCTTCTTTTTCTGCTCATAAGAATCCAATGCTTGGCCAACGAGAGTCTTAACTGCTCTATCGGTTTAGGATCTTTTTTTCCCTTGCTTTCTTTTTCACACGGCCTCTATCTTCTCTTTCCTCCTCCTTTTTTTGTGAGTTTTCTAGCCTAGATCCGTGGCTCGTCTCCCTCTTCGACAAAGGCCCTCTTTTCTCCTGTTCCTTCGTTTGACGCATTGACCTCTTACAGCTTTACCCTATCCTCTTTCCCCAGTGTGAATAGACTCACCTCCCCATTGTTCTTGTTACTTCCTTCCTGTATTTTTCCAAATGCACTTTTTGGCTAGATTCTTATTTATTAGAGTTCCCTAGGCCTACATGCCTTGTTGCATCTCTGGCCTCCTTCCTATCTCATTATCTGGTATCTGGCCTCTCAACCCCTCTAGTCTTAGTCCGACGCATTTTTTCTTTCGACCTCCCTCCCTTTTCCCGGTATTAACACTACCAACTATGTTGATGGCACCCTTCCCCTTTTCTTCCATTCTCCCCTATCATGCCATCATTTAGCTGCTTCCCCACCTGTCCTGACTTTTTGGTGTTTTGTTTTCCTTGCTGGTTCTCCCTGGAATGGTCTGTTAGTATGGAGGCCTCCCCCCCTTCCGAAGCGGTCATTACCAAAAATAGGATGTTTTTCTCTTTCAGCTTTTCCCCCGCCCCCCCATAACCCCCTCCTCTCCCTGTTTTCTCTAATTTTCCTGACAATTCTCTTGCAAGTTAACCTCCTTCACTCACTATCCTCAAATATTTTTGTCCCTCCAAGTCCCACTTTTCGCCTGACCTGCTTTCTCTCCCCATCCACGCCCCTCGCTGTCTGTTTTGTACGCCACGTCCAACCCGCATAGTTCGACGACACCATGCCATATTTATCTCCACCCACAAAGTTCTTCACTTTTTCCCCCCTCTTCAGACCCCTTCCTCTCTTCGAGCAACACATTTTTACATCCCATCTCAGATACTTTTTATGTACGATGGCAAGCCTCTTCGAACTTGTCCCCCTTCTGTAGTCTCCCCTTTCCCCAACACCTCCCACAGCAGGTACAATCTACCCAAACTTTTTTTCACTCCCGATTCCCCCCCCAACCATCAATCCCCTACCATTTTGTTGACCCCCGCTCTTTCCCCCACCAACTTTTTTCCCTCCCTGTGTATTTTGTCTTGACAGTTTTTCTTTTTTCTTTTTTGTTTAGGTCTGTTTTCGTTTTGACGCCTTCTATTGGGGGCCACCCCCATCCGTTCTCTCCCGCTTCCCTGGATCCGATTACTGAAGCGTGATCACCGTCCCAATTTTTCTGTGGTGACATGCCATTTTTTTCCCGTCGGGTCCTCTTCGTGTCTCCTTTGGTGGTTCCTGCACTTCCTTTTTCCTGTACCATTGGTCCCCCCGGACAGAACTGTCACCTTTGCTTTTTTCACTGTAATGCCTCTTTTTTTCAGTTTTCCTTTTCGCCGCGTAAAACCTACTGCCGTGATGCCTTACGCCTTTTTTAGTTCCAGCGGGTGTCTTTTTGGCAAGGCTGTACTCATTCCGGAGATGCACTCGTGCAGTTTAGTTTTTGCTACCCTCTGATGTGCTCATTTTTCACTATGGATGTACCCTTCTATTCCTTGCACCCCCTTACCCTTCCTCTTTGGTCTGACCGAAACAGAGTAATAACACTGTCTCCCTCGTCTTCATGACGCTGCTTTCAACTTTTCCCCACTCATCTCTTTAAATCCAGACCCCACCCATTTCTTCCTCATACCTTATCGAAAACTCCTACTTAAACCAACCCTTCCCCAACCTCAACGACTCTTCTCTTTCTCAAGTATTAACCTTACCCTTCTCTCCCCTTTCCCCTTACCGCTTTTCCATCTAGCTTTTCACTGTAAAATAGCCTTGTCTTTCTGACCCTAACCCTCCGTCTGGGGATGGCGGCTCATCTAACACCCCACCTTCTGTGTTGTGGGCCTCGCTTTTTCAGAAGGTGGGTTTCTCCGTATCACCTTCTAGCATTTTTCAGCATAGGCCCTACTGTAAACATAAATGTCCTTCGCGTTCCCTATCAGACTGATCCCCTAAGTTAGGTGCCTTTTTTTTTCCATTAGCCAGCCCTCTGTCCAGCTTCTCTCCTCGAGGCTACAGTGGTAAGTCGCAAAACCGATCTGGAGCTTCTTTGAACTTTTTTTGTATGCAACGTCCAATGTTTCGTCTTTACTGGATTCCTCTCTTCATTAAAGTCACCCCCCCATCGACCACCCCCCCTTTCTCTCCCTCACAACA
>Ga0179593_1261494_pt1 | contig 12784 bp, 17 predicted proteins | sample CZODoug2_1_08_16_FD_185931 | JGI IMG/M metagenome (GOLD analysis project Ga0179593, IMG submission 185931) | Vadose zone soil fungal communities from Angelo Coast Range Reserve, California, USA - CZODoug2_1_08_16fungal (PacBio error correction) | ecosystem: Environmental > Terrestrial > Soil >... | reverse complement strand
CCTTTTTCCACTGATGAGCCGATTCCTTTTGACCCGGGGTCGTTGGCAGGCCCACTCCCCGACCAAGGACATTGTGACAACCCACCCCACGCTGCTTCATGTCTTGATCGAGTACACCCTCTTTTCGAATTCTTTCCCCCCCGTTTTTCAAGCCTTTGATTTATTTTTATGAGCAACTTCGAGATCCTTTTTCCCAGACATTCCTTCTAGAAGACGGCAGAGGAAGTCTCGTAGCCGTACGCGGGGTGACCTTTTTTTCTGTCCAACTTTGCCGTAGACGCGTTTTATACTGCAAGAGTTTTTTTTTCCCCTCTTCCGAGTCCTCTCTTTCTTTCTGCTTTATTTCAATGACCTCTGATTACATTCCCCTTTTTCACTTGTTCTAGAACGTCAGACGTATCTTTTCCCCCATCGCAGGTCTGCTGAGTTTGCTGGGCCATCGAGAGGAAGTCTCCTGGGTAATAGAGCGCGTTTTAAGCTCCTTGATCGGGCTTTCCCTTCTTTCTTTTTCCCCTTCGAGTAGAGAAACCAAGTTTTCGTTCCCACCATCTGCTCACACTTGTCCCCGAGCGGATATACGGGGGAGGGGTATCGACCCCGAGGAGGTGAGGTAGCGGACTCTTTCTTCCCCCCCCTCCCTTGTCATTTCCGCCCCAGCCCTGCCCTTCATGAAAGTCCCTTCCCGCTACCAAGTGTCTCCTTCCCTTTCTCCCTCGTCGTTTTTGTTTTACCTTGGAGGCCAAACTTTCAATCCGTCTCCTCAAGAATTTCCGCTTTTCCCGTTCATGCTTCCTTTTCTCCTTGAAGTCGTTCCCAGCTGATTAGTGTTAGTAACGAGTTGTTCCCTTATTGTAAGCACCTCCCTTTTTTGTCCCTAGCTTTCCCTTTTGAGACCTCCGGCCAGGGGAATCTGATTCGTATTGGGCTGTGGCTCGGTCCGCTTTGTTATTCTTAGCGATTTTATGCCCCTTTCCAATATTTTTATAGTCCTCCATGTTCAGTTACCCTCCTTCCACCGGTTTTATAACGATATCAAATGGTTTTACCAGGGTTTGGTTCTTTGATCTTTTCGCCCATTGCTTTTTTCTTTTACTTCTGGAAGGATCGTTGTGGCTCGCCTTCCCCTTTGAGTTTTGGAATCGTTTGACGCAGTTTTACTTGTAGGGGGCCTTTATCTTGCCCCCTCCTCCCTTCAGAACCTACGTCCTTATGTTACGCCTGACGTCGAAGTGATTTTGGATGCACTTGTGGCATTTGGCGTCGTTGTGCCAGGGAAACACGCGCCTGAACCCTTTCGGCCATTTATCCCAAGCTTTGTTCTTTCCCTTCGCCTCTTTCCGTTACCCTTGGTGTTCGTTGTGTGCGTGGGCCGTGTATTTGTTCCTGGATGATTTCCTAGCCTCTGTCGTGTGTTTTAGATTTCCCTCGGGAAGGCCCCTTTTGACTCGGCTTCTCTTTCTCCCCCTTCTTTTCATTCTACTTGTGCCCCCTTTCTCGTCAGTCCCCCATTTTGACCCCTTTCCCTCGCCGCACGAGAGTTTTCAGCAAACTTTCTTCTTCTATGCGTTCCGTTCTTTGCTTCCCCACTCCCGAACTGCTTTAGACCGGCATAGTCTCTTTCCCGCCTCCACAATTTGTTTTTCTGGGTGGAGGTGGCAGCAGTCTCCCGGCGTCCGGGGGCTCTCCAGTTAGTTTCTTCCGTAGTTACGATCAGGAACCTATGCTTTTTTTTTCTCCTTTTCTCTTCCCTCCCTATCCATTCTTTTGTCTTCCACACCAGCTGTCTCTTCTTGCGTTCCCGTGGTTTTTCGTTTCTTGCCGTCCCCTTCCCCCTTGTGACTCCGTCTCCGATTAGTGTGTAGCACTTGTGTCACGTGATCGGGTCTTTTTTCTGACCCCGTACCCGCCCCGGTCTGGGCTGTTTTCACGCTTGAGTCTGCAACGTTCCCAGATGCGCGTAGGGCCGCCGTGAGTTCGTGCTTCTCTTTTGTCGACCCAAGCGTCTGAGAGCCGTTCCTTGTCGTTTTTTGGTCAACTGGTTTGCTGCAATCAAGTCCTCTCCCATTGATTGTTTCCTTTTCCTCGTCAGTGATAACCCTCCTCTCTATTTTCTCCTTGGGTTTGTGAGAGAGCTGTCATTCCTTGACTGATAGTTTTACCGCTCTAGGGCAGGGCCCTTTCTTTGCTCCAAACGTCCCCCGACCTCTTGCCTTTTGGATCGATGGCCCTACGAAGCAGTCCCATCCTCTGCACGGCGCTTCGTGGTACCTGTTAACTCATCGAAAAAGACCAGACCTCTTGTTGTCCCGTTTTCATGTTCACCCTATCTCCCTTTTTCCCCCCTATTGACCGCACCACTATCCTTTTTCCAGGATTTTCCCCTCTCTGGCATGGCCTGCCTTTCCACCACTGACCCCCCCCGTCACGAAGGTGACGACCTCCCTCGTTTTTTCCACAAACGCCTTCTAGTCCCTTATCCTCACTTCTCCCTTATTTCGCTTCTTCCTTTGACTCCTGTTCCCGACCTTCCTCTGTAACTCACGCCTTTTTCAACCTGATGAACCCTACACATCTCTTCCCCCACCCCCCCCCCCTTGTGCACTTGGGCATCCCGAGAATTTTCACTGCCACACACTTAGGAACTTGGTTTCGTCTACCGTTCCTCCTCCCGCACGGACCGTTTTCTGCTCCCCCTTTTTTTCGTTCGGCCTCATGATCCAACTTCCAGTAGTGGCTTCAAGCTTAACTTTCAACCCCTGGCCTCCATCTCGACCGTCCGTTCTTTTTTACTCCTGGAGAAGTTCTGAATTGGCCTTCCTTGGAATCCCCCCCCGCCCCCCTCTTCCTTTCCCCTTTTACATCATTCGGCCACCTTACCTGTTCCCAACCGCAATGACCCTTGCTGGTTTTTGGACTCCCCTTCCCTCAGTTCTCTTATAGCACCCTCTTGTTTTTTCTACTTCCTACCTCTCCTGGTTTCTTTTTTCCTTTTCGCCCACTACGCACACCTAATTGCCACTCTTCCCCCTTATGTAGAAAGGGACTTGGCCGGATTCCCCCCCCTAAGCTCTTTGCGTTTTTCCCTCTTGTTTTTGCCACCTTTTTCCTCATTGACGGCCAAGTTCTCCCTCTCCACACTTTTCCTCGTCATTTTCCTTGCAGAACCCCTCCTGTACAGGCGGTTTTCCTCCCTTAATACTCCCCCCCCTCTTTCGCTTAACTTTCTCCGGCTCCACGGTCAAAAAAACGTGGATCCGGTTATCAATTTCCTCGGTGGCGTTTCTCACCCTGAAGCTTTGAAGAAGTCCCCCATCTTTGCCTGAAATTACCCTCGTTAATCCCTTTTCCCGGCAAGACCAATGACGCCATCCCCCTTTTCCCCCCTCGCTTTTTTTTTTCCCCCTTCACTTTGTGTGAACGTCCGATGGGATGAACCGTCTGAATACGATTCGAGACCCATCTCTCAACTCTTGCCTAAGTACTCGTGAACCCCACAATCTACTTTTGCATCCTTCCTTCGTAGCTTTGGACCGTGGTTTCCCCTCACATGGTCCGACTCTCTGCCCTCGATCTTAGATTTCAGACCCGTCGGGGCGGTATGCCCTTGCGTTGCATTGGTTTATTTGTGATGTACAGTGGGTCTTTTTTCCCGAGTAAGATCCGCTTCTGTGGGTCCCTCTCCACCTCAAACAGTCTACCTTCCCCGCTTGAACCAGTTTGATTTTCAGGATTTCACTGCCTCCTGGGCTATTTCTGTGCATCGGATCAGTCCCCCAAGTTTCCCGTCTTAGGGGCCCGCGCCTATTCCCTTGGATTTTCCCTTGCGTTTTCCAAGCCCTATGCAGAGAGAAACTGGCTATGTCCGTCATCTAAGTCTTCTTTGAAAGGAGCCGGTTTCTTCGGTGAGGGGAAACAGCCCGCAGTCCCCGGCAGCTTTTTATGCCTCATGTGGAGAAAATGATTTTCCCTATCAGATTTTCCCTCCTTCCAGTTTGACCCTGCCCCCCTTCAACCCTATACGGCTAAAGAGACTTACTTCCCGCTATTAGTTGTTGTTCGATTGTTTGTTTTACCGTCTAGCGATTGTTTTCCTCGCACACTCAATCCTTTCTGGGACGTTGGGTTCCTACCTTCTCCTTCCCCACCACTTGTTTGTTTTTACGTTTACGTCCAAGCGCGCTCACGTGGGGATGGGTTTCCCCGAGGCTTCATTGGGCGTTCAGTTTGCCCTTTCCCCCCTCCCCGTATACGAGGAAGTACTGGCTCCTTTCTTTTCAGCACCCTTCTTTCCTATTTGTTGGTGTTGAGAGCTTAATTTGAGCGTTTGACCTGAGCCCTTTCTTCGTTTCCTGTTTCGGGATGCCTTCTAAACTGCATCCCAGGGTTGCAACCCCATTCCCACGCTGATCCCCTTCTGGATCGTCCGAGTTTTACCCCTGTTTCCTTCAGCGTCGTCCCCCCAAATCCAAGAGCGGGTTAGTTTTTCGAGAGTACCGCCCTCGCTGATTTGTCAAGACATTTCTACCTCTTTCCGGATCTTCTTACTCGGAAGTCTGTAGCAGTTCTCTTTTTTACTTTTTTCTGTTTTTCTTCTTTACGCTGGTACACGCGTGTTCGCGAATAATAGTCCGCTCTGGCTTTGTTTCTTCAGTTTCTTCCCCTGTTTTCCTTTTTTTTTTTTTTTCCTCCTGTTTAGAAGTACTCCTTACCTCTTCCAGTGTTTCTAGAGCAGGATTCTCGATTTGCTACTCGTCTTTTCTTTGTTTTAACTTTCCCTTCTCTCCGCGCCCGGGACCGCTGAATTACCCTTTATTTTTCCCCCCGAGCGTTTTTCGCGCCCCCACGGGAGTAACACTCATTCCCGCTACACCTGTAGAGGGATTCTCCTTTGGTTGGGTCCTCTCCAACAGGCCGTCTTAGCGTAGCTGTTAGCAACCCGATTATCGACGAGTCCCTTGAACGACCCACGTTTTCCCTTTTTGTTTGCCTAGGAGGCGATAGAAGCTTTTGTTGTTGACGGGTTCACCTTCATAGGCTTTTCTCTTCCGCCCCCCGTAGAGTGGGATTCGAAGTTACTGGGGAAGCGTTCTCGTTGATTGATCCCAGCTCTTCCTCCAGTTTTTTACTCACCTTCGTTACAGTCCTTTCTTGGAGATACGCCTTAAAGTGTTGATCGATTTTTTCGTTCCCCTTTTTGTTTCTCGTTTCGGCCTTGATTCCCTTACAGGCGTACTTATTGCAGTCACCATCCTGGTATTTGGCCACTTCAGGAGTCTTCTTCCTAAAAACTTCCTGCTACACCCGATATCAATTGTTTAACGGGGGGGGGGGGTTGGTTAACCCCCCCTGTTTTGTATTAGTGTGCGCGGGACTTTGTGTTTTCAGTTAAACGGTACTTGAGGGTTTCTTTTCCCTTTTTGGTTGTTCGATCAGTAGATAAGGCGTGTTGGTAATACGGGGGCATCGCTTGGTCTTTCTTTTTCCTTTTGAAAATGTGTTTGACCCCGATGTGACCGTACCTTACTTTTTATGTCTGGATTGTCCTAAGTTTACACGTTCCTATCCTTTCAGTGTTCCTTTTTTCGTATTTTCTTCAAGTCCTTACAATTTATCTTTCCCAGTATCACCCCTCCTATTTGCCGTCCCCTACGTCCTTTCGCAGCTTCCCCGATGGTGTTTCGTTTCCTTTGTGCCTTTCTTTGACCTTCAACTGGCATTTCGGCGTTCTCTTCGTGTTCGGTTGTGATTTCCCTCGGTTTACCTTCCTCAGGGAAACTTCTCGTCTCGCACTTCCGTTTTTCTAGATGTCGTGAAATGTGTGTCTCTTGTCAGCCCCTTTTTTCACTGCGAGATACTCAGCAGCGTTTTTATCTGACGGTTCCTTCTTTTTCCCTTCTTTGCGTACACCTTTTTGAACTGTTTTCTTTCGAAGGCATCGACGGTCCCCGCGTACATGTTGTTTCTCTAGGTGGTGTATCCTATGTTTCTCCACCTTCTGTGTGAGATCACCAGTAGTGTGTGCAGTCTTTCTGGATTATTCTTGCTTTTTCCCGGCTTCCGTCTCGATACTTTTTGATTGATTTTTAACCACTTTTCCCCCTTTTTTTTACTTTTGTGATGGGCATTCGCATTCCGCTAACATAGCGGGCCCGTTTCTTTTTTTTTCTTTCTTTTTTCGTTTTTTTTTCACCTTACGACTTTTCCAGTTTTTTATTGCTTTTTCGATGAGGTTCAGTTCCCAAGAGAGAGTCTTTACGGACGTTGTTCTTTTAGCCCCTGGCTCCGAGTCCGGAAGTCTTCTTTTTTCCTGTTCTTTGCCCCTTGCCCCCTCGCAGGTCCACATGATAGTAAGGATAATCCATCTCTATTCTCCCTTTTTTGTTGTCTCGATTTTTTTCTTCACGAGCCTTGTTGACTCCCTTGCCGTCTTTTCAACCCAGTCCAATTTACCCCATACTGCCCGTGGCTCGTTTCGACTCTTTTTCATCCGACCTTTTTACCCCTGACTTTCTTGCCGGTCTGCTTGGGTTTCTGTCCTCTTTCCCCCCCTCCCATTAAACCAGACAAGAAGCCCTTTTACTCGGTTTTTTTCTCTTGTCACGGCCCGCCTTCCCACCTTTTCATAGGACTTGCGTTCACAGTCATTTTCATCATGAGAGTCAACAACTCCCACAACTGTCCCGCAGACGTCCCGACATCGTGTCCCCATCTGACTCTTCCCGGAGCCTAATCGTAATTTGCCTTCTCGCTTCTTCCGGGCAAGGTTGCCGCCCATGAGACTGATATTGCCCCGGTCCTGCCTGGGTTTTCCCCGTCCCTCCCCAAACCCTAATCCCCCCCCATTTTTGATTTGCTACCGTCGATGCTGTACCGCCACACAAGTCCCTTTTTCCTGGGGCCCTTCTTCGTTTTCCTCCTCGACGACGAATGTGCTGTCACTCTCTTTTCTTTACTTTGTTTATTCCCTTTTTTCACTTTCCGAAAGTTTATTTTCGCTCCGTTCACACATTTTACATCTGTTTGGATTCCTTTGACCTGGCCCACGAGCTCTTGCGTTCTGTCCCTTTCTCTCTGGCCATTTACCACCGAAAGAATTCGCCGCCTCCCTGCGTGCACGCATCCTGCCACCACGCCACACGACCCACATCATTTTTCCGTCTTTCTCCTAGTGAGAGGTCTCTTCCGAACCATAGGTGGGTGCTTTTAAGATCTGGTTGTTTACCGTGTGTTTCAACTCCTCCAATACCTCACTTATCGGCGAACGGCCTGGACGGTCGGATGGGCCTCAGTGTTGCGTTTTACTTCTGATTTTCTTTTTCCCGTCCTCCATGTTCCCTGTGTCCACCGATGGAACCCTAGACCCCTGATCGCTGTGCTCCTAAGAATTCACCCGCCCGTTCCCTGTTCAACCGTTTTTTTTTTTCCCTTTTTCCTCCCGGAGCAAAACAGGTTAAAAACATGATGTTTTCCCCCAATTGCCCCGCGTTTTTTGTATTTACCTTAGTTGCGATTTCACCAACTTATTTTTCCTCCTCCTTCCGCTTCACACGGAGACGACGCCACCTCCCCCATGAATCCCCGAACCCTGTTTTTTTTTCTCTCCCATTTTCCGCCTGGCACCCCTGATGGTCTGCACCGAGGAATTCCTTGTGGATTTCACCACCGAGATCAAGTCTGCACTCTTCCCTTTCATCACAACTCTCCGGGTTCATCTTGTCCTTTCAGTATTTGCCGATGGAGTTTGTGGTGACGACTTGTGGCCACCCTCTCATTTTTAGAGCGCTTAGACTGGACGACAAATGTGAGGTGTTTTTCGTTTCTTTTTTATCGTTTTTCTATTTTTTCATGTTTTGTTATGTGTATCAGATCAGTACTCTTTCTTTTTCCCCCCTATACCCATCCCTTCCCCCCCTCTCCGCCTGGTTTGGACTGCTGGGCAGGAGGTTTTTTGAACGAGCCCGTTGGTCTCGTTCCTTTTTTTAATCGGAGGGACCCCACCCTGTTCTTTTGTCTCTCTACATTCTGTCTTCGCGTTGTCAATGCGAAGCATTGCGTGACCCTGGCTATTTCCGTTCTTTTTTTTACTTTTGCTCTTCTAAAAGGAGTCTTTCGTTTCCGGGCACATATGCCTGTCTCTTTCCCTTTTCTTTTCCCCCCCTCCTCGTACGCTCTTCTAGTCACACGCGGGTCGATACTTTCTTGTCGAAAGGCCCGGGGGACAGCAGTTTCCAGACTGTCCTAAGAGAATTTCCTTGCCTCTATCTAGTCGCGGAAGATGTGTTTCCAGTTTTTCTTTTTGCGTTGCTCATAGCACAATACCTGAACACGCTATGTTTTTTTTGTTCGCGTTTTCTTTGTTTCTTCCTGATCACTGCTCCGCTCATCGTGGGAGGGGTTGCCCTTTTTGCTTGTCTGTGTTCCTTTTTTCCCACGACTCTCTCACTTGCAGTCTGGATCAGGTCAAGGAGTACCTTGATCGCTATCTTTTCTCCTCTCTTTTTTTTTTTTGATCTGTTCTCTTTCTCCTTTCCTTTTAAGGGTCGTGGATGACTTCAACGACCCCTTGAGCCTTTTTTCTTCCCCCACTTCCCTTTCTTTTGATCTGGAACGGCTCACAAACCCCAGTCGTGGTTACCTCCTCCTGAGACCACCCCTTTTCCAGCTTTCTTTTTTTTTTCCGTTTTCGGTCACGCCCTCGACGATGTACCAGCCATCGTACTCTTTCTATCGCGGCCCCTCTTTCTTCCTTCTCTGATTGGGTTGACCTTTTTTTTCCAACCGTCCTTTCCGTGACAGCTCTTATCGTATGTTCTGAAATCCTCCTCCCTTTTGGCTTCCTTTTCTTCTGTCCAGGCCTATGTCCCCTTGACGTGCTCCTTTTTGTTTCTCTGTAAGATTAGATTTCCCTTTTTTCTTTAGGTCTCGATTGGGCCTAGGCGGATTCTTCTTGTGTAATAGAGTTTCTGTCGCCCCTTCTCTCCTTTTTTTTTCTCCGAGTTATGTGACGCGACAAACAGCTCGGCCCACTTTCCCCCCTCCCTGTCGAGAGGCTTTATACTGGTTGCGGGTCTCGCCCACTTAGCGTATCCTTTTTCGGGGCCCCTCATTCATGTCAGCCCGTTTAGCCCCATGCAGAGAATGAACTCAGTCCCCCTTTCACTTCTTCTCCGCTCTTCGATAGCATAGCCTTGCTGGTTTGATTGCCTTCCACCTCCTTCCCGCTACTCTTCCTCTTAAAACGGATTTGAGTTTTTGCTTACCGTCTGGTTACCCATTCTTCCGCTTCTCTCGTTGTTCACGAGTATTACCTCCCCGGTTTCGACTTACAGTCCCCCTCATGTCTTTTTTCTTCCCGCTTTTGGTGGGACGCTTCGTCGTAGTTTTTTTTTTTTTTTTTTTTCTTCTTCTACAGGACGGATTGATGCCAGTAACCATCTTTTTTTCTGCCCTTCCTTTTTGTTTCGTTTACCACCGAGGTAAATGTTTTCCTCCCGCCTCTTTTGGTAGGATAGGTATGGTACTGTCGTTTTCTTCTAACCCCGCCTTCTTATCTAGTTAGTTGCAGCAGGGCTACGTTTTTTTTCCTTTGCCTCCCTGGTCCGGTCGGTTACTGGAAAAGCTGTGACTGCATTTAGTATCCCGGTGCATCTTTGGATGTGAGACGCGTCTTGCGTTATTCTGTTGACTTGTTGCTCGTAGTGTGTTCTTTTTTTTTTTCCTCAGTTTCCCGGATTCGGCCGTCGCCCCCCACCCTCTTTTTCTCTCCCTCTCCCCTTCTCTTTTTTTTGTGTCGTGGGCAAGGTCGCTGTGTGCCGCACTGGATTTTTCTTTTCTGACTCTTTTTCTTTGTCTTCCAGAGTTTTGGCAGGGCAGTTAATGACCCTCTCCCCTCTCTTTTTCTTTCCTTTCTGTTCGATGCGACCTTTGTGCCTTGCGTCCGGACCACTATCCTTGCTATACCTCGTGGTCCCTCCTTGCGTGATCAGACACCCTTTTCTTTGCTTGATAGGCTGCACCGGAGTCGTCTGGACACCCTGTCCGTTCTTTTGCGGTACGAATTCCTCCTTCCCAAAGTCAACAAGTGTTGTTTAGATTACCGAGGTGGATGTTGTTTCTTTTGTGCCTTCTGCCCTTTTTGATTTTTTCCTCTGGCTGGTAAGAGGTAACGGGACTTGACTTTCTTTTGGAGTTTTCCTCTTCGTCTCTGTATAGATAAGGACTTTGTTCAAAACCTTAGGTCGTGTCTTCCTTTCTTTCTTTTTTTTTCTTTTTTTTCCCTCTTCTCCTTGCCCCGCTAACAATGCGGGAACGCCTTTCTCGCTTTTTTTTCCTTTCACCGTTATTGGTTTCTCCTTAAATTAAAACCTCCCGGTCTGTTTCTGTTGAGATGATGTGTCCCCCTTTTTCCCCCCTCTTCTCCCCTGAAGAAGTGAGTGTCGGCTTCGCGGTGTTTTTACCCCCGCTCTGACCTCTGTTTGCTGATGTAGGGGAAACTTTTTGCGCAGCAAGCCATTTATTCTTTTTTTCCATGCTCTTTCCCGGATAAGACATCATATAGTATTTTACTACATCCTCCCTCTGTTTCTTTGGTGTTATATCGTCTTACCATTAAGCTGGAGGGGACCCCTTCCTATTTTCCGGCCGTGATGAGTAAACCGGGAAACGACGCCCAAGCCCAGCACTGAGGAGTACATGATCGCTTTTTATGCCTCTTTTAAGCCGAAAACGAACGTATGCGCGTTTTTTTAATTCGCCCCCTCCTTTCCTCACAAAGCCCCCTCCTCGTTTGTCAGGTTCATTGGACCTCACCCTACTTTCACTGCCTCCGCGACAAAAAAGATCGAGACGGTGTTCCCGCTTGTCTTTCCCTTTCGCCTGTACCAAAAGACACCACAAGTTAAAGACAGGACTTTTTCGTGTTGCCAGCTTTCCTCGGCCAGGATCAGAAGCGAACAGGCAGGGATCGCGTTCCGTCAATTTCCGATTTTCCCTTCCCTCCCAAGATAATTCGCTGAAAAATGCGGACTTGCTTCATCCTCATCTCCCAACCAGTTGGGAAGTTTTTTTTTCCCTTAGATGCCTTATACAGACCCTACTGTCTTCCTTTATTTCTTTTTTTTTTTCACGAAGTTGACTCCTTTTCTGAATCGCCTACCTTTTGTTGCTGATACACGAAGCTCGTTCGGAGATCGACCGTCACTCAGCTTTCCTTTTTCCGCCTACAGTTGCACAATCGCTCCTCTCCCCCCGAATTTAATGGCCGATATCGAGTCCTTTTCATGAAATGGCATTACGTTGAGCCCCCCCACCCCGACCGCCTTGCCCTAACGTTGAACCGATCGAACCGAAAGAACGCACCATCAAGTTCGGCAAAATCTACCGGACCAACGCACACCTCACACTCTTGTCCTCTTCTCCTGTTTCTTCATTCTCCATACTGTGTCTTGCGACTGGCCTATACCGGGTTTACCGTGTGGCATTTTACATTTTTTTTTCCACCACGGTGCCCCTCCTTCCTCCCAGCCCAGGCAGGGAAGGAGGGCGAGCACCAAAGAGTAATGCGGTGGCCAAATTAGCCTTTTTGAACAGCTTTTCCCGGTCCCCGACACGGTCCTTCGTCCCCCCCTCTTCCACACCCCTGAACTCTTTCTCAGCCCATTCGCGACCCCCCCCATAGCCCCTCCTCCTTTCCTTTTCAGATTTAACGAATCAATACTCCGGTCCCTCTGCCAGATCCTTCGCACAACCGTCCCACCCTGTCTATTTTTCTACAATGACGCTTATGGTATCTTATTTATCACATGACTTTTCGCCTCCCACATTGGTTGCTGATCATCAGCTTTCCGAAACCCCCGGAGACTATCCACAGCCCCCCCTTCCCTCCCCGCTTACCCCTGGCCGTCGCTAATCTCCACCTTGGAACTTTGACCTTTTTTTTCTGTCACCCCTTAATTACCTATCTTGGAAGAAACAACTGATCACGATTTGCCCTACGTCCTTGACCCCCTTTCCACCTCTCCTTTTAGTGACTTTCGTCGTCTGTACGATTTCCTTGTTTCCTCGGTCAACAAGCCCCATTCGCTGCGAGGCGCGGTTAGGCCCAGCACCCTTTCGACGTGTACCTCGTTCAGTTCCTGCATTTTTCCTCGTTTTTCTGACAGAGGGATTTTTTTTTCTTCAGCTGTAGTTGTCGATACCAGCCACCGTTATAATCCGTCGACATTTTTTCTGGACTGTGAGTGTTCCCCTTGACCTGTTGGCTCTCTCTGTGCCATCTTTTTAAGGTCCCCTATTTCTTGGACTTCCTCGTCCGCCTCTATTACCCCATTGAGACTTCCTAGGTATGGCCCCTTCCCTTCCCATGTAGATTCCCCTTTCCAGATGTTGAACGATCTACGTCAGTCCGTGCTGGACACAAGAGATTTCTTATTTTTGGAATCCTGCTGGACCTACTTTCCCGACCGAGTTTTACGTCTGCGTTTTTCGATCCCCCTCGGGTTCGATCCGGCCCGAGGTCTCGGGCGGGGGCCCTCTACCCCCCTTTTCACCCCCCACTTCTCCTCTCATATTCCTGCTGCCGGCATCTGTAGCTTCCGATATGTTTGCCAACTTTTTGGTTTTCTTCCCACCCGCCATCTCTGGAAAAGGTGGTTTTCGACGTCCCTTTTACCCACGCTGTGGTATTTTCGTTCCAGCCCAAGCTCTTTCAGGTGGGATGTTGTTGCACATGGGGCGGCATTTCTTATTTTCAACCGCCCACTTTTTCTATTCCCAGGAGCCCCTG